>Ga0187781_10002787_pt1 | contig 13233 bp, 19 predicted proteins | sample 0715_SJ02_MP02_2_FD_132447 | JGI IMG/M metagenome (GOLD analysis project Ga0187781, IMG submission 132447) | Tropical peat soil microbial communities from peatlands in Department of Meta, Colombia - 0715_SJ02_MP02_20_MG | ecosystem: Environmental > Terrestrial > Soil > Wetlands > Peat | place...
CTTTTCGCATCATGAAACCTGGCTGGTTGTAGTCTATTACCCCGCCAAACATTCCGGTCAAGATAGGCTTGAGATTATATTTCCGTATTTTGTTCTCCAACCCGACTTTTCGCGTTCTTTCAACTTGTTCTGTTTTCCCTTCTTTTTCTTCGATTGGTACCAATGAGGAAATGAACAAAGCAAGCTCTTTGTTTTCAAAGTTATCATGGAATTTTTTCAGAAAATTCTCTGCTTCACCAACCCAGTCTCCCATTTTCAGGCCACTGCCAACTACAACAAGACCGTAACCAGATATATCTTGGATTTTTTCTTCCTTCAGGTTTGCAACCTTGACATCAAAGCCTTTTTCCCGGAGAATTCTCGCCACTTCTTCTGCTGTGCGGGCGGTTGCCCCGAAAGCTGTTCCGTAGGCTATTAGAGTTTTTGGTTTCGTCTCATTCATGTTGTTTTCGCCTCGCTTGCGTTGAAGCTACTTTTCCTTCCAGCGCGTGAGTAACACTCCTAAAGCTATGAAGACAACGGCTAAAGCAGCGATTATTCCCATGTCATACAGAGTTGTGCCAGTTGATTTGGTAATGGTTGCGGCTTTGAGTCCGTCTGAGAAATACGTCAATGGAATGAACTTTGACACCAGTTGCAAAGTACTTGGCATGATTGACAGCGGGACGAAGACTCCTGAGAGGAACATCATAGGATACGATATCACGTTTCCTATGGCTGACGCCGCTTCCACATCTTTAAGCGATCCTGACAGTGCCATGCCTATACCCGAGAACAATATCGATCCCAGGAAGATCATCAGTATCATCAATGGATCTGGGATAACTCTAACGTTAAAAGCCACATCCTACGCCGATCATTACACCTGTGAGCACTAGATTAAGCAATGTTTGGCTTAGAACGCATCCTCCAATCCAATCTGCCTTCGTCAGTGGCGTTATCGATAATCGTCTAATTATTCCCCTGCGCTTGAATTCTGTGTTGGTAGACGTTAAGCCTATGATGCCGTTTGTCATTATGAACGCTGCAGTTATCGATGGAACGTAGCTGCTTCCTCCAAAAATCGAGCCAAAGGTGAAGAGCAGCATAATCGGGAACAATATGCTGAAGAAGAGACCGGTTCTTGATCTGAGCCAGTTCTTTGTTACAGCCTTGAAAATCGCTATGAATCTCATTTCGCTTCACCTTCCTCCGAAATCTTAGAGCATGTAATCTTGAGAAAAACATCCTCAAGCGTTGGCGTTTGGATTTCTACGTCGGGTTCAGCTTTCATTTGAGTCAAGAAACTCATTATCTGATAGAGTTTATCTGTGGTCTCAATTTTGACATGAATATCCCCGTTAGAAATCATACTTACATGATCAAACTTTTCGTTAAGCTTCTCCGCCAAGGTCTTGTCAACTTTTCTTATAATGAGAATCTTAAGACCTCCGTATTGATCAATCAACTCTTGCGGGGAACCCATTGCGACTATTTTGCCTTTGTTAATTATTGCTATTCTGTCGGCTAGAACTTGTGCCTCCTCCATGTAATGGGTGGTTAAGAAAACCGTTTTGCCTAGCTTCTTAAGGTTGGTAAGCACCGTCCAAACGTCTCTTCTTGCCTTGGGATCAAGCCCAGTAGTCGGCTCGTCTAGGAACACTAGTCTTGGGTCGCTTACTAGTGCGGCAGCAATTCCCACTCTTTGTTTTAGACCTCCAGAGAGGTTTTCAAACCTAGCATTTGCCTTGTCTTCAAGTTCAAGAAGTTTAATTACCTCCGATACTTTGAGGTGCTTGTCATACATTTCCGCGATCAGTTCTATGTTTTCCTTGACAGTTAGTTTGTCTAGCGCATTGTAGTCTTGTGGCAAAACTCCAATGTTTTTCTTGATTTCCTTTACTTCGCTCTCTTTTGTTATGTCGTAGCCGCAAACGTGTGCAGATCCCATTGTTAATGGGCGAAGGCATTCCAGAATTTCGACGGTCGTTGTTTTTCCAGCTCCATTTGGACCTAGAAAAGCAAAAACTTCGCCATCGTTAACGCTGAATGATATTCCGTCAACCGCTTTGACATCAGCATATTCTTTGACCAAATCTTGCACTTCCAACATTCATTCATGCCTCCTTCTCGGGCATTTGTTTTTTCGTGATCTCATTCGGGGTGAGGTTAATCCTTAAAACGCCTTTATCGCACAGAACCTCTAAAACCACGCCATCGATGAATGTTGCATGCTGCAGACGACCAATTGTACCTTCAATTAACACGTTTTCAAGGCCGCCATTGGGCATAGTAACACTTTTCACGTTAGTCTTGGATTGTAGCTCCACCGAAAAGAACCGTTCTTTCTCGTCCATGTTTTTATTCCTCAGAAATTGATAGGGGGCTGAACAGCCATTAATTTTATCTTGCAAGCATGTGTAGTGGTACACACCAAATGGAATACTTCGCACTGAAGTGAATCGGAGAACTGGAATAATGGGCAATGAGAAGGGACTAGATAAGCTCTTTTTTGAATTGGCAAGCGAAAGTAGGCTCGGCATACTGCATGAGCTTCAGAATAAAAATCTGAAAATGCAAGAACTCGCTCGAAAACTTGACCTAACCGACACGGAAGCTTGCAGACAACTCCAGCGGTTAAGCGAAACTATGTTGATCCAAAAACAGGCCGATGGAACATACACATTAACGGGATACGCAAAGCTGGTCCTCAGCATCTGCTCACCGTTGGAATTTGTTTCCAGGTATAAAGAGTACTTCCGTGATCATGATTCATCGCTTCTCCCCATTGAGTTCCGTGCTCGCCTTGCAGAACTTTCTGGAAGTAGGCTGATTCAAACGACAGTCGAGCACATCAACAAGACTACAGAGATGTTTCTGGCCGCTGAGAAACGAATAGATACGGTTGTTCTGGGCGGAGTGGCTCTCATTGAAATACTGAGGCAGCGCAGCCAGCAAGGAGTCAAAATGAGGTGGCTGATGCTTGAAAGCTTCATCCCCGGCGCGCCGTCAGTTCTTAGTTCTTGGAAACGACTTCCCGAAATAAGAACGACTCCAAAAGTTCTTGGGTACATCGTCGTAACGGATAAGGCAGCATTGTTATCAATCCTTGAAAACGACGGAACAATGAGCTACTCACCCTTCTACGGTGAGGATGCTTCTTTCCTAAAATGGACAGAAGACCTGTTCACACACGAGTGGGAGAAAGCAAAGCCTTGGCACCCATGAAATAGACGCGAAACTGTAACGCGAAAATCCTGCCTTACATATCCCACTTAAGAGTCATTTGTCTCTGGAAGCTTTTCCATTTTTCCAGTATCCTTTGCAAAGCAGATAACGACCGCAGACATAATTGCAACCGCCATAACATAATATGCAGGCGCCAGCTCCGAATGCAAAAAGCCAATAAGTGCAATAGAAATTACTGGCGCAAATCCGCCGAAATAAGCCGCTGAAATGTTATATGACGCGTTACCTGTAACCCTTTCCGAAGTTGGAAAACTCTCACTTATGAATGAAATAAGTGTTCCAGTGCCGACGGAGGCAGCAATTCCGAAGATCGCAGCCATGAACATGATTGGTACTATCTGTTTAGTTCCCACGGTGAGGAAGTAGATGGGGGTTACAGGAATCAGCAGAAGCGTGGACAACAAAAAGAGTTTTTTCCTAGTCTTGAACTTATCGGATAAGTATCCGAAAACCGGTGTTAAAAAAGTGACCAGCACCAATGAAGTTAACGTCGCAATTAGAGCAATGCTCAGACTTAGACCAACAACAGTAACAATGTAGGTAGTCATGTATGTTATTGCACCATAAAATGCTGTGGTTAAAGCAGCGGCTCCGAAAATGATTATCAAGAAAGGCTTGTAATCATTTCTGAGAGTTGCTATAATTGGAGATGATTTGATTTCACTCTTGGCTTTTGTCTCTTCAAAGAGATTCGTTTCTGGAATTCCTTTCCTCGAGAGGTAAGCCAAGGGAATTATCACCAATCCTCCGACCAAGAAGGGTATCCTCCATCCAATAGACGATAGAAAAGAAGTTGGGAGGTGAACGAGGGCTAACCCAACAGCTGTACTGACTACAAATCCGAGAAGTGAAATAAACTCTTGGATTGACGAATAAAGACCTCTTCTTGTGCTTCCGGCCTGCTCAATCAAGTAAGCACTCGCGCTTCCCCATTCTCCACCCGTGCCAAACCCTTGCGTGACACGAGCCAAGGTTATTAGAATAGGCGCACCGATTCCGATGTTGGCGTAACCGGGCACCAAACCAGTAAGCACTGTTGCTCCGCCCATTATCCAGAAGGTAAGCGTCAGCGCCCTTTTCCTTCCAAATCTGTCGCCAATGTGACCAAAAAAGAAGCTGCCGACTGGTCTCATCACAAAACCTAACGCGTACGATAAGAAAACAAGAAAGATTGCGCCAATCGAACCGAAGATTTGTTTGGAGATAATCACTGCGAAGACTGCGTAGATCGAATAGTCGAACCATTCGAGAAACCCACCAATTGAGACCCCGAGTAATCTTTTAACCAGATTTCGAGAGATTGATGGTCGATGGTTCTTTAACATCGCTTCTTGTTCAGCCAAGGTGGACGCTTGCCTATCGATGACCTTGTTAAAGCTATATACATTTAAGCACTCCTGAGAAAAGGGGGATTTTGAAACTCTTTAGGTTTAGTTCGTGAGCTTCAAACCATGGACAAATTATCGGAAAAAAGCTGAAATAAGATTCTTGTTAGCAAAGAGACTCATACCCTTTGGAGTGAGCCTTATCCGAGTCTGATTTGCCGGCAAAACAAGGCGGGAATCCCTCCCCGATCTGCAACCGCTAAATCTGAGCTGGAGGTCTATTTTACCGGTTCACTTTTTATTTTCTTTCCCCTTGCAGACGGCGCAATCCTCATTTTAGCTTTGTCAAAGCTCTTGGCTAACTCTTCACCCGCGAAAAATCGATCCAGAAACACGGCGAGTGCGGCACATTCCGAATGAGGCTGGTTTCCGATTGAAACGTTGAAGTCTGATACGTCGCTCGAGTAGAAGTCGCCTGGAACCTTCTGGCTGCCGACGATGACTAAAAGGTTCTTGTTTAAACTCTTAATCCTGTTCAGGACGTCGCTTGTTTGAATGTTTTCCCCGTAAGCCGTTAAATGAACAACAGCGCCGCCGCTGGTTTTCCAGTCGCGCACGGCTTTTTTCCAGGGTGTGCCCATCTCAAAACGGAAGGCTCCGCCCCAGCGATTAGTTATCTTTCTGACCGTTTGTTCTATACTGGGGTCCTCCACATCGGAAAGAATGAAGCCTGAAGCGCACAGCGCCCTCGCAGTCAAGGCGACATGAGTGGTTAAACGCGCGTCCCGCTGTAGCCGATGACCCCACCTTAACACAACAAGCTCGGGCGCGTTACTTGATTTTCGGGTTGGTTTCGAACCTGCCATTTAACTCTTCCACTTTCCTTCTCACATGCTCAGTTAGCTCGGGCGTAGCTTCGAAAACCACTTCAACTGAGTCGTTGGTGAAGTTTTCTTTTCTCACGTCTGCCTTCCCGTGAACCCACGAGATAAACGGCATGGTCTTGTTTGTTAAGGGAACAGAAAATCGGGCTTGAACGTAATTCTCAAGCATTGCCACAATCTTCCGTTTTAGCTCGTCAAGGTTTGTTTGACATTTTGCTGATATAAGAAGGGGGTTCTTGGTTTTCTCTTTGAGAATCTCCAATTTCCGCGCCTGCTCAGCTTCACTTATCAGGTCAACCTTGTTAAGCACCGTTATGGTCGGGATGCCGTGAGCGCCAAGGCAATCGATCGTTTCCATGCAGACGCTGTTTTTCTTTTCAATAGTTTCCTGAGGCTCGCTTAAGTCTAAAACTAGAACTATAAGGTCGGAATAGATCGTTTCTTCAAGCGTTGAATGAAACGCCTCAATGAGCCCGAGAGGCAAACGGTCAATGAAGCCAACAGTATCGGTTAACAGGAACTTGCGGTTTGAAAACTCCACCATCCGCGTCGTCGTGGAAAGAGTAGTAAACAGCGATTTATCCACGGGAACGGCTTCTTCTGTTAGAGCATTGAATAACGTGCTTTTGCCAGCACTCGTGTACCCCGCCAGCGATATTGATAAGAAACCAAGCTCCAGTCTGCGCTCACGGTGCATCACCCGCTTCTCTCTGATTCTAGCGAGTTTTTTGAGTATCGTTTGAACTTGCCGTTTTATGGCTTCGCTGTAAACGTCTGCTTCGTAAGCTCCAAGACCCATGAACCCAGGCTGTTCCCTCCCCTTGGCTAGTCTAACTTTTTCTTTCGCGTGTTTAAGCTCGTTCTGCAGAGTGGCTAATTGAATTTGAAACTGGGCTTCCGTCGTTGTTGCACGTTTGGTAAAGATTTCAAGAATAAGCTGGAATCGGTCTATAACCTCAACTCGGGTTGCTTTAGCCAAATTGTACGTTTGCAGCGTTCTCAGTTGGTTGTCAAAGATTACTTTTTCTGCGTCCGTTTCTTTGACTAACTGTGCGAGTTCTTCCACTTTTCCGGCGCCTATCTGATAGCGAGCGTCAGGGATTCGAGTCTGCTCCATTTCAGCAACAACAGAGTACCCTGCCGATTGCGCTAATCGTTTAAGTTCTTCTAAACTTGACTTTTCACGGTTCAGTCGCCGCTGAACTATGACGGCTTTCGTTCTGTCGCCGCCTCCGCGCCTCTCTTGTCCATCTTGATCAGGTCGCCAAGAGTTAATTCTTGATCGGCGGATTTAGGAATCTGACCAACTTTTTCTTCAGAGATTGGAACAAGCAACTTGATTTTTAACATGTGCTCGAGCTTTGAGGCAAGCTGGTTGTTCGGCTCCATTTTGCCTGCTTCAAGGTTTCTCAGAACTGAGGCTTTCTCGTTTATTTTTTTGCCGAGTTCCTCATGGGTGAGTGCTAGTTTTTCCCTTGCCGCCCTAATCTTGTTAGCGTAGTCCTGGGCGAGTTCCTGAGTGATTTGTACGTTAGCGATCACGGGCTTTTTCTGAACAACCGGTATCGGCGCCTGCGGTTTCTTGAGACTTGGCTTTGGAAGGGCGACTTCTTCTTGGTGAATTATTTTTCCATGCTTCGAGCATTCAACGCAGACCGTCAGTTTCGCCCCTTCAATTATTGCCGTTATTGGTTCAGCGTGAATTTTGTGTCCGCAGACTTCACATCTCATGCAAGCCTTCACCTTTCATTGTCTTTATTATCTTGTTATGTTTATACTTGTCGAAAGACCGAAAAAGCATTTGACGGTGGACCCTTGAAAAACGAGCTTGCCAAAACTAGAACGGTTGCTGATTACCAGTTTGGAAAAGGCATAGGTGTGAAGCTGTTTCCAGAAAACGTAAAGTTTGAGTACTCGCCGAGAACGGGCAGGATCCGATTCATCAACTTAGACGGCCAAAGAATAGCCACTCTTCGCCCGACCGACGGGTTATTTTCGTTAAGCATCAGAGCAGCCAGGTTTATGAGGGAAAACACGGCGTTTGCCCATTGTTTTGTCACGGTTAAGGATGACGTCTCGGAATACATTGCTGCTGGAGGAGACGTTTTCGCTGTCCACGTCGTTAAGGTTGACAGTGAAATCCGTGCAAGCGACGAAGTAATCGCTTTAGATGAGGCAGGAAACGTTTTAGCGGTGGGAAAAGCTACGCTTTCAAGCCTAGAAATAACCGCGTTTAAAAGTGGAGTAGCTGTTAAGGTGCGACATGGGACAAAGGAAAGCTAATTTTTTCAAGGTGCCCGTTTGATTTTGAGTTTAATTTAACACAGTAAAAAATAAATTCTTAAAAAACCAATTAAGTATAGGCGATTTTTTAATGTCAGAAACTAAAAAACAAGAACCGGTAAACAAACCGGCTAAACCAACAGGCTTAGCAGTGATGAAAAAAGCAGCGTTGCCAGCTAAAAAAGCTCCGAGAAAACCAACTGCAATACGAAAAGCTGAGCCACAAGACATTTGGCAAGCTTTCGATGAAACTTTTGAAAGGTTCAGAAACGATTTTCAAGACATCCTCTTACCCTTCTCCGATGTGATTGTACCCATGCCAGAAACTAGAGTGCCAGCAATAGACTTGGAGGATCACGAGAAAGAGTACGTGTTAAAAGCGGAAATGCCGGGGTTCAAGAAAGAAGACGTTGAAATTAACGTCCAAGACGATGCTGTGGAAATATCCGCAGTTACAGGATGGAAATACGACGCGAAAGAACAAACCTACATTTGTAAAGAGAGAGCGTGCAAAAGCTTCTATCGATACGTAGATTTGCCGGAGGAGATAAAAGTAGACGATGTTAACGCTGACCTATCCAACGGCGTCCTAGAAATCAAGCTTCCCAAAAAAACGCCTAAGGCAAAACGCAAAGTCCAAGTGAAATCCAAATAAAACAGGATAAAATAACTCCTGTTACTTTTTTTGTACACCTTTTGCGAACCACGAAATGCTGTCTTAAACGTAACCCTTCTAGACAAGGGCAAACAATTTCTGAAGAAACAAGGTTGGGATTACTTGCTGAGCTTTTTCTATAGCGAGGACGCTGGAGGGCGGTACCAGGCATCTGGGTTCTGGAATTTCACGAGTGGATAGCTGTCAGCTGACTGTTTGGGTAGCGCCATCTGCTTTATTGTTTCAAGCACTTCCGTGTGACGTTCCTCGTCACTTATGATTGTTGTGAAGATTCGTTTTGCGCTTGTCAAGTCGATGCTGTAATCTTGATTTATCTGCTTCATCATAAACGTCAAAGTTTTCATTTGAACCAAAACGTAATATTCCTCGCCCATCTGACTCTCCATAAGCTGAAGTTTTTCGTTGAGGCTAAGCAAATCTTCTAAGGTTATCCTTCTCATCTTCGCCGTTTCCTTCTGCAGCTCGAGAATTTTTTGAAGTACAACGTCGTGTTTTGCGCATTCTTTCAGGTCTGCTTTTGGAGGCGCAATGCTTTCGCTGACGCCCTTAAGCAGTGCAGAGTGTTTTTGGCTATCAAGTTCTACTTCGTCTAAGAGAGCGCGGACCAACGGATTATCAACCTTGGCAGAAATATTCTTGTACAGTAAGCTGGCTTGTGATTCCACGACGCTTAGGCAGTTGATGAATTCAACAAGATTTTTTTTCTCTCTATGACTATTGTCCATGAGCATCCGAATTTGATTGGCTGATTTTGTTATTAATCATTATGAATCTTTAATCAGTGAAAGAGACTGAACTTTGAAACTCCGTGACAAGGTTTTCAGCAGGTGAAAAGCCGTTTTTTTCGTTCAATTATTGTTTTTGCGTCGGTTAACCAACAGTGTTACGAAGAGAACATTCATTTCTTGCTAAGGCTTGCAGGGTCAACTGGCTTGAGTTTTCCGTTCTTGCCCACAACGTACAATTGAAAATCGTATTCTTTGCAGAAGTTTTTAAAATCCCTGTACTGTGTTTTGTTGCCCGCAAAATCTTTCTCGCTCACCACTTGGCAAACTCTTTTTAGACAACCTTTATGCGCCGTTACATCGGGGACGATGCCGCCTATCTCAGGAGGCTTTTCCCAGCCTTCGGTGTTCGCCTTCACGAGCCAATTATCTTTCTTGAGCTCTTCAGCAATATTTCTTACGCATTCATCATGGATGTTTTGCTCTTTAGGCTTCTTCTTTTCCACAACCGGCACCTAATGATTGTTGCTACGAGTGTTTATTTAAAGATTTAAACTGCAGCCACAAATTCCGTTTCTTTCATTTCTTGAATATTGCAGCAAACCATGTCAGCGGATACGGCTTCATCAGGCATCATAACTTTGACGTTTTTTCCTCAAGACTAGCTTGGAGAATTCTCCCGGTAATCTTAATCAGAACAAACTAACAATGCATGGGCTTGAACTGTAGCATAGTAAATGTTAAAATTCACCTTGAACTATGAAAAGTTCAGAGAAGGCCTAATTATGAAAAGCACAAGCACACCATCACCTAAGGATATGGTTAGGTTTTCCGCTAGCACTAGCCTTGCCGTGCACGTGACGGATTTGGAAAAAGCAGAAAACTTCTATGGTCGTGTGCTAGGGTTTAAATTGTTGAAAAGAAACAGTGAACGGCTTGTCTATGACGCAGGCGACATTACGCTCTACGTTGTGAAGGATGACAATACTATCCCGTTCATTCCCGCTCTCGAAGTTGATGATAACGACAGAGCAAAACAGTATCTTGTGAAGAACGGCTGCAGAATCATCAAGGAGTGGCCAGGAGAAAGAGCTTTTTACTTCGAAGACCCTTTCGGCGTCATAATTGACATCGTTCAAAAATGACTCGAGAGTTTAGTGTTCAGCAATTAACTGTTTATTCCCAATATTGCCTTGTCCACCAGTGATACCTGTTTCTTCCCCAGATAACCCACATCATCCCGATTACTAAAGCGGTTACGCATACTGACACTATGAAGACAACTATGTTTTGGAAAAGACTGTAATTTTTTGACCAATCCAGAGCGTAGAGCAAAATAAATATGAGCCAAACAATGACCCCGCCCATGGTGGCTAGAATCGGAGCGAAAGGCGTCGACCTGTCATGGCGTCTTTGTTGTTCCTCTCCCGTTTCCGCTTTTATCGAGTAAATGTTTTGCATAGTTAATTGCCTATTAGCCTATTCATAGGCTGAGTATTTATGATTGACGGTTACACGCATCAGTCACTTTCAGCGTGGACTCCACCTTGCCAAGAGTCAGTTTCAACGATTTGTTTTTGAACAACTTACACACTCCGCGTTCACTATGCCTGACTTAACTCGACCATGTGACGCTTGCGGCAAAATGATTGGCGGCTTCTTTAAGTGTTGTCTCAAATGCAACATCTATTTCTGCTACACCTGTTGGTATCGGTTAATGTGTCTGAACAAGCTTTCCTGTCCTATGTGCGGTGGAAATCTTAGCTAAGGAATGAGTCTAATTGTGATTGTAAACTATGGAGTCACTCGCTTTGGTGTTCATATTTTCTTTTTTTTGCGCCGCATGCCTCGCATACGAAAAGACTGCGAGTAACGCTTCAAAGAACGGGTCAGTTAGCTTACAGCAGCTTAACAATTTTTTTATACGTAAAAAAAATAGTTCCCTTAACTAAATTTTCAACGAAAAGCTTGAAAAAGTTAAGTTTTTCAAGATATTAGTTTGATTTTTAGTTTATTCTGAGCGCACGCCCGCGCGTAACTGAAGACAGGTATATTTAGTTGCGTAAAGTAAAATTGCAATGTGAGGTTGATTCGGATTGGCCGAGATAACTGATGAATATATGCTGGAGATAAGAAAAAAGACCCAGCCATACACGTTCGTTATTTTGCATAAAACACCAAAAGCGAACGAATCTGGCGCAGACAAAATCATTTGGGAACACGGTCGAAGAAACCATCAAATGAGAAGAGACGGCGTGTTACGTATTGCACTTCCAGTCAGAGATGACAGCAATGTTGCAGGAATCATGGTTTTTTCCAAAAATATTGATGAAACCAAGAAAATAATGGACGAAGATCCAGGCGTGAAGGCAGGAATCTTTGTGTATGAAATTCACATTACACGAAGTTTTCCGGGTGATGCTCTATAAAAGCAAAATATGAATTTATTTCCTGGGGCAGTAAGACTTGGCAGAGTGTCAGTTCAGCTAACAGTTGATAATACCGAAGGCGACGGAGAGATATATTTAGGGTTTGAAGGGACCAACCACGGTGACACGCCGAAACGGAAACTTATCTACCCTACAGATTATTTCACTACGAAAGCCATTAACGAACCCGTCAAGGTAAACCATGCCGTCAAGGTGGACGATTCCGTCAAAGTGGACGAATGGCTTAAAATAGAAGGCCTTCTTGATGAAAAGGAAATGGAGTGGGACGCCCAACTGACGCGTTATGAGGAGAAAGACGAAAGGAACCATGTCTGGCTGGACATTTACGTAGACCTAGATGACTCATGTCTCCCCCAAGATCAAAAATTCCCCCTCATTCTTACATCATCGGAGCCTCTGGAATTTACTTGGACGCATTTAAAGAACCCTATAGATGGGACCATACTCCAATGGTCCTCACGGACGAGCTTAATTTCCAGCTTAAGACTAAAGAATCGGTTCAGATTAAGGACGTCTGGGAAGACGTTCATGACCTCTGGGGCGAATCTGACACCGCTGAGCTACAAAGGCTTAAAGCAAAAAGTTACGCTCATCAAAAAGACAATCCATCTTGCAACTTTAAAAATCAGTCACCCGATTCCATCGGACACTTATTTCTTTTGTTTTACTTTAGAAAAAGCTTCCCAAGATGCTCAAAGTTGATTCTGCGGTTAAATTCGCGAGATTCCAACAGTCGATGTAGACGGCGCCAAAGTACTCACGGTATTTTCACAATCTCCAAGGGTCGCGCTCCTTGAAAAAATCTTGAGCCAAAAATGGCTTCTCCGTATCTCCTTCAGCAATCAAGATCACGTATTCAAATCCGTAGGCACAGGCGACAGCATAAGCTTTTATACCCATTTAGTTGGCGATTTCTCCCGCAAAATACTTTTTTTTCAGATTAAGATTAAGCTACTAAAAAATTCGTGAAAAAACAAAAAGATAGAAAACAGACTTCCATAATACTTATGATTTGGGGAATGAAAACTTGGGATTGGATTGTTTCTTCTCAGGAAAAACAATTCTAATCGATGCTTCAGGATGGAGTGACCTGTTATTAGGCGTAGTGGTGGGTGCGCTTAAGCCTCCAGAACCTATGTTGATGGAACGCAGAATCCCCACAGCATCCTTTCAGTCACCGAACTTCAAGAACAAGAAATATTTGGGTGACGCGGTAAAGATTGCCAATGAAATCGTCGAGGTCATGCAGCCGGATGCTGAAACTTGTTTTAAGGTTTGTTCAGAATACGTTTTGTCCAGCGTGACCACGCATTTGCAAGCCAGAGGGTTCAAAGTTCAAAAAGTTGGATCTACAGGCGAACTTAAGCAGATGGTTGAAAACGGGTATATTAGGTGGTGCGTTGAGAAAGGAATACCAAAAGAAATACTTCAAAATAAGAGGCGCTTCTGGATGTTTGTGGAGTGGGTTGCGGAGAGCCCTCATCTGAGAGAAGACCTAGTTAAAACTGGTTGGACAAGTTGGGAAAAGAAGTGGCGAGAAGAAATGTTAAAAAAGCATATTTCCACTAGTCCGTACGAAAGGATTTAGAAGGATTTAAATTGTTTAGCTTTTCAGCGTTTGGTCATGTTTTAGCACAAATGAGGGGATGTCTGGAATGATAA
>Ga0187781_10002791_pt1 | contig 13224 bp, 15 predicted proteins | sample 0715_SJ02_MP02_2_FD_132447 | JGI IMG/M metagenome (GOLD analysis project Ga0187781, IMG submission 132447) | Tropical peat soil microbial communities from peatlands in Department of Meta, Colombia - 0715_SJ02_MP02_20_MG | ecosystem: Environmental > Terrestrial > Soil > Wetlands > Peat | place...
AGCCACCGACACCCAAGCCCTGGCCGGCCACCTGCACTCCTTCCTCGGCAGACGGCACTGACGACACCCGCCGACCGCGAGGACCCTGCGGCATGCCGAAAGAAACCGCCCGGCCGGCGCGGGTATCCTCGACCTGATGGCCGAGCTGATCGTCGACGACGAGGACCTGGTGGTCCATCTCACCCTGGGCGAGAAGATCTGGGGTTTCCACGGTGACATCCGGGTCCGCCTCTCCTCCATCGTCTCGGTGGCGCCCGATCCTAAGCCGTGGCTGGGCCTGCGGGGGTGGCGGATGGCGGGGGTCAGCTTTCCCGGGCACGCCGCCATGGGCACCCGCCGGCACGGGGGCGGCTACGACTTCTGCATCCTGCACCGCGACCGGCCGGCGGTCCGGGTGGACGTGGCGTCGGGACGGTTCAGCCGCTTCGTCGTCTCTGTGCCCGAGGGCGGCGACGCGGAGACCGAGGCGGCGAGGATCGCCGCCTCGGCGGGTATCACCGCCTCGCCGCCGGGCGGCTAGTGCCGCGGCTTCCTGGCGGGCCACCATAGGTGATAGGTGAGCCACGGATCGTTCGGGAGAATCTCTGTCTGAACGGACCGTGGTGCGCGCGCTCATCAGGAGCGCCGACGCACGCCCAGGTACTGCGCGAGGTGATCGATCACCTCGCGCGCGTCGTCCTCGATACCGCACATGAACGTGGACCTGCGCCGCCGTAGCACGGGCAGCCCCAGCGCGTACAGCCCCGGGCTGTCGACCACGCCGCCCTCGTGGCGCAGCTGGCCCTTCGCGTCGACCACGGGCACGTCGAGCCACCCGTAGTCAGGCCGGAAACCCGTCGCCCACACGATCGCGCGGATCTCGCCGCGGCCCAGGTCGAGCTGCAGCCGGTTGGACTCGGGCACGCGGGTCGGCGCGAAGCGCTCGGCCGGGCCGACCTCGGCGTCGCGCCCGTGCGTCCGGGCCCACTCGTCGAACGTGGCTAGCAGCCGGTTCATCTTGAGGTCCGCGAGCGAGAACATGTTGCGCAGGCCGCCGGAGAACAGCGCACGGCCGTCGCGTACGGCCGCCCAGCGGCCCAGCAGCTCGACGCCCAGCGAGGTGAGCGCGTTGAGATCGAGCGTCGTCCGCTCGGGGGTTCCCACGAGCTGGGGCGAGGGCAGCCGACGAGCCCGGGTGAGATCGTCGATCTCGTCGTAGCGCTGGTCCCACACGCCCGACGCGTCCATCCACCACAGCACGTCGCGTCCGCGGTACGTGCGCGGCAGCCGCACGTGCTCCCCCACCGAGAGCGTCACCGGCCGCCCCGACCGCTGCAGCTCGGCGGCCAGCTGCACGCCGGTCGCCGAGGCACCCACCACGAGCACGCCGCCGTCCGGAAGCTTGGCGGGGTCGCGGTAGTCGAACGGTGTCAGCTGCTCGACCGACGCCGGCACCGCCGCGGCGAACGGCGGCACAGCGGGCTGATTGCAGGCGCCGCTCGCGATGACCACGGCGCGGCAGGCAGTCTCGCCGCGGTTCGTGGTCACGTGGTACCCGTCGTCGGTGCGCCGTACCGACGTGACGTTCGTGCCGGTCCGGACGGGAGCGCGGGAGACCGCGGCGAAGCGCTCGATGAACTCGGTCACTTCCCCCATCGTCAGGTAGCCGTCGGGGTCCGGGCCTTCGTAGCGAAGGCCCGGCAGCCGACTTTGCCAGTTGGGGGTGAGGAGCCGCAGCGAGTCCCAGCGTTCGCGGCGCCAGGAGTTCGCCACCTCGCCGCGCTCGAGCACGACGTGGTCGATCGACCGGTCGCTGAGGAACTGGCTCGCGGCGAGCCCCGCGTGCCCCGCGCCGATGACGACCGTGGTTACGCGCTCGATGGCGTGGCTCCCGGTACGCGCGTCGGACAAGCCGCCGCGCGGCCGCTCAGTGCTGGCCCGAGCGCGCGCGTCGGACAAGCCGCCGCGCGGCCGCTCAGTGCTGGCCCGAGCGCGCGCGTCGGACAAGCCGCCGCGCGGCCGCTCAAGCGACCTCGACCGTGACGTTCGTCGGGTTCGTCAGCGCGTCGAACACGGCGGAGCGCTTCTGGGACTGGGCCACCAGCGCCTCGATGTCCTCCCTGGACGCGTCCGCGTCGATGGTGAACGTCACCTTGATGTCGTTGAAGCCGTTGCGGACGTCGGTGTCGGCGCCGAGGATGCCACGGATGTCGTGCGCGCCCTGGACCGTCGACTCGACCGAGCGGAGCTGGATGCCGCGGTTCTCCGCGACCGACGCCACGCCTGCCGTCAGGCAGCTGGCCAGGCCGACCAGGAGGTACTCGATCGGGGTGATGCCGTCGTCCGTCGCCGCGAAGACCTCGGGGTGGTCGGCTTCGAACGTCCACTCGTCCTTGTGGCCATTCTCCTCCCCGAGGCCGAAGAAGCTCTGGACCTTGATCGTGCTGTGCACGCCGTGCTGCCACTTGGCGGAGGCCCGCCAGGTGAACTGCGCGGCCTCCGGCGCGCCCTTCAGCGCGTCGCGCGCCTCGAGCAGTGCCTGTACGTTGACGCCGTTGGTGACCGTGGTCATGTTGCGTTGTCCCTCTCGCTCACTTCCCAGATTCCCTATGGAGATGATCGACAATACATCAGCTGGGAACAGCTATGATAGCCCCCATGGCGGAGCCAGCCCCGACGCTCGCGGCCGGCTCAGTCGGCAGTGCCGGCACAGTCGGCGGGGTCGGTACGGTCGAAACGCAGTATCTCGACCTGCCGGAGCCGGTGCGGCTGGACTGCGGGACGAATCTGTACCCGGTCCGGGTGGCGTACGAGACCTACGGCACCCTCTCACCCCGGCGCGACAACGTCATCCTGGTGTGCCACGCGCTCAGCGGTGACGCCCACGCGGCGGGCTTCGCGAAGACGCCGCCCGAATCCAGCACCCGCGACGGGTTCGCGGCCGAGGACCGCGACGGCCTGGTCGGCAAGGGGCTCGGCTGGTGGGACGGGATGATCGGCCCGGGCAAGGCGTTCGACACCGACCGCTTCTTCGTCGTCTCCACGAACCTGCTCGGCGGCTGCCGCGGCACGACGGGGCCGACGTCGGTCGATCCCGACACGGGCCAGCGGTACGGGCCGGACTTCCCGGTGATCACGGTCGCGGACATGGTGCGGACCCAGCGCGCGTTCCTGGCCGAACTCGGCATCGAGCGGCTGGCGGCGGTGACCGGAGGCTCGCTCGGCGGGATGCAGGCCTTCGAGTGGGCAATCCTGTTTCCTGATCAGGTCGATGCCGTCGTGGCGATCGCCAGCACGCACGCCCTCTACCCGCAGGGCGTGGCTTGGAACGCGATCGCGCGTGAGGCGATCATGCGCGATCCGGCCTGGCAAGGCGGCCGCTACTACGGGTCGGGCCGCGCGCCCGAGGCGGGCATGGGCGTGGCGCGGATGGTGGGCCACATCACCTACCTGTCCGCGCTGGCGCTGGGCGATAAGTTCGGCCGACGGCTGCAGTTTGCCGACGACATCCGCTACACGTTGACCGAACCGGAGTTCGCGGTCGAAAGCTACCTGCGGCACCAGGCCGACTCGTTCGTCAGGCGCTTCGACGCCAACACCTATCTGTACATGTCACGCGCGCTGACGTACTTCGATCTCGCGCGACAGTACGGCAGCGGATCGCTCATGCGGGCGCTCGAAGACGTCTCGGCGCGGACGCTGCTGATCGCGTTCAGTTCCGACTGGCTGTACCCGCCGTCCGCGTCGGGTGAGATCGCCGACGCCCTCCGCGCCCTGGGCAAGCCGGTGGAGTTCCATGTGATCGAGGCACCGTACGGCCACGACTGCTTCCTGCTGGAGGAAGCACGGCAGACGCCCATCATCCGCAGCTTCCTGGCCGGCGAACCAGGCCAGGGGAAGAGGCCTTCGTGACCGACAGGCTGTCCCGGACCGAGGAAGCCCGCGCGTTCGGATTCGAGACACGGCAGCTGCACGCCGGGCAGCGGCCGGACCCGAACACGGGCGCCCGGGCGGTGCCGATCTTCCAGACGACCAGCTACGTGTTCGAGGACCCGGAATCAGCGGCGGCGTACTTCAACCTGCAGGAGTACGGGAACACGTACTCGCGCATCATGAACCCGACCGTCGCGGTGTTCGAGGAACGAGTGGCGAACCTGGAGGGCGGCGCCGGCGCGGTGGCGTTCGCCAGCGGGATCGCCGCGCAGATGGCCGCGCTGTTCACCCTGCTGCAGCCGGGCGACCACGTCGTCTCGTCCTCGGCGCTCTACGGCGGGACGGTGAACCAGTTCAAGCACCTGCTGCGCAAGATGAACGTGCAGCTGACGTGGGTCGATCCCGACGATCCGGACGCGTGGCGGCGGGCGGTCCGCCCGAGCACCAAGGCGTTCTTCGGCGAGACGATCGGCAACCCCGGCGGGAACGTGCTGGACATCGCCACGGTGGCGGCCATCGCGCACGAGCATGAGCTGCCGCTGATTGTGGACAACACATTCGCGACGCCGTACCTGTGCCGCCCGATCGAATGGGGCGCCGACATCGTGATCCACTCGGCCACCAAGTTCATCGGCGGCCACGGCACGAGCATCGGCGGTGTCGTCGTCGAGGCCGGCGCGTTCAACTGGTCCAACGGGCGGTTTCCCGTGGTCGCCGAGCCATCGCCTGCTTATCATGGCCTGCAGTTCCACGAGACGTTCGGGACGTACGGCTACCTGATGAAGCTCCGGGCCGAGACCCTGCGCGATCTCGGCGCGGCGCTCTCGCCGTTCAACGCCTTCCTGTTCCTGCAGGGGCTCGAGACGCTGTCGCTGCGGATGGAACGCCACGTCGACAACGCGATGGCGGTCGCGGCGTTCCTTGAGTCCCATGAGCTGGCGTCGAACGTGACCTACCCCGGCCTGCCGGGGAGCAGGTACCGGCCGCTGGTGGCGAAGTACCTGCCGCGCGGGGCCGGCGCGGTGTTCTCGTTCGACTGCGCCGGCGGCCGCGACGGCGGGCAGGACCTCATCCGGGGCGTGACGCTCTGGTCTCACCTGGCGAACGTCGGCGACGCGAAGAGCCTGATCATCCACCCGGCCAGCACGACGCACCGGCAGCTGGGCGACGACGAGCTGCGCGCGGCCGGCGTGGGGCCGGGGACGGTGCGGCTCTCGGTCGGCACCGAGTCCGTCGCGGACCTGATCTGGGATCTGGAACAGGGTTTCGCGCTGGTCGCCGCGACTGCCGGAAAGAAGGTAGCGACGATATGACCGATCTCGCGCGGTACCAGGACCCGTTGACGATCCAGCGCGTGCTGCACACCGCCAGCACGATCGCGATCGTGGGCCTGTCGGGCAACGAGCTGCGGGCCAGCAACTTCGTCGGCTACTACCTCAGGCGGCACGGCTACCGCGTGATCCCGGTGAATCCGCGCGAGACCGAGATCCTGGGACTGAAGTGCTACGCGAGCCTGCCGGACGTACCCGAACCGGTGGACGTGGTGAACGTCTTCCGCGCGCCGGACGCGCTGCCGGGGATCGCGCGGGAAGCGGTGGCGATCGGCGCCGGCGCCCTCTGGTGCCAGTTCGGCGTGATCAACGAGGAGGGGGCGCGGATCGCCGAGGACGGCGGCGTGACGGTGATCATGGACCGCTGCCTCAAGGTCGAGCACGCGCGTTACGTGGGCCGGATGCACTGGCTCGGCTTCAACACGCAGCGCATCACGTCAGTCCGCGCTGGGCTCCAGTAGCTGAACCCCTTGTGCCGATACCGGACCGGGAGCGGCGCTGGCCGGGCCGCGCTGGCGGCCGAGCACGACGGTGGCCAGGATCCATGGGCACCGGGCTGGTGACGCTGTTCGCCTGCGGCGACGTGATGCCTGGCCGCGGCATCGACCAGATACTGCCGCATCCGGGCGACCCTGAGCTCCGGGAACACTACGCCGACGACGCGAACGCCTACGTCAGGCTGGCCGAACGCGCCAACGGGCCGATCGGGCGCCCAGTGAGCTTCTCCTGGCCGTGGGGAGACGCCCTGCCGGTGCTTGAGGAGGCGGCACCTGCCGTCAGGATCATCAACCTGGAGACCAGCGTCACCCGCAGTGCCGACTTCGCCGCTGGCAAGGCCGTGCACTACCGGATGAGCCCGGACAACCTGCCGTGCGTGGCGGTGGCCCGGCCGGACGTCTGCGCCCTGGCCAACAATCACGTGCTGGACTTCGGGCAGCGAGGGCTGCGGGAGACTCTCGGCTCCCTGGCCGGCGCTGGGCTGGCGGCAGCCGGAGCCGGGCTCCACTCGGCCCAGGCCAAGCACCCGGCGGCCGTCCAGCTGCCCGGCCGCGGCCGCGTGCTGGTCTTTTCCTGCGGGACCGCCCGCAGCGGCATCCCGCCGGACTGGGCCGCGACCGCCACCCGGCCGGGCGTGGACGTGCTGCCCAGCCTGTCCTCCGCGACCGCCGATACTCTCATCGCCAGGACCCAGGCCGCCAGGCAGCGGGGCGACCTCGTGGTGGTGTCCATCCACTGGGGATCGAACTGGGGATACGACGTGCACCGCGACCAGGTCCGGTTCGCCCGCCGGCTGGTCGACGGCGGCGTCGACCTGATCCACGGCCACTCCTCCCACCACCCGCGTCCGATCGAGGTATACCGGGGCAAGCTCGTCCTGTACGGCTGCGGGGACTGCATCGATGATTACGAAGGCATCACCGGCCACGAGAACTACCGAGACGACCTGCGCCTGCTGTACTTCGCGTCGATAGCGCCGGGCACGGGCGAACTCGCGGCCCTGGTCATGGTGCCGATGCAGGCCAGGAACATGCGGCTGCGCCACGCCAGCACTGCCGACGCGGAATGGCTGGCGGCCACGCTCGACACGGTCAGCCGCGGCTTCGGATCGCGGATAGAGCGCCAACCCGGCGGCCGGCTGATCCTGCGCCTGTGAAGCGCGTGGATCCGACCCATGCCGTCACCCGTTGCCCATCGCCTCAGGCCGTTGGGGCCGCCCCGGCCAGTTGGACCTCAGCTGGCGGTCCGCTGCCGCCGGTAGCGGCGGGCGCTGCGGCGGGCGGCCAGGCGCATGATGGCCGGCGGGGGCTCCAGGCCGAGCTGGCGGAGCATTCCGGGGGCGTCTTCCTGGTGCCATACCTCGGCGAACTTGCCGTTGCGCGCGCGGAAGATCTCCTGTCCGGTCATCGTGACCGGCCGACCGGTGGGCGGAAGCCGGTACAGGTCGAATACGCCGGTGTTGGTGCCTGTCATGGTCCAGCGGCCGGCCACGAACTCCCCGTCGGAGATCACGACGTCATCGGTGAACCGCAGGTCGGGAAATGCCCGCCGGACCATGGCGACGGCCCAGTTGTGCCCCTCGAGACCCGCGGGCTGGCCGGGGTAGGGGTTGTGGTCGATGAGGTCTGCGGCCATCAGCTCTCCGGCCACGTCGAGGCGGCCCTGCCCCCAGACTTCGGCTAGCCAGCGCCGGTACAGCGATTCAAGATCGGCTGAGTCCATGCCTGCACAATACTCTCATTGAGAGTATTGTCTAGAGGTGCCTACGCTGACGACCACGTCCTATGGCATCCTGGCTCTGCTCGCCCTGCAGCCGTGGACCACCTATCAGCTCGCCACGCAGATGGAACGCAGCCTGGGATGGATCTGGCCCCGCGCGGTCTCCCGGCTGTACGAGGAGCCGAAGAAGCTGGTCGCCGCCGGGCTGGCCAGCAGCCGCCCCGGGGCGACCGGCCGACGGCGCAGCACGGTCTACACCATCACCCCGGCCGGCCGCCAGGCGCTGGCCGCGTGGCTGGCCGAACCGGGCACCGGCCCGGTGCTCGAATGCGAGGCCCTGGTGAAGATCGCCTACGCCGATCACGGAACTCGCGACGGCCTGGTGGCCAACCTGACCGCGCTCATCGATGACGTCACCGCCAAGCTGCACTTCGGCGACATGATCGCGGCCAGCTATCTGGAGGGCCGCGGCCCGTTCCAGGAACGTCTGCCGCTCAGCGGCCTGATGTGGCGGTTCTTGTGGGAATACCACGTGACCGTGCTCAGGTGGGCCCGCTGGGCCCGGGACCAGGTCCAGGCCTGGCCCGAGGACCTGTCCCAGCTCGACGCAACCGCCGAGTTCAGCCGGATCGTGTCCGCGGCCAGCGGCCCTCAGGCGGGCTGGTGACGCTTACCGTTGGCGCCGCGCGCTACGACCGGCCCGGTGCTCAGGCCCGCGCGAGACGGAACTGGGCGGCGGTGTCGCGGGTGATCGCGGCCGCGTCGACGGCGGTCGTGATGAGGCTGCAGCCGGCCTCGCGGTACCGGCGGGCGATGGGGCCGTCGGCGGCGTGCACCCCGACGGGCTTACCCGCCACGGCGCAGGCGGCCCATACCCGCTGCAGGGCCCGGTTCAGCACCGGGTCATCCGGGTCGCGCGCACAGCCCAAAGACAGCGACAGGTCCCCCGGCCCGACGTAGAGGCCGTCCACCCCGTCGACGGCCAGGGTGGCGTCGAGTTCGGCGAGCGCGGCGGCCGACTCGACCATGACCAGGCAGAACGGCTCCTCCGCGGCCAGCACGCCACCCATGGACCGGTACCCCGCAGGCGGGTAGCGCACCGCGCCAGCCACCTGGCGGGCCTGGGCGGCCGAGTCGACGTTCGGCACGATGACGCCTTCGCAGCCCAGGTCCAGAGCCCGCCCGATATCGGCGGTGTGGGCATGCCGGACCCGGGCGACGGGCGCCGCCCCGGCGAGCCGGATCGCACTGGTCATCGCGGGCAGGTCGGCTTCGGTGGCCCCGCCGTGCTGCAGGTCGATCACCACGTAGTCCAGGCCCGCGGTGGCCAGCAACCGCACGCTCAGCGCCGACGGGATCACCGACCAGGCGCCGTACAGAACCTCACGGGCGGCGAGCCGGGAACGGAAAGTCATTGGCATGGGCCCAGCGAACCACACCCGCCCGCCTGCCCGCTGGGTACCGCGTCCGTTCGGGGAAACTAGGAACCTGGCGCCAGCACCCGGCGCGGGTGCCTGCCGTCGACGTACCCGACGAACGGCGGATAGATGTTGTAGCCGAGCAGTTCCTGCAGTCGTTCCGGCAGGTCACGGACGATGTCACGGGGCACGGCCAGGCAGTGGTTCTCCTGTGGCCGCAGCCAGCCGGCCGCGAATTCCAGGATCACGCCGAGCCGCGGCCCGGGGGTCTGGTTCGCACCGCCTCCGTGCCAGAGGCTGCCCAGGTAGAACAGGGCCGATCCGGGTGACATCACGGCCGTCTCCACCGGATCGTGCTGGCCAGGCCGCCGGCCCGGCTCCCACCGGTGGCTGCCGGGCACGAACCTGGTGGCCCCGTTCTCCGCGGTGAACTCATCGAGCGGCCACATGGTGTTGACCACGAGCGGCGGATGCGGCTCGGGCACCGGGTAGATGGCGTCGTCCCGGTGCAGGATCTGCGCCTCCTCGCCCGGGCCGATGCAGATGCCGACCGGGGCGCTGAGCTGGTAGTGGCCCAGGACCTGGTCGAGGACACCGAGCAGCAGCGGGTCGGTGGCGAGCGCGTCGAACGCGCGGGTCTTGGCGAACAGCGCATAGATCCGCTGCGTGTCGAACCCTTCGAAGGAGTTCCGCCCGGTCCGGGTGGTGCGCAGCACCCGGTCCAGGTCAGCGCGGGCGTCCCGTACGCGGTCCGGGGTCATCAGGCCGGTCACGACGACATAGCCGTCGTCCATCAGCCGCCGGGCCACGTCCTGGCTGGACGAGGTGGCGGGCATCGTCGCCATCATCAGCCTCGAGACTAGGCGGCCGGGCGCCCGCCGTCCAGCGGCGCCCGGGTTACCCGTCACGAATGATCCACGGTACGGTGGGCGGCGATAGCGTCGCGATACTGACGGGCCGTCCCGCGCCGGTGGCGCGGGACGGCCATCTGGCGGGCATGGAGGCATGACGATGGCAGTTGACACGTTCCTGGCCTACGTCGGGGTGTACGACGACCCCGCCGACGCCAACGCCGACTACGAGGCGGTCAAGGAGCTGCACACCAAGGCGGGCTTGATCGACGCCTACGACGCCGCGGTGGTCGAGCGGCGGGCCGACGGGAAGGTCAAGATCACGAAGAAACACGAGACGCCGACCCGGGTCGGGGGGGTGCTGGGCGGCGGAGTGGGCCTGGCCACCGGCCTGGTGCTGGCCTTGTTCCCGTTCGCCGCGATCGGCGGGGGCCTGCTTGCGGTCACGACCGGCGGCGGCGCGGTACTGGGCGCGGTGGCCGGCCACGCGGCTGCCGGGATGAGCCGCAAGGACCTGAAGGAGCTCGGCGAGCACCTGGACGCCGGGCAGGCGGGCCTGGTCGTGGTCGCGGTGGCCGACATGGAGGCCAAGGTCGAGCAGGCGATGAAGCAGGCACGGAAGGTGGAGACCCGGGAACTGAAGGCCGACACCGCCCAGATGGAGGCCGACGCCAAGTCCGCCGCGGAGTGACACGGTAAGGACCATCCGCTCCGCCGTGGTCGTGATGGGCGGATGAGCACCGTCGTCGTGGTCGGCGCCGGGCTGGCGGGGCTGGCCGCGGCCCGGCGGCGCGCGGCGCGCGGGCACGAGGTGACCGTGGTCGAGGCCCGTGCGCGCGTCGGCGGGCGTACCGAGGGCCTGGTGCCGGCGGACGGCACGCCGCTCGAGCTCGGCGGTGCGTGGCTCGACGAGGGCCACACCCGGATGTACGAGCTGGTCCGCGAGCTGGGGCTGTCGACGCACCGGACCTGGAACGACGAGGGACAGCTGCTCCTCGACCTGCAGGGCAAGCGATTGCTGGTGAAGCCGCGCAAGGGGCGCCGTTCCGCGTATGTCGCCCTTCGACGTCGCGGACCTGGCCCAGGGCCTGCTGCGCTTCGCCCGGCTCGCCCGTCGGATCGACCTGGAGCGGCCGGCCGGCTGGAGTACGACCCGCCGCTGCCGTCCTGGCGCGATCAGCTCACCCAGCGGATGCCGGCCGGCTCGGTCATCAAGGCGTTCGCGATCTACCCCGAGCCGTTCTGGCGCCAGGACGGGCTCAACGGGCAGGCCGCCTCGGATACCGGACCGGTGAAGGTGACCTTCGACACCTCGCCGCCGTCCGGCACGCCCGGCGTCCTGCTGGGCTTCCTGGAGGGCAAGCAGGCGCGCCTATGGGCGCGGCGCAGCCAGGCCGAGCGGCGCGAGACCGTGGTCGGCTGCTTCGTCCGCTACTTCGGCCGGGCGGTGGCCCGCCCCCAGCAGTACGTCGAGCGGGACTGGATGGCCGAGGGAGTTCACCCGCGGCTGCTACGGCGCACACTTCGCGCCGGGGGTCTGGACGTCCTACGGCGAGGCGTGGCGCGCGCCGGTCGGGCGCCTGCACTGGGCCGGCGCGGAGTGCGCCCCGCGGTGGAACGGCAACATGGAAGGCGCCGTCCGCAGCGGCGAGGCCGCCGCGGACGCGGTCGCGGCGCTCGGCTAGGGCGGATCACAGTAGGGTAAGGGCAATTTCCTGGGAGGAGCCCGTCATGCGCCGACTGATCCGGCGCTTGGTGCGCGTCGAGACGGTGGCCGTGCTGGTCACCGCGTGGCTGGCGGGCGGGCTCGGGCTGGGGCTGGCCACCGGCGCGGGCGCGGTGCCGACGGCGGCCCTGATGGCGCTGGGGCCGCTGCTCGGCGGCCTGCTCCTGCTGATCAGGCACAGCCTCGACCTGGCCAGCCGGATCGGCAACCTGGCCGCAGAATCCACACGCACGCTCGAGACCGCGCGGCGGGTCGAAGCCGACGCGAACGAGATCAAGGCAGAGATCAGGCAGACCTTCCGCCAGCTGGAGGCGCTGCAGAACCTGAGCGCCGTGGTGCCGACCGGCGACGTGCTGCCCGCCACCCGGGGCTGGGCCGCGTCGCCGGACCTGCTCGCGGTGCTGGTCGACCTGGTGATTGGCGAACGGCCGTCGCTCGTCGTGGAATGCGGCAGCGGCGCGTCCACGCTGTGGCTCGCGCTGGCCATGCGGCGGTTCGGGATCGGTGGCCGGATCGTGGCGCTCGATCACGACCCGGTGTTCGGCGGCAAGACCCGCGACCTCCTGGCCCGGCATGACGTCGGCGATCTGGCCGAGGTCCGCGACGCCCCGCTGGAAGGCTTCGGCCTGGACGGCCAGACCTACTCCTGGTACGCGAGGCGGGCCTGGGAGGACCTGACCGGGATCGATCTCCTCTTCGTGGACGGGCCGCCCGCGACCACCGGTCACCAGGCCCGCTATCCGGCGCTGCCGTTGCTGAGCGGGGCGCTGAGCCCGGTCGCCACCGTCGTCCTGGACGACCTCGTGGTGCCGGACATGCAGAAGGTACTGCGGCTCTGGCTTGACGCGTACCCGGAGTTCGATTCCGAGATCCTCCCGCTGGAGAAACAGGCCGCCGTGCTGCGCCGGCGCTAGAGCTACCCGGAGGACGGCCGGGCTCGGGCTGGGCCCGGGGGTGATACCACGGGCCGTTCGGAAATTTCAGATGGTCCGAACGGGCCGTGGCGCTACGGTCCGGGGTGAAATAGCGGTGGCCGGCGCGGGGTTGCATACCTGTGGCACCACGCGCCCGCACCCAGCGGGCCGCATCTTCGGCAAAGGAGCTGGCGTGTCGGACACCTACCGCAAGGACCCCGAGGCCATTTCCCGGCTGACGCCGGAGCAGTACAAGGTCACCCAGGAAAAAGGCACCGAGCCGGCGTTCCGCAACGAGTACTGGGACAACAAGGAGCCCGGCATCTACGTCGACGTCGTGTCCGGCGAGCCGCTGTTCGCCTCGGTGAACAAGTTCGACAGCGGCACCGGCTGGCCGAGCTTCACGGTGCCGATCGAGCGGGGCAACGTGGTCGAGCGACGGGACTTCAGCCACCTGATGATCAGGACCGAGGTCCGCTCCGCCCACGGCGACAGCCACCTGGGCCATGTCTTCCGCGACGGGCCCCGGGCAGCCGGGGGCCTGCGCTACTGCATCAACTCCGCCGCCCTCCGGTTCATCCCGGTCGATGACCTGGAACTTGAGGGCTACGGCGCCTACCGCACGCTGTTCGAGACTAGGAGCGCATCATGACGACCGAGAAGGCCATCCTCGCCGGCGGCTGTTTCTGGGGCATGCAGGACCTCATCCGCAAGCTTCCCGGCGTGCTCTCGACCAGGGTCGGCTACACCGGCGGCGAGGTACCGAACGCGACCTACCGGAACCACCGCGGCCACGCCGAGGCGATCGAGATCACCTTCGACCCGGACCGGATCTCCTACCGGGACCTGCTGGAG
>Ga0187781_10002792_pt1 | contig 13222 bp, 11 predicted proteins | sample 0715_SJ02_MP02_2_FD_132447 | JGI IMG/M metagenome (GOLD analysis project Ga0187781, IMG submission 132447) | Tropical peat soil microbial communities from peatlands in Department of Meta, Colombia - 0715_SJ02_MP02_20_MG | ecosystem: Environmental > Terrestrial > Soil > Wetlands > Peat | place...
CGATGGTCGCGAGCGCGCATAGTGCAAACTGGCTTCGTCGTTATCCAAACCGATAAAACGTACTGCCGGAAACCGTTCAGCAAGTGGCCGTGTGAGCAGATCACCGGTACCGCAACCCACGTCGAGCACAGTCTGCGGAAGGGTCTGTTCGATCACTTCAATGCAAAACGCTAGGCGCTTGTTGTTTCCGTATGGATCCTCGGTATCCAATTTTGTCCACTGCGTGCAGATACGTATTCCCGACATGATGCCAGATTGAAAAAAGGCCAGAAGCAAGTCGCGAGGACTTGCGAAACGCCGGCTGCATAAGACGTCTGCCCGCGGCGCAGGCGGGGCAAGTTGCTATCGCTGGTGCGCCGTGGGCCTGGCGTCGGTACCAAAGCCTCGCCGACCGGCTGCTGATAACCGTCGGCCCGACGCGTCTGCACGCGTCCAAGACCTACCGCGAGAACAACCCCGCGATCTTGTGTGCGTCGGGTTCGAGCACCACACCGCGCTGCGTGATCAGGGCGCTGACAAGTTCAGCAGGCGTTACGTCAAAGGCTGGATTACGCACGCTCACGCCGCTTGGCGCCCACCGCGTCTCGCCAAATCCGAGCACTTCATCGGCAGAGCGCTCCTCGATGGGAATCAGCGATCCGTCGGCGATCTGCCGATCGATGCTTGACAGGGGACAAGCGACGTAGAACGGAATGCCGTGTCGCTTGGCCAGAACGCTCAGCATGTAGGAGCCGATCTTGTTTGCCACATCACCATTGGATGCAACGCGATCGGCGCCGACAATGACGGCGTCGATCTCGCCTCGGGCCATGAGGTATCCGGACATGGCATCGGTAATGAGGGTCACGCCGATGCCCTCTTGCATCAGTTCCCAGGCGGTAAGACGAGCACCCTGCAGATACGGGCGCGTCTCGTTTGCGATCACTGAAATTTGTTTGCCGGACTCGATCGCCGAGCGGATTACACCCAGCGCCGTACCGTAACCAGCTGTGGCCAAAGCGCCCGCATTGCAGTGGGTCAGTACGCGAGCTCCATGATGCAACAGCTGGGCGCCGTGCGCGCCCAGTTCGCGGTTTGTCTCAATGTCTTCGGCGAGCACCGAGTGGGCCTCGTCAAGCAAGACTTCCGCGATGATGCTCGTGTCCTGCTCTTGCACCTGCTGCAAAACGCCGCGCATTCGTTGCAGTGCCCAGAAAAGATTGACGGCGGTTGGTCGGCTGGCAGAGAGCACCTCAAAAGCGCGTTCCATACCGGCGAAAAAGTCGGTGCGCGATCCCAAACGTAACTGCCGTGCCGCCAGAGCAACGCCATAGGCCGCCGCGCAGCCGATAGCCGGCGCACCACGAACTATCATGGCGCGGATGGCTTGGGCTACATCCTGCGCCGTGACTGCTTTGCAATACTCGACCAGCGTCGGCAGCAGACGCTGGTCGAGCAGCTCCAATCGGTCGTCATGCCAACGCAGGGTTTGAACGCGCAGATTGGCCAGCGCTTTTTGTGGATTGCGATGCATGGCAACCATCAGATCACGCGGTCGTTGCCCCCATCGACCGGGATCTGAGCACCAGTTGTCTTGGAAAACGTCGGACTGCACAACTCAGCGGCCAATTCGGCCACATCACGGCTTGTTACTTCAACTCCCAAGACATTGTTCTTCTTGTAGGCTTGAACGCTCATGCCGTACTGTTGGGCGCGAGAGGCAAGAACCTCTTCGGTCCAAATGCCCGTATCGAACACTGCGTTCGGATGCAAGGTGTTCACACGAATGCCGTGGGCGCCCCATTCGAGGGCCGCGACACGCGCCAGCTGATTTAAAGCGGATTTGGATGCCGAGTACGCGCCCGCGCCGGGACCGGGTGCCGGCACATTCTTTGAACCGATCACGACAACACGGCCACCTTTGGGCGCGAGTCGCAAAAAGCGGTGGGTTTCCCGCATAAGCGTCAGATTCGCGTCGAGGTTCACCTGCATGACGTGCCGCCAATCCGCCGACGACAACGATTCAATGCGACAACCGCCAGGGAAAATGCCGGCGTTTAGGATCACGATATCGAGCCCACCAAAGACGTCGATCGCCTGCTCCAGCGCTTCGCGCAGCGCCTGCTCCGATGTCACGTCGCAGACCAAACCAAGAAAGTCGCTGCGCCGATGCAGTTCGACAATCGAGGGCTCAATGTCGAGGCCAACTACGGCGGCGCCCCGGGTCAATAGGGCATCGACACAGGCCTTGCCGATCCCCGAAGCTGCACCGGTGACCAAAGCCACCTCTCCGCCAAAGGGCGGCGTCTTGCCGGCGCGGCGCAGCTTGGCCTGTTCCAGGTCCCAATACTCCACATCAAACAGGTCCTTAGCCGGTAGCGCTACATATCCGCCCAAGGCCGTGGCGCGAAGGATGACATCGATGGTATGGGCATAAATTTCGGCCACAATCGCGGCCTCCGTGGCGCTTTTGCCCAAGGCACACAGGCCCAGTCGTGGATCAAGCACGATTCGTGGTGCGCAGTCCAGCATTGTCTTGGGTTCGCTCGTCGCTTTTTGCTGGGCAGCAAAGTACTCGGCATACGCCTGCGCATACGCCGACACGTCGCGTCCGAGCATCGGCAGGCGCTTGGTTCGGATCACATGGTCCGGGGTGGCTGGCCCCAGCTGGGAAATCGTTGCGACGTCGCTGCGCGTGGCAAAACCCATGCTGCGCGCGTCGCGCTGGCGTGTCATCACAAGGGGATAACCCGCCACCTTCGAAATCTCCTGGCGCAGCCGTGCAAGTTCCAATGCTGCTTCGGTCGCCGGTTTTGGTGTCGTGGGCCAGGAAATTTCCCAGGCGTTGTGCCGCTGCAAATACGCCTCGGCCATGCTGACGAGCGCGATCATTCGCTCGTAGGATTGCTTGGCGCTGTCGCCAAAGGAGAAAATTCCGTGACACAGCAGCACCATGCCGATGGTGTCGGGGCCGGCTTCGGCGGCAAAGCGCTGTGCGCAGGCACGCGCCAGCGCAAAACCCGGCATCACATACGGGATCACCACCACCTGCTTGCCGTAGATCTGCCGGATCCGCTCCTTGCCATCTGCCGTATTGGTGATCGTAACCAGTGCGTCCGAATGCGTGTGGTCGACAAAACGGAAGGGAAGGATGGCATGCAATAGCGCCTCAACCGATGGTACGGGGGAGGAAGCGCGCGTGCAGTGGGTCACGAGTTCATTGACCATTTGGGGGTCGGACAGCGCGGGCAGTTGAGCAAGTGCTCGCAGGTGCTCCAGACGCACCGGCGCAAAACCCTCGGGCTCGATGTGCTCCAGGTCCCAGCCGCTGCCCTTTACGTACAGCACCTCGGTGTCGCGCCCCAAAATGTCGCGCTCGCGCAGCTTCACGGAGGTGTTACCGCCCCCGTGCAGCACCAGGGTTTTGTCGCGTCCGAGCAGACGAGAGGAATACACGCGCTGGCCCAGCTCGCCCGAAAAGTGGCGCGCTTCTTCGTCGCTCCAGAGACTTTTCACGACCTCAGGAGAAGAATAACGCCCGCTCTACGCATTCGCACAGCGTGTGGGCTAGAACAATATGGACTTCCTGTATTCTGGCCGTATCTGCACCCGGAGCGATAACGCAGTAGTCGGCTAAAGCCCGCGCAGGTCCGCCGTCATGCCCGCAAAAAACGATGCTCGGCACACCCATCGCGCGGCATTGTTCTAGGGCCCTGAGGATGTTGGGCGATTTGCCCGAAGTCGTGATGCCCAAGAAAACGTCCTTCGCGCCCGCTTTGCCGGCAAGCTGCCGCGCAAAGATCTGCTCAAAGCCATAGTCGTTGCCAATTGCCGTCAGCGCAGATGTGTCGACGGTCAGTGCCTCGGCCGCAAGCGAGGGCCGCTCTGCACCCAATCGGCAGACAAATTCGGCGGCCAGGTGTTGCGCATCGGCTGCCGAACCACCATTGCCGGCGATATACAAACGTCCGCCCAGCCGATAGCGCCGCACGAGCTCATCGGCGGCCCGTTCGAATTCGGCTAGCTGCGCTTCATCGCGCAGCAGCTGTTGCTTGGCGCTAATGGAAGCAGCCAGGTTTTTGTGCAACAGTCCGGACGAATTTGCCATGATCCCGCTCTCCCCGAACTACCGGCAACTCTGGCATGGATCAGCGGGTGTCTTGAACGATTGCCACACGCTCAAGAAAATCTCGATATGCCAAACCGATTCCTTCTTGGAGCGACACCCGCGGCGCCCAGCCCAGCGCGCGGATGCGCGATACATCCAGGACCTTACGCGGCGTCCCGTCGGGCTTTGACCGGTCATAAACGAATGTACCTCCAAAACCCACCACTTGCGCAATACTTTGGGCCAATTCGCGAATTGTCAGGTCGATACCCGTTCCCACGTTGATCATGGGACAAATCGCCGGTTCCGTGAGCGGGGCAAAGCGCGCATCATCGAGTTCGGCCAGATATACCAGGGCCCGCGCAAGATCGTCGGCAAACAAAAATTCGCGCTTTGGTGTCCCGCTTCCCCATATCGTGACTTGCTTGTCTCCCGAGCTCATGGCCTCATGAACCTTGCGGATGAGCGCGGGCAGCACGTGTGACCCTTGCAGCTCGTAGTTATCGCCTACGCCGTACAGGTTGGTTGGCATGGCAGCCAGAAAGCGCGTCCCGTACTGGCGGTTGTACGACCAGCAGCATTCGATCCCGGCGATCTTTGCCAAAGCGTAGGGTCGGTTGGTCGCTTCGAGCGGTCCGGTCAGCAGGTACTCCTCGCGCATGGGCTGCGGGCATTCGCGCGGGTAGATGCAAGAAGATCCGAGAAAGATCAGTCGCCTCACACCCGCGGCATGGGACGCCTCGATTACATTTGTCTCCATCCGAACATTGCGCACGAGAAAGTCAACCGGATAACTGTTGTTGGCTGCGATTCCCCCGACTCGGCCGGCCGCCATGAACACCACTTCGGGACGCTCATGCTCAAAAAAGCGCCGTGTCGCGAAGGCATCCTCCAGATCGAGCTCGCCGCGAGCGCGAACCAGCACGTTGCGGTAGCCCCGGGCTGCCAGCTCGCGAACAATCGCGCTACCGGCCAGTCCGCGGTGTCCAGCTACGTAGATGCGCGTTGCGTAATCCATGGTCGCTTTTTGTAAGGCAAATTTACTCGGAACCACCAATTTTATGCGCCCGTTGTGTCCGCACGGTTTCACCCATCCGCGCTTTGAACAAGCGCCAAACGTCGGGCGAAGGTGCCCCGCCTTGCCGCTATCATTCGTCCGAGGGTTAGGGGAAAGTCCGCGCGCGGCACTCCAACCCAAAAGAAAGAGTCCACGTTACCCGCGAAAAAACCGATTGGAATCGCAATGAGCTCGCCTCTTGTGCCTGTTATCTTGTCCGGCGGCGCCGGCACACGCCTTTGGCCTGTGTCGCGCGAAGCTTTGCCCAAGCCTTTCATGAGGCTCGCCGACGGCCGAAGTCTGCTACACCGTACGCTAAAGCGAGTGGAACGTCTTTGTGCCGAAAGCGCCTGGATCGTTACGAATCGCGATTACTATTTTTTATCGCATGATGAGCTCGAGGACTGCGAACTGGCTCGGGCTGGCAAGGTGCACTATCTCCTTGAGCCTGCGGCGCGCAACACAGCACCGGCAATTGCGCTGGCTTGCTTGGCGGTGGCGCAAGCCCATGGGGAGGACGCGGTGTTGCTGGTGCTGCCCGCGGATCACCTGATTGAGGATGAGGCGGGATTTGCAGCCTGCGTGGAGAGCGCCAAGGCCCTTGCCAGTGGGCAGGGCCGTTTGGTGACCTTTGGTATAACCGCAAGGAGCCCCGAGACGGCCTATGGTTACATCGAATCGGGGGCAGCGTTGGCACAGGGGGGCTTTGCCGTGCGCCGCTTCGTCGAAAAGCCCAGCGCGGAGCGCGCTCGCGAATTTCTCGCCGCCGGTAATTACTCCTGGAATTCGGGGATGTTTTGTTTTCGTGTGCGCGACATGCTGGCAGCGCTCGACGAAGTCTCGCCAGTGCTGGGGGCAGGGGCTCGGGCCGCTTGGGCCCAGTCGCGCGTGCACGCCGTTGGCAAGGACGCAATTGAACTGGACCGCGCATCCTTTGCCGCCCTGGAGAGCATTTCCATCGATTACGCGGTTTTTGAAAAAGCCAAGAATGTCGCCGTGGTGCCCGGCGATTTCGGTTGGAGCGACGTCGGGGCCTGGCCGGAGATTGCGGGGCAATTTCCTGTTGACGCAAAGAAAAACGGCGCGTGCGGCCCCGCACTTTTTATCGACAGCACGGGCTGCTTCGTGCATACGGAAGGTCGCGTGGTCGCAGCCCTCGGACTTAAGGACGTAGTAATCGTTGACACGCCGGACGCGTTGCTTGTGATGCCTAAGGAGCGCGCACAAGACGTCAAAAAAGTTGTTGAGGCGGTGCGCGCCAGCGGCGATGACAAGCACATCTTCCATCGCACCGTTGCCCGCCCCTGGGGGACTTACACGGTGCTGCAGGAGGGGCCCCAGTTCAAACTCAAGCGCATCGAGGTCAAACCGATGCGCTCGCTTTCGCTGCAAATGCACCACTATCGCAACGAGCATTGGATCGTTGTGAGCGGCACGGCACGGGTCACTGCCGACGAAAAAGTGTTCCTGTTGGCAACCAATGAATCGACTTATATCAAAGCCGGAGTGCGCCACCGCCTGGAGAATCCTGGCTCGCTGCCGTTGGTGATCATCGAGGTGCAAAGCGGACAATACGTCGGCGAGGACGACATCGTTCGATTCGACGACAAGTACGGGCGAACGGACAAGCCGCAATAAGGCGCCGCTCATGACTGCACGAATTCCCGCGACGCTCATTGCCGGCGATGGAATTGGACCGGAGATCGTCGACGCCACGCTCAGTGTCCTTCAGGCGCTGGAGGCGCCGTTTGACTGGGACCGGCAAGTTGCCGGCTTAGCGGGCGTTGCGGCGACCGGTGATCCGCTGCCGAAAACCACGATCGCGAGCATCCGACGCACGAAATTGGCACTCAAGGGCCCCTTGGAGACGCCTTCGGGGGGCGGCTACCGTTCCTCCAACGTGCGTCTGCGCGAAGAGTTTGAGCTCTACGCCAACTTGCGTCCGGTTCGCACGCTGATACCGGGCGGCCGCTACGAGGGAATCGATCTGGTGGTGGTGCGCGAGAACGTCGAAGGCCTGTACTTGGGCTACGAGCACTTCATCAAGATTGGCGACGATCCGCACGCCGTGGCGATCGCGACGGGGGTGAACACACGTGCTGGTAGCACCCGGTTGCTTGAATTTGCTTTCGAGCATGCCATCGCCGCTGGCCGCAAAAAAGTAACCATCGTGCACAAAGCCAACATCATGAAGGCCCTGACAGGCATATTTCTTGAGACAGCCGAGCAATTGCACGCCCGCAAGTACCGAGGCCGCATCGATATGGACACCGTAATCATCGATGCCTGCGCGATGAAGCTCGTGCTTCGACCCGAGCAGTTCGACGTGCTCGTCACAACCAACCTTTTTGGCGACATCCTTTCGGATCTCGTTGCAGGCTTGGTTGGCGGTTTGGGCATGGCGCCGGGCGCGAACATTGGCAATGACGCAGCGATTTTCGAGGCGGTCCATGGCTCGGCCCCGGACATCGCTGGTAAGGGCGTGGCCAATCCAACGGCGCTATTGCTCGCTAGCGCGCTTATGCTGGATCATTGCCGGCTCGGCGAAAAGGCCACCCGCCTTCGAAGGGCAATTGACGCGACGCTTAATATCGATGGCGTGCGAACGGGCGATCTGGGTGGCCGCAGCTCGACAAAGGAATTTGCACTCGCAGTTGCCGCGCGTGTTACGAATAGTTCTTGACTGGGCTGTTTTTCTGATAACGGTATCATCAAAAGTTTCCTGGAGCATTTAGGCCACAACCGCGCCGCGGCAAATACCGCGGGACGAGGCGGCGAAACGGAACGATGAGAAACTACCCCGCACCGATCACAGACCGCAAGATTCGTTTTGCCCTTGTTGGGTGCGGACGAATCTCGAAAAACCACTTCACTGCCCTTAAGAAGCATGCCGACCGCGCCGAGTTAGTCGCAGTTTGTGATATCGATGCCAAGGCGCTTGGGGTCGCTGCGGCCGAGACGGGCGCACGCGCGTACAGCAGCCTGGCCGAGCTGCTCGGTAAGTCCAATGCCGACGTGGTGATTTTGTGTACGCCGAGTGGCTTGCACTCCCAACAGACAGTGGAGGTTGCCGCAGCCGGCCGGCACGTCATGACGGAAAAGCCGATGGCTACGCGATGGCACGATGGATTGCGTATGGTGCGAGCTTGTGACGAAGCGGCCGTGCATCTTTTTGTGGTCAAACAAAACCGTCGCAATGCGACCCTACAGCTGCTCAAACGCGCGGTCGAGCTGGAGCGATTTGGCCGCATCTACATGGTCAACATCAACGTGTTTTGGACACGTCCGCAGGAGTACTACGACAGTGCGAAATGGCGCGGCACCTGGGAATTTGATGGTGGCGCTTTTATGAACCAGGCCAGCCACTACGTCGACTTGCTCGATTGGCTGATCGGACCGATAGAAAGCGTCCAAGCCTACACCGCGACCCTTGCGCGGAACATTGAGGTCGAGGACACCGGAGTGATGGGTATCAAATGGCGTTCGGGCGCGTTGGGTTCGATGAATGTGACGATGCTTACGTATCCGAAGAATCTGGAGGGAAGTATTACGATCATTGGAGAATCCGGCACGGTGCGCGTAGGCGGCGTTGCGGTTAACGAGATTCAGCATTGGGAGTTCGCGCAGCGCCACCCCGACGACGAGAAAATCGAGCAGGCCAACTACGCGACTACTTCCGTCTATGGCTTTGGCCATCCGCTGTACTACGACAACGCAATTAACGTGTTGCGTGGCGATGGTACCCCCGAAACGGACGGGCGCGAGGGATTAAGGTCTCTCGAAGTGCTCATTGCTGCGTATTTGTCGGCGCGCGACGGCCGGCGCGTCGCGCTACCGCTGGATTACTAGGTGGGCGTGTCGGTCCATCCCACTGCAATCGTCGATGCCGGCGCACAAATCGGCGACGGAACGCGCATCTGGCACTGGGTGCACGTGTGCGCGGCCGCACGCATCGGCGCCAACTGCTCGCTTGGGCAAAACGTCTTCGTTGGCAACGACGTGGTGATCGGCAACAACGTCAAAATCCAAAACAACGTGTCCATTTATGACGCCGTGCGCTTAGAAGATGACGTGTTTTGTGGTCCCAGCATGGTGTTTACGAACGTCTACAATCCGCGCTCTGCCGTCAACCGAAAGAACGAGTACCGCCCGACGCTGGTGAGGCGTGGCGCCACCCTGGGTGCAAACAGCACCGTCGTGTGTGGCGTCACGATCGGTGCGCACGCTTTCGTTGGCGCTGGCGCCCTGATCAACCGCAATGTCCCCGACTACGCACTGATGCTGGGAGTGCCGGCGCGGCGCAAGGGCTGGATGTGCCGCTGCGGGGTACAGCTGTTGGGTAAGGGCGAAGTGCGCTGCAGCTGCGGCGCTTCGTATCGAATCGACGAATCCCACTGCGTGGCCCTATGAATCCGACAATCGAATTTATTGACCTTAAGGCGCAGTACGCCGACTTAAAGCAAGAGATCAACGCCCGTATCCAGCGCGTGCTCGATCACGGCCAGTTCGTCATGGGGCCGGAGGTGCGTGAGCTTGAGGAGCGACTCGAGGGCTATACCGGTGCCGCGCATTGCATCACCGTTGCCTCCGGCACCGAGGCGTTGCTGATTTCGCTCATGGCGCTGGGCGTTAGGCCGGGCGATGAGGTCATAACCACACCCTTTACGTTTGTGGCGACGGCCGAAGTCATCGCGCTGCTGGGCGCAACACCCGTTTTCGTGGACATCGAACCCGACACCTGCAACATCGATTCGACATTACTCGAGGCCGCGATCACATCCAAGACCCGGGCAATCATTCCAGTCTCCCTGTATGGGCAGGCATCGGACATGGACGAGATCAACACAATTGCGGCGCGTAACGGGGGCATTGCGGTGATCGAGGACGCGGCACAGAGCTTCGGTGCCACCTACAAGGGGCGCAAAAGCTGCAACGTGTCGTTGATCGGCTGCACGAGCTTTTTTCCCAGCAAACCGCTGGGCTGCTTTGGCGATGGTGGCGCGATTTTCACGAGCGATGCGGTCTTGGCACAGGCCATGAGGGAAATCCGCGTGCACGGCCAGCAGCGGCGCTATCACCATACGCGTATTGGCGTGGGCGGCCGCATGGACACCATCCAGTGTGCGATTGTGCTGGCCAAACTCGAGCGCTTTGACTGGGAAGTCGAGCGGCGCATTAAAGTCGGCGACGCCTATCTGCGGCTACTGGCGTCCAAGGAGGGCATTGTCCCTCCGGTCCTCCGCAGCGACCGCACTTCTGTCTGGGGTCAATTTACGATCCAGGTTGATGGTCGAAACGCGGTGCTCGAACGTATGAAGAGTGCAGGCATTCCAACGGCAGTCCATTATCCGTTACCGCTGCACTTGCAGCCGGCTTATCGCGATTTGTGCCGCAGCGCAGGGCCGCTAGCCAATGCGGAGGCGGTTGCCGCGCGCGTCGTGAGTTTGCCGATGCACCCGTACCTTACTGCCGAAGCGCAGCGTACGATTGTTCACTCGGTCAGCGAGGCGCTGACGCAGTTTGCGTGAAACTCGTCACTGTGGTGGGCGCTCGCCCACAATTCATCAAGGCGGCCGCTGTATCGCGCATCATCCGAGATGAGCACGCCGGGCGCATACAGGAAATCCTCGTCCATACTGGCCAGCATTACGATGAAAACATGTCAAAGGTCTTCTTCGAAGAACTCGACATTCGAGAGCCGAAATTCAATCTGGAAATTTCCGGCGGTTCGCACGGCGCCATGACGGGGCGCATGCTCGAAGGGATCGAGCAGATCCTGCTGCAGCAGCGCCCGGACTGGGTGTTGGTCTATGGCGATACGAACTCCACGCTGGCGGGTGCGCTTGCGGCTGCCAAGCTGCAGATCCCGATTGCGCACGTCGAAGCGGGCCTGCGCTCCTTTAACCTGCGTATGCCCGAAGAGATCAACCGCATCCTGACCGATCGGATTGCTTCATTGCTGTTTTGTCCCACTGACACGGCAGTCAGAAATCTTGCGGCCGAGGGGATTACGAGCGGCGTCGAGAACGTCGGGGACGTCATGTACGACGTCGCCCTCTTTTACCGCGACCGGGCGCGCGAGCGCAGTTCGATCCTGCAAACGCTGCGCCTGCCCGCACGGGGGTTCGCGCTGGCGACCTGCCATCGTGCGGAAAACACGGACAACGCGGCATGTTTGCAGGAGATCCTTTCTGGCTTGGTCCAGGTTGCGAGGCAATTCCCCGTGGTTTTGCCTCTGCATCCGCGCACTCGCAGGCTCATCGGGGAGAGCGGCCTGTCCGAGCACCTCTCGGCGCTCACCGTGACCGATCCGCTGCCTTTTTTGGACATGATTGCGCTTGAGCAGGCGGCGCGGCTGATTTTGACTGATTCGGGGGGTGTGCAGAAGGAGGCGTTTTTTTACAGCGTGCCCTGCGTCACGATGCGCGAGGAAACCGAGTGGGTCGAAACCGTCGAGTCGGGGTGGAACCAGCTAACAGGGGCCAACGCAACGCGGATTGCTGAAGCCGCGTACCGTGCGTCGCGCCCTAAAGAGCAGGCAATGCCCTACGGCGACGGCCATGCAAGTCGCCGAATCGTTGCCCAGATCGGCGGGAGCTGACATGGCTTCGATTATTGCTCGGTTCCGTCGGCAGCTTTTTCTTTTCGTCGTCGCTTACACCATCGGTTGGGGCCAGGCAGCTTTCGGCGCGACGGCAACTGGCCCGGCCTCGATGCCCGGCGGGCCGCGACCGGATCAGGCCTGGGCCGAACTGCGTTCCGCCATTGGGTCCGAGTTCGACAGCCGACTGGCCCAGCTGCAACGCTACGCGCGCCTGCTTGCTGACGATCCAGCTGTTGCGGCGCAGAGCTGTCTTGCATTTGCAGCCCTCGAGGAACGCACCCGTGACGGCACCTTCTTGCCCCAACTGACCGAATTGGCAAACGCGCTGGTTGCGAACCGGGATCGAAGCAATGAAGGCCGGGTCGGCTGGGGGTTCTCGCCCAAGCGCCCGCCCGGCCGGGGCTGCAAGAATCCAGGCGAGTTTGACGCTTTTGGCGACGGAACGTGCAACGCCGCGAACACGAAATACGCATTTGAGACCGGCCTGGCGGCAATGTGTCTCGTGCGCACGTATTTGACAACCGGAGATACTCACTATCTGGACACCGCCACAAGTGCTCTCGATGACTCCTGGGACGTTGGGACCGCGCCGGCGGGATGCCCGAACTGCTTTTATTACTGGTACAGCTACGATGCGAACGACCTGGGACGCTATGTGCGCAATACGAATGTGCTCATGGGTGCTGCTGCCGCCTGGCTGTGGAAGGCGACCGGGGTGTCGAAGTACCGGGAGCGGGCCGAACAGGTGGTTGCTAGCGAGAGACGAGAATACAAGGCGGCAAACGGGGGATACTACGGTATCGATGACCTGCGGTATCGCGCCGATCCGAAAGGCGAGGCGCAACGCGTCGAAAACCATGTCCCGTGGATCTCCAAGGGACTGCTCGATATCGCCCGCAACCTTGATGATCAACCGATCGTGGACTTGGCGTTGGCCATTCAGAACTCCTGGCAAAACTGCTCGAGCGCGGTGACATGCAAGGAAAATTGCGCCCTCTGGGCGGCCGATGCGAGCCGCTGCCGCGAAAGCGCGACCGCCTCGCCGTGCTTTTTTAAGAATGTGAGCGCCAACCTCGCTTCCCTGTGTGAAGCCGCAATGCCGACGCTGCTGCGAGGCGCGTTGACGCCGACCATGTGGTGGGCCCTGGTCGACGAGTGAGGGCAGGCGCAGCGCCGTCGTTGGAGCGCTGCCAGGCCAGCCAACGAATTTGATACGGGAGAAAACGATGAAAGTCTTCGTGACTGGTGGACTGGGCCAGATCGGTTCTCATGTAATCGAGATGCTGCTCGCGCGCGGCGACCGGGTGGTGACCGTAGATAACCTTGCAACCGGTCGCCGCGAACACCTAGGTGATCACAAGAATCTGGCAGTGGTGATCGAGTCCATCGCCAACCGGCCATTCATAGACAAGCTGATCGGCGATATGCGACCCGATGCGGTCGTTCATGCAGCCGCCTCATACAAGGATCCGGA
>Ga0187781_10002793_pt1 | contig 13220 bp, 10 predicted proteins | sample 0715_SJ02_MP02_2_FD_132447 | JGI IMG/M metagenome (GOLD analysis project Ga0187781, IMG submission 132447) | Tropical peat soil microbial communities from peatlands in Department of Meta, Colombia - 0715_SJ02_MP02_20_MG | ecosystem: Environmental > Terrestrial > Soil > Wetlands > Peat | place...
AAGTAGACCAACCACACACCTATGGACCGTCACTTAAGCGAATATTATCGTCTTCCGGCAGATTGGAAGTGCGGCCTCTCGTACGAGAAATCTGGCGCACGCCCTGGCTTTTTCAAGTTCGGAGAGGAATCCATCTGTTATGGTGTCTGCGGCGCGGGACATCTTGCCTCGACAGCTTCCGGGCATCTCTACGACGCCATCGCCGACGTGCGAACCGACAGCGGTATCGTCCATCTGCCGTTTGACCCTGCAGAGATCATCGATAATCTCCGAAATGAGCATTACACGAAATTTGGAAATTCCGACGGCAACACTGTTGTCGGCAGTGCTCCCGTCAAAAAGGCGTACTACTCAATTCGCAAATTCCTGCCGGTCATGATTCGCCGTCACTTCCAGAAAATTTACTTTAGCGGCTGGAAGGATTTGCCCTTCCCGAAGTGGCCTGTGGACTTCACCGTGGACATTCTCCACGAGCGATTCCTCCACCTTGCGATGGAAGCTCAGGGAATCAATCGCGTCCCTTTCATCTGGTTCTGGCCCGATGGCGCGCCGAACTGTCTGGTGATGACGCACGACGTCGAAACTTCCGCCGGGCGCGATTTCTCTCCGCAGTTGATGGATCTCGACGACGCCTTCGGCATCAAATCCTCCTTCCAGGTGGTTCCGGAAGAGCGCTACCACGTGCCGGACACCTTCGCTCTCGAAGTCCGCGCCCGTGGATTTGAATTCAATATCCACGATTTGAACCATGACGGCACTCTTTACCGTGACCGCGCGCAATTCCTCCGCCGCGCAGCAAAAATCAACGAGTACGCCCACAAGTATTGCTCTTCGGGGTTCCGCGCCGGGTCCATGTATCGAAACCAGGATTGGTTCGACGCCTACGAGTTCTCCTACGACATGTCCGTTCCCAACGTGGCGCACCTCGAACCGCAGCGCGGCGGTTGTTGCACGGTCATGCCCTATTTCATCGGAAAGATTCTCGAATTCCCCCTGACCGTGAGCCAGGATTACTCCCTCTTCCACATTCTCAAGGACTATTCGATGGATTTGTGGATCAAGCAGATCCATCTCATCCGGAAGCGAAACGGCTTGATGAGCTTCATCACTCACCCCGATTACCTGATCGAGCAGCGGGCGCGCAAGCTGTATGAGACGCTTCTCGCTTATCTGCGAGAATACACCGACCGCGAAAGGATCTGGGTCGCCCTGCCGGGTGAAGTCGATCGCTGGTGGAAAAACCGACAGGAGATGAAGCTCGTTCGGGAGAATGGTTCGTGGAAGATCGAAGGGCCGGACCAAGCTCGGGCGCGAGTGGCGTACGCGAATCTGGAAAACGGCCATATCGTTTACAGTTTGGACTCAAACCATCAGGGAATTCATGAATAACGAAAAAGTGAAAAGACATGCGGCTTTCGTCGCCTTTTTGGCCGCGACGGTAATTGTTTTCTGGCGGCTGCTTTCGATGCTCGTGGCCTATTCACTCGGCCATGAATCGAGTTCGCACATCATCATCATTCCCGCGATCAGCCTTTACTTGGTCTTCGCCGGACGCCAGCGGATTTTCGCTTCTCCCCGCTCTTCTATTCTTCCGGCTCTTGCTTTGATTCTGGCGGGCGCTTTGGTTTACGTGCTCGCTTATCTCCGCGGTTCGCAGATGGCGGGCAGCGCCTCATTTTCGGCGGGAGCGTTATCGCTTCTTTTTGTCTGGGCGGGAGGTTTTTTTCATTGTTACGGTAGCGGCGCGGCTCAGGCTGCCACGTTTCCCCTGCTGTTTCTCCTGCTCGCGGTGCCTTTGCCGGAGAATGTCGTTGAGCAAACCATCGTCCTTCTTCAAACGGGTTCCACGGACATATCCTGTTTTCTCTTCAAAATCCTTGGCGTGCCCGTCTTCCGCGATGGATTTGTGCTTTCCATCCCGGGCGTGAAGATCGAAGTTGCCACAGAGTGCAGCGGAATTCGCTCGAGCATTGCCTTGTTCATCACCTGTCTGCTCGCCGCGCATCTGTTCTTGCGCACGGCCTGGAAACAAATTGTCTTCGTTGTCCTGGCATTTCCCTTGGCAATCATCAAGAATGGAATACGGATTGTGACTCTGACGCTTTTGAGCATCTACGTGGATCCCGGCTTCTTGACCGGAAGGCTGCACCACGAAGGTGGATTCTTTTTCTTCTTGCTCGCACTGGGCATCCTTGCGCCGGTACTCCGCCTGCTTCAGAAATCGGAAACGCGACAGCCCGGTTCTCCCGTTTCGGGAAGTGGCGTGACCACAGAGCAGGGTCTCGCGCGAGGCATTTGATCATTTGGGCTTTCATGTGCAAGCGAAGGGCAGCGAGACAATTCACGTGCAGGCTGAGTTTCAAATTCACATTACAAGGAGCGCGGACTCACCGAGATTCATATGCCCAACTGTGACGTTGTAGTTTTAGGCGCTGGACCCTATGGACTTGCGGCTGGCGCCCATCTGCGGTCGGTAAAGGGTCTGGACGTTCGCGTTTTTGGTGAACCCATGTCCTTCTGGGATCACAATATGCCGGTGGGCATGTTCCTGCGGTCCAATTGGAGCGCGACGCAAATCGCCGACCCCGTCGACGCGTTGACTCTCGAAGCCTTCATGAATGCAGGCGGCAAACAGATGTCCCAGCCGGTGCCGATTGAAGGGTTCATTGCTTACGGCAAGTGGTACCAGACACGCGCGCTCCCGGATCTTGATAGGAGAAAGATTGTCCGCGTCGAAACGAATTCGTCCGGCTTTCGCACTACGCTGGCCGATGGCGAAACGCTTCATTCTCGCCGCGTCGTGATCGCCGCGGGCATTGGCTCCTTTGCCCGGCGCCCGCCGGAATATAAGGAGCTTCCGCCCGAGCTCGCATCGCACTCCTCCGAGCACAAGAATTTCGATCGCTTCGCCGGCAAACAATTGCTCGTCATCGGCGGCGGCCAGAGTGCGCTCGAATCGGCCGCACTACTGCACGAAAGTGGTGCTGAAGTAGAGGTCATCGCGCGGACTCATCGTATTCACTGGCTTCAGGGATGGGCATCGAAGACGCTTCATCACGGCCTCGGCACGTTTGTCCGCCATCTCCTTTACGCCCCCACGGACGTGGGACCCGCGGGCATCAGTCAGCTGATGGCCCGCCCCGATTTGCTGCGGCTCTTGCCTCGCGCCCTCCAGGACAAGCTCCGCAAGCGATCCGTTCGTCCAGCGGGTGCGCGTTGGCTCGTGGATCGCCTCAAGAATGTTCCCATCCGTCTCGGTCGCTCGGTTACCTCGATCAGCGTCGTGGGCGACCGCGTCCGAGTCCGCCTGGACGACGGAAGCGAGCGCACCGTTCATCACATCCTTCTCGGAACCGGATACCGCGTGGATGTCTCCAAATACGATTTCCTGTCGCCGGAAGTGGTGAAGGGAATCCGCCGCGTGAACGGCTACCCGATTTTGCAGCCTGGACTCGAAACGTCCCTGAAAGGCTTGCACATTCTCGGAGCTCCTGCAGTCTGGAGCTTCGGCCCATTGATGCAGTTCGTTTCCGGCGCGCGTTACGCCTCCCGCTCTCTTACTCGCCACATTGTGGAGAACAAGTGAAGCCTTCCATCACCATAGGTCCCGCATGAGCCCGGCCAATTCGAATCATTTGCCGCATATAACACAAAAAAAGCGCAGCCCCGGCGAGCCCCCCGGCGCCGTCGTCATTGGCGGTGACTATCAGGGGCTTGGCATTGTGCGGAGCCTCGGCCGCAAGGGGGTGCCCATCTGCGTCCTCGATGACGAGCACTCCATCTCGCGCTACTCGCGCTATGCCACTTACGGCGTCCAGGTCTCCGACCTTCGAAATAAGGACGCTGCGGTCGCGACTCTCCTGGAACTCGGCCAACACCTCGACCTGAAAGGTTGGGTCTTGTTCCCCACCCGTGATGAGCTCGTCGCCGCCATCTCACGCCACCGCACTACGCTCTCCGAGGTGTTCCGTGTCCCGACGCCGGAGTGGAAGACCGTTCAATGGATGTGGGACAAGCGGAACACCTACCAGCTTGCGAAGGAATTGAATATTCCGATCCCGGAAACCTGGTTTCCCAACGCTCTCGAGGACTTGGACCAGATCACCACTTTGTATCCGCTGGCCATCAAGCCCGCCATCAAAGAGCATTTCTTCTATGCCACGAAAGCGAAGGCCTGGCGTGCCGAATCTCCCGCGGATTTGAAACAGCTGTACTCGCGCGCCAGTGCGCTCGCGGGGCCCGGCGAAGTCCTCATCCAGGATCTGATTCCCGGCGACGGCCGAAACCAATTCGCGTATTGCGCCTTCTTCAAAGACGGTAAGGCGGTGGGCAGCATGGTCAGCCGGCGGTTGCGTCAGCACCCACATGAATTCGGCCGCGCGAGCACGTATGTCGAGACCATGGATTTGCCGGCGCTTGAGGCATTATCCGAACGTTTCCTGCGCGCCATCAACTACTATGGGTTGGTCGAGGTTGAATACAAGCTCGATCCGCGCGACGGCCAATTCAAACTACTTGATGTCAACGCTCGAACCTGGGGCTACCACACTCTCGGCCCCTCGGCCGGCGTGGATTTCCCGCTCCTCTTGTACAGAGACCAGGTAGGCCAGCCCGTGGAAACGTGCCGCGGGAAATCCGGCGTCTCCTGGATTCGCCTGCTTACGGATTTCCCCACCGCGATGATCGAGGTCAGCCGCGGCCGCATCAGCCTGCGGGACTACATGCACTCACTCCGCAATTTTCACACAGAGGCCGTCTTCAGCCAGGAGGACCCTCTACCCGGAATCGTCGAATGTGCCCTCTTGCCCTACCTCTTCGTTAAAAGGGGATTCTGACCCGTTTGCTTTTCCTATCTTCCGCAGAAAAAATCCGCCAATCTCAATAAGGGCTCGCAGGCCAGGACGTGCTGCCTGTGTCGGCGTGTCTCCACCTCGCTCTTCGACTGGATGGTCTTAGGACTTCTGGGGGACAAAAGATAACTGCGGGAACCCGCGTTCACACGACCGGCTTACTTCAATGAGTCCTTCGATTCATTACTTCGCCCGTAACCATACCCGTAGCCGCTGTAGTAGTACGAGCCAGCGCCGTGAGCTTCTTCCACGGCGTTCAACACCACTCCCACCACGGGTCTTCCTTGCAATTCCTGGCAAGTCCGCTGCGCCGTGACTGCCGGTGTCGTACCCGCTCGTACGACGATCAGAATTCCGTCCACGTGATCCGCGAGGACGCTCGCGTCGGCAACGGGCAAACATGGCGGCGAATCCAAAATCACCCAGTCAAACACCGGCGTAACGCGGTCGAGCAGTGTCTTCAACTTGCCGTTTGACAGCAATTCGCTCGGATTCGATACCTCATTGCCGCCGGGAATGAAGCACAGGTTGCCCTCCTGACCGTGCTGGATGATTTTCATCTCATCCGCTTCCCCGCGCAGGTAGTCCGTCAAGCCGGGCGCCGCAGGCGCTCCCAACGGCACGTGCAATCGCGAACAGCGCAGATCCGCGTCAATCATCAATACCCGCCGGTCCGGCTGGCGAACGATGGACTGCGCCAGGTTATTGGTCACGAATGTCTTCCCTTCAACCGGGACCGAACTCGTCACCAGCAGCGTCCGCAGATTCTGCGCATTGCGGATCTGATACAGTCTGGAGCGCAAAGTCCGGAATTGCTCCGCTCCATGCTCGCTCAGCGCGGGATTGAAAAAGACATTGACGTTCGGATCCATGTGCCAGTGCGGATGCGCGCAATGCTGCCGGATGTCATCGAAGCGCAGATAATTGCTTAAAATGGGGGATGGGGGAGGAATGGTAGCCGTCTGCGTCGCTACTTGCGCGCGGCTCTCGCCTTCGCTCTCTTTCAGTGCCTCCGCTCCTACCTTCACTTCCGCCGGGATGATTGGACCTTCGCCCGCATGGACCGCGGCCCGCTCCTGTTCGGCCTTTTTCAGAGCTTCGTGAATCCGGCTCATGGCTTCCTTTCCCGCGAGGGGGAGACAACGACGTTTGATTGGCGCAGGCGGCCCAGCAATTCATCCAGGTTCTGCAACAACGCCTGTGCGTCCGCGACCTGAAGCGCCCTTGACGCACTTCCCACAGGCGCCGTCGGCTCGATTTCATCCAGTTGAAATTCGCGCGCCACTTCCTCGACCAGGTGCGCCGGGACGGGCCGCAAATGATCCACGTAAGCGTTGATGAGCGCGTGCTCGCACAGCAGATTCACCACGCGAGGAATTCCGCGCGAATACATGTGCACGGTCTGGATCGCTTCCTTCGAAAAAATCGGCTCCCCGTTCGCGCCCGCGATGCGCAGCCTTTCTGCGATGTATCCGAATGTCTCTTCGAGCGTTAGTTGCGCCGTCCGGCAGCGCAGCGTGATTCGCTGGCGTAGCTGGCGCAGTTGCGGCAGCTTCAGCTTTTCCTCCAGCTCCGGCTGCCCGGTCAGCACGATCTGAAGCAGTTTCTCCGTCGAAGTTTCGAGATTCGTCAGCAGGCGGATTTCTTCGAGTACTTGCAGCGATAAATTCTGCGCCTCGTCCACGATTAGGACGGCCGTTTCTCCCGCCCGGTAGCGTTCCAGCAGCCATTGATTCAGCCGCAGCAGCACCTGGCTCTTCTCCCGCGAATCGGCCGGGATCTCGAAATCCGCCATGATGAAGTCGAAGAGCTGGCTCACTTCCAGTTGCGAATTGAAAATGAACGCCGTCGCCACCCTCTGCCCGTGCAGCCAGTCGAGCAACCGGTTGAGCAGAGTCGTCTTGCCTGTCCCCACTTCGCCCGTCAGGAGGATGAACCCCTTCCGGTTCTGTATTCCGTAAGTCAGTCCTGCCAATGCCTCCTGAATCTGCTTCGTCAAGAAGAGATAGCGGGGGTCGGGATTGACGTTGAAGGGACTCTCGCGGAGCCCGAAGAATTTCTGGTACATGATTTCCTTAAGCTCTCCCGCTCACCCCGGCCCTTGCTTCTACCGGCGCCTGATTCAGGGGCAAGCTTGGCTTTCCACCCCCGATGGGTTCAATCGCGGGGATCATGGCCAGTACAGGCAAGTGTAGCGTGAACTCCACGTCACGCTCGCTCCGCATGGAGGTGTCTTTCATCTCCAGCAACAGCGCCAGTCCCAGCCCCAGTCCCAGTCCTCCGCCAAAGCCACCGAGAGTGAAATACAGGCGGTTCGGGAAGGATGGCTTGTCCGGCAAATTCGCGGGATCGAGCACGCGGAATTGCTCGCCCTCCTGGTGCCGGTTCAAATCGCTGGCCATCGCGGACATATTCCGCTTCTTCAAAAGATCGTTATAAAAATCGAGCGCCGTCTGGTAATCGCGCGTCAGTTCTTTGAACTGCTGCTCGATGGCAGGGCTCGACTGCACGCGTTCCTGGTACACCCGGATTTGCTGCTTGATCTGGTCCTGCTCTTTGGTTTTTTCGGCAATGACTAAATCGTAGGTATGGATCTGCGCGCGTAGTTGCGTAATCTGCAGCGGCTCAACGGATCCTTTCGAGCCCTTCCCTGTAGATGTTCCGTTCTTCTTGGTCTCGTTCTCGGCAATCTTCTTCTGAATGGCGGCAATGTCGCTCTTTGCCTTGATCACGTCCGGGTAGTCGTCCGTGTAGCGTGCTTGCAGGCTCGCGAGTTGGGTTTGAAGTTGCGCAAGCTGTTGCTCAAGTGTTTCTGGGTTGGTGCCGGTTTGCGTCGCCTGCCAGGCTGTCAACTGTTGCGTCAACATGGACTCGGCGAAACTTTTGTCCTGCTGCGCGCGAGCCAGCGCCTGGGTGGCGGCATCGAGTTGCGAAGTCAAGCCCATCAGAAGATTCAAATTCGTCTTCTCTTCGTCCGGCAACGAACCGAGGTAGCGGCTCTTGAACGCGGCCAGCTTGGCGTCCTGCTCGTCCAGTTTCGCTTTTGCCTCGGCAAGCTGCTGGACCAGGAACTGTGTCGTATCCTCGCCGTACACCTGCTGCAGGCGGAGATTTTCCTCGATGAACATGGAAGTGACGGCCGTGCACACTTCTTGCGCGGCCTGCGGATTGTCCAGCGTCACCGAAATATAGAAGCCGGGCAATTCACGCGAGCGCGTTTCATCCATCGGCTTGATGGGTACCACTTCAATTGCCTTCTGTAGCCGGCCAACCAGGTCCTCCATCGACACACGGTCGACATCCTTCGCGTACACCCCATACTGCCGGATGATGGGCTCGAGCCTGGTCCGGCTCAGGATCTGTTGCTGCATGCTGGCAAGCCGCTGGTTGATATCGGTCGTGTCCACGGTCTTGACGATATCCGCTGGGACTGTTGGCCCCTGCACCAGCACAAGCGTCTGCGATTTGTAGCGGTTCGGCAGAACCCGCGCTGCCCCGTACCCGATCGGCCCCCCGACGAGGATCAGTACAAGAATCAAGACCCACCGCCGGCGCAGCATCGCGATGTAGTCTGCCGGTGTTAATTCACGCTGTGACATTCCGTCCCCTTCTCTCTCTTTCCATGCCCGTTCTGATTATTGCGATCACAACGGCAGCGGGTGCTCTCGCCATCCCACTGTCAGTGATATTTGATGCCGGACAAAGCTCGTTCCGCACGTTGTGCCCAAGCAGAAGCCGGAACTCGAATCCTGATACTGCAACAGGTAATTCAGCGAGAGGTTCAGCGTCCGCCCCATGAAGCGGGTCAGGCCCACGTTGCTGAACCAATATCCGTAGCTCTGCGTCGCAACCGTGTTTGTCGGTGTCACCACGCTCAATCCCTTGTTCCGCGCATAGCCAAGACTCCAGTTCCCCGTAATCGTGCGCGAAAATTGATGCGACACGTTGCCGCTCACCGTGTCGCTCACTCCTCCGGCCTGCACCCCGGATCCGCCGGTCACGCCGTGCAGGTAGCTAATCCCGAGGCTTGTCAATCGCACCTGATACGTCAAAGAAGTGTTCAACGACCAATACAAATTCGTCTGACCGCCTGATGAGGCAGCGCCGGTTCCGGTCCCCGTTCCGCCCGCTCCAGCTCCATTTCCTGTAATCGGCGTTTCGAAGGAAGTGATTTCTGGGCCCGCTGCGATCTGAAAGGCCAGTTTTCCGGTCACGCGCCTCCCGTATGAAACGTGAACTACGTGGTCGTTAATGGACTGATTGAAATTCGAGTAACGGTACGCGTTGAAGCTGTAAGAGAGTGCGACCGTGTCCTTTCGATTCATCTGGTAGTTGTAGCCCACCTGAATGCCACCGCTGTAATAGTTGAGCAAATCGTTATCGAAATAGTGCAGGTTCCTGTAGTTGCCCACCAATGTGAGAGAAGAGCGCGGCGTCAAGTACACGTCTACTTCCGGAACAGCCGAATTGCTGATTCGTTGGCCCCGCGTGGTCAAAATCGTCTGACCCGGTATCAATCCGCCCTGCAATTGAACCGCGCCGGTGGTGGGAAGCGCGGTCCCACCCGCGGGTTGATATCCAAAAGACGCCTCTGGCGTGTAACTCAGGTTGTCAAACAGCGACAGGGTTGCGCGGCGAAATGCCAGCTTCTCGCTGAACTGCAACTCCTGCACGATTCCGTTGCTCGCGGCGCCATCATTCGAAAAGGACCCGCCGCCGATATAAGAGAGCGTCAAATTCGAATTCCCTGAGATTCTGTGCAGGTCCAGATCGCCAAAGACCGAGCTCCAAGTCGTCCAACCCGGTGTCCCCCCGGTCGTAAGAGGATTCGAATCCGCCGTCGCGCTGAAGTTGATACTCGGCTGCCAATAACTGTGGCTGGTGGCCAGTTCTCCCACCGAAAGATCCTGCGCCCCGGCGAGCGCCCGCGTGTCCGGAACCAATCTCGTTGGATCCGCGTATGGATTCTCCCCCTCGTCGTTGTCTGCCGCCCCCGCCAGCGGTGACCGGTAAGCGGGAATGGGAGGTGCCGATTGCTCCGGCTGTTGCGGAGCCGGCTGCTGTGGCGCGGCTTGCTGCTGCGCCAGCGTTGGTGGCGCTACCAGCGCCGCCGCGCACAATCCCATCACAATTGTTGTTCTGAAAACGCGCATTGTTCTCTTACGGCACGACAATCGTGTCGCCTGCCTTTAAAACAAGATTCTGATCTGCGTTCTTTCCAGCGATCACATCCTTGTAGTTGAACGGATGCCGTTCCTGCTTGCCGTTCTCTTGCCGCAGCAGATAAATTTTCTTCACGTTCGCGTACTGCGTGAATCCGCCTGCGCTCGATAGCGCTTGCAACAAGGTCATTCCGGGCAGCAGCGGATAGGCTCCCGCGCGCGCCACTTCGCCCAGGATGTAAACCCGCTGGCTGTTGATGGTCGTCACGATCACCGTCACTTGCGGATTCGTCACGAATTTCTTCAGGCCTTCCGTGATCTGCGCGGCCAATTGTGCCGGCGTGAGACCAGCGGCCTGCACGTCGTTCAGAAGCGGAAGCGAGATCTTTCCATCGGGACGGACGGGAACCGTTCGGGAAACTTCCGGCTCCTTCCAAACGCTGATATCCAGCACGTCCTGCGCGCCGATCACGTAATTTGGATCATCCGTTGCCGGCTTTGCCGGAGTCGTGGACGGAGCCGCTTTGATCGGCTTCTGATTGTCCGGCGTCTCCTGCGCGAACGCCGGAAGAGCTACCGCTACGAGCGAAAACAAGATTGCTATCCGCAGCCGTCTCTGCATTTCTCTCTCCTGCCTCAATTCGCCTCAGTATCCAGAACCCCGATTTGCTTCAGCTTGTAGAGCAACGACTTGTAGCTGATCTGCAACTCTTGCGCAGCGCGTTTCCTGTTCCAACGGGTCCGCGCTAGCGCCTTCAAGATCAGTTCGCGTTCCGCCTCGCGCGAAGCCGCACGTGCCGCTGCCTTCAGCGAATGGCCACGGCTCTGCGGGACTTCCGGCGTTCTCGTCTCGCGGGCCGCCCCGTCCAGTTCCTCGACGGCCAGCCGCTCATCTCCCAGTGCCACGATCTTCTTCACTGCGTTTTCGAGTTCCCGGATATTTCCAGGCCACGAATGATCCATGAAGACGCGCAGCGTCCTTGGGCCAAGCAAAGGACGCGGGCGCCCCAATTGCGCTGAGTGTTTTGTCAGAAAATATTCAATGAGCAGTGGAATATCCTCTTTTCGCTCGCGGAGCGGCGGCAGGCGCAGGCACACGCCGTTAATCCTGTAGTACAACTCGCTTCGGAATCGCCCGGCTCGCATCTCCTCATCCAGATTTCGATTGGTCGCTGAAATCACTCGCGCGGTCAGAAAGCCGCGCCGCGTTTCTTCACTCCCGTCCGGTAGCGCGTATAGAAGCTGTCGTTGGCACGCGGAATCCAATTCGCCGATTTCATCGAAAAATATCGTCTTGACCGGGCTCCGCTTCACTTCATTGTGCCCGTCAGTATTCAGTCCCAGTTCCTTCTGGAAGTTGCCGAAATTCATCCCCGCGCACGCGATTCGAACCATCGGCTCGCTGCTGTGTCGCGAAAGCTGGTGTACGCGCTGTGCAAACATCTCTTTCCCGGTCCCGCATTCGCCGATCAAAAGCACGGGGATATCTGTAGATGCAATCTCCACAATCGCGCTTTCCAGCGTTCTCATCGCGGGACTCATCCCCATCACAAATCCTCGACCGTTTTCCAGCCCAGTTCCTATTGCTGCGTTCGTCGTCATTGGACTTTTGCCGCCAGTTTCGACAAATTCCCCCAGTATTGATTCTGGGAGGGATAGGCCTACCTATCTGGGGCAGAAGATTGCACGGCAAATGCCAGCGCTCATTTCGACTCGCGGAGACCCAGGTTTATGCATAAGTGTATTATTTTCAGTCGATTACTTCCCATTTGGACCCCATCAGCGAGAATCCGCTCATCGAAGAAAACCAAGCCGACTTCCACGAAAGAGTAAAATCCTTTCCCTTTTTCCCCTACCCTTGGGAAAAACTTGTCCCATGATCATCTAAATGGCAGGCGAGGTTTGCTATCACTGTAACACTAAGATTTGGAAGGAGATAGCGTGATTAATCGTCGAGTGGAAGGGCAGTTAATCCGACCGTTCGCCCAGTCGGAGGTTCTGCAGGGATTGATATTCACTTTCTCCAACCAATTTTCTCTTTCCCTGATATATCTGTAAAGTATCCATTTCCAGTGACTTGCAACTGTCTCCTGAAGCGCGCCCATCCGCACCTGGGAGCGGGTACTGGATTGCAGACGTTAGTTCTTGGCCGATCCGCTGCGTCGACCCAGTGCGCTGTCTAATTCTCCAAAGGGTGAAAATGACTTCTTCCGCCAGGCAATTAGTTTGTGCTGCCCTGATTCTGACCACGACCCTCCTGGGAGGGTGCGCCCGCAACCCCGAAGTAGAAAAAAAGCGCTACTTCGATAAAGGCTCCAATTACTTTCAGCAGGGAAAAATCCGTGAAGCGGCCATCATGTATCAGAACGCCCTCCAGATCGATTCGCGTTTCGCCGACGCGCATTATGGGCTCGCTCAGTGTTATTTGAAGTTCTCGGACTGGCCGAGCGCCTACCAAGAGCTCATGCGCGCCGTTGCCATTGACCCCACAAACTGGAAAGCTCAGAACGATCTCGGCAATCTGTTTCTTGCCGGGGGCAAGCTCCCCGAGGCCCGCGCCCGTGCCGACATAATCCTGAAGGGCGATCCGCAAAACCCGCAGGCGCAACTTCTGCTCGCCAATGTGGACGCCGCCCAGGGTGACCTTCCCACCGCAATCCAGGAAGCCAAGCTCGCCGTCCGGATGGATCCCAATCGGTCTGCATCGTACTTGAATCTCGCGATTCTTCAGGAAAAAGGTGGCGACAACGGCGCAGCCGAGCAAAATTTCCAATTCGCAATTTCGCACGACCCAAAATCCCTCGGCGCCCTCACCGCACTCGGTGAGTTTTATCAGCACCGAAAACGCTGGGACGACGCGCAGAAGCAATTTGAAGCAGGCATCGCTCTCGAGCCTCGCAATCCGGTCCCGCGCCTAAGCCTCGCCGGCCTTTACATGAATCAAGGCCAAACCGACAAGGCCGAACAGGTGCTGCGTGACGCCAAGAACACTTTAAAAAACGATCCCAATGCCTACCGTCTGCTTGGTCAGTTCTACTTCACGGAGGGGCAAACCGACAGAGCGCTCGCGGAATTTGCCAGTCTCCATTCCGAGCACCCGAAGGATCTGACGGTCGCGAGGAGCTACGCGCAGATTTTGGTTCAGCGCAATCGTCTTGAGGAAGCCTCCAAGGTCGTGGACCATATCCTCAAACTTTCTCCCGCCGAT
>Ga0187781_10002794_pt1 | contig 13220 bp, 12 predicted proteins | sample 0715_SJ02_MP02_2_FD_132447 | JGI IMG/M metagenome (GOLD analysis project Ga0187781, IMG submission 132447) | Tropical peat soil microbial communities from peatlands in Department of Meta, Colombia - 0715_SJ02_MP02_20_MG | ecosystem: Environmental > Terrestrial > Soil > Wetlands > Peat | place...
GGCGCGTTTTGTTGCGAAGGCCGAAGTCGCGCATTGGCCGCTGCTAGGGCGTTTTGCGGCCTCTGTCGGCACGGTCTACGTCCAGCGCGGGCGGCGGCACGCAATCGCGCGCGTTAACCACACTGTGGCGCAGCGCCTGCGCCTGGGCCAATCGATCGGCATTTTTCCGGAGGGAACGACGACCGATGGCTCCCGCTTGCTGCGATTTCATGCCAATCTGGTGCAGGCCGCGCTCGAAGCCGATGCGCCCGTGATTCCAGTGGGACTGCAGTACCGACAGGACGGTCGGCCTTCTACTGCGGCCGCATTCATCGGCGAGATGAATCTGGTTGAATCGATCTGGCGAATCGTTATTGCTCCGCGCCTGACCGCGCATCTGTACTGGATGCCCGAGATCGCCTGCGAGGGACTCACACGCCAGGCAATCGCGGCACGGGCACGTGAGGCCATCGGCGCGGCCCTGCAAATGCCCGAAGTCACTGCGGTCGACGAAGCGGCCGACACCCAACCTGATACACCGCTCGCGACGGCCAGCTGATCGCCGTTAGCTTGCCGCCCCAGACACAGCCTGTGTCGATACCGATCGCGTCCTCGCGCAGCATCAGGCCAAGCGTCGACCAGTGACCAAAGACAACCGTAGTCGAACGAGTGGCCCGCTGCGGGTGGTCGAACCAGGGCAGCCATCCGGGGGGCGCACTGTGCATGCTGCCTTTTAACTTCAAATCCATCGTTCCGTCGAGCGAGACAAAACGAAGACGCGTGAGCGCATTTAGGATGCAGCGCAGGCGATCGGCCCCGGTGAGGGAATCGCTCCATTGCAGCGGACGGTTGCCGTACATGGTTGCGAGAAAGGCTCGGTAGTCGGGAGCTCGCAAGCGCTCCTCGACCTCGTGTGCGAGCGCCATGGTTTGTGAAACGCTCCACTGCGGCAACACGCCCGCATGGACAAACAGCGCGTCATCTTGCAGGTGTGCAAGCGGGCGCGCTCGCACCCAGTCGATAAGTTCTCCCGCATCGGGCGCATCCAAAATGTCCTGCAAGGTGTCATCATCATGGGCCGGGCGGATGCCGGCTGCGACGGCCAGCAGATGCAAGTCGTGATTACCGAGCAAGGCAACGCAGCGCTGCCCAAGAGCGCGCACCCGGCGCAGCGTCCCGAGCGAGTCCGGTCCCCGGTTGACCAGATCGCCGACAAAGATCAGTGGGGCGCGCTCGTCGATCTTGGCCAGCAGCTCCTCCAGGCTGGCAGTGCAACCTTGCAGGTCACCGATGGCGACAAGACTTGTGGGGTCGGCGGGTTTCATCGCCCAGATGCTAGGGGGCAGGGGCCAGCAGAGCCTCGATATCCTCGGCGCCCAAGGCTCGCGCCAGCCCCGCCTCATCGCCCAGCAGCGCCTGGGCAAGCAGCGCCTTGCGTGTTTGCAAAGTCCGCATACGCTCTTCAATGATCCCGGCACACAACAGGCGGTAGACAAAAACTGGCTTGTCTTGCCCGATGCGGTGCGCGCGGTCGGTTGCTTGCGCTTCGACAGCGGGGTTCCACCAAGGGTCGTAATGGATCACCGTATCGGCCGCGGTCAGATTCAGCCCGGTGCCACCGGCTTTTAGGCTGAGCAAAAATAGCGGCACTTCGCCGCTTTGGAACTCTTCGACAGCGGCTGCGCGATCTCGCGTATCGCCAGTGAGCAAGGCGTATCGCTGGCCACGTTCGGTGAGTGCCTGTTCGATAAGCGCCAGCATGGAAGTGAACTGCGAAAACACCAAAACGCGTCGACCTTCCACCAATAGGCCATCGAGCATCTGCAGGAGCAAATCGAGCTTGGCCGATTCGAGCACCTTGCGTGCGCTGGGCAATCCCACCAGGCGCGGATCGCAGCAGACTTGGCGAAGCTTGAGCAGGGCATCGAGCACGACCACTTGGCTGCGGTCGAGCCCCTGTTCGGCCAAGGCCACCCGCACGCGCTCGTGCATACTGGCGCGCACCACTTCGTACAAGTCGCGCTGCCCGCCCTCCAGTGCGACGTAGCGCTCGATCTCCGTGCGGGGGGGCAGTTCGGGCGCAACTTCATCTTTGCGGCGGCGCAGAACAAAAGGTCGGATGCGCGCAGTCAGGTGTTGGCGCCGCACATCGTCGCCGCGTTTTTCAATGGGTACGCGATACAGTCGAGAAAAGCTCGCCTGATCGCCAAGAAGTCCGGGCGCCAGCCAGTCAAACTGCGCCCAAAGCTCGCCCAAGTGGTTCTCCAGCGGGGTGCCCGTGAGCGCCAGCCGGTGCGTAGCATGGATCTGGCGGATCGCTCCCGCAGCCTGGGTGCGCGGATTCTTGATGTTTTGCGCCTCGTCGACGATCAGCAGGTGAAAATTGCGCGTTGCCAGCTCTTCGATGTCGCGCGCCAGCAGTGCAAAACTCGTTACCACCAGATCGCATTCGCCGACGCGCTCAAACTCACGCCAGCGCTCGGTACCGTGCAGCTGCAAGGTGCGCAGCTCCGGCGCAAAGCGCGCCGCTTCGGCGATCCAATTGTGAACCAGCGAAGTCGGAGCGATCACCAGCGCGGGGGCCACCAGGCGGCCTTGCTCCTTTTCCAGGCAAATATGCGCCAGCGTCTGGAGCGTCTTGCCCAGTCCCATGTCGTCGGCCAGCAGGCCGCCCAGGCCGTATTCGCGCAGAAACTGCAGCCAGTTCAGTCCCGCGCGCTGGTATGGACGCAGCTGCGCCTGCAGGCCTTGGGGCACCACCGCTGCCTCGACGTGCGCAAAGCTGGCCAGACGCTGCGCAAAACGGCGCACATCGGGTGCGCCAACCCAGGTCACAGCGCCACGATCCGACAGTGTCGCAACGCGTGCCAGATCGAGCTTGGACAATCGCACCATGCGGGCAGCGCGCGAAACTCGCGCACCCGGCGCACGCGGCAGGCGTGCCGATTTACGCCGCCGCGAATCACCGAGCTCAACCAACGTGTCGAGCAACGGCGCTACACGCTCCCAGGGCAGGCGAATGACGTGCTTGGGATCGATGCGTACTTGCAGCACGCGCTCCGAACCATTGGTCTCGCGCACCCGCGCGGCCCAGGTGCGGGCGTCGGCCAGGGCCGATTCCAACAACGGTAACAACGGGACGCGTTTTTCGCCAATCTTTAAACCCAGCTCCAGGTCAAACCAGTCCTGACCGGGCAATTGATGTACCGTCATTTCCAGATCGTCGACCTCTACGATCTGCCAGGGAAAGTCTTCGTCGACTTCGACCTCCCAGCCCTGCTTGCGCCAGCGCTCGACACCTTCTTGCATTAGCTGCACGGCCGTATCGTCGCTGATCTGGAAGGCCGATTCGCTGTTACGGCGTCCCTGGGGCGCGAAGGCGAACGACCACGGTGCGGCGCCGTCGGCCTGCAGTTGTGCGATCACCCGTTCAACTTGCCGCGCATCGGGCGCGGCATCGACCGTTTCGCCGTCCACGACCAAGACACTGGGGGCACGCTGCAACGGCACCAGCACGCCGTCGATACGAAGCGAAACGTACAGCGCCGCGTTGGGCGGCTGTGCGTTAGCCGCTGTGCCCTCCGGAGCCTGTGCACGCGAAGCTCCCAGGCGCACGCAAACAGTCCCGACGCCATGAGCGATGCGCTGCTGGGGAGCGGGTTCTTGGGAGACAGTGTCCGCTAAAGTTTCGGCCAGCGCGGTCCAGGGGCGCGCGAAAGACGGCGGCTCCGCAGGCGCTACCGCTTCGCTCCATTGCGGTTGCCACTGCAGTAACACGGCCGCCGCGTGTTTGCACAGGTGGCCGATAGGGCAGGAGCAGTGTGATTCAATATCCACCTGGGCCCCGGCGCTTTTGCGCGTCATGCGCACGCCTACCTGATAGCGCCGCTGCTCGGTTCACGGCGCCTGTTCGCCGCCACGCACCTGGGCGCGAAGCTCGATGGCGTTTGATGAGATGACTTCGAGTTCAAGCGAGCAAACCCGCTTGGCCTGCATGACCTCGCGACCTCGCTGCAGGATGCGTCCGTGGAAGCTTCGCTCGAGGTCTCTCGCGGTCGGCAAAAATGGCGCCACGTCGTTACTGCGGGCTGCACGCATCAGGCACCTTCCGTACGCGAGTTAGGCCGGGGGCGACGCGGCAACAGGCGCCAGAGTCGGCTCGGGAACAAGAACAGGCCCAGGTACAGTGCTGCAACGATAAGAAATCCCCCAAAGCTGATGTAATCGGGCGTGCCGGCACGCCACAAGAGCGTTCCGACAACGCTCAACACGACATTCGCGCTCAGCAGCCAGGCGAGCGTCGTAGGCATGCCGTATCCGCGGCGCAAAAATACATGATGAATGTGCCCGCGATCCGGAAGCGCCGGGTCGCGACGCCGGATGATGCGGCGCAAAGTAACCGTGAACAGATCCAAAAGAACCAGGCCGACCACCCAGAGCATCACGACCGAGGGCACCCGGGCGCCGGCGCGCTGGGTCAGTTCGATCGAAAACCAAGCCACTACAAAACCCAAGACGAGGCTGCCCGTGTCGCCCATGAACGTTCTGCGCGCGCCGCGCCAGGGATGGGGCAGGTTAAACAGCAAAAACCCCCCCAGCGCGCCCAGCAGCACGACCAAGAATTTATAGGCGTTCAGGTCACCGAGAAGTTCGGCAAACAGCGCGAAAAACGCCAACATGCAAAAGGCAAGACCCCCCGCCAGGCCATCCATGCCATCGAGCATGTTCAGACCATTGATCACCGCAACGGTCGCAAAGACCGTCAGCGGTATGCCCCAGTTCTTAAGCTCCAAAGGACCACGGGCAAACAAGTCGCCCAGGTTCATGAGAAAGTTGCCGGCCCAGGAGGTCATCAGCAGAGCGGCGAAAATTTGGGCGCCCAATTTGCCGCGCGGCGACACCTCGCCCACGTCGTCGAGCAATCCGACGGCAGCCAGTAGCGCCAGGGCTACCAGCAACACCGCGTACTGCGACAGGACCTGCGCCGAAAAAAGCAACGTGGCCGCTAAAGCCAAAGTCAGTGCAACGCCTCCGGTCAGCGGAATCGAGGCGCCGTGGCGCTTGCGCCCCCCAGCGTGATCGAGCAAGCCAAAGCGTAACGCCGGCCGGCGCAGCCAGACGATCAGCAGCGCTGTCAGCAGGCCGGCAACTAGGGCTTGGAAAAGAAAGGTCACGTCGGTTTTTTTGCTCCAGACGCAGCGCGTAACTGCTTATTATGCCGGCATTTTGTGTGTTTCGGGCGATCGCCCTTCGGTCGGGCAATGTTTTTTGGCCTAGCGCTGCCGCCCGTAGCGCGGCTCGCTAACGCGTCGGGGTGGCGCGTACGCGCTCGAGCAATTCCGTGGTCGAGCGCTCGTGTTCAAAGCCAATCGTGACCGCCCGCGCTCCCCAGGTTTTGACCAGGCGCCCTTCGGGGGTGGCATTGACGTCGTAGTCACCGCCCTTGACGTAGATTTCCGGGCGCACGATTTCAAGCACGGGCAACGGCACCGCTTCCTCAAAGACCGTCACAAGATCGACGCATTCGAGCGCGGCCACAAGGGCCGCCCGGTCAGCCTGTGTGTTGATGGGACGATCCGCGCCTTTGCCCAAAGAGCGCGCCGACCCGTCGGAATTGACCGCAACCACCAGGCTCGCACCCAGCGCGCGCGCCCGCGACAGGTAGGTCACGTGGCCGCGGTGCAAGATGTCAAACACACCATTGGTGAGCACGACCGGGCGTGCTAGGTGCCGCACGCGCTGTGCCAGCTCGGCTCGAGCGACGATCTTGTCCTCAAACGAAAGTCCGCGGTACGGCGAGGGCATGGTCACAGCGGCTTTGTTCCGAAATCGGTGTCGTTAGCGCGCAGCCACCCGCCCGGGCCGCGCCGCGGCGCTTGCCCTGACCAGTGCGCGGCGCAGCGCCGGGTCGCAAAGCGCCTGCGCAAGGGAGCTATAGCGCAGATTCACCAGCGCATCGGCGCAATCCTCGGTGGGTGGCGCCAGCCCATCTTTGCCCAGAAATACTCGAAGGCCGACACCCGCCGCACGCCCCGCGCGCATGTCGTCGCACTTGTCGCCGAAAATAACCGAGTTTGCCAAATCCAGCCCCAGGTCGCGGGCGGCCGCAAGCAGCATCCCCGGGGCGGGTTTGCGGCAATCACAGGCGATGCGCCAGGCGCCAACGCCCTCGGTGGGATGATGAGGGCAATGGTAGACCCCGGCTAGCGTGACGCCGGCTTCGGCAAAACGACCTCGCATCCACGCCATCAGCCGGAAAAAATCGTCCTGCGTGTACATGCCTCGGGCAATGCCGGCCTGGTTGGTAACCACGACGATCGCAAAACCCAAGCGAGCGAGCTCCGCCGCGGCTTCCCGCACACCGGGTACGAATGCAAAGTCTTGCACGCGCCAGACATAGCCGTGATCGATGTTGATTACGCCGTCGCGGTCCAAAAACGCGGCGCGCGGGGGCGCGCCCTCGCTCACGCCGCCGCTATTGGCTAGGAGTTCTTCAGCAACCATCGAACGTAGGCCGCGACGCCTTGCTCGACGTTGAACATGGAATCGTCAAAACCGGCTGCACGCAACTGTGTCATGTCGGCTTGGGTGTAGGCTTGGTATTTTCCGCGCAACGCCGACGGAAAGGCGATGTATTCGATCGATCCTTGCGTTACTGCCTGACGCAAAGACAGCGCGGGCTGACCGTTTGCCTCGCGCAAAGCGTTGACCATGGCCAGCGCGACATCGTTAAAGCTCTGGGCACGACCCGTCCCCACGTTGTAGATCCCGCTGGTTGGTCGATTCCAGAAATACATGTTGACTTTCACGGCATCATCGACATGGATGAAATCGCGCCGCTGCTCGCCATTTTCGAAGCCGTGGCTGCCCTCGAAAAGCTTGACCTTCGCTTCGCTTCGAAATTGTTGGAAGTGGTGAAAAGCCACTGACGCCATGCGTCCCTTGTGGTTTTCTCGCGGACCATAGACGTTGAAGTAACGCAGTCCGACGATCGGCGTTTTGCTCGACGCCAGGTGTCGGCGCACGACGTGATCGAACAGCAGCTTGGAGTAGCCGTAGATATTGAGCGGTCGCTCGGCGTTTCGCGCCTCGGTGAACACGGGCCCGACGCCATAGACTGCGGCCGACGAGGCGTAGATGAGCACGATGCCGCTGTTTTGGCACCAGTCCAGCAGCTCCGAGGAGTAGCGAAAATTGTTCTCCATCATGTAGCGGCCGTCGCTCTCCATCGTGTCGGAGCAGGCGCCTTCATGAAAGATCACGTCAGGACGCGGCAGCTCGCGCCGGCGCACCCTTTCGAGAAATTCGGTCTTGTCCAGATAGTCCGCGATCTCAAACTCGGCCAGATTGCGGAATTTTTCCGAGCGGGCCAGATTGTCAACGGCAAGGATCTCGGTTTCGCCGCGCTCGTTGAGCGCGCGCAACATGTTGGCGCCGATGAATCCGGCTGCTCCGGTGACGATGATTTTCATGGATCAGCTGCCTTGCTCATGACAGGCACGCGCTGCGGGCTGCGAACAATGCGCCATGTTGCCACAACGCCGGCCGCAGGGCGCAACGCCGTGCTAGGGCGTCTCCGGAAACAATTCGGCATAACTTACCGTGGCAGTACCCAGTTTGCCCACAACAATACCGCCGGCGTGGTTGGCGAGCGCCACGGCCTCGCGCAACGGCAGACCCAACGCCATCATCGTGCCCAATACGGCGATGACCGTGTCACCGGCGCCGCTTACGTCGAAAACCTCGCGTGCGTGGGCCGCAACGCTCCAGGTATCGGACTCGGTGAACAGTGTCATGCCTTCTTCGCTACGAGTCAGCAGCAGCGCATCCAGGCCCAGTTTGCGGCGCAATGCTTGGGCGCGTTCGGTCAGATCCTTTTCGCTGCGCCAACGGCCAACGACCTCGCGCAATTCGGCTCGGTTGGGCGTGATGACGCTCGCCCCCGCATACCGATCATATTCATCGCCCTTGGGATCGACCAGCACGGCGCGGCCGGCGGCCCGCGCCATCGAGATCATCTTGGTGATGTGTGTCAGACCTCCTTTGCCATAGTCCGACAAGATCACCAGGTCATACTCTGGCAGTAGCGCCGCGAATTGTCCAAGGTGCGCAGTGAGAACCTCCGCTTCCGGCAGACTCTCGAAGTCTACCCGCGCGAGCTGCTGGCGCCGTGCAACGATGCGCAACTTCACGGTCGTGGACAGCGCGGCATCGACGTGCAAGTGATCTTGGATGCGGTCAATCTGCGCAAGCCGCGCGATCGTGCGTCCCGCTTCGTCGTTGCCTACCACGCTCAGCAGTCCTGCCTGTGCGCCGATTGCGGTGATGTTTCGCGCCACATTGGCGGCGCCGCCCAGCCGCTCCTCGGCGCGCCCGATGCGCACCACGGGCACTGGGGCTTCGGGCGAAATGCGCTCGACGTCGCCGAACCAGTAGCGATCGAGCATGACATCTCCGACGACTAACAGCCGGGCACGGCGAACCTGATCTGGTTGCATAAGAGCGCCCGGGATCTTATCGGACCAGTTGCACCGGCGGGCGCGCCAGCTGCAGTGCCGCCACCTGGGCATCGACCATCTCGGCCAGCATCGCATCAAAGCCGATTGCCGGCGCCCAATCCAGTTCGCGCCGCGCCTTGGAGGCGTCGGCTACGGTTGCGCCGGTTTCGCTCGGACGCAAAAAGCGTGGATCCGTGGTCACGAACTCGCGCCAGTCCTTGCCGACATAGCCGTATGCTGCCTGGCACAAATCGCGCACAGTGCGCAGCACGCCGGTGCCGACGACAAAATCATCAGGGCGCTCGTGTTGGAGCATGCGGCGCATCGCCTCGACGTAGTCACGCGCGTGACCCCAATCGCGGGCGGCATCAAGGTTTCCTAGCGCCAGCTTGTTGGCGCGTACCACGGGTTCGCCCTCCTCATTGAGCACGGGCGAGTCGCTGATCCCCAGCTTCGCGCAGGCGGCACCGTGGGCAACCTTCTGCGTCAGAAAATTCATGCGACGCAGAGGGCTTTCGTGGTTAAACAAGATTCCGCAAGCGATGAAAAGCCCGTAACTGCGCCGGTACACGTGCGCCATCTGATGGGCATAGACCTTGGCCGCGGCGTACGGATTGGCAGGATTAAACGGCGTTTTTTCGGTCTGCGGCGATTCGAGAACCTGGCCGAACATCTCCGAAGACGAGGCATGATAAACGCGGCATCTGGGGGCAAAACGCCGCACCGCTTCAAACAGCCGATGCGCGCCCATGGCTGTGATCTCCCCGGTCTCCAGCGACTGCGCCCAGGAGGCACCCGGTGCCGATTGTGCAGCCAGGTTGTAGAGCTCGTCGGGCTGGTGATGTAACAGCGCGTCGGCCAGATCGACCGAGTTGGCTGCGTCGCCAAAGAACATCGCGATGCGACGAAACAAAGCATGTAAATCCGTGCGCGCGAGCACGGAGGGTCGGCGGCCAAAACCGATTACCTCATAGCCGCGCTCGAGCAGGTTTTGCGCCAACAAGACGCCATCTTGCCCGGTAATACCGGTGATCAGAGCGCGGGTCATGAGGTGTACTTGGGGGGACGCCTGCGAAATCGCGAGTTTAGCCGGCAATCTCCTCGACGAAACGCCGCACATGCACTTGCCAGCTGGGAAGTTCGATCCCCAGGCGTTGCTGCAGCCGCTGATTGTCCAGCCGCGAGTTCAAGGGTCGGCGCGCCGCCGTGCGAAACGTCGAAGCCGGTACGGCCTCAATGTTGTGCGCAGCCACGCGGATCGGAACGCCGCGCGCGCGTGCCGACTCAATCAGCAAGTAGGCGTATTCGTGCCAGCTGGTGTGGCCCGAAGGCACCAAGTGAAATGTGCCTAGCAGCGGCTCTAACGCTGCGTCCCGTGCCCCGGTGCTTTTTTGGTGGGTGCGATACAGAGCCAAGGCTGTGACATCCGCCAGCAGTTCGGCGCTCGTCGGCACGCCGAAGGTGTCGGCGACGATTTGTAGCCGATCGAGTGTCTTGGCTCGTTCGAGGATGGTGCGCGCGAAATTTTGCCCCCGTGCGGCATACACCCAGCTCGTGCGCAAAATCAGATGTCGGCAGCCGGCGACCGCTCGAATGGCCTGCTCGCCAGCGAGTTTGCTGCGGCCGTACGTATTGATCGGCCCGGTCGGGTCGTCCTCGCAGTAGGGCGAAGATTTTTCGCCATCAAACACATAATCGGTAGAGTAATGCACCAGCAAGGCCCCCACTGCGCTTGCCGCTTGCGCCATTTCGCCCACTGCCTCTGCGTTGATGCGCTGGGCGCGAGCCGGCTCCACTTCGGCCCGATCGACATTGGTGTAGGCCGCGGCATTGACGATGACCTGCGGGCGCAACCGCTCAATCAGCGGCTGTAGTGGTTGCTCCAAATCCGCCTGCACCCGCCCAAGGGCGGTGAGGCTACCGAGACAACTGAGCGAGCGCTGTAACTCCCAGCCGACCTGGCCGTTGGCGCCGAAGAGCAAAATGTTCACGTTTTGCCGACCCTGGGCACTTGATTTAAGGAAAATGTCCGGGCACCGAACCCGCGGGCAAAGGCCCTTGCGCACCGATCAGTCCGCACGGCTGCCGCAAAGGGCCGGCCCCGGGCGACATTGATATCACAAAATGAGGACCGTGGTACCGCAAGTCGTGCTGGGAAGTTGCGGTGGGCGCCTGCATTAGAATCGCGCGTCAGTTTGCGGATACCTTTCGATGATATTTGTGACGGGCGGCGCCGGGTTCATAGGTTCGAACTTCGTCGTCGATTGGCTTGCTCCCGAGCGCGCTGCACTCGATGAGGCAGTGCTGGTCATCGATTCGCTCACCTACGCCGGTAACCTGGCGAACCTGGCGACAGTGCGAAGCCATCCCGGGCTGCTTTTTGTCCGCCAGGACATTTGTGACGCTGTGGCGAACCTGGCGCTGCTAAGAAAGCATCGGCCGCGCGCGATTGTGCATTTTGCCGCGGAAAGTCACGTCGACCGCTCGATCCTGGGTCCCGCCGAGTTTGTGCGAACGAATATCCAAGGAACGTTTGCGCTGCTGGAGGCTGCGCGCGCCTATGTGTCGGAACTGGACGGCGCAACGCGCGACGCGTTTCGTTTCTTGCACGTTTCCACGGACGAGGTGTACGGCTCGCTGCGCGCCGACGATCCGGCTTTTAATGAAACTACGGCCTATGCGCCCAACAGTCCGTACGCCGCCTCCAAAGCCGGCTCCGATCACCTAGTGCGCGCCTACCACCACACCTACGGGCTGCCCACGCTCACGACCAATTGCAGCAACAATTACGGACCGTTCCAGTTTCCCGAAAAGCTGGTCCCGCTGGTTGTCCTTAACGCGCTCGCTGGCAAGCCGCTGCCGGTTTATGGTGACGGCGGCAACGTTCGCGACTGGCTGTACGTGGGCGATCATTGCGCCGGGTTGCGGGTGGTTTTGGAACGCGGGCGCCTGGGCGAGACCTACAACATCGGCGGACGAAACGAGCTGGAAAATATCGCCGTGGTTCGGGCGATCTGTGCGTTGCTCGATGAGCTACGGCCGCGCACCGCGGGCGGCTCTTACGCGCGGCAGATCACCTTCGTCAAGGACAGGCCCGGCCACGACCGGCGCTACGCGATCAACTGCTCTAAGATCGAGCGCGAGCTCGGTTGGAGGCCCACCGAGTCCTTCGAGAGCGGTTTGCGCAAAACGGTTGCATGGTACCTGGCATCGTCTGGCTGGGTCGCACAGGTAACTTCGGGCCAATACCGCGAATGGATCGACTTACAGTATGGTGCCAGTATGCGAGGCGTTGGCGAGGCGATGTCCGCGGCGCGCCCGGCGTCCAGTCAGGGGGACATGTCGCAATGAACGGGGACGCACGGGTTCGGCGCAAGGGCATTTTGCTGGCAGGCGGCTCGGGCACGCGCCTTTACCCCGTTACGCAGGTCATCTCCAAGCAGCTGCTGCCGATCTACGACAAACCTATGGTGTATTACCCGCTAACGACCCTGATGTTGGCGGGCATTCGCGACATTCTCGTGATATCCACCCCGAGCGACACCCAGCGCTTTGCGCAGTTGCTCGGTGACGGCAGCCAGTGGGGACTGAGTATTTCCTACCAGGTGCAGCCTTCGCCCGAGGGGATCGCGCAGGCGTTTGTTCTGGGACGAGCCTTTATCGGCTCCGACCCGAGCGCCTTGGTGCTGGGGGACAACATTTTTTACGGCCATGATCTGCCCTTGCAGCTGCAGCGCGCCCAGGCCCGCCTGGACGGAGCAACTGTCTTTGCCTACCACGTGACCGATCCGCAGCGCTACGGCGTGATCGAGTTCGATGCGCAATTTCACGCCGTAAGCATCGAGGAAAAGCCGGCGCAGCCGCGCTCGAGCTACGCGGTCACGGGCCTGTACTTTTATGACAACACGGTCCTTGACGTGGCCGCTCGGCTCAAGCCGTCGGCGCGGGGCGAACTTGAAATCACCGATATCAACGGCCACTATCTTGAGCGGAGTGCGCTTCGGGTCGAGGTTATGGGCCGCGGCATGGCATGGCTTGACACAGGTACGCACGAATCGCTGCTCGATGCCGCACAGTTCATCGAAACGATCGAAAGGCGGCAGGGATTGAAAATCGCCTGTCCGGAGGAGATCGCATATCGCAAGGGTTGGATTGGCGCACAGGACATCGAGCGCCTCGCGGTTCCCTTGGGCAAAAACGAATACGGCCGCTACCTGCTGCGTCTGCTGAGCGAATCGCCCGCCGATCCCCTCCCCGCACAAATGCCATGAAAGTGATGCGCACTTCGTTGCCCGAGGTGCTGGTGCTCGAGCCCGCCGTCTTCGGCGATGAGCGCGGTTTTTTCATGGAAAGCTGGAACGCCAAGACGTTTCGAGACGCAACGGGCGTGGATGCCGCCTTTGTGCAGGACAACCATTCGCGCTCGGTTCGAAATGTGCTACGCGGCATCCACTATCAGGTCGAAAAGCCCCAGGGCAAACTGGTGCGGGTTGCGAGCGGTTGCATATGGGACGTTGCCGTCGACCTTCGGCGTTCCTCGCGCAACTTTGGCAAATGGCTTGGAATCGAACTGAGCGCCGAAAATAAGCTGCAACTGTGGATTCCACCGGGTTTTGGCCACGGCTTTTTGGTTTTGAGCGAGTGCGCCGATTTGCTTTACAAGTCCACACAATACTGGTTCGCGGATTTTGATCGAAGCATTGCTTGGAATGATCCCGAGATTGCGGTGGACTGGAAGCTGAA
>Ga0187781_10002795_pt1 | contig 13218 bp, 11 predicted proteins | sample 0715_SJ02_MP02_2_FD_132447 | JGI IMG/M metagenome (GOLD analysis project Ga0187781, IMG submission 132447) | Tropical peat soil microbial communities from peatlands in Department of Meta, Colombia - 0715_SJ02_MP02_20_MG | ecosystem: Environmental > Terrestrial > Soil > Wetlands > Peat | place...
AAAGTCTTCGTTGTCCTCCGGCAAATTCTGTGCATTGAAGAATTTCGGGTGCGCGATCCTGCCGTAGCGCCCGCGCTGCAGGCCGGTGCGATGCGTGCCGAGGAGAAGCCCCGAATACGGATCAATGCGGGTCATCCAGTCAATAGCCCAGTCGAAGGCGCGCCGCTGCGGCTTGCCCCAGGTGACCTGCATGAAATTGAGCGGCTTGCCGGTATCGGCCGCGATCGTCGGGCTCGCCTCGTAATCATACCAGCCGCTATCGTGAAACATCGCAGCACGCACGACGGCCTCGTACGGCTTCGGCTTGGCAAAATCCCTATTGCCCCAATGCGCGGCGCATTGGCCGGACAGCTTGGCGTGATCAGTCTGGCCGATGAGGATCAGCGAGCCATCGGCCCGTTCGCGTACAATCATAAGGTCGACCGCGGAAAAATCTGCCGCTTCAAAGATTGATTGCCTGGACAATAGTTGTCAAGACAAATACATCTCAGCGACAACGCGCGTTCGAAACCCGCATGGCGTTTTGATTGCGGGCATGATCCCACCTCGCGGCGGATGACGACTGATTTGACCCCGTCGGCGACCGAGGAGGTGCATGGCTGACAAGCGACGCGACGTAGTGGATGATCGATGGCCCGACGTCACAAGGGCGCCGAATAATCGATGCAGGTAGCGTGCCAGCCGGCTTCCCGCTTCTTCCAAAGCGCGTTTTTCAGCTGCAGCGAAACGGGCCCTGGCCGATCGTTACACAGTCCTCCGAGCAACCCTCGCAATCTCTATTGCACGAAAGGGCGGACCGCCGACATCAGGCGGACGGACATAACGTCTCTCCTTGCGCCACGGATCCGGCGCTAGTCACCTTTTCGGCGCGGCGACGCGATACCAAGTTACGTAGAGAGCGGGAAGGAAGAACAGCGTCAGAAACGTGGCGGCGACAATGCCGCCAATCATGGCGTATGCCATGGGCCCCCAAAATACCTGCGGGGCGATCGGAATCATGCCGAAGCTTGCTGCCGCCGCCGTCAACAGAATTGGCCGCGCGCGGTGTTTCGTCGCTTCCACCACGGCGGTCCAACGGTCTTTTCCCTCAGCGATAACTGCGTCGATCTGAGCCACCAGAATGATCGAATTTCGGATGATGATGCCGATCAGCGCGAGCGTGCCCAAAATGGCGACGAAACCCATGGGTTTACCGGAAAGCAACAACGCGGCCACGACGCCGATAAGCCCAAGCGGCGCCACACTGACTACCAGCGCGAGCTTCTGAAAGCTTTGGAGCTGCACCATGATGAAGAACGCCATGGCAATCAACATGATCGGCACCACCGCCGCAATCGGGCCTTCCGACTTGGCGCTCTCCTCTACGACGCCACCGGCGGCGAACCGAAATCCCGGTGGCAGGCCCTTTTCAAAGGCCTTCAATGCCGGCGACAACTCTTCCACGACGGTCGCCGGCTGCGTGGCATCGTGGATCGACGATCTGAGGGTGATCGTCGGCAAGTGATCGCGGCGCCAGATGATGGGTTGCTCAAGATCGTAACGCAGCGTCGCGATCGACAACAGAGGCACCATCTTGCCGTCGCCGCCTGGCACTTGCAGGCCTTGCAATGTCTCTATCCGATCGCGTTCGCTCGTGACGCCGCGCGCGACGACGCTGACCAGATAGATATTGTCACGTACCTGCGTGATCTTCGTGCCACCCACGAGGCCGTTGAGCAGGTTGGCGAGATCGGACGAGGACACGCCGAGTTGCCGCGCCTTATCCTGATCGAGCTCGATGCGGACGACTTTCGCCGGTTCGTTCCAGTCGAACGTCGGTGGGTTGAGGTGCGGATTCGCGCTGACGACCCGGGCAAGCTGCAGCGCCTGTCCGCGCAGTTCCTGGATGTCGGAACTACTGATCCGATACTGGATAGGTCGGCCGACCGGCGGTCCGAGATCGAGTGGATGTAAGAACGTATCGATGCCAACGAATTGTTCGCGCGCGATTTTCCGCAAACGGTTCAGCACGCGTCCGCGCGCTTCGAGCGATTTGGTCACGATCACGATCTGGCCGAAAAACGGATTGGCGAGCTGCTGGTCGAGGGGCAGATAGAACCGCACCGCGCCCTGGCCCACGTAGGAGCTCCAGCTCTCGATATCGCCGTCACCCGCCAGGTGACTCTCGAACCGATCCATCTGGATTTTGGTTTCGGCGATCGAACTGCTCTGCGGCAAGGTCATGTCGACCAAAAGTTCCGGCCGGTCGGATGACGGGAAAAACTGATGCTGAACATAGCCCATGCCGACGATCGAAGCGAAGAATGCCGCGGTACAAATCGCCAGGGTCGACAAGCGCCAGCGCATTGCGGTGTTGAGAACTGCGGCAAAGATGCGGGAAAGGCGACCGGGCCGTTCCGGATCGTGCTGAGCAAGACGTCTGGGCAGGATGGTCACGCCGATGAGTGGAGAGAAGATGACGGCTACGAACCAGCTCACTAACAGTGCGCTGGCGATAACCACGAACAACGAAAAGGTGTATTCGCCCGCCGACGTTCCGTTGAACGCAATCGGAATGAAGCCCGCGACAGTGACGAGCGTGCCTGTCAGCATCGGAAATGCCGTGGAGGTGTAGGCGAATGTCGCAGCTTTGCGCAGGTCATCGCCGTGCTCGAGCCGGCTCACCATCATTTCGATGGTGATCATCGCATCGTCGACCAACAGGCCGAGTGCAATGATCAGCGCCCCGAGTGAAATGCGTTGCAGCGAAACGCCCAAATAATTCAGCACAATGAATACCAGAGCGAGTACGAGCGGGATCGAGAGGGAAACCACCAAGCCGGCGCGCAGCCCGAGGCTTACAAAGCTGACGACCAGCACGATCAACACCGCCTCGAGCAGCGCTTCGGTGAAGCTTCCGACGGCCTCGTGCACGACTTTCGGTTGATCGGAGACCAGGTGGACGCCCACTCCGACGGGCAGCTTTGCTTCGATTTCCCGCATTTTCTGCTGCAAGCTTTCACCGAACTGCAGCAGATTAGCGGATTTCGTCATCGCGATGGCAAGACCGATCGCCGGCTGCCCGTTGACGCGAAACAGCGGATCAGGCGGATCCTTATAACCGCGCGAGATCGTCGCCACCTCCCGGAGCGGGAAGAAGCGATCGTTCACGCGGAGATTGACGGACTGCAGACTTTTCTCCGAGGTGAATTGTCCACTAACGCGCAGCGAAATACGCTCCGGAGTCGTCTCGATCACGCCGGACGGCTGTATGCTGTTCTGGTTTTGCAGCGTCTGCGTAACCGTCTGCGTATCCAGCCCGAGCCCAGCCAGCTTGCGCGTCGAGAAGTCCAGATAGATTACCTCATCCCGGGCGCCGACGATCTGTACCTTGCCGACGTTGGGAACCGTCAACACCTCGGAGCGGACCTGCTCCACGAAATCGCGCAGTTGTCGGGGCGTCAATCCGTCGGCAGTGAACCCGTAGACGATGCCGTAAACGTCGCCGAACTCGTCATTGAAGACCGGTGCTTGGACGCCCTGCGGCAAGGTCGGTTGAATATCCTGCACATGCTTGCGGACCTGATAGAAGAGTTCGGGAATATCCTTGGTTTTGGTCGTGCCTTTCAGATTGACGAAGATCGTAGTCTGGCCTGCGGTCGTGTAAGACCTCGTATAATCGAGCGCGTCGATCTGCTTAAGCTCTTTCTCGATTCGTTCGGTGACCTGATTGAGCATCTCATCCACGGTGGCGCCTGGCCACGCCTGCTGCACCACCATGGTCTTGATTGTGAATGAGGGGTCCTCCTCGCGGCCGAGGCCCTGGTAAGCCATGAACCCGCCAATCGCCGCGATGATCATCAAAAACCAAACGAAGGATCGGTGATCGAGCGCCCATTGCGAAAGATTGAACGACTTCATCGCACGCGCCGGAGTTATCGACTGGATTGATCGGATGCTTTGATCGGCTGTCCTTCGGAAAGCGAATGGACGCCGGCGATAATGACCCGATCGCCAGACCTCAGACCCCCCGTGATCTCGGCCATGCCGCGTTGGCGGCTCGCGATCGTCACGGGCTGGGAACGCGCCTTGTAATTGGATCCAATGAGCCAGACCAGGCTTCTGCCGTCTTTATCGAGGATCGCTGTTTCAGGAAGATCGATATGAGGCTCTTGCCGATCCACCAGCGTGATTCGTACCGTCGCCCCAAGCCGAAATGCGTCGGGCGGATTCTGCAACGTGAGCCATACGCGGCGAGTACGCGTGGCAGCATCGGACTTTGGCGCAACGTCGCGCACTTCAGCCGCGGCGAAGATGGATTCGTCCATCTGCAACGTGATCGTGAATTTGACGCCCGGGCGAAATTTGTCCGTCATCGCGTCGGGAATGTCGAAGACGGCATCGCGAACGTCGGGACGCGCGATGGTGACAACGTTCTGGCCTGCCGAGAGCACTTGGCCGACCTGAGCTTGCCAGGAGACCACAACGCCATCGACGTCGCTTTTCAGCGTCGCGTATTCGAGCTGCATGCGCACCTTTTCCAGGCTGGCGCGCGCCTGCGTAACTCTGGCTTCGGCGGTTTGGCGCGCTGCCTTTGCAGCATCCACCTGTGCCTGGCTGGCGACCCCGGTCTTGATCAGTTTCTGTTTGCGGTCATCCTCGCCTTGCGCGTTGATGAGTTGGGCCTGTGCGCTGGCAAGGTCCGACTGAGCCGACACCAGCGCAAACCGGGCGAGTCTCGGATCGATCGTTGCGAGTTGCTGGCCCTTGGCGACGGCTTCGCCGACACGGGCGTCACGTGACAGCATGCGTCCGAACACCTGAAAGCCGAGCGAAGCTTGATAGCGCGGCTGTACGCTGCCCGTGAACGTCTGAGAAAGCTCGGTGACCGGCGATTCAACAGTGACGCTGAGGACTGGGCGGATTGCCGGAGCCTCGCTTTGTTTCTGCTCGCCGCATGCACCGAGAGCGACGAAGCTGAGAAAGCAAACGCCCGTGGACCGCCACACATTAAGGCAGCTCACGGGCAGCTCCGTCGCTGACGGCGACCTTTTGACCCGGATAGAGAAACTGGGTGCCGGCGACGACCACGCGCTGTCCTTCGTTCAGACCTTTCGCCACGACGATGGCGCGTGCGGTATACCGCAGGAGCCCGATCACCTGCGGCATGACCTCGCTCTTGTCGGTGAGGACCCAGACTGCCGGCTGTCCGTTCCACTCGCTCAGTGCGCTCCACGGAAGGGCAAGCGCTTTGTCCCCCTCTCCGCGCTTGCGTCCCAAGACGGTCGCGCCGAGTGTCATCTGCTGCGGGCACTCCTCCAGACCTATCGTGACGGTCACGGCGCCCGTACGGCTGTCGATGATCGGAGAAACTTCGCGGATCACGCCGGTCGCTTGCACGTGGGGATCAGACTGCAGAAGAATGTCGATGGTCCTGCCCAGAACGGGCCCGTTGACCAGGGAGTCGGCTACGTTGAACACGGCATCCCGGGGCCCGTCTTCTGCTAGAACGAACACCGTGCCTCCAGACTGAACCACCTGGCCGGCCTCGGCATTGCGCGCAACGATAACGCCGGGCCGATCGACTCTCAGGTTGGTGTAAGACAGCTGCTCTGTCGCGATCTCAAGGGCCGCCTCGGCAGCGCGCACCTGGGCCTGCGTTGTATCCAGCTTTTCCCGCGCCTGATCGAAACTCGCCCGCGTCGTGTAACCATTCTCCAGGAGCCTCTCCTGGCGTTGAAAGTCCACACGCGCCTGCTCGAGGAGCGCTTGGGCCGACAAGAGCCCCGCCTGGTTTCTGGCCACCTCGGCTTGCTGCTGCGACGATTCAAGAGTGGCAAGCACCTCGTCCGATGTCACATGAGCGCCAACCTCGACTTTGCGCGACACGATCTTGCCGTCGGCGCGAAACGATATGTTGGACTGCACGCGAGCTTGGATCTCGCCGGTCAACACCAGATCGGGTGCCGATTGCTGAGGCTGAGGACGCGCGACCTCAACGGCGACAAGACCCGGATCATCGGCGTGCGCGCCAGTGATCGCGCCAACCCAGAATACCAGGGCCGCGGAAAACCCTCGATTTTGCATCGCAATACTCCCAAACCTGCCGCTTCGCCACCAACCGCCCCCTTGCGACATAGCCCATAACATGCTACATACAATCCGTCCAGACGGATTTTTTTATGCAGCAACGAAGTCTTGCCACATTTGAAAAAATCCTCGCGGCAGCAGAGGCTTTGGTGTTGCGTGATGGGGCCGGCAGCTTGACGCTCGAGGGGGTGGCGACGGAGGCGCGCGTCAGCAAAGGCGGAGTCCAGCATCACTTTCGCTCGAAAGAAGCGCTGATCGCTGCGCTCGTTTCGCGCAGATTGGAGATGCTAGAGGCCGATACCAAAAAGGAGGAAGAGGCGCTCGCTGGGCAACCTCAAGCCGCCCTACGGGCCATGATCCGCAATGGCGCGAGTCAATACAAAACCGATACCGGCTTCCCTGCTGCGCTCCTTCTCGCCGCACTGCAGAACTCGGATTCTCTCCAAGAAATACGGCGCGTGCTCGCGGCGAAACACCAGCAAGTCAAAGCCGAAAGCAGCCGGCCGGCCGAGGCGAGCATGCTGATCTTCGCGTGCTTGGGACTTCTGATCGCGCGAACGCTCGGCTTCTCGTCCGTCACCGATGAAGAGGCATGTGATGTGTTCATTGCCGCCGAGCGGCTCGCAAGCCGATCAGATCTGGACGCATGACAGTGTGAACGCGCGTGCAATCCGTGTCAGTCTCCGTGAGGGCGCCAACGCAGCCGTAAAGACTGCGATCGCGATCGGACCGTGCCAGCACAGTGTGGCTCTTGCTGTTCGTGCTCGGTCATATACTCGGCGGCTGCGCGGCGCCGGGAGGACGCGATGCTCTCAATGCCGCTTCCGCAACACCACCGACCGCGCGGCTCGTGACGGCGACCATTTGGAAGCTGCGCCGGCGCGCAGACTCGATCGCACGACGCGGCAAATGGAGCCGATCGAGCGGCACGTCACAATCTCGAACGAGGCGCTGGCGGACGTCGAATGTCGGTGCCGACTTCAGAAATTCAGGCCGACGATCAGTCGGGCTGCCTAACCGTGGCATCGTCGTCCGCCCGCCCGAACGCAGGGAGGTACCGGCCGAAGTTCAATTCGAAGTCGCTCCGAAGACCGTAACCGATATTACGGAGCTTGGCGCGGCGCGCCTGCGCACTGGGCCACGCCAGGGTTGGGAAGAACATGTCGTTGCTCGACTGAAGCTCGGCAGCTGTCGGCATCCCGAACCGATTGATCTGGGCCTTCGCCGCGCCCAGCGCTTCATGGTCGAACGAGGCCAGACGCCGGACGAGCGCATCGACAAACGAGTCGAGGTCCTTATCGTCCAGCGTGCGGTTCACCCAGCCATAGCGCTCGGCGATATCCGCATCGAAATCGTCGCCGCTGAGGACGATCTCAAGCGCGCGCGAGCGGCCGACCAAGCGCGGGAGCCATTCCAGCGCTCCGCCGCCCGGCACCAGTCCGACGCCGACCTCGGGGTTGCCGAATAGGGCGCTTTGCCGGCTGGCGAAGCGCATGTCGCAGGCCAGCACGAACTCGTTACCAATGCCGCGCGTGCGGCCGCGAATCTTGGCGATGCTCACGACCGGCGTGGACGAGAGGCGCAGCACGAAGTCGCGCCAAAGGCCCAGCGCCTCCGGCCGTTCAGCTGCCTTGGCTACGTCGAGATGGGCGATGAAGAAATCGGGATTCGCCGATTGGAACACTACGACCTTCACGGACGGGTCCGACTCGAGGTCGGTCATCAGCGCTCCCAATTCGACGATCGTTGTGGGAATAAACATGTTGATCGGCGGGTTGCTGAATGTGACCGTCCAGAGGCCCGGATAGGTGCGGTCGGTGTCGAACTGCGAAGGGTCAGGCATGGCGCATCTCCTATGTCGATTGACAAATCGGCTTTGCGTTAGCTCGGATTGCGGAGTGACCTGAAGCCGGCGCGAACCTCTTCTGAAAAGAGTTCGGGCTGTTCCCAGGCCGCAAAGTGTCCGCCCTTGGCGACTTTGTTGTAGTAAATCAGTTTTGGATACGCCCGCCCGGCCCAACTCTTCGGGGCTTGATAGAGTTCATCAGGAAATACGCTCACGGCAGCTGGGATCAAGACGCCTTTGACACCGAAAAAGCTGACGTTGTTTACAAACGCTTCCCAATAAAGACGCCCGCCGGAGATCATCGTGTTTGTCAACCAGGTGAGCGTGACGTTGTCCAGGACATCATCTCGTGTCAGCCCTTCGGACTGCCCGTCAAAGGTGCGCGAAATGAGCGCCAAGCTCTTCGCGTCATGATCGAGGAAGTAACCGGCTATGCCGACGGGAGAATCCGCAATCCCGTAAAGCGCCTGCGGGCGCAACCCCATCTGGTAGCCATAGCCGATGCCCTTCGCATATTCGAGGGCCAGCTGCCCGTATGCGAGTTGCTCGTCCGCGGAGAGACCGGACGGCGCCGCAGCGCCCGTATGGGCAGCCGTGTCGATGTCGGCCGAAAACACACCGGGCATGTTGGAATGAATTCCGAGCAGTTCCGGATGCCCCTGTGCAGCCATCACGTCCGTGATGATCGCGCCCCAATCGCCCCCTTGTGCAACAAACTTTGTGTATCCAAGGCGCTTCATCAGCGCGACCCACGCACGCGCAATGTGGGCTGGGTCCCAGCCGGCTGCGGTCGGCTTACCTGAAAAACCGTAGCCAGGTATCGACGGAATAACCAAATGGAAGGCATCTGATGCGCTCGCGCCATGGGCGGTGGGATTGGTGAGCGGATCGACGATCTTCAGTTGTTCGACGACTGAGCCGGGCCATCCATGCGTGACAATGAGCGGCAACGCATTTTCATGCTTTGAACGAACATGAATGAAATGGATATCCAGCCCATCGATCTCAGTCATGAAATTCGGCAGCGCGTTTAGTCTCGCCTCGACCTTGCGCCAGTCGTATTCTGTCGCCCAATAGCGCGCGAGTTTCTGTAGCGTCGCAAGCTGGGGGCCTTGCGACTGATCAGCAACGGTCTCTCGGTCGGGCCAGCGGGTCATAGAGATGCGGCTGCGGAGGTCAACAAGTTGCTCTTCTGGAACGTTAACGCGAAACGGCCGAATTGCGTCGCTCGCGGCTGCTGCCGACGAATATCTGGGAAATACACTGGCGACACCCGCGGCTGCTGAGGTAGCAAGCAAAGCGCGTCGGGTGGGTGACAATTTCTCTGACATGACCGTTCCCCTTTGTAGGAAGAAGTTGCACTGTGCGGTCTTTTATGCTCCCCACCCTGGCCAACACTCCATCGAACTTCAGTTGGCGAGCGTCATACTTAGGTTTGTAGCCTGTGACGACAGCGCTCGGCCTTGGCCTGCGCGTAACCAAACTAAGTGATTTTGATCTTGATATTGCTCGGTCTGATCGGCGTCGCACGACGCCCGAACAGGCTACCTGTCCTCACCGGCACTGTTTTTCAATGCCATGTCGATGCAGCGCAATAGCGCTTCTCGTTCAAATGGCTTGTCCAAAACGCACACAGCGCCCTGAGCCAATGCCCGAGAGCGGATTCTGTCATCGGGAAACGCGGTGATGAAAATAATTGGCACCCGCAGACCTTGCGCTGCCAAGCGAGTCTGCAAGTCAAGGCCGCTCATGCCGGGCATTTGCACGTCCGATATTAGGCATAATGAACGATACCGCTGAGGTGACCGCAAATATTCCTCGGCAGAACTGAACGCCCTGGCGTCGAAGCCAAGCGAGCGGACAAAGCTCGACATTGTCGCGCGAGCGGATTCGTCGTCGTCGACGATCGCGATCGTTGAGACTTTGGCTGCAGGTCCGCTCATTTAAATTGAATTCGACCTCAAACGCTTCGGCAAATCCCGATTTTGATTAGACAATGTACCTTCTGGAAGCCCGGTAGTACCTATACTTAAGTTTGTACCTGAGTGTGACGCACACCTGCGTGCTGTGTGACCACACGGCATCACTAAATCGTTTGCAATACCGGAAGCGTTTGGTCTCGGTTAAAAGGGCTTTGTTTTTCGAAGTAGCGGGCCAAGCGTCTCCGCCATCCGCACTAACTCCGCAAATGATTTTGCCGCCATTTTTCTCATCACATTGCTTCGATGTATTTTTACGGTGATCTCGGCCAGGCCGATCTCGTGCGCGATCTGCTTGTTCATCAGACCGCTCGTGACGTAACCCATAATTTCCCGTTCGCGGTTTGTCAGCGACTCAAATCTGGTCTGTAGTGTCGACACTTTCTTTTCGCCGTCGCGTCTCTGGCGATCGAGATCGAGTGCTACTGCGACTGCGTCCAAAAGATCTTGGTGACGAAATGGCTTTGTCAGAAAATCGACCGCGCCCGCTTTCATGGCCTTCACGGTCATCGGCACGTCACCATGGCCGGAGATGAAAATAATCGGGATACGAATGTCTTCCTTAATCAAATCAGCCTGAAGATCCAAACCACTTCGCCCGGGCAAACGAATATCAAGAATAAGACAGCCAGCAGCAGGCGGAAGGGTCGCATCAAGGAACGCAGCCGCCGAGCCAAATGTTTCGACCCGCAATCCGACTGATCGGAGCAAACTGCTGATCACACCGCGCAATGACGCATCGTCTTCCACCACGAGCACGGTCGGCTCTTCACGATGCGGTCCGGCGTTGCCCGGCGGAAGCCTCGCGGTCATTGGGATAATTTCCTTCGTGCCTTCGCCAATGTGCATCGACGTACAAGCTTCGTTTCCCGCCTTGCACTCGTCAAGTGCCGCCGACGGGCGAACGTTATTCTGCAGAAACAATCAAGAGCCACTGGTTGCGGTTAATAGGTAAGATTGGAAAATCACACCGGACAAGACCTGCCATGTCCCTTTACTACGCTATTATGATATGTACTGAACCAAAGGGCGGACGATGAGAGGGAAGTCCAGCGCGCGCGGTGAAAGAAATAAAAGGCGGCGCCGCAAGGCGGCAACGCCCGAAGGTGACCATTCGCCAAAAGCCATCCGCTCCCGTAAGTCCGCTCATGCTAAGCCGGAAACAAAGAACGCACAGCCCGCTCGCGGACAGGGGGCTCTGGATCACCTGCAAGTAGATTTCCAGACCAGCGAAGAACGGTGGCAGTCACTGCTGGAGAACCCGATATTTGGCATTACCTTTCTTAGCGAAGACCATCGCTACGAAGGGACCAATCAGACTTTCCAGACCATGGTCGGTTATACCGGCGAAGAATTGCGGCGGATAACGCCTTTAGACATCAGCGTTCCTGGCGAGCGTGAGCTCAATGCGCTGTATTTCAAGGAACTGCGGCTGGGTGAGCGAAATCATTATGAAATGATCAAACAGCTACGGCGCAAGGATCAAAAACTGATATGGATACATCTTTATGTCTTCGCAGTTACAGATCGCAAGTCGGGCGCAAGACTTCCGTTTGGAATAGTTTTTGATATCACTGATAAGAAGCACGCCGAAGACGTGCTCGAAAGAACGCGCGCGGAGCTTGTGCGCGTTGCACGCTTGAACCAGATGGGCGCCATGACGGGATCGATCGCCCACGAAATTAGTCAACCCATCAGTTCCATGGTGGCAGCTGCCAATGCGGCTTTAATCTGGCTGGAGCGAGCAAGCCCCGACATTGAGGAAACGAGGACGCTCTTGGCGGGAATTGTGCGCGACGGCAATCGGGCCTCCGACGTCGTTAGAGGCATTCGTGCCATGTTTAAGGCCCATCCTGAGAAGCGCTCCTTGGTGAATTTTAACGGCCTCATACGCGAGGTTCTAGCGCTCGCTCGGAGCGAGCTTCGAAATTCGTTGATAGAAATTCGCACCGAATTAGACGAGAATCTTCCGACGCTAACGGCGGATCGGGTGCAACTGCAGCAGGTGATGTTCAACCTCATCACGAACGCCGTCGATGCGATGAGTGCAGTAGCCGGCCGGGACCGAATTTTGCGCATAAAATCCGAGCATCGCGAGAGGCAGGGAGTAGTTATTGCCGTGGAGGATTCGGGTATCGGCATTGCGCCCGAAAATATTGACCGGATATTCAAGAGTTTTTTCACCACTAAGACTAACGGCATGGGGATGGGGCTCGCAATTTGCCAATCGATCGTTGCATCCCACGGCGGAAGCCTGACAGCGTCGCCCGCTCACCCGCATGGAGCAGTTTTCAAGATTGTTTTGCCGGTCGACGGTGCAGGCGCAGCGGTCTAATCGCACTTCGCCACCTTGTTTTGCGAGGGCGAACTCGTCGGGTTTGGGGAGGTCAAACCAAGCCTGCACTTTTGGCTTTTGGCACGATCGAGACTTTGCGTGATGTCCGCTCGTCGGTCGCATTCGAGGCAAAGCGGACCTGTCCCGGACAGCGCCGAAAGATCGCGAGCGCTTACAAACAAGGCGCCGAGCTGAAGCCCAGCGCCTGGAGTTTGTTTTGCGAGTTTCGTCTTTACTGGTTGACGCCCTCGATCGCCAGGATTCGGAAGCTCGAGGCGACTTTGCTTCCTAGTTTCTTTTCGCGCTCCGCCTGACCATCAGCGTACCAGGCCTTTGCCTTGTCAATCGTCTCGAACTGCAGAAGCACGATGCGATTCGCGGGCGAAGCGCCCGACAACGCCGTGGCGTTATTGAAGCCACCAGCGAGGTATTTTGCACCGGTGGCTTTGATGCTGGGCACTGTCTGCTTCATGAACTCGCTGTCTTTGTAGGTCGCTTCGTCCACCGTCACAGCAACTTCCGCAAGAAGGTACCCCGGCGGTTTCGCCTGGGCATGCAGAGCCTGGATGACGCCAGCGCCAAGCATGAAGCCCGCCGCTAGGGCAAGTGCAAACTTATGCGTTCCTTGCATGATGTCCTCCCATGAACACGCGTGCGCACCGGCGCACGCTCGGGTGTTGCTCAAGATCGGAGTAAAGTTTAAGGAGTTCAGCCCGCCGATGGCATGATGGCTGCCACGCAAAAAGAGTGCATTTCCGAGGACCTCGGCATGTCCCCTCGGCAGCTACCCCATAATATAGCGTGTGGCGGCGGCTGGCCAGTGACGCTCATCACTACGCATCGGGTAACGGCCCCGTGCGATGCGACTAGTTGCGGCGCTATATTGGTCCGGAAATGGCAGATTTTGTTGCAGAAGTCGGCGATTTTAGTCGAGGGGTCTCTGCGGCCTGCCGAAGCGGACTCTGAGAATTCTCCCATTGGACGCTGGC
>Ga0187781_10002796_pt1 | contig 13218 bp, 10 predicted proteins | sample 0715_SJ02_MP02_2_FD_132447 | JGI IMG/M metagenome (GOLD analysis project Ga0187781, IMG submission 132447) | Tropical peat soil microbial communities from peatlands in Department of Meta, Colombia - 0715_SJ02_MP02_20_MG | ecosystem: Environmental > Terrestrial > Soil > Wetlands > Peat | place...
GGAGGGGAGCGCGCTCGCGATGGCCCCGAGTGGGCTCCCAGCGCCGGCTTGCCCGCCGCCCGGCGCACCACCGCCGCTCAAGGCACTGGTCACACCTCCAACCAATGCGCCCCCGAGACACCCCCAAGGCCCCAGAGCGCAGCCAGTGGTAGCGCCGGAGATGATGCCGGGCAGAGCTTTGCCGGCAACTTGTGCCACGACGGGAGCGGCTTTGCTGACGACGTTGCCAATCGTTTGCCCCGCGCTGCTAAAGGCATGCCCCACATCGTCGAAAAAGCCTTCCATGTCCCCGGCGCGAATCCCGTGACTCAACAATTCGGCTTCCAGATCCTCGGCAGGCAGATTGGCGATTCGTGGATCGGCCACGCTCCGGATGAGCGGGTACGCTTCGGGAACATAGCGCGCCGATAACGGGCGAGAACTTACAACACTTATGCGCGCTGTGCTCATACTTCCTCCTGCCTCTACGATCGATCAAACGACGTTGGTGATCCGATCCACCGCGATCAGCACCGGATCATGGAGGCCGATCACCTTGACGACGGCGAATCGCGCATTTTCGTCACTGTCGGTGACATCTAGCACCTGGCCTTCCAGAACCGAATCCCCGAATAGCTCATCCACCACTGACTGCGGATCGGGGTGGTAAATATCGCGAACTCGGAATTGGACTTGCCGGTTAATTAGTTCCACGCCGGTCGCTTTCACAAACGCAGCTGCGCCCGCCGCTGCACGGCTTATTCCAATCCGAACCAGCGGCAGTGCCGCCTTTTGGAAGTCGCGCTCGAGCGGAAGGAACTTTTTTTCCGGAAAGAATTTTCCGGGTAGCCAGGATCAAGACGAAATTTTCCGGATCACGAGCGAGGGGATCTGTGCAGCTTGTTATAGACACTGCGCGGCGTGATGCCCAGGAGGCGCGCCGCCTCGGACTGGTTTCCTCCCGCTGCCGTCAAGGCACCACGGACGAGCACTGCTTCCAGGTACCGCAGGGCGTGGGCGAGATTCCAGCCGTGCTCCTGAAGGTATTCGATCGCCTGCATTTCGAGCGGAGGATTATCGATCTGGGTTTTCTGGTCGACTGTCTTGCGGCTGAGGTCGGAAGCTGTTTCAGAGAGTTCCTGCCATATCTGTGTGGGAAGATGCTGCAGGCAGAATGTATCGTTCCCGTTCCAATCAACCAGCGTGCGGCAAACGATGTTTTCGAGCTGGCGTGCATTTCCGGGAAGAGCGGCCTTCTGCAGCGCGGAAACAAAGTCAGGGTCGATCGTTGGACGGCCTTTTTCCCTCCAAAGCGCAGCGTGTTTTTCGACGAAGTGGCTAAGCAGTGGCTCAATATCGTCGGGTCTTTCGCGCAAGGGCAGTACGTTCAGAGAGATTACGTTCAGCCGGTGAAAAAGATCTTCGCGGAAAGATCCTTGGCGAATCATTTGCTCGAGGGAACGGTTGGTTGCGGCGATTACGCGCACGTTGATTCCAACCTCATGGTCGGTTCCAACTCCACGCAGCCGGCCTGTCTGCAGCACGCGCAGCAGTTTTGCCTGCAAGTCCTGCGTCAGCTCACCGATCTCATCAAGAAAAAGAACGCCGCCATCCGCGCTGCGAAACAAACCCCGGCGCTCGCGGTCGGCGCCTGTAAACGCGCCCCGGCAGTGACCAAACAGCTCGCTCTCAGAAAGATGCTGAGGCAGGGCAGCGCAGTTGACGGCCACGAACGGACTCCGCGAACGTTTTGAATCGAGAGAGTGTATCGCTGCGGCCACCAACTCTTTTCCTGTTCCGGTTTCGCCGGAAATGAGGACAGGTAAGTCGGTCAAGAGGCTGACCCGGCGAACCGAACGAAACAGCGACAGTGCCGACTCGCTGCGGCCAGCGAAGCCTGCGAGCTTCATGATTCGTTCCAGGTCCCTTCTTTCGGCTTCGCCACAGAGCGCTCGTTCGGAAGCCTGCGCAATCAAAGCACGGAGTTCGGGCAGGAAGCGATCCGAGCGAGTACCAACGACACTGGAGGCTCCAGCGAGCATCAGTTGACAGCGGCTCCGCAGATCGGGCTCATCGATAAGGCAGACAACAAACGCCGATTTCTCTTTCAGCGCGCGAATTGCCCTGAGTTCTGACGTGGAGGACAGCGGCGAGGCGACCGTCAATACCACGCCAGCTGCCTCACCGCCTGCGATGACATCTTCGAGGCAACCTGCCAGCTGGATCGCCACGTTTGGAAGCGTGCTCAGAACGTCGAGAATTTGCCGGCACACGGCGCAGTCCTCGACCCAAATCAGCAGCGGCCATGGTGTGCCGCGGGGCGGAACCGGGTTGAGTGTGCAGAACAACGGCTGCATTCGGTCCCTCGTTCCTTCGCAGCGACATCTCTGGAGACGAATCCAAGATAGTCCCTTGCGCTCAGGTAAATGCTTGACATCTACAAGCGCAAAAATTGTCGAGGGGAAGAGCGCGCGAGTTGATTCGGGAAGACGAAGCCACCAATTCTTGCTAGTGGACAGACAATAGCCGGAGACGGAGCATCTGTCAATCGCGATCCGTAGGGCAAACACGATCCCGGTTGCGACCGTGCCAGATACCGGCTCGAGTATCGCCGGCTCTGTATGATCGACCTCGCCGCGGCCGGATGGGCGGCCTCAAGACTTCGCTTCGCGCGTCAGAACGCGAAGCAGCAGCAGCCAGCGGCGCAGGTTGGTAGTCATCAGGAAGTTTTCTTTGACGTGCTCCCGGCCGTTTCGTCCAAGTTGAGCAGCGAATTCAGGATGGGTCAACAAATAACGGATCTGAAAGGCGCATCCCTCCACCGAATGCACAAGGACGCCCGTTAGCTTGTGGATGACCTGGTTCGGGATTCCGCCCACGGCACTCGCAATCGTCGGTTTCCCTTTCCATAGAGCTTCTGTCACTGTCAGGCCAAATCCCTCACGGATGGACTTCTGGACGACGACGGTCGAAGCAGTTTGCAGGGCATTGACCTCGTGAGCACACCAGGGCGGAAGATCCAGAATGATAATGTCGCGATCCCCACCCGCAGCTTCCTGGACCTCTTTTAGTACGACGGCTCCTTCCGGATCATCCGTCGCGCCTCCGCCCGCCATCACCAGTTGGCAATCCACGTACTTCCGGGCGAGTTTAAAAGCCTGGATTACGCCGACCGGATCCTTCAGGCGGTCGAAGCGGGAAATTTGGGTCACGATGGGCCGCGATCGATCGATGCCAAACTCGTCACAAACCTTCTGCACTTCGCTGTCGTCGAGCACTTTGTTCTTTTCCGACAAGGGATCGATGCACGGATAGAAAAGATACTGAGGAATGAATAATTGCCGCGTGAACGCTTGGGAGGAAAAAATTGCGGCGTCGTATTGTGCAATGAAGGGCCGCAGAAATCCCCACACTTGTGGATTGGGATTGGAAAGATCGATGTGGCATCTCCACACCCAACGAGAAGTCGAATCGTCGCGCGAACGAATCAAAGGCGCGGGCTGCGGGTCGTGAATAACGATCAGGTCTTCAGCGAACTGCATTCGCCGCCGATTTTCTTCGTTGTAGGCCAGGAAGATTTCCTGCGCTGACTGCGTCAGCTGGTACTCGCTGCCGTGCAAGGCGTTGTGAAAAGCCTTTGTCACTTCGAAAAAATCGTTCCCGCCGGTAACGACTTCCCAGCGTGTTGGCACTTCCAGTTCGCTCAACAACGGGACGAGCCGGTTCAGCATTTCAGCAACGCCGCCGCCGACCGCGGTCGAGTTCACCATCTTCACCGTCTTGCCCTTGACCTCACGTGATAGGAAGCGCAGTTCGTCAATATCGGCACTGCCGACGATACTTTCGTAGTCCTGAACGCGCGGAGGTGGAACTGGCGCGGGAGGTGTCTCCCACGTGCGGGGTTCTTTTCGCCGCTCACGAAATGGGGACGTCGCGGGATGCGCAACGCCGTCTCTGGTGGAGCTGTCGCTAAAAGAAGCAGTCGTTTTCGAGCTCGATGCTGTCATAGAAGTTCGTTATCTAATTCAGTGATCGCTCCACCACACGAATGATCTGGCCGCGGACGTCCTCAAGGGTGGCCGTATAAATGTCGATCCGGTTCAGAGCCCGTGCCGCTTCGGTCAGTCCGGCGTCTTCATGCAGCCATTGCGAGAAATCGTTGGACATGAGTTTCAGCCTCAGCCGCGCCTCGATGAAGTGATGATGAATCGAATGAACGCTTACGCGGTTTAGGCCCTCAACAAACTCCGCCATAGTGGCTGCCACAAATTTCGTTGGGATCACCACAATGTCCGAGGCGCAAAAATAGAACGGCTCTTCGGCAGGTCGGGCGCCATCCGCCGGAGTGCGTTCGAGATGCCGCTCCAGGATTCCGATCAACCGCTCCCGCAGTTCGCGCAATGACGTGAACTCGCGCACGTCGACTCCAGCCAGTTGTTCCGCCAGCCCCGGCTCGTTACAGTCGGCTAGCACCCAGTGCGCAAAATCGTTGCAATAGCCTTCGCGAATAAAATGGTGTTCCTGGAGCGTGCGGAACGTGTGTTGGAAGATCGAATCTTCTGGACATGCTCGCAGCGCCGCCAACAGCGCCTCCAGCGAGTTCGCTTTCTGCGGAGTAATGCGCAAAAGGTGGGCCGACGTGTTGAAGTAAAAAGGCTTTGCTGGCCTCGATGTCGCTGCCACAGTGTCGTTCATCCATTCACCGCCTTGGCTGCGCCGCGCTCCGCAGGAGTGCCTTCAGCGCAGCTTCTAAGCCACAGCTCGAGAAATTCCACGACTTCATCCGGCGGCTTTAACCAAAACTGCGCCAACGTTTGCCGCTCCTCCGGCCGCACGAGCACACTCACGCCGCGCTTGCCGATCGCACGGAAGGCGGCTTCATCGGCAGTGTCATCGCCCAGGTATGCAACCGGCGTATCAGGACCGATTTCCAGAAGAAGCGTGCGAACGGCTTCGCCTTTGTTCGCTTCCGGGGCGAGAATTTCAATTCCTCCGTCAAACTCCAACAAGCTGAGCCCACTCCGCTCGGCAATCAATCGCCAGCCCAGTAAAACTCGAGATCGAAGCTGCTTCGCGAGAGCGTCTCCCAGTCCTCTCCAATGCACCGCGATACCTCCGGGCTTGAATTCAGCGGTGTGGAGCAACTGTTGGTAGTTCAGCCATCCTTCGGCTTCTGATAATCCTTTGCGCGTGCGCTCGTTGAGATTCGAAACTTCCGCCGCTCCGTCGGGCCGCAGACGTTGCAATCCATGAACTCCCCAAATTTCCGGACGCGGATGAATGTCCAGCAAAGAAAGCAGTTCGTGTGCATCCCGCCCGGTTATCACCACAACTTTCGTCCGGCCATTGCGGACGATCTCCTGAAGAACTCGAGCAACCGCGGGATAGGGAAGTGCCTGGTCGCGTCGGATATGAAAAGGGGCCAGAGTCCCGTCGTAGTCAAGTAACAGGGCCACTTTCCTCGCTGCGGAAATGGTTTGCAAGAACGGCTCCAATCCGGACCGCACCTCGCTTCTCAATGCTTCCTCCTCCTGTTCATCAGCCAGCATTTGCGCGTCATGCCACGCTCGCGCTTGCCCCGAGTTGTAGGCGCACTTCCTCCTCGGCCTCCAGCCTGACTTCACACAGTTCGGTAATCAGGTTCCCTGCCCAGCGATAGATATTGTTTTCCCGCACCACGCGCCGCATGCGCTGCATACGCAGCTGTTTTTCTTCCGGCTCCATTTCCAGAGCAACGCGTATCGCTTCCGCCGTCTGATCGATGTCATAGGGATTGATCAACAAGGCATCCCGCAACTCCCGCGCCGCGCCCGTGAACTGACTCAAAATCAGTACACCGCTTTCATCCTTGCGCGCTGCGAGAAATTCCTTCGCCACCAGGTTCATCCCGTCATGCAGCGAAGTGACCAGGCAGAGGTCGGCGATCCGGTAATACGGTTCGATCTCCTTATGACTGTGCTGCCGGCCGAGAAAGACTATCGGTTTCCACTTGCCCGACTGGAATCGCCAGTTGATCCGTTCCGCCTCCGCCTCCACTTCAGCCTGCAGATCGTGATAGCGCTTGATGTGGGTTCTGCTTGGTGCGCCAATCTGAATGAATGTAAACTTCCCCTGGTAGCTCGGCCATTTCTCCAGCAGCCTTTCAATTGCCAGGAATCGCTCAAGAATGCCTTTGGTGTAATCGATGCGATCCACTCCCACGCCGATCAACGCTGCTTCCACGCCAAGGCCTCGGATTAACGAGGGCCGTTCAAGATAGCTCAAAGCCCGCTGACTCGCATCGCCTGTTTCGTCGGCGATGTCCACGCTGATTGGAAACGGCCGCACCAGGGTCCTGCGGCCCTTGCGCAGAACGGAAAAATGTTCCCAGTCCACTCGCGATTCGACCGTCCGGTCTATGGTTTCGAGGAAATTATTGCAGTGCGACTGCACATGGAAACCGACCAGGTCTGCTCCCAGTAAGCCGTCGACTAACTGCATCTGCCACGGGCAAATCCCGAAGGCTTCCGGATTCGGCCAGGGGATGTGCCAGAAGATCGCTACGCGGGCATCGGGCCTCCTTTCTTTGAGGAGCCGCGGCACGAGCGCGAAGTGGTAGTCCTGCACGAGGACCACAGGATTACTGATGTCCCCAATTTCCTCGAGCAGAGCGTCGGTGAATTTCTGATTTACCTCCTGATAGTGCTGCCAGTCCCCGGCGCGAAAAAGTGGACGCGTGTGCGCGATGTGACAAAGCGGCCAGAGACCCTCATTGGCAAAACCGTAGTAGTAACCTTCTTCTTCCTTCTTTGTCAGCCAAACGCGCCGCAACGTGTAATGCGGATCTTCCGGAGGCACGCGGATTCGGTCGCTCGCATCGACCACCTCGGCGTCGGCATCGCCGCTGCCGTGCGCCAGCCACGTCCCGTCGCACGCATTCAGGATCGGTTCCAGCGCCGTTACCAGGCCGCTTGGCGGAACGACAACGTCGATGCTCTTGCCATTTCGGCGATGAATATAAGGCTCGCGATTCGAGACCACGAACAGCCGCGCGTCCTTCAACCTCGTGCGAACTTGCACCGAAAGGCGTTCGGCGGTCCAAGTCGATTCCGCCGCATCGCGAAGTCGCGCCTCGTTCTCCGCCGCACTGCGAGCTTGGGTCAGGCTCTCCGCCATCGTGGCCACCTCGCGCGCCAACGGCCGGAACATCGCGAGATCGGGAACCTCATGCCGGAACGAAACCTTGCCGGTGCGCAGCGCGCGCATCCACTGCGCTGCCCGTGCGATGGGTCCAGTAATGCTCCATCGCACGATCAAAACTGTAATGAAGACGATGAGAAAAACCTGAGCCAGCGTGCGCAGGAATGACCGCCGCCAAACAAGCTCGATCTGCGATCTTATATAGCTAGCGTCGTGCACCACGGCCAAGGCGCCCACCACTTGATCTTCGTGGCGAAGAGGAGACGCCAGTATGTGGGCGGGCTGAGCCCCGAGCCGGAGAAACAAGCTCTCCTCGTGATCGTTATCCACGGCCTGCGTTACAGCCGCGGGGGTCACGCTCAGCACATTCTGCAACTCTGGAGTGATCGCTATCGGCTCGCCGCTCGCTTTGTAAATAGCGATACCCAGCAGGTGTTCCCGATTCCCAAAGCGCTGCACGAGCCGCTGCAAATCCCGATCGGAACCGGGGTTCCACATCCGCTCGGCATTTCCCGTCAGGCTTTCGGAGAGGAGCTCCGCGCGGTGCTCAAGTTCGGCGCGCAGTGCGCGTTTCTGAACCAGCACTTCGTAGTATGAAAAGCCGGAAGACACCAGCGTGATGCCGACAATGAGAGAAACGATGAGACGAACACTGAAAAGGCGCATGCATACTCCTCCGTGGCCGTGGCCAACGCGATTCAATACCACGCGGGAGACTAGTTTTGTCGTACGGACGAAGTGGGAAGAATCAGGGCGGTGGCGCTTCGCCCTTCTGAGGTCCTTGTGGCGGTCGGAACTCAGGCTGGTTCGATGGTGGTCACACGGATGGTTCCGGTGGATGCATCGAGCACGCCCGTCACCTTCACGTTCTTGTTCACGAATTCCTGCGCTTTTTGCTGATCGTCCAGCTGATAGCTGGTTTTGCTCATGGAATCCGTGAGCACGAGTTTGTTGCCCGACTTCACGATGATTCCGGTGAAGATCTTCTGCGCCGGATTCTGATCGTCTTGCTGCATCTTCTGGTCTTGCGTCGCCGTGTTCGGCGACGGCGTCTGAGCATTCTGCGCGCTCATCAGCTGTCCTGAGAGAATCGCGGCCACCAGCACAAACACTGGCAGCATCGCGTACAAGGTGCCTTGCAATTTCTTCATCGCAGTCTCCTTGGGGGGAGGATTGTGTTCCTGCCGAGGAGGGTGCAACTGCGCTGCCAAACGACGGAAAGCGACTTAAGTCGTTGAAACTGTATTCCAATGCTCATGCTGGGCGATCTCCCGCCGCGCAAGGATGACGGGCCAGGCAGAAAATTGTTCCGCAGTAGGTAACACTTCCACACATCGGAGCCTGTGCGTCTCAACTCCACTCGTTCATGATGTCTTGAAAAAACAGATGGACCTGTCGACGTGCTGTTGTTACCTGAATCGGAAGTGCAATCCGTCGGTAGCCGCAGGCGACGAGAGAGAAATCTGCACTTGTCTATCCTCCTTTTTGATTGACGATTTCCCGTTACACTGCTCACGACGTCAGTTTCGGGTCCTTGTCTAGTGCAACTCGGCCAGGACGACCTCTTCCCCAGAGGTCTCGGATCCGACAAGCTCCCGTCGGTGGGACGCCTTCGGAATGTACTGATCCTTCTCGCCTTGCAGGTGCACTTCGGAGAGATAATGCTGGCCTCCACGATTGGCGAACACCAATTGCGAACCGGCGCGCGACTCATCGGGCTGCGGCGCGAGCTCGGTGACGACTGCCTTGTACACACCCCGCTCCGTGCCGCGGATGACAATCATGCCGATTTGGTCGCCTTCCGTGGGCCGGCCCAGCAATCGCTGAACCTGATAGGTACCCGCAGGCAACGTTTGGTTTCCAATCACAAACGGAAACGGAACACGGGCCTTGAATGTCATGGTCTGTGCATGCGCATTTGCCGCAAAGACCAGCGAGCTCAACACAAACAGAACGACAATCACTTGGTTTCTCATACATCCTCCTATCGCGTTCAATTTTTGGGAACCCCACAGGAACCCGGGGAAGTGAGAGTTCCTGTTTCTACTAGGGAAATCGGAAACGGCGGGGAAAAGACGACAAGCGAAAGAAAAAATTTCTTGGATGCCTTCGTTTCCGGGCCCGGCCAACCCAGCAGGGGAGCCCATCCAGCCGACTGAAAATCGCGACTGGATGGGCGCAGGGTTTTCGCCGTTCTTCGATATTTGCTCAACGGCCTTCGTCTTGTTTTATTGGGTTTGAACGGTGAGCGTGCTGAATCCGATGTTGATCGTCTGAACTGCCTCGTAACCTCCTCCACACAGGAAAAACAAGTTTTTCCCCGTGACCAGACCATCGCTGGGAAAGACAACCCACTGGTGCGTAGTGGCCACAGTGATGCTGTTGGCTCCGGCGAGTTGCGGCTCCTGTAAGGTGAAAGGTCCGTAGGCCAGGCAAGTTCCTCCGTTTACACTCAGGCCCAAAACGGAAGTGCCGGAAGTGTTGTAGTCAGCGCTCCAGGTCACAATCACCGGTGTCGGCGTAGCGGGTTCCGTCACACTAACAAACGGGTTGAAAAGCGGACAGTTACCCGGGAAGGGGGAGGGGGCACCTAGGGAGCACGATGCGGTGATCGTCTGTACCGCCGTAGTCGTTGCAACTTGGGCAGCGGGGATGGCGAAGGCCGAGAGCGATCCTGCCAACATCAGGCAGGCGATCGCCGCTAAGTAAAGAACGTTCTGCTTGGTTTGTTTGAAATGCGTCTTCATATTGATTCTCCTTTTAGTCGCGATTTTTGCTTTCTCGGCCCCGGTTATTTCCGGGGCCTCTACTTGGGAAATCGGAAAGGGAAGGGAAAAGACGACAGACAGAAAAGGAAAACTGCAGCTGGCGACGAAGGCGGATCGCCGGGTCAGCCGCGCTGGGACATTCCGCTGGGATCTCAGCTCGTCAGCGGAGATTGGCCAGCAATCGCTTGCTGGCGGTTCTTTGGCGGTCCACGTACTCGTTCGATTCGGGAAACTGCTGGGAGAGGTTAACGAGCGGGGCGCCCATCCAGCCAACCGAAAATCGCGACTGGATGGGCGCACGGTGTTCGCGGTTCGTCGTTTTGCGCGCGAACGGTGTTGTTGTTGTGTTATTGGGTTTGGACGGTGAGCGTGCTGAATCCGATGTTGATGGTCTGAGATTTCTCGTAACCTCCGACACACACCGTGAACGTGTTTTTGCCAGTGACCAACCCATCGCCGGGGAGCACAACCCACTGGTGTGTAGTGGCTACGGTGATGCTGTTGCTTCCTGCAATGAGTTCCGGCTCCTGTAAGGTGAAAGGTCCGTAGGCATTGCAAGGCCCACCGTTTAAGCTCAGATAAACCACGGAAGTGCCAGACGTGTTATAGTCAGCGCTCCACGTCACAATCACCGGCGTAACCGTCGCGGGTTCCGTCACAGTAACGACCGGCTGAATACCCACGCAGTCAGTCGGGATGCACGAGTCGATGATCGTCTGTACCGCCGCAGTCCTACCCACCTGGGCAGCTGGGATGGCGAAGGCCGAGAGCGATCCTGCCAACATCAGGCAGGCGATGGCCGCAAAGTAAAAAACGTTCTGCTTGGTCTGTTTGAAATGCGTCTTCATATTGATTCTCCTTGTTAGTTGCGATTTTTGCTTTCTCGGCCCCAGTTATTTCCGGGGCCTCTATTTGGGAAATCGGAAAGGGAAGGGAAAAGACGACAGACGTCGCAAGATGAAGTTTTTTCGTAGAAACAGAGCGGAAGGAGAAAACGTCAATCGCGAGGGGGCTTAGGAGGCAGCAACGGCGTCACCTGGACACCGGTGCGGTAGAGAGTTTCTGCTTGGCCTCGGCAACTTGTTTGGCGTGGGCGACGAGAGCTATGAAGCGCGGGTCGCCATGAAGCGAAATGAGGTCGGAGTCCTGCTCCATTGCCAGGTCGTCGCGCGCAGGGAGTCCGTGATCCACAGACTGGCTCAACATGGCTATTGCCTGTTCTTTGTCTCCTTTTTGCGCCGCCATGCAACCGATATCGTAAAGAAGCGAGGCCGTGTCCGGGTGTTCTGGCCCTAGCACTCGCCTTCGGATCGCCAAGGTCTGCATATAAAGGGGCTCGGCCTGCGCGTACTTGCCTTGCCCTTTATAGTTGTTGGCGAGGAGGTGCATGGTCCAAAGCGTTTCGGGATGCTCCGGCCCGAATACCCGTCTCTTGAGCTCCAAGGTCTGCGCGCCAAGAGCCTCGGCCTGCGCGTACTTGCCCCAATCTTGGTAAATGGAAGCCAGGTTGTGCATGGTGTGCAGCGTCTTGGGATGCTCCGGCCCGTATTTCCGTCTCTCAATCTCCAAGATCTGCACATCAAGATTCTCGGCCTTCGCGTAGTTGCCATCCTCATCGTAAGTGGTGGCGAGGCTTTCCATGGATCCCAGCGTCTGTGGATGCTCGGGCCCCAAGACGCGCCTCTCGATCGCCGAGGCCTCAACAAGGAGCGCCTCGGCCTGCGCGTATTTGCCCTCCCTGTCATAGATCCAACCCAGGTTGCTCATGGACGCTAGTGTATCGGGATGTTCCGGCCCCAGGACCCGCCGGCGCAATTCCAGCGCACGTTCCAATTGTTTCTGTGCCTCCGGGTATAAACCCAGGTCCCGGTAGGTCCATCCTATGGTGTCACGGATGGAAGCCTCCACCTCGGGCTGTTTCGCAAACCTGCCCTCGATCCGCTCCGCCGCGCGGTCGAGCGCCGTCCTTACCTCGAGGTGTGGGTCCGGCGTTAGGTTATGCTCCGACTGGGCGTACACGCCGGCCTGCGCCAAAAGATCTTTCTGTAGGAAGTCGTTTACCGCCTCGGCCACGGCCGCTTCCCGGCTGGCGCGGATGCCCTCGCGGATGCTGACTATCGCGGCCGCCAATAACACCAAGGCAACCGCACTTATGGCGGTCAGCACAACTCGATTCCGCCGCACAAACTTTATCGTGCGATACACGAACGTATCCGGCCTCGCGCTGATCGGCTCGTGCTTAAGATAGCGGCGCATATCGTCGGCCATGGCAGAGGCGGATGCATAGCGTTCTTCGGGAATTTTCTTGAGGGCTTTGCCAACGATTGTGTCCAGGTCTCCGCGCAGGAGGCGGTACAAGCGTTCCGGCGTGCTGGCGCGCTTGGCTGCGTTCGTTGTGACCTCCTCCGTGTGCGGCGTTGACGCGTGGACGATCTCAGAGGGGCGTGACGGTTCGGTATCGACGATGGCCTTGACCAGTGCGGCCGGCGAGCGCAAAGCGGTGCCGGCGGGATGTCGGCCGCTCAACAACTGATAAAGCAGAACGCCGAGCGAATAGATATCCGTGGCGGTCGTGATGGGCGCGCCGGTCACCTGTTCGGGGGCAGCGTACTCCGGCGTCAACGGCGAGTCGCCGGGGCGCGTCAGCAGCGTCGCGGCCTCGTTGCCTTCGGCTTCGACCAGCTTGGCGATGCCGAAATCGAGCAGCTTCACCTGGCCATCTTTGCTCACCAGCACGTTGGAGGGCTTGATGTCGCGATGGACAATCAGGTTGGCGTGCGCGTGGGCCACGGCGCCGAGCACGTCCAGAAAGAGCGACACGCGCGACTTGATATTGAGCTTGTGCTCGTCGCAGTAACGATCGATGGGCTGGCCTTCGACGTATTCGAGGATGATGTAGGGCTGCCCGTTCGCCGCGACGCCGGCATCCAGCAACTCCGCAATGTTCGGATGCGAAAATCGGCCAAGAATGGCGCCCTCGCGCCGGAATCGTTCCTCGCCGCCGTGGCCGATAAGTGCGGCGCTCAGAAACTTCACAGCGGCTTTGCGCTCAAACCTGCCGTCGCTGCGCTCGGCCAGCCACACCGAGCCCATGCCTCCGAGGCCAACCAGCGAGACGAGCCGGTATGAGCCAACGACTTGACCGGCCAGACCTTGGCCTGCCGGATGTTGGCCCGGCAAAGCGGGACTCACCGTTGGCAGATCGGGGGACTTCCCCAGGAAACCACTTCTCTCAGCCGCACGATGTTCGCTCAGTAGTTCCTGGAGCTGTGCAGCCAGCGTCGGGTTCTCA
>Ga0187781_10002797_pt1 | contig 13215 bp, 11 predicted proteins | sample 0715_SJ02_MP02_2_FD_132447 | JGI IMG/M metagenome (GOLD analysis project Ga0187781, IMG submission 132447) | Tropical peat soil microbial communities from peatlands in Department of Meta, Colombia - 0715_SJ02_MP02_20_MG | ecosystem: Environmental > Terrestrial > Soil > Wetlands > Peat | place...
AAAGCCATTCTCGCTCGAGATCTGCTGGGAGGGCTTGCCCGCCGCGCTGCTCGCGCATGGAGCGCACCACCACCATTCCGGAGGCGCGCCGCACAACGAACACTGCGTGTTCGGCAGCGCCTGCAGTGCCGGGCCAGTCTCCCACCTGACTCTTCCGATCGATAACGCAATCGCGCAGCGGTTGCGCGCGGTCGTCGCTTCGATCGCCGACGCCGTCCGCCTCGTTCATCTCCCGCAGCCCCGCGCACCCCCGGTCGGCTGAGCTGACCCCAGCGGCTGGCCCCATGCCAGCCTCCATGTGAAACGAACGCCCTGATTGGTGTGCGTTTCTCCGTGCGTTCGGAGGGCTACGCCCATGGCGAGCCCGGGGTTGTCCCATGACAAATCGCAGCAAACTGCCGGCAGCGCGGTATGCGCCGCGCGTCCGAGCATGCCTCACCCCCTCCGGTGCGGTGGTGCTCGTCCTTCTTCTGTTCCTCCTGCCGGCACCAGGTTGGACGGCCGCCTATGGGAGCCTCAGCGGCATCGTCCGGGACCGGAGCGACCAGGCAGTGCCGGGAGCAGAGGTAGTGCTCGAGTCTGCCGCTCACGCGATCATCCGCGGGCAGACGGACGCGACCGGGCGCTTCGATTTCCCGCAGCTGGCGATCGGCCAGTACGTGCTCAGCATCTCGCGCAGCGACTTCGCGGCCTTCAGCGAGGTCGTCACGGTGCAGGCGGGCTATTTCCCGTTCGCCAACCTCGTGTTGCGGCGCCCCGCGGAGCTCGCCGAAGTGACGGTGACGACGAGCCGGCTGCCGGTGGTCGCCTCGGTCACTCCGGTCACGATGGTCGACCAGCAGGACATCGCGAACACCCCGGGAGCGAGCAACGTCAACAGCTCCGCCATGATCACTGACTACGTTCCGGCGGCGTATCAGGCCCATGACATGCTGCACATGCGTGGCGGCCATCAGACGAACTGGCTGATCGACGGGGTCGAGATTCCGAATACCAACATCGCCGAGAACCTCGCCCCTGAGATCAACCCCAAGGACATCCAGACCCTGGGCGTCGAACGGGGCAGCTACGCGGCCGACGAGGGCGATCGGACGTACGGCATCTTCAACGTGATCCCGAAGAGCGGCTTCAGCAGTCAGGATGAGGCTGAGCTCGACGCCACGGCGGGAAGTTTCGGCCAGAGCGACGACTATGTCAGCGCCGCGAGTCACACGGATGACTTCGCCTACTACGCGAGTCTCGCGGGCAATCGCAGCGATCTTGGCCTGCAAACCCCCCAATCTCAGGTGATCCACGACGCAACCCACGGCTACGGCGCATTCACCAACCTGCAGTACAAGCCGAGCGGGCAGGATGCCGTGAGTCTCATCGCGCAGGTGCGGCAGGACGTCTACCAGATACCGGACTGCACCGTCGCGCTCGCCGACGACCCGTACTGCATCGGGCAGTTCGGTGACACGCAGAGCGAGGGGGACACTTTCGCGCTGCTCTCCTGGGCGCATACGTTCAGCAACAACGCGGTGCTCACGAGCGCGCTTTTCTATCACTTCGAGCGCGCGGACTATGACGGGGGCGCCAGCGACTATCCGAATGTCACCACCTATCACCACAGCTCGCAGTACGAGGGCGCCGAGGAGAATCTGCGCATGGACTTCAGCCGCAATCACCTCGATGTTGGTCTCTTCGGCTTTGCCCAGCAGGATGAGGCCAATTTCAATCTGGCCTTCACCGACGCCAGCTCCCCGACGCTCAATGAGTCGCAGAGCCCGACAGGGGGGCTGATCACCGCCTGGGTCCAGGACACCTTCGAGGCTGCGCATTGGCTCAACCTGTCGGCGGGCGTGCGCCAGTCGCACTTTGAGGGCAGTGTCACCGAGCATGCGACCGATCCACGGCTCGGCGCGGCCGTGCAGCTGCCGCGGCTGGACTGGGTGCTGACTGCCTTCTGGGGCAAGTACTACCAGGCCCCGCCGCTCGAGACGCTCTCGGGACCCCTGGTCGCCTACGCGACCACCAGTGACACCGCCTTCCTGCCGCTGCACGGGGAGCGCGATACGGAGCGCCAGTTTGGCGTGACGATCCCCGTAAAGGGCTGGACCGTCGAGCTGGACCACTTCCTCACCGACGCGAGCAACTTCTTCGATCACAACCCCCTCGGCGAATCGAATATCTTCCTGCCCATCACCGACCAGGGGGCCCGGATCGAGGGAACCGAGCTCACGGTGCGCTCGCCGGCCTTCTGGCCGTACGGGCAGGTGCACCTGGCCTACTCGAACCAGACGGCGGATTGCTTCGGGTCGATTACCGGAGGGCTGGTGGTGCCGGGTACGGAATGCGGCTTCCCGCCCGTCGCACTCGACCACGATCAGCGCAACACACTCAATCTCGGATACAACGCGGACCTGCCCGCACGGTTCTTCGTCGGTTCAAACCTCTCGGTCAATTCCGGACTGTCCAACGGCTTTACAGGGCCGAGCCACCTGCCCAGCTATGCGATCCTCGACCTGACCGTGGGGCGCCACATCACTCGCGACCTGTCGGTGTCGATCACCGGCTTGAACGTCACCAATCAGCACCTGCTCACCGACAACAGTCTGACCTTCGGCGGGGTCCACTGGAATAATCCGTTCCAGATCTACGCCGAGTTGCGTTACCACCTCGGTTACTAAGCGCGGCATTGGCGCAGGGAGCGTCAGGTATACTTATCGGCCCAAAAATTCGAGCCTCGCTGCCCATGTCAAAGGTCGTGTCACTGCCCGGCAAGCCGGCGCCCGCGCCGCCCGCGAGCAGCCTCAACTCGATCGAGGAGCTGCTGGCGGAGCTGCGCGCCGGACGCATGGTCGTCGTCATGGACGACGAGGACCGCGAGAACGAGGGCGACCTCATCATGGCGGCCGAGTACGCCACGCCCGAAGCCGTGGCTTTCATGATCCGCCACACGAGCGGCATCATCTGCGTGCCCATGGAGGAGCAGCGCCTCGCGGTGCTGGACCTGCCGCAGATGGTCCCGGCCAACAGCGAGTCGCAGCGCACCGCGTTCACGGTCTCGGTGGACCTGCGCACCGGTACGACCACGGGCGTGTCGTCCGCCGATCGCGCCGCCACCATCCGCGCGCTCGCCGACAGCCGCTCCACCGCCGCGGACTTCGCGCGTCCCGGCCACATCTTTCCGCTGCGCCCGCGCGCCGGCGGCGTGCTGGTGCGCGCCGGGCACACCGAGGCGGCGGTCGACCTGTGCCGGCTCGCGGGGCTCACGCCCGTCGGGGTGCTGTGCGAGGTCATGAACGATGACGGCACCATGGCGCGGCGGCCGCAGCTCGAAGAGTTCGCGCGCCGCCATGGGCTCAAGGTCGGCACGATCGCCGCGCTCATCCGCCACCGCCTGCGCACCGAGCGCTCGGTCGAGCGCATCGGCGAACAGACGGTGCAGACCGCGCTCGGCGAGTTCCGGCTCTATGCCTACGAGGACCGCGTGAGCCTCGAAGTGCACCTGGCGCTCGCCTGCGGCCGGCTCGACGGCCCGGAGGTGCCGCTGGTGCGCGTGCATCTGCCGGACACGCTGCGGGATCTTCTCGGGGTGCGCAGCGGCGCGCGTGCCTGGACACTGCACGCGGCGCTCAGGCGCATCGCCGAGGCGGGCAGCGGCGTCGTGGTCGTGCTGCGCCAACAGGAGCTGCCGGCCGAGCTCGCCGGCGCGCTGCGCGCCGCTGCCGCCACGCAGCCGCAGGCCCCGCAACCGGAAGGCGTGGGGACGGGCAGCGGTGAAGGCGCGGTGTTGCGCACCTTCGGCGTCGGCGCGCAGATCCTCAAGGACCTCGGCGTCAAGCGCATGCGGGTGCTGTCGGCGCCGAAGCAGATGCACGGCATCTCGGCCTTTGACCTGGAGATCGAGGGCTATGTCGGGGAAGAGGGGTGACCGGGCCACGCGTCATCGAGGGTGAGGCCGGCGCGCGCGGCCGCCGGGTGGCGATCGTCGCAGCGCGCTTCAACGATTTCATCGTCGCCAGCCTCGTCAAGGGCGCGACCGCCGCGTGGACCGCACACGGCGGCGCTGACGACGACCTCGCCGTGATCCGCGTGCCGGGCGCGTTCGAGCTGCCACTCGCCGCCAGTAAGCTCGCCGCCTCGGGCCGCTATGACGCGGTGGTGGCTCTGGGGTGCGTGATCCGCGGCGACACGCCGCACTTCGAGTACGTCGCGGGCGAGTGTGCGCGGGGTCTGCAACAGGCGAGCCTCGAGACCGGTGTTCCGGTCGCCTTCGGCGTGCTCACGGTCGAGACCGTCGACCAGGCGCTCGAGCGCGCCGCGACCAACGCCGGCAACAAGGGAGGGGAGGCGATGGAGACCGCGCTCGAGATGGCCTCGCTCCTCAAGCGGCTGTGACGACGGGCGCCGGCGCCCCGCAGCAGTTCAGCGGCGCGCGCAGCGTGGCGCGCAAGCTCGCGCTGCAGGCGCTCTATCGCTGGCAGCTCAACGACTGTCCCTGGCAGGACCTGGTACAGGAGTTCGCCGACGCCGACGACATGCCGCGCGCGGACCGCGACTACTTCAGCGCGCTCATCGAGGGAGTGGTGCGCACCCATGCGCAGCTCGACGCGCGGCTCGCCGGCTGCACCGACCGCGAGCCCCGGCTGCTCGATCCGATCGAGCGCGCGGTGCTCCTGATCGGGCTCTACGAGCTCGAGTTCGAGCCCGAAGTGCCGTTCCGTACGGCGATCAGCGAGGCCGTGCAGCTCGCCAAACGCTTCGGCGCAACCGACGGCCACAAGTTCGTCAACGCAGTGCTGGACCGCGCCGCGCGCACGCTGAGGCCGGCCGAGCACTAGTTCATGGGGCAAGAGCCGCCTGCGGCGCTTTTGCCGGACATCAGCTTCGTTGCCGGCGGCAAAAGGCGCGACTTTTGCCGCCTGCGTGGATAGTGCATGACACTCTCGGAATCCGACCTGATCGCACGTTTCTTCCGCAACTGCGGAGCGCAGCGGCGCGATGTCACGCTCGGCGTCGGCGATGACGCGGCGCTGCTCGAGTGCACGCCCGGCGCGCAGCTGGTCGCCACCACCGACACCCTGGTCGCCGGGGTCCATTTCCCTCCGGCGGTGCCCGCCGCCGCGATCGGACACCGCGCCCTGGCGGTGAACCTGAGCGACCTCGCCGCGATGGGAGCACGGCCGGCGTGGGCGCTGCTCGCGCTGACTCTCCCTGAGGCCGAGGAGCAGTGGCTCACCGAGTTCGCCGCCGGCTTTGGGCGCCTCGCGCGTGCGCACGAGGTGGCGCTGGTCGGCGGCGATACCACGCGCGGGCCGCTCACCGTGACCGTGCAGCTGCTCGGTCACGTGCCGCCGGGCCGCGCGCTCACGCGCTCGGGCGGCCGCCCCGGCGACCTTCTCTACGTGTCCGGCTCGCCCGGGGATGCGGGGGCGGGGCTTGCGATCGAGCAGGGGCGGCTCGCCGCGCCGGCCGCTGTGGCCCCTTACCTGCGCGAGCGGTTCCTGCTGCCGACGCCGCGGGTGGCGCTCGGCGAGCGGCTGCGCGGCTACGCGCGCGCCTGCATCGACGTCTCGGACGGGCTGCTCGGCGATGCAGCCAAGCTCGCCAGCGCGAGCGGCGTTGGGCTCGAGATCTCGTTCGCGGATCTGCCGGTGTCGCGCGAGCTGGTGCAGGCGCTCGGAGGCGATGCGGCGCGCGAGCTCGCGCTCACCGCGGGCGATGACTATGAGCTCCTGTTCGCGGTCGACCCCGCGCGTGTTGCCGGGCTCGAGCGCGAGCTGCCTGCCTCACAGTGGAACTACCATCAGATCGGCGTGCTGCGCGCCGCTCCCGGCGCCGTGGTCACGCGCGGCGGGACTGTGATGGAGTTCTCGCATTCCGGCTACCAGCATTTCGCTTAAGTCCGCCGCGGCCGGCGGCCGCCGAGAGTGGCGCACGCGCCGCACGGGGCGCGGGGAGCGTGAGGCTTGCATCACAGTGCGCCGTCGGGTGTCGCCGTATGCTGACGCGTCGCTGCCTGTTGCCAACACGCCATGTCGCTACCGGCTTCCAGATCAATTCCGCCCGCCAAGCCCGTCGCGCGCATGCCCGACAAGATCGGCAAGTACGCGGTCATCAAGGAAGTCGGACGCGGCAGCACCGGCGTGGTCTACCTCTCGCACGACGCGTACTACGGGCGCGACGTGGCGATCAAGGTCTACAACATGGATACCGGGGGCGATGAGGAGCGTGCACGCATCGCGCGCAAGATGTTCCTCTCGGAAGCCCACCTGGTGGGCATGCTGCAGCACCCGCACATCCTGCCGATCTACGACGCGGGCGAAGAGAACGGCCACTGCTATATCGTCACCGAGCACGTGCACGGCGCGCGCACCCTGGCGGCCTACTGCCGCCCGGACAACCTGCTGCGCATCGATGACACGGTCGAGATTATGTTCAAGTGCGCCAAGGCGCTGCACTACGCGCACTCGCGTGGCGTGATCCACCGCGACATCAAGCCTTCCAACGTGATGCTCACTCAGGACAGCGACGTGCGCATCATCGACTTTGGTATCGCGCTGGTGGCCGACTCCGACATCTCGCGCATCGAGGGCATCGCCGGCAGCCCCTCCTATATGTCACCCGAGCAGGTGCAGAGCCTCGATCTCACCAACGCCTCGGACCTGTATTCGCTCGGCGCCGTGATGTACGAGCTGCTCACCGGCCAGCGGCCGTTCCGCGCCGGCAATCTGCAGAAGCTGCTGCACCAGATCGTCTACGCGACGCCGCCGCCCATTCATACCCTGCGCAAGGAAGTACCCGAGGAGCTCGAGGCCGTGGTGGCTACTGCATTACAAAAAGATCCGACCAAGCGACACAAGAGCGGACTCGACTTCGCCGCCGAGCTCACCCGTGTGCATCAGCGGCTGCGCGAAGCCAACGCACGCATCGATCGAGGAGCAGTTCGGCGTCCTGCGCAAGCTCAAGTTCTTCCACGAGTTCTCGCATGCCGAGATCTGGGAAGTGCTGCGCGCCAGCAGCTGGCAGGACTACAGCGGCGGCGAAGAGATCGTCAAAGAAGGCGAGATGGACGACCGCTTCTACATCCTGGTGACCGGCGCCTGCGCGGTCGAGCGCCACGGCCGGCGCGTCGGCGCGCTCGACACCGGCGACTGCTTCGGCGAGGCGAGCTACGTGCCGGGCGCCAAGCGCACCGCGACCATCCGCGCCACCTCGCAGGTGACCGTGCTCAAGGTGAGCTCGACGCTGCTCGAGCAGGTGTCGGCCTCCTGTCAGCTGCGCTTCAACCGCGTGTTCCTGCGCTCGCTGATCGCGCGCCTGCAGAGCGCCGAACGCGTGCCGGTTCCCGCCGCCGCCCCCGCGTCCTGAGCGCGCGCTAAGACCTCGGTCCGCTTCACTCGAGATCGGGCGCGCAGCCCGAGCGCTCTTGCGCGCGCCGGCCGCCGGCTCCTACTCTGTGAGCTGTGCATCTGTTGCTCATCGAAGACGACACCGAGGCCGCGCGCTTCCTGGTGAAGGGGCTGCGCGAGAGCGGCTACAGCGTCGACCACGCCGCCGACGGCCGCGAGGGCCTGTTCCGCGCCACCGAGGGGCAGTTCGACCTCGTGGTCACCGACCGGATGCTGCCGCACATCGACGGGCTGGCGATCATCGAGCTCATGCGGCGCAAGGGGCTCAGCACGCCGGTACTGGTGCTGTCGGCGCTCGGCGGCGTCGATGACCGCGTCCGCGGACTCAAGGCCGGGGGCGACGACTATCTCACCAAGCCGTTCGCGTTCGCCGAGCTGCTGGCGCGCATCGAGGCGCTGCTGCGCCGGCGCTCGAGCGCGCCGCAGGCCACGCGGCTCAAGGTGGAGGACCTGGAGTTCGACCTGCTCGCGCGGCGCGTGACCCGCGCCGGGCGCGAGGTCGAGCTCACCGCGCGCGAGCTGAAGCTGCTCGAGTTCCTCATGCGCCGCGCCGGCCAGGTGGTGACGCGCACCATGCTGCTCGAGGGGGTGTGGGATCTGCACTTCGACCCGCAGAGCAATCTGATCGACGTGCACATCAGCCGGCTGCGCCAGGCGATCGACCGTGGCTCGGATCATCCGCTGATCCACACGGTGCGCGGCTCGGGCTACGTGCTGCGCAGCGAAAGTTAGTACCAGACCACGTGAAGCTCGATCTCTTCAACACCACTGCGTTCCGGCTCTCGGCCGGCTACACGCTGCTGATCACGCTCGCGGTCGCCGCGACCCTGGTCAGCGCCTACAAGCTGACCGAGCGGCTGATCGATGACGAGCTCGACCTGATCATCGACACGGAGTTGAAGAGCCTCGAGGAAAAGTACGCGCGCAGCGGCGTCGCCGGCGTGACCGACGAGATCAACCTGCGCATCGAGAGCTGGGGCCGCATCGGCGGCGTGTACATGATCGCGGACGCCAACTTCGAGCGCATCGCCGGCAATCTCACCAGCTGGCCGTTCGACGGCATGCCCGCGGAGGCGTGGCCGCAGTTCGACATCACCACCATCGAGCCGGGCCGGCGCGCCGTGCACCCGGTGCGCGCCGCGGTGCGCGCGCTGCCCGGCGGCGACCTGCTGCTGGTCGGCACCGACATCTCCCAGGGGCGGCGCTTCGCGGAGAAGTTCCGCCTCGCGACCGTCGGGGGCATCGGGCTGTCGGCGCTGGTCGCGGCGCTCGCCGGCTTCTGGTTCAGCTATCGCCTGGCGCGGCGCGTGGATGAGGTGACCCGCACCTGCCAGCGCATCATGGCCGGCGATCTCGGCTCGCGCCTGCCGCTCGCCGGGGCCAATGATGAGTTCGATTCGCTCGCCTCCTCGGTGAACCGGGTGCTCGACCGTCTGCAGGACCAGGCAGGCACGCTGCGTGCCACCTTCGATTCGACGGCGCACGACCTGCGCGCACCGCTGCACCGGCTGCGCACCCGCATGGACGCCCTGCTGCTGCACTCGCCGCCGCTCGACCCCGTGGTGCACGACTCGATCGAATCGGCGCTGCGCGAGGTCGATCAGCTGCAGCGCACGCTCGGGACGCTGCTGCAGATCGCCCTTGCCGAGTCCGGAGCGCCACTCGCCGCGGCATCCGCGGTCGACGTTGGCGAGCTCGCCGCCGAGCTGGTCGAGCTCTTCGAGCCGGTCGCCGGCGCGCACGGCGTGCAGCTCGCCTGCGAGCACGAGCCGGAGGCTCTGGTGCAGGGCAACCGCCAGCTGCTGGCGCAGCTGCTGACGAACCTGCTCGAGAACGGCCTGAAGTACGTGCCCGCGGGCGGCCGGATCGACGTCGCGGTGCGGCGGCTCGCAGGCAGCGTGCGGCTGGTAGTGAGCGATAACGGCCCGGGGATCGCCGCGGAGGATCGCGCCCGGGCCGCGCAGCCGTTCGCGAGATTCGGGCCCGGCAAGCAGGAGGGCAGTGGACTGGGCTTGAGCCTGGTCGCGGCGATCGCGCGGCTGCACCGCGGGCGGCTCGAGCTCGAGAGCAACGAGCCCGGGCTCAGGGTGGTCGTGGAGCTGCCTGCCTAGTTGAACTGGCCGAAATCGCCCGCGGCGATTTCGGCGGACATCAGCTTCGTTTGCGCCGGCGAAAGGCGCGACTTTCGCCGGCTGCGCTCCAGCCCCGCCGCGTGCAGCGGTCCCCTGCGCAATAGTTAGGCAAGTGCCTAACTGTTCTATTGGGGACCTGTGCGCGTCCGGCTACTTCTGCGTCGCGGCGGGCTGCGGCGCGGCGGGTTGCGGCGCGGCCTGAGTCTTCCCGGCCGTGCAATCCTTGACGAACTGCTCGCGCTGCTTGCCCGTGAGCTGTTTCGCGGTCGCTTCGCGGTTGCACGACTTGAGGGTCGGGTGCTTGATGGGCGTGGCGGTCGGCGCGGCCGGCGGGTCGGCGGCGAGCGCGGTGCCACCGACGGCGAGGCCCAAGGCTGCTATCAGGGTCTTGCAGTTCATGCGCTTGAGCTCCTGGCCCGGGGTGAAGCCCCGAAGTTAGCCGGCCAGCCCTCTCGCCGGGATGACGGCGACATTAAGAAATCGTCATGCGGGGCGTTCGCCCGCCGTTCCCTCAAGCGTCCTTGTCGTGCTCGATGAGCGCGTAGGCCGAGTGGTTGTGAATCGACTCGAAGTTCTCCGCCTCGACCGTGTAGGCGGCGACGCGATCCTCGCGATTCAGCCGGGAAGCGACGTCGCGCACCAGGTCCTCGACGAACTTCGGGTTCTGGTAGGCGCGCTCGGTCACGTACTTCTCATCCGGGCGCTTCAGGATCCCGTAGAGCTCGCACGAGGCCTCGCTCTCGGCGATCTCGATGAGCTCCTCGATCCACATGTGGCTGCGGAGCTGAGCGGTGATGGTGACGTGCGAGCGCTGGTTATGCGCGCCGTAATCGGAGATGCGCTTCGAGCAGGGGCAGAGGCTGGTGACCGGCACCGCCACCCGCACCCACAGCTGCGTGCGCCCCTGGGCGTGCTCGCCGATGAGAGTGGCGCGGTAGTCCATCAGGCTCTCGACTCCCGTGACCGGCGCCTGCTTCATCACGAAGAACGGGAAGCTCATCTCGATATGGCCGGTCTCGGCCTCGAGCCGTGCGGTCTTCCCCTCGAGCATGGTACGGAACGACTCGACCGAGATCTCGCGCTCGGCGTGCAGTGCCTCGACGAAGCGCGACATGTGCGTGCCCTTGAAGTTGTGCGGCAGGCTCACGTACATGTTGAAAGTCGCGATGGTGTGCTGCTCGCCCGCCGAGCGGTCCTTGACCCGCACCGGATGGCTGATGTCCTTGATGCCGACGCGGTTGATGGGCAGGCGGCGCGTGTCGGCGCGGGCCTGGACGTCCTCGACCTCGAGGAGGGGGGCGCGGACGATCTTGGCGGTGGCGGGCGGTGTCATGGGGGTGAAAGCCTACAGGAATGCCTGGCGCGGCTGCATCAGGCCCGCATCATGGGGTGCGGGACTCAAGTCCCGCCTCGTTCTTTATGAGGAGCTCAGGTTCCCCCGGCCGACCGCAGCCGCTCCTGGCCGTGCAGCGCCCACCAGCGCTCGATGCTGGCGCGCAGCGCCGGCGGATCGAGCCCGGCCGCGGCCAGGCATCCCTCGCGCGAGCCGTGCTCGATGAAGCGGTCGGGGATGCCGAGCTCGAGGAGCGGAATGAGGAGCCCGTCGGAGGCGAGCAGCTCGCCGACCGCGGAGCCGGCGCCGCCGTGCACGACGTTCTCCTCGATGGTCACGAGCGCGCGGTGGCGCCTGGCGAGCGCGACCACCAGGTCCTCATCGAGCGGCTTCACGAAGCGCATGTTGACTAGCGTGGCATCGAGCGCCTCGGCGATCGGCTCGGCCGGCTTCACCAGCGCGCCGAAGGCGAGGATCGCCAGCCCGCTCTTGCCCTCGCGCCGCAGCTGCGCTTTGCCCACGGGGAGCGCGGCCATCTCCGCCTCGACCGGCACGCCGGGACCCGTGCCGCGCGGGTAGCGCACGAACGCAGGGCTCTTGAGGGTGCTCGCGGTGTAGAGCATCTGCCGGCACTCGTTCTCATCCGCCGGCGCCATGATGACGATGTTGGGGACGCAGCGCAGGTAGGAGAGGTCGAAGCTCCCCTGGTGGGTCGCGCCGTCGCTGCCGACGAGACCGGCGCGGTCCACCGCGAACACCACCGGCAGGTTCTGCAGCGCGACGTCGTGAATCACCTGGTCGTAGGCGCGCTGCATGAAGGTCGAGTAGATCGCGACCACGGGCTTCAAGCCCTCGGCGGCCAGTCCCGCGGCGAAGGTCACGGCGTGCTGCTCGGCGATCGCGACGTCGAAGTAGCGGTCGGGGAAGCGCTTGGAGAACTCGACGAGTCCCGAGCCCTCGCGCATCGCGGGCGTGATGCCGATGATGCGCGGGTCGCGCTCGGCCATGTCGCACAGCCACTGGCCGAATACCTGGCTGTAGCTCGGTCCGGTCGCCTTCTCCTTGTAGATCGTACCGCTCGCGGGGTCGAAGGGTCCCGGGCCGTGCCACTTGATCGGATCGGCCTCGGCGGGCGCGTAGCCCTTGCCCTTGCGGGTGACGACGTGCAGGAACTGAGGTCCCCGGAGCTTACGGACGTTGCGCAGCGTCCGCACCAGCGCCTTGACGTCGTGCCCGTCCATCGGACCGATGTAGTTGAAGCCCATCTCCTCGAACAGCGTCCCGGGGAGCACCATGCCCTTCAGGTGCTCCTCCGAGCGGCGCGCCAGCTCCCACATCGTGGTCGGCATCTGCCGCAGCACCTTCTTGCCGCCTTCGCGCAGGTGCGCGTACACGCGACCCGAGAGCGCGCGCGCGAAATGATTCGAGAGCGCCCCGACGTTCTCCGAGATCGACATGTCGTTGTCGTTCAGGATCACGAGCAGGTCCGCGGGGAGCGAGCCCGCGTGGTTCAACGCCTCGAAGGCCATGCCGGCGGTCATCGCGCCGTCGCCGATCACCGCCACCACGCGGCGGTCGTCGCCAGCGCGCGCGGCCGCGACCGCCATGCCGAGAGCCGCCGAGATGGAGGTGCTCGAGTGGCCTACGCCGAAGGTGTCGTACTCGCTCTCAGCCCGCGAGGGGAACGGGGCGAGCCCGTCGTCCTGCTTGATGGTATGCAGCCGCTCGCGGCGGCCGGTCAGGACCTTGTGCGGGTAGGCCTGGTGGCCCACGTCCCACACCAGCCGGTCGCGCGGGGTGTCGTAGACATAGTGAAGCGCGATAGTGAGCTCGACGGTGCCGAGGCCCGCGGCAAAGTGGCCGCCCCGGGTGCTGACGCTCTGGATGAGAAACCTACGCAGCTCCGCGGCCAGCGCCGGGAGCTTCCCCACCGGAAGCTGGCGCAGGTCCGCGGGGCTCCCGACACAATCGAGCAGCGGGTATTTGTCTGGCGGCGCCCCCATCGTTCGCTCAGTTTACCCGCACCTCAGCGCTCGCGGCTGACCACGAAACGGGCGAGCTCGGCGAGCGCACCGGCACGTGCGCCCAAGGGCTCGAGCGCGGCGATCGCCGCATCGCGCAGCTCCCCCGCCCGCGCCCGCGAGGCCTCCAGCCCCGCGGTGCTCGGATAAGTCGGCTTCGAGTGCGCCGCATCCGCGCCGGTCGATTTCCCGAGCAGCGCCGGGTCGCCCTCGACGTCGAGGATGTCGTCCTGGATCTGGAACGCGAGCCCGATCTCGGCGCCGAAATGCCCGAGCGCGGCGAGCTCGCGCGCGTTGCCCACTCCGGCAGACAGGGCCCCGAGGAGCACGCT
>Ga0187781_10002798_pt1 | contig 13212 bp, 11 predicted proteins | sample 0715_SJ02_MP02_2_FD_132447 | JGI IMG/M metagenome (GOLD analysis project Ga0187781, IMG submission 132447) | Tropical peat soil microbial communities from peatlands in Department of Meta, Colombia - 0715_SJ02_MP02_20_MG | ecosystem: Environmental > Terrestrial > Soil > Wetlands > Peat | place...
AGGACCCCGGGGCCAGACCGGCCTTCATGCAGGCAGAGAAGTAGGCTGCGCTTCCTCCCATGAACGTGGTCTCAGTCTTCTCGACGAGGTCCCAGAGCGAATCCAAGTCAGGGTAAGAAGGGCTCCCGTTGTATAGCACGAGGGTGGCCCCGTGGAGTAGACCCCCGATCAGGTGGTTCCACATCATCCACCCTGTCGTCGTGAACCAGAAGAAGCGATCCCCAGGCCGGATGTCGTTGTGAAGCGAGATGCCCTTCAGCATCTCTACCAGGATTCCGCCGTGGCCGTGCACTATGGGCTTTGGCAGCCCGGTCGTCCCCGAGGAGTAGAGAATCCAAAGGGGATGGTCGAAGGGCAGAGATTCGGTCTCCACGGAATCCTTCCCCGTCACCAAATCGTCCCATGGGACTGAGCCAGGGATCTGTTCCCCACCCGGACCTCCATGGACCCCTACGACCGTCTTCACCGACGGCAGCGCCGTTATGATTGACGAAACCGTTTCGGTTCTGTCGAACCATTTTCCCCCGTAGCTGTAACCATCGCTAGCGAAGAGGACCTTGGGTTCAATTTGGGTGAACCTGTCCAGAACAGCAGGGGCCCCGAAGTCGGGCGAGCAGCACGACCAAATCGCGCCGAGGCTAGCGCAGGAGAGGAAGGCCACCACCGCCTCAGTTGCGTTCGGCAGATAAGCAGCGACCCTGTCCCCTTGGACGACACCCCGGTCCCTAAGGTGGGCCGCAAGCACGCCGGCTCTCTTCCTGAGCTCCTGCCAGGACATGGCTTTCGGGTTCCTTCTTTCAGATTTCGAGATGATGGCGGTCCCTTCGAAAGTGCTCTCAAGGACCCGCTTGGCAAAGTTGACTTCAGAGCCCTCGAACCACCGGGCGCCAGGCATTTTCCAGTCCTTGAGCACGGGATAGTCGGCTTCCGCCACGTCAAAGTACTTCCAGACCGACCCCCAGAAACCTTCAAGGTCGTCGACCGACCAGTGCCATAACTCGTCATAGCTGCGGAACGGCCTCCCCTTGTGTTCTAGCCATTTCATGAAGGCAGTGATATTGGTCTTCCTGGCGAAGGCCGGTTCGGGCTCCCAGAGCAGCTTCCCCCCCGGCATGTTCGGCCAGGCGAGTCTGGGCCTGCTATAAGAGAAGTTCTTTGCGGAGTTTCCCTAGCAGAGGGGGGGAGGCTCAATAACGCGCCGCCCTTACCTAATGGGTCTCAGGATGAAGATGGCGACATCCCAAACGAAATGGCTGGTAAAGCTCGACTGTGTTCCCCCGTAATGGTAGGTCACGCCCCAGAGAATGTCTGTCACGAAGGTCGCGCCAACCCACAGGGGATTGAGTGTGGCTACATGAAGGACCGCGTCGAAAGAGGCCACTGCCGGGGCGGCCATGATTCCGAAGCGGGGTCTGAGGCTTCGCTGTAGTGCCCCTCTGAAATACGATTCATATCCGGCCGAATCGAAAAGAAGCACTGCCGCCTGGAGGTAGACGGAGTTGGTCGGGGAGGAGATAAGAGAATAGATTGAGGTCTCGGAAGCGGATGTTATGCCGAAGGGGTGATAGGTCGAGACAAGCCATGCCCCCCCGTAGAAGATGCCATAGAGTAGGGCCGCTGTCGCTAGTCCGAGGGCCACCGACCTCAGGCGCGGCTGCCTCGTCCCGAACACCCCCCGGGCGTATGCGGCTCCGACCATACATGTGGTGGAGATGAAGGTCGCTCCGACGAAATAGGAAGAGGGGACTGTGAAGAGGATGAGCATCGAAGCGATTACTATCGCAAAGCCAGCTGCAAGGCCCCGTCGTCCCGCCAACGTTGGTGGGGATGGGGGAATAGGGTTAAAGCCATATGCCGCGCTCTACTGCTAGGGTTATTACCACAGCAACGTGAGGCCCAGAACGATGGATGCCAAGACCGCCTTCCTATCGACAAGACCCTGGTCGTTCACGATGACGTTCTCGTCCGTCACTATGGGGGCCCTGCTGGCCGCCATCGCGGGGAGGTTCAATCCTTTGTTCTACGCACTCACCCTCGGGGGGATGGTCGCCTTCCACGCAGCGACCAACGTTCTCAATGACTTCTATGACGTGAGGCACGGGGTCGACAGGGAGGGAGCTCCCACCACCAAGTACAGACTGCATCCGGCAGCCTTTGGGCAGGTTCCGCTCAACACAACCCTGGCTTTCTCAGTCGGCCTCTACGCAGTCACCCTCTTGGCGGGAGTCTATCTCGCCTTCGCTAGCAGCACGTCCATTCTACTCGTTATCGCTGCCGGGATACTCGGGAGCGTCTTCTACACGGCCGACCCCATAGATCTCAAGGCCAAGTCGCTGGGAGAACCGACCGTGTTCATAATGTGGGGGGCGCTTATCCCTCTTGGCGCCTACATGGTGCAGACGGGAGTATTCGCCTGGGCGCCGATACTGGCTTCTGTCCCCATAGGGATCTTCGTAGCGCTGGTCCTGTTGGCCAACAACATTCGAGACATCGGTTATGATGGGACCGTCAGGGAGAAGACTCTGGCGGTCGCGCTCGGGGCCCGCCGAGCACAAACACTGTACGTTGTCCTGCTCGCCCTTGCCTACGCTATCGTCGCTGCTGGGATCCTGGTGGAGCAACTACCGGCATGGTCGGCGATCGTGTTCCTCACCGTTCCTGGCGCCCTCCGGCTCGCGAATATGTTCCATGGGCGTGTGCCGGACGACGCGGATCCGAGGACAGCGGCACTCGCATTCCAGTTCTCTCTACTCTACATGGCGTCCCTCGCCCTATTCATCCTGGTGCCGTTGAGGCTGCCCTTCTGATACTTGGAAGGCAGGCCCTCAGTTTCCCTTCGAGGGGGAGAGTTCACTCATGGCATAGGTAAGGTTTCCAATGGGCATTGCGATTGGAAGTGTCACCCCCGCCTTTTGGTATTCCCTGAGCCTCTCGGTCGCATGGTCCCCCGTCCCTGTAATGGTGAGTGACTCGATGGCTTCATCTGGGACGAGCCTTTTAGCCTCAGGGATGTCTCCCCTCTTCCAAGCGTCTTTCAGGGGGGCGAGCCGCTCCTCGCTGACACCATACGGTGAAAGGACCTCTGGCCTGACGACTTCGGCGAGTTGATACACGAAGAAGTAGTAGTCGCGGACTACTTGGGCGGCCTTCCGAGGGTCGGGATCCAGGGAAGTTAGCATGTACGACGCCCTTTCGACGGCTGAACCCCTCCTAGCCTCGCCCCGCCTGACGTTTTCGACCATACGCTCTGTCCCCCAGGCGCTATTCAGAGCTGGGGAGAGTATCACTCCATCTGCCACCGTCGCCGCAAAGGCCTGGGTTCGGGGGGAAAGGGACGCGATGTAGAGGGGGATGGGTTCGCTCACCCGGAACCCAATGGTGAGGCCGTGGACCTTGAAGAACTCACCGTCGAATTCGACCTTGCTCCCTTCCCAGACCATCTTCACCACTCTGACGTACTCCCTGATACGCTGGAGTGGCCTGTTCTTCTCGACAGGAAATATTTGGTGACCAATAAGCGGGATAGTAGGAAAGCTGCCCAGGCCGAGGCCTAGCCTGACCCTCCCGCCCGAGAGCTCCGAAAGGGTGGCGAAGGTCGTCGCCGCGGTCACCGGGTGGCGGGTGTAGGTGTTGATCACCCCCGAGCCGAGCCCAATCCGTGCCGTGGCGGAGGCCATTGCCGAGAGGTAGGTGACGACGTCCCGCTGGAACAGGCTTTCATGCACCCAGATCGAGTCGAACCCGAGTCTTTCTGCATTGGATGCGACTTCCATCGATTCCTTGATTCCCAGGACGGGATTGAAGCCGAGGGCGAGCTTCACGTTTCACCCTCGCTCCGGAATCGCTTTAAGCCTTCGACCCGCCGTCGGCGCTGAGGAGGCCGAGCACACCACCCAGATCCCGCTCCTTCTCCAGATTCCAGAGTCTCGACAGAGCTTCTCTGGCCCTCTTTCCTCCCAGGCGCCTTCTGGTCAGGCGCAGGAACTTCGCCTCTATGTCCTCCTTGGTCATGGGCTGAAGGGGGTGCCCCTTGGGCACAACCACCTGAGCCCTGATTTCTCTCCCGCCCAGTTCCGCCACTGTGACCCTATTTGCTATCCCATTCGCGGGATATAGTGCTGTGAACTCAGGGTCCTCGACGACCCTGACCTTCCTGATGAACCGAAGGTTCTCCGGGTCCGCCAGGTTCTTGGTCGAATATGTGGAGTTGTCCACGGTCCCATGGATCAGAGCCATCCCGACTATGTACGGAAGGCTGTGGTCCGCCGTCTCCCTAGTCTTCGGCTTCCATTTTTCCCTGTCCTTTCCCAGGATGTTAAAGCCGGCCTCATGGGTTTCAACCAGGACAGACGTGACGGCCCCGAGGTCCCTCATGTGTCTCCGCACCTCCAGCGCGGCCCATATCGCTGACTGCGCGTGGTACTCCGCTGGCCAATACTTGATGTAGGTCTCGTTGACCTTGTAGTCGCCGCGTCTCCCGCCAAACCCCCGGATGTCCAACCTTAACCTCCCAGACACCTGCCTGAAGAACCCCATTTCTCCTTCGAAGATGGGCGAAGGTCCGGTCATGCCCTCCCTCGCCAGAAGCGCACCGAAGACACCGTTTCTTGCAGCGTTGGAGAAAGACGCCCCCTTCCACATCGAGAGCTCCCCCGCCCTGACCTGCCTCATCGCAATGTGGGCGCCGAGGGCAATGTTGACGGACTCTGTCGCCTTCCTCCGGTCGAGCCCCATCAGCTTGGCCGCGGCCAAGGACGACGAGACCAGCCCGTAATTCACGTGGTCCCACCCCCTGTTCCGAATGTTCCCTGCGTCGCAGAGCCTGCACTGAATCTCGTAGGCCGCGACTGCCGCTGCAATCATCTCCCTTCCAGGAGCGGATTCTGACTCGGCCACAGCGAAACAGGGGGCAAGGTTGTCGCTAGGATGTGCAGGCTCCTTCGAAAGGTAGGTGTCGTTGAAGTCGAAGTAACGAATCATGAGGCCGTTTACGAAGGTGGCGAGCTCCGGCGTCGTCTTGGACTTCGTCCCAAGCAGGGTAGACTCCCCAGTTCCCCGCAGGCGGGCTACCGCCCTCCTACCGATGGTGACTGGTTCTTCGCTATAGGCGCCAATGGCACAACCCAGGGCGTCGACGATCCGGGCCTTCATCTCCTTCACGGTCCTCGGGTCGAGGCTCCTGTATCGAACCGAGAGCGCGTACCCAGCGAGACTTCGTGCCAGCTCCACGCCCATGCCGTCTCTACCCCTTCACTTAATTCTCGTCCTTCCATGAGAACGATTAAATCACTCACAAAGCCGGCGCCGGCCAGTCGAGCACCTTGCCGATCTACAGCGCCGAGCATCGGCGACTGATGGAGATGTTCTATCCTGACCATCATCAGGAGTATTCCGAGGTCCTCGCTTCGCTTGGTACATTCATGGAGAAGGAACTTCTCCCGATATCCCCCCGGATAGACACTGGCGAAGTCAAGATGGGGGGGCCGAGAAAGGCGCTGCTCAAGCAGGGAATCTGCCGGATATCGTTCCCGGAGGAGTACGGAGGGCTGGGGCTGCCGTTTTCCATCTACGCCTTGGCCATCGAGATGCTGGGGACGGCCGATGCTTCGACCTGCCTGAGCGTAGAGATCCACAATGCAGTCGCCGAGGGGCTGAACCTGTTCGCGACCGAAGCGCAAAAGAGGGCGCACCTGCCTAGACTTCTCTCCGGGGAGTCCCTGGCCTCCTTCACACTCACAGAGCCGGCGAGCGGCTCGGACGCAGGGACCATGGCGACCACTGCTGAGAAGAAAGGGGGGGAGTATTCCATCAACGGTTCCAAAATGTTCATCACGAACGCGGGAGACGCTGACCTATACCTGGTGTTTGCGAAGACGAGGAAGGGTCCTTCCTGCTTCATCGTCGAGGCGCCGAACCCTGGCCTTAGCTTCGGGGAGGACCTCAGAAAGCTTGGAATGAGGGGATCGAGGACATCCGAGGTCATCTTCTCTGACTGTAGGGTCCCAGAGGCGGACCTCGTTGGGGAAGAAGGCAAAGGCGCCGATTACGCCAAGGAGATACTTCACGGCGCAAGAATCATAGTTGCGGCCCTCAATGTCGGGATCGCGCAGATTGCCTACGAGAAGTCTCTCTCTTACGCCAGGCAGAGGAAGGCCTTCGGAAAGACGATATCAGAGTTCCAGCTCATCCGGGAGAAGATAGCCGATATGAAGACGGAGATAGGAGCCGCCCGCTTGCTTTACTTGTACGCCTCGAGGATAAAGGAGTCGGGCGGCGATTATTCGTCCGAGGCGTCTCAGGCCAAGGTGTTCTCGACCGAGATGTCCCTGCGTGCCTGCGACTCGGCCATCCAGATCCACGGTGGGTATGGCTACACCACAGAGGAGCTCCACAGGCACTGGAGGGACGCCCGCCTCCTCACAATAGGCGAAGGAACCTCGGAGGTGCTCAGGATGTTGATTGCCAGAAGGGAGCTGACGATGTCAAGATGAAAATCGCCGTGTGCGTCAAACACGCCGTCGACGAGACGGAGCTGAAGGTGGACTCGGGGGGCAACCCCCAGCTCAAGGGAGCACCCACCAAGATGAGCACCTTCGACAAAAACGCTGTGGAGGAGGCACTACGCCTGAAGGCTGCTCACCAGGGGGAGGTGGTCATACTGACCGTCGGGACCCCAGAAGCAAAGAAGACAATGAAGGAGGCCCTCGCCATGGGCGCCGACAGAGGAGTCCTTGTCTCTGCCGACCCGATGGCCATGGACACCCGCCGGACCTCAGAGCTGCTCGCGGCCGCGCTGAAGAAGGGAGGGCCCTACGACATGATCCTCTGCTCGGAGGGTTCGTCCGACATGTACAGCGGGCTGGTGCCTCCGATGCTCGGCGAGCTTCTTGGTCTGCCCTACGTAGGGTATGTCAAGAAGGTAGATGTCAGCGGCCAGTCAGCGAAGGTCGAGCGAGCCCTGGAGGACAGTGTCGAGGTTGTCGAGGCCCCCCTCCCTATTGTAGTCTCAGTGGTGAGCGAGATCAACGAACCGAGATATCCCACTCTGATACAGATCATGCAGGCGGGGAAGAAACCTGTGGAGGACCTGACCCCCGAAGCGCTGCTCCCCGGGGCCGGTCCGCCCGTGCCCCTCGTGAAGGGAATGAAGGCGCAGGCCATGGCTCGGAAGAGGGTCGTGTTCGAGGGTCCTCCGGAGGAGACAGCGAAGAAGCTCATCGACGCTCTTGCCGCCGAGGGGGTACTACCGAGATGAGCATCAAGATCTGGGCGTTCTCTGAGTCGCCATCGGTGGCCAACGAGGTCGCCTCGGCGGCATCCGGACTCGCCGCGCTTGCGGGAGGAGGATTCGTGGTCGTGGGTCTCGACGACAGCGCGCCGCTTCTGGCCGGTGACGAGAAGTTGGTGCTCAGGGCGGACACCCTGCTTTCGGCATCCCCCGAGGCTGCCGCAAACACACTCGCAGCGGCTGCCAGGGAAGCGAATCCGGACATCATTCTCGTGGGGTCGACGCGAGACGGGAAGGAAATTGCCTCGCGTCTCGCCGTGAAGTTGGGTCGCCCATGCACCAGCGAGGTCTTCGGGGTCTCCCTCGGAAACGGGACTCTCCAGGGAAAGAGAAACATCTTCGCGGGGAAGCTCATCGCGGAGCTGTCGATTCCCCTCCCATGCGTCGTCGCCCTCAAGGTTGGTACAAACCCGGCTCTTCCAGCTTCCGCGGCCAAGGCGTCAGAGAAGCTGGCGGGAACCGTGGCCTCCAAGACCAGACTGGTTGAGAAACGGGAGAAGCAAAAGGGGACGGTGGATCTCAGGGGCGCGAAGCTCATAGTCTCGGCGGGGAGGGGGATAAAGAAGAAAGAAGACCTTGGCCTCGTAAGTGACCTCGCAACTGCCCTCGGGGGAGCGGTCGGGTGCTCGAGGCCGCTATCCTCAGACATGGGGTGGCTCCCCGAGGAGCACCACATCGGCCTGACGGGGGTGACTGTCCATCCCGACCTTTACATCGCAGTGGGGATATCTGGACAGCTTCAGCACGTCGCAGGGGTCAAGGACTCTAAGGTGATTGCTGCGGTCAACACTGACAAGAGCGCGCCAATCTTCGAGGCTTCGGACTATGGCGTTGTCGGGGACCTCTACGCCGTCCTTCCTGCGATGCTCAGGGAGATAAGGGCAAGGCACCACTAGCCGGCCGCGTCATGTTGGACCGTCTAGCGACTTCGCCATTATCTCCGCCATGTCGAGCACCTTCATTCTCTCGTCCCCCAAGGCTTTCGTTGCGTCCTCGAACATCGTAATGCAGAACGGGCAGGCGACCGCGAGTGTCTCTGCTCCGGTCGCCCTGGCCTCCTCCACCCTGATGATTCCTATCTTTTTCTTCTCCTGCACCTCGTACCACACGTTTGCCCCTCCCCCGCCGCAGCAGAAGCTTGCTTCCTTGGTCCTGCGCATCTCCCGCAGGTCGAGTCCCTGCAGCGACTTCAGGGCCTGGCGCGGCTCCTCTATCACGCCATTGATCCTGCCGAGGTTGCAGGGGTCGTGGAAGGTGACCGGGCCAGCCATCGTTCTCTTCGGGAGCTTCCCCTCGAGCACAAGCTTCGAAAGCAACTGAGAATGGTGGATGACCTCGAACTCCCCGCCGAACTCCGGGTACTCGTTCTTGAAGGTGTTGAAGCAGTGAGCGCAGTGGACTATGATCTTCTTCACAGCGTGTCCCTTCAGCGTCTCCACGTTCTTCATGACCAACTCCTGGAACCTCCCTTCCTCCCCCATCCTTCTGACGGGTTCTCCGGTGCACACCTCCTCGTTCCCAAGGACGGCGAAGCTGACGTTAGCCGCCTTCAGGAGTTTCACCATCGCCTTGGCCACCTCCCTGCTCCTGGGATCGTAGCTCGATTGGCACCCCACCCAGTAGAGGTACTCCGCCCCTGGATTCTCGGAGATCGTGGGTACGCCAAGCTGAAGGAGCCAGTCCATCCTTTCGTGCTGCGGGAGCCCGAATGGGTTGCCCGACCTAGCGACGTTTTCCAGAAATATCTTCTTCTTCCCGTCTAGCTTGCTTTCGGCGACGAGCGTCCTCCTGAACTCGGTGATGTAGTCGACCTGGTCGATGAAGACAGGGCAGACGGAGACGCAGGCGTTGCACATCGTGCAAGCCCAAAGCTCTGGTTCGCGAATGGTTCCTAGGGCGAAGGCGTCTCCAGATGGATGGGCGGCGTTCTGGCTCGCGAGGTCTCTAACGACCAGCCGGGGGGACAGATCCCTCCCGCTTGCGTGAGCGGGGCACACTTCCTGGCACCTTCCGCAGTTGGTGCAGGCCTCAAGGGCCAGTTTCTGAAGCGGGAGGAAGTCCTGAGCCCCTCTGACGTTGGGAGGCACCTCGGTGCTCCCGCTCTCCATCATCACTTGCAGGTTGAAGGGAGTCGGGAGTTTCCCCATTGATTTCACGGGAGCCAGGGCGACGTTCGCTCCGGAAGTGAATACGTGCATGAGCTTGGTGTAAGGGACGGCGGCGATGAGGAACATCACGGAGAACATGTGCGCCCACCAGAAGGCCTGATAGAGCGTGGGCGCGTTTGAGGCGATCCCGGGGATCCAGCTGATCACACCCGAGAGGGCGTCCCCTACGGGGGAGAAGGCGGCCCAGGCGACTGGCTGTATGATCAGGCGGAGTGCCTCGATGAAGAAGCCCGAGATCCCTATCCAGATTAGCATGCAGACCACAAAGTAATCGTCCAGAACGGTCTCGAGCTTGTCCAGCTTCTTCACAAAGCGCCGATAGACCGCGACCGCTAGCCCGAACACATAGGCAACCCCAAAGGTGTCTCCAAGCAGCTCTAGGGTAAGGTACGTGTTCCCCTGGAGGAAAGTGAAGCTGGTGAAGAGGGGCAACACGTCGTCTTGTATGAAGATTATAGTGGTGTAGGCCAGCAGGACCAGGAAACCGTAGAACAGGGAGCCGTGCATCAAGCCTCCTCCCGCGTCCTGCAGTACTCTGCTCTGTCCGAGACCGAACCTTACGAAACGGGACAGTTTCACCCTCAGGTCCTTCAGGACCACCTTCAGGATGTCGAATATTCCGACGCCGAACCTTTGCAGGTGCCTGTAGACGCCGTAGAGGAGCACGCTGCCGCTGACGAGGAACGTAGCGTAGAGGACATCGTAGGCGTAGGGGAAGTACATCAGAATGAGTACTTCTCTGACTGGTACCGCCAAACGGCCGGGTCTTCTGTCTGTCCGGTATTACGGTTTGTCCCGAATGAGGTTTGCGGACTTACGTCTCACTATCTTCCCTCCGCCCGCGGGGAGAGCCCTCACAACGTCGTCCACCGTGGGAGCGACAGCCCCTGACTTATCTTCCGAAAGCTCTCTGATGACTTTCTTGGCGGTATCGCTCGCCTTCTCCCTGTGAGGAATCAATACGAGATATCGGGCACAAGCCTTTGCGACCGCCCCTTCGGGCCCCGCAACCACCCTCCCTCTCTCGTCCAGCCCTACAGCGATTTGAATCAGAGCATGTCTGACGAAGTTCTTCCTCCCCCGTATGACGAAGCTCCCCCTTGCAAGGTATTCTCCGCTCTCTGCCGAAGAGCTGACCTGGTCCCTGTTGACCCAGTACGCATCCGCCGCGGCCAGGCCCGTTTTCCATCCGCTGCTGAAGCTCACCGTGGCCTGGGCGAGCTCGAGCGCCTCCTCCTCGGACTGGTTGACGCCACCCTTGAGCACGAAGAACGGCGACCCGAACAGGTCGGCGTGGTACACAACGTCGGCTTCTTCGAGGTGACGCTTCACGAGGAGGGTATTCGACTGCGCGTCCCTCCCCCCCACCGCCAGCCGGCCACCGCTGCTCACGAACCACCTGAACTTCTCGTACCACTCGTATGTTCTCCTGGGGATTGGCTTCCCCCTTGGTCCTTCGACCGGTCTGATTCTTTCGAGCCTCTTCTCAAGCCTCCCCGCTGCCTCGAGGGAGTCGGTCGCCTTGCGTTCAAGTTCCTTGGCCCAGTCGAACAGAGCGGAGGCAATGGCGGAGGGAGACTTCGGCTCTCGGACGGGCCGGGCTCCGGACTCCCGTAGAAGTAGCAGTGCGTCCTCTGCATTGCCAGAGGCAGCTTCAGTAGCTGCTGCCCGGGCCTTCGCCGCCCTTTCGGTCAGGGACTTGGCCTCCGCTCTGAGCTTCGTCGCTGTGACCTCGATCTCCTTTCTCCTCTCTGCCCCTGGCGAAGGCTCCTCAGCGACCTCCCCTGCTTCCCGGAGGAGTGTCCTGTCGCAGAGCTCGGAGACGGTCCTGGCCGATGCCACCAGCTCCCCGCCTGTGGGAGTGACGACGAAAATGTCTTCACCACCCTCAGTCCTCCACAGGCAGGGTTTCGGGTCGTCGCGCGCTTCCCTTACCAGTTCCCGCAGGACCCCGACCAGTTCGGTCTCCACCCCGCTCAAACCGGAGGAAGGGGATTCGTCCTTTAGTCCAACCCTGGCCAGGATTTCGGCGACGTATTTTTTCGGTAGCGCGACGTGTCTCCCTATGACCCTCCCTGCGGTCCTCTCTTCCTCCCGCATTCGGGCGATGTCTGCTGCGCTGACTTCCAGCGGGCTGATTCTTGACTGCCTCGGAGGCTGGTATGTCTCTCCCCTGACCAACCGCCTAGATGGAGAACGAACCTCTTCCTGCGCAAGCAGTACCTTCCCCTCCTCGTCAACGACAATCACATTCCCCGGCGGCATCAATTCGAGTATGAGCTTCTTCGCCCCCCCGGCCTCGAAAACCAGCTGGTAGACCCTGTCGAGGTCCACCTGGCCAGCCCCCGCGAACTTCGCTCGCTCGAGCTCCCCCCTGAGCTTCGAAGTGAACTCGGTTGTCTCTCCCCTTTCTGAGACACTTGCAGAAATCCAGGCTCCTTTCTTGGGGGAGACGACGAGCCAGGTGTCTGGCGATTCCGACTTCCTCAGCCTGAAAAGTTGAGATGCCCCGAAACTGTAGATATTATTAATATAGGTTCCCTGAAGTGCGACGTCTATCTCCTTGAGCAAGGCCAAGACTTCGAAGCCCGAGAGTTCGACCATCAAGCCTCAGCCGCTGCCATCGTTTGATAAGCTATACTGGTCCCGGATTGGTTTCGCCGCTCTTGGGGGAATGCTCGCCGAGGTTCTCACCGGGACTGACTGGACTAGCGGAGTGAGCATAGGAATTCTCTTCTATCTGATCTCGTACTACGTCGCCCGGTTCACGTGGTACAAGGGGCTCGCGAGGGAAGGCCAAGGGAAGATATACAGCACAGGCATCGGCGGTTTCACCATGATCTTCCTGTTCACATGGATGCTTTTTTTCACGCTACAGGCTGCCGGTTACTCGCTGTGAGCTTCGCGTAGTTGATGAGAGTCTCGGCGTAGCCCACATCGAATTCGTCCGCCAGCTGGCTGGCCGTTATTGACTTCGCCGCCCGCTCGATTCTCCCCGTGTCCCAGGTCTGCATCGTCCCTTCCTTCGCCTTGGCCATGCTCGAATAGATGCCCGTTGCGGCCAGCAGTTCGCCCCTGTGCCTGTCTGACTTCACCTCAGGCACCAAGGCCTGGATTTTCTGCTTCGCCTCTTCAAGGTTGGACTTCATTAAAGAATCGAGTATGGACGCTATTGATTCCTGCACGACCTTGCTCGTGAGCACGCCCGTTTCACGGTATATAACCTTCCTTAACCGTAAGAAATTGTTTCCTAGACCCAGAAGTTTAACGTGGTTGACAAGAATTCGGAAGCCGACCACGACACGGCGCGGGGGGAGTTCGGCCGGACTTGAACCGTCAGTTTTGGTGGGTTTGGACAACCCGCCTACCGCTACGGTGCAGTAGATACGAATGTCATGGTCGAACCGAAGGGCGATGTCGTGCTATTCGAGCGAGAGGCGGCGCCATACGTGACGGTAACGGTCAGGTTCCCGTTGCTCGAATCGAGTTTATGCGCAGCACCCATGACTGTCTGTTCCCCGTTAGGATTCGGTGACGAGACGCCGATGTAGGCAGTCCCACTTCCGCCATAATGGCACGTCAATAAGAGGTAGGCTGGTGTTGTGGCAAAGGCAGAGTAGGTGCTAACGGTGGCGTTCCAAGGCCCTTGGTAGGAGATTTCAACGTCAAAGTCACTTGAGTATTCCTGAGTTGAGGCCGTGGGGCATTGAACGGTGCTGGTGGTCGTTGCAATCTTCTGACTGCCAATGAGATACC
>Ga0187781_10002799_pt1 | contig 13210 bp, 14 predicted proteins | sample 0715_SJ02_MP02_2_FD_132447 | JGI IMG/M metagenome (GOLD analysis project Ga0187781, IMG submission 132447) | Tropical peat soil microbial communities from peatlands in Department of Meta, Colombia - 0715_SJ02_MP02_20_MG | ecosystem: Environmental > Terrestrial > Soil > Wetlands > Peat | place...
CGCTCTCTAGGGACTATCCCTAGTAGCGCGCGTCAACGGCTCGATAGTAAATAGCGCCCAACTATGAGCGCCTATAGCGACTTGTTGCTCTATTTGCTCGCGATCTTGGCGTTCGTCGGCGTAACCCTGGCACTGAACCGGCTATTGGGTCCGAAGCCGCCGGCCGCGGGCGCGAAGCTCGATCCATTCGAATGCGGGGCGACGGCGCAGGGCGGCGTCGGCGGCCATGCGATCCCCGTCAAGTACTATAGCGTCGCGATCGTTTTCATCCTGTTCGATTTGGAAACGGTATTCCTCTACGTTTGGGCGCTCGGCGCCCAGCCGCTGACTTCCTCGGCGCTGATCGCGCTCGCACTATTCCTCGCGCTGCTGGTTCTCATCATGTTCTATGTCTGGCGCAGCGGGCTGCTAGAAGAGGTGAGCCGATGAGTGTGGAAGCGCGCACCGTGCAAAACCGCGGCGCATTCGAATACCTGACTACCAAGAAGGACGAATTCGTCGGCTGGGCGCGCAAGTTCTCTCTGTTCCCCTACCCTTTCGTGACCGCCTGCTGCGCGATGGAATTCATGTCGGTAAGTTCCACGCTCTACGACACCGATCGTTTCGGCGCCGCATTGCCGCGCTTCTCGCCGCGTCAGTCGGACCTGCTCATGGTCGTGGGGACGATCACCCACAAGCAAGCGCCAGTTCTGCGGCGCGTCTACGAACAGATGTGCGAGCCGAAGTGGGTCATCGCATTCGGGGTCTGTGCGACGAGCGGCGGCTTCTATCAAAACTATGCGACCCTCCAGGGTATCGACCGAATCATCCCGGTCGACCTCTACATCCCGGGCTGTCCGCCGCGGCCTGAGATGGTCATCGACGGCATCATGAAGCTGCAGGACCGGATCGCGCACGACAGTCACCCGATCATCCAGGGTACGTTTTGAACGTGGCCGAGGCGCTGCCTCAGCGGGTTCTCGCGCGTTGGAGCTCCTTGGCACAGGAGGCGGCGATTGCGCACGGCACGCTCGCGCTGCGCGTCGCTCCCGAGAGGCTCGTCGAGCTCGCGAGCTCGCTGAAGCTCGAATTCGGCTTCGATCTGCTGCTCGATGTGACCGGCGTCGACTGGCCCGGCCGCGACCCGCGCTTCGATGTCGTCTATCATTTCTATTCGACGCGCGATTTCGTTCGGACGCGCCTCAAGACGCGCGTGCCAGAATGCGAGCCGGCGGTCGATTCGCTGACCGCGCTCTACAACTCGGCCCGCTTCGCGGAACGCGAGTGCCATGACATGTTCGGGATCGAGTTCCGCGGCAACGCGGACTTGAGGCCGATCCTGCTCTACGAGGGATTCGTCGGACATCCGTTGCGCAAGGACTACCCCAAGCAGCGCGAGCAGCCGCTGGTTTCCTACCGGAAGTAGCGCAATGTCCAGCGAAACGCCATTGCCGAATCCGATCCGACCCGCATTCGGACCCGACGAGCGCGCGGGCACGACGGTCGTCAGCATCGGCCCATCGCACCCGGCGACGCATGGAACAGTTCAGATCATCGCCGAGCTCTCCGGCGAACGGATCGTGCGGGCCGACGTGCACTGCGGCTACCTGCACCGGGGCTTCGAAAAAGAATGTGAGTCACACACCTGGAGCAACTTGATCCCGTATGTCGACCGGCTCAACTACTGCTCCGCGCTGATCAACGATTTCGCCTATTGCGATGCCGTCGAGCGCCTGATGGAGATCGAGATCACGCCGCGCTGCCGGTATTTGCGCACGCTGCTCGCCGAGTACTCCCGCATCGCCGATCATCTCACCTGCACGGCCGCCATGCTCATGGAGCTCGGCGCGATGACCGCATTCCTGTATCTGGTCACGCTGCGCGACTACCTCTACGAGCATCTCGCCGCCCTGACCGGTGCGCGGGTGACCTACAGCTTCGGTCGCATCGGCGGACTCGCGCGCGATCTGCCGCCCGGCTGGCTCGAGCGCCTCGAGGAGATTCTGCGCCAGCTCGACGTTTTCGTCGGCCGCGTCCACGGACTCGTCGATGAAAACCGCATCTTCATCGATCGTATGCGCGATGTCGGCGTGCTGCGCAGCCAAGAGGCGATCGACTGGGGCTACACGGGCCCCGTGCTGCGCTCGACCGGCGTCCCCCGCGACCTGCGCAAGGACACGCCCTACCTCGCCTACGCGGAGCTCGACTTCGAGGTGCCGGTCGGCATCAAGGGCGACAATTACGATCGCTATTACGTGCGCATGCGCGAGATGGACGAATCGGTGCGCATGATCCGCCAGATCGCCGAGCGCCTGCCGCCGGGTCCGATCAGCGTCGAGGATCGCCGCTGTACGCTGCCCGAGAAACAGCTGGTCTACACCGAGATCGAGTCGTTGATCAATCACTTCAAGCTCATCAGCGAGGGCCCTCAAGTACCTGCAGGCGAGATCTATGCGGCCCACGAGGGCGCGAACGGGGAGCTCGGCTTCTACCTTGTCAGCACCGGCGGCGGCGTGCCGCACCGTGTGCACGTGCGCGCGCCGAGCTTCGTCCACGTCGGCGGCATCCATCGCTTGCTCGAGGGCTACCAGCTCGCCGATCTCGTGCCGACCTTCGGCTCGATCAACATGATCGGCGGCGAGTGCGATCGATGAACCCGCTCAAGCTCGAGCTCGAGGCGCTGCGGGCCCGCTTTCCACCGGGATTCGAATCCTCGCTCGTACTCCCCTGCCTGCGGCGCATTCAGCAGCAGCGCGGCTACGTCGCCGATGCCGACATCGACGAGCTGGCCGCAAGCCTCGGCGTGCCGCGGATCCAGGTCGAGGAAGTGCTGTCGTTCTATACACAATTTCGTCGCGCTCCGATCGGCCGCGCTCATCTGCAGGTTTGCCGCAACGTGAGCTGCTCGATGCGCGGCGCCGAACGTCTGCTCGAGCATCTGCAGCGCAAGCTCGGGATTGCGCCGGGGGAAACGACGCCCGACGGCCGCTGCACCCTGGGCACGGTCGAATGCCTCGGTTCCTGCGGCACGGCGCCGGTCATTATGCTCAACGAGCGCCACCTGGAGCAGGTGACGATTGCGGTGCTCGACCAACTGATCGCCGAGCTGAAATAGCCATGCCCGGCCGGCAGCTGCTCATGACGTTTCCGCTGACAGTGGGCTCACACACGCTGGCGGAGTACCGTGCCCGCGGGGGCTACACGACACTCGAGCACGCCCTGCAGCAGCGCACGCCGCAGGAGATCACGCAGGCGGTGACGGCCGCGGGCCTGCAAGGCCGCGGCGGTGCCATGTTCCCGACCGGACGCAAGTGGGCGGTCGTTGTCCCGGGCGACGGCCAGCCGCACTATCTGGTCGCGAACGCGGACGAGGGAGAGCCCGGCACCTTCAAGGACCGGTGGATTCTCGAGCATGCGCCGCATCTGCTGCTCGAAGGCATGCTGCTGTCCGCCTACGCGCTCGAAGCGCGCCATTGCTTCATCTACATTCGCGGCGAATTCGATTTGCCGTACCGGCGCGTCGCGGCCGCCGTCGAGGAGGCGTACGCGGCCGGCTGGCTCGGCAAACCGATTGGCGACAGTGGGTTTGCCTGCGATATCGTGGTCTACCGCGGCGCCGGCGCCTACGTTGCGGGTGAGGCCTCCGGCCTGCTCAGCTCTCTCGAGGGCAAGAAGAGCTATCCGCGCAATCGTCCTCCGCGCCTCACCGTGCGGGGCCTCTATCAGCGGCCGACCGTCGTCAATAACGTCGAATCCCTGAGCAACGTCGCCGGAATCGTTGCACACGGCGCCGCCGCGTTTCGCGCGGTCGGTACCGACAAGAGCCCCGGAACACGGCTCATATCGGTCTCGGGCCACATCGAGCGCCCGGGCGTTTACGAGGTCGAGCTCGGCTACCCTTGGCGCAGATTCATCGACGAGGACTGCGGCGGCGTGCTCGGCGACCGGCCGCTCAAGGCGGTCATACCGGGCGGCATTTCATCGCAGGTGCTCACGGCCCGCGAGGTCGAGACGCTGCACCTCAGCCACGAGGAGCTCTGGAGTGCGGGCTCGACGCTCGGCACGGGCGGAATGATCGTCATCGCCGAGGGCACCTGCATGGTGCACCTGCTGCAGATCATGCTGCGGTTTTATCACCACGAATCCTGCGGCCAATGCACACCCTGCCGCGAAGGCACCGGCTGGATGCACCGCATCATCAACCGCATCGTCGCCGGCGAGGGTCGGCCCGAGGACATCGAGCGGCTTTACTACATTGCGAAGTACAACGACGGAACGACGATCTGCGGACTTGGAGATGCGGCGGGCTATGCCGTCAGCGCAATGCTCGACAAGTTCCGCGACGAATTCGAGTTTTCGATCGCCCACAAGCGCTCGCGCTATGAAGGTCACATCGAATGACCGAGCTCGTGATCAACGGGAAACCGGTGCAAGCGCGCGCCGACCAAACGGTGCTCGAGGTCGCGCTCGCATCGGGCTTCTACGTGCCGACTTTCTGCTGGCACCCGCAACTCTCGACCGCCGGCAACTGCCGCATGTGCCTCGTCGAGGTCGAGGGGCGCGGCCTCGACATCGCCTGCAACATGCCCGTGAGCGCCGGCATGCACGTGCTCACCGACTCCGAGGACGTCAAAGCGCATCGCAAAGCGATGCTGCAGTTCATCACGCTGAACCATCCGGTCGACTGCGGAATCTGCGACAAGGCGGGCGAATGCCGCCTCCAGGACTACCACTATACCTACAACGGCGAGCGCTCGAAATCCGGCGATCCGAAGCTGCGCTCCCATAAGCTCGTCAATCTGTCGGACCGCATTCTGCTCGACAATGAGCGCTGCATCCTATGTCTGCGCTGTACGCGCTTCACGCACGAGATCTCCAAGTCGATGGCGCTCGGTGTCGAACGGCGCGGCGATGCGTCGGCCATCTGCGCCGCCGCGGACCGCTCGCTCGCGCTCGATCCGTATTCCGACAACCTCATCGACCTCTGTCCCGTCGGCGCGCTGCAGTCGCGCGAGTTCCTCTACAAGGCGCGCGTCTGGTATCTGCAGCCGACGGCGTCGATCTGTCCCGGCTGCGCGCGCGGCTGCACGGTGCAGATCTGGCATCGCAAGGCCGACTGGCAGCTCAAAGCGCTCGATGCGCGGCAGAACAGCTGCATCGTGCGCGTCACGCCGCTCGAGAATCCGGCCGTCAACGGACCGTGGATCTGCAACAAGGGACGAGACCTCGCGCGCATCTTCGAGCGCCGGCGGGCAGAGCAGGCGATGCTCAAAGGGACGCCGGTGGCGCTCGATGCGGCGGTCGATGCGGCACGCGCATTGATCCAGGGCGCGCGCCACCCGGCGGCGCTCATCTCGAACTGGGCGTCGAATGAGGAGCTCGCGGCGTTCAAGCGGCATCTCGGCGGGCGATTCACCGCGCGCGTCAAACGCGACTGCGAGCCGCAGCCTGGCGAACCGCTCCAGGACGACCTGCTGATCCGCGCGGACAAGAACCCGAACACGGCCGGCGCACAAGCGCTGTTCGGCGACGGCCCGCCGACGCTGCCCGCCGCGACGGATCTCGTGCTGATCTGGGGCGAGGGCTGCGATTTTGCAGCGTTGCCGCACGGGGCGCCCGTCATTTATTTGAATTCGTATCTGCAGCCCGAGAACGGCCACGCCGATGTCTTCTTGCCGCTGAGCGTTCAGACCGAGCGGCGCGGCCATTACACCAATTTCGCCGGCACGGTGAGCGAGTTCCAACCGTGCTTTCGCAAGAGCGACTCGGTCGCCGACGCCGAGGCGCTGTTCGAGGCGCTCGCCCTGCCGGCGGCGGTGTCGGCATGAACATTCCGCTTGCGGTGACCGCTGTCTATATCGTTTACGCGCTCGGGCTGCTGCTCACTTTCGGCACGGTGCTCACCTGGGTCGAGCGCAAGCAGGCGGCCATCATGGCCGACCGGATCGGGGCCAACCGCGCGTACATCCGCATCCCGTTCACGCGCCTGCGGCTCATCTGGTGGGGTCTGTTCCATGGGCTTGCCGACGGGCTCAAAATGCTGTTCAAGGAGGACTTCCGGGCCCAACCTTACGATCGCGTCGCCTACGCGCTCGCGCCTTGGGTAACGTTCGTGCCGGTCATGCTGGTGTTCGCGGTAGTGCCTTTCGGCGGTGCGGTCGCGCCGGGGCGGCTCATCCCCGCGCTCGCCGCCGCCTACGGCACGCAGAGCTTTCGAATGCAGATCGCGCCGCTCGATGCCGGGCTGCTGGTCGTGTTCGCATTCGGCGGCCTGACGATCATCGGCACGATGCTGGCCGGCTGGTCGTCGGCCAACAAATTCGCGTTGCTCGGCGCGATCCGCGCCGGCTCGCAGATGATCTCGTATGAGCTCGTCATGGGGCTGACGCTGCTCGGACTGATCCTCATTTACGGCACCGTCGACCTCGACGCGATCGTGCGGCGCCAGTCAGGCACGCTGCTCGGAATCCTCCCGGCCTGGGGCATCTGCTACCAGCCGTTTGCGGCGCTGCTGTTTCTCACCGCCGCGATCGCCGAGAACAAACGCATTCCCTTCGACCTGCCGGAAGCGGAGTCCGAGCTCGTCGCCGGCTACTACACCGAATACAGCGCCATGAAGATGGGGCTGTTCATGTTCGCCGAGTTCATCGAGATCGCGATCGTCGCGGCTCTGTTCACGACGCTATTTCTCGGCGGATACAACCTGCCCTGGCTCGGCGACGCCGGCTTTGCGCTGCCGGGCGGACGCCAGCTCGCGCTCCGGCACGGCACGGTGGTCGTCACGCAGATCCTGACGTTTCTCGTCAAGGTGCTGCTGCTGTGCAGCTTCCAGATTCTCGTGCGCTGGACTCTGCCGCGCTTTCGCTGGGACCAGCTGCTGCGCTTCGCCTGGAAGATTCTGCTGCCGCTCGCGATCGCCAATCTCGCGGTGACCGCCGTGTTCGTGCGCTTGCAGCAATGAAGGTGCGCAAATGAAGCCGCCTCGTCGCCGCAACCGCTACTGGAACGAGCCCGTCATGGGCTGGTGGCAGCGCGTCTACTTCTTCGAGGTCGCCCGCGGCCTGCTGATCACCGGTGGGGTGTTCACGGCCAACATGTGGAAGTGGATCACGGGGCGAAAGGGTGCGCTGACGGCCTACTATCCCGAGGAAATTCGCGCCGATTATGCCTCCGCCAATCGCGGCAAGCACGCGCTCACGCGCCGGCCGGACGGCAGGCCGCAGTGCGTCGCCTGCAATCTCTGCGCGACTGTCTGTCCGGCGCGCTGCATCGAGATCGACGCAGCCTTCGACCCCGATGATCATGTGCACCCGAAGTACCCGCTGCGCTTCGCAATCGACTACTCGCGCTGCATTTTCTGCGGCCTGTGCGTCGAGGCTTGCCCCGAGGATGCGATACGCATGCTTCCCGAAACCCCGGGTCTGCCCTCCTTCGACCGCGATCGCATGTGGCTCGACCGCGAGGAATTGCTCGGCTGGAAGCCGCTGCGCGACGTCGCGAAACGCTATCCCGCGAGCGACCCGGCCAAACCCCGGCCGGCGAGCGAAGCCGCCAAAGGCGCGCCATGACAGAGCTATTACCTCTCTACGGATTCTCGGCCGCGGCGCTCGCGGGCGCGGTCGCTATGCTGATCGCGAGGCACCCGATGCGGGTTGCGCTCGCGCTGATCGCGACGATGCTCTCGCTTGCCGGCATCTATGCGCTGCTCGGCGTGCACGTGATCGCGATCTTCCAGGTGCTGATCTACGTCGGCGCGATCATGGTGTTCATGGTGTTCGTGATCATGTTGCTCGACGCGCGCGATCCGTCCTACCTGCAGCGCTATTCACGCCTGCTCGCACCCGGCGTGCTGCTCGGGGCGCTGCTCGCCTCCGGCCTCGGCCACACGCTCGCGCACCGCTTGGCGGCGGCTGCGCCCAGCGCCGCACCCGCGGATTTTCATCTGCAGCCGTTTTCAGCCGAGTTCCTGCGCGCTTACTGGCTGCAATTTGAGCTGACCTCGGTGCTGCTGATCGCCGCAGTCGTCGCGGCGATCGCCGTGCTGCGCGGGCGCGCGGGGCGGGAGGGACGCGATGAATAGCACGGAGCTGCTGATCGCGCTCAGCGTCGCGCTGTTCACCCTCGGCCTCACGGGCGTGATCATCCGGCGCAACGCGATCGTCATGCTGATGTGCATGGAGCTCATGGTCAATGCCGCGATCCTGAGCCTCGTGACGTTCGCGGCGCGCGCCGCAAGCGCCTCGGGCGCCGTGCTCGCGCTGCTCGTGTTCGTGGTCGCCGCGGCCGAAATCGCGATCGCGATTCCGATCGTGTTGCTGCTGGTGCGGCAGCGGCGCACCCTCGACGTTGGCGCTTATTCGAAGCTCGGAGGCTAGCGATGCACGCGCTGGCCGCCATCGTGCTGCTGCCCCTCGCCGGCTTCCTCGTGAACGGCCTCGTGGGGCGCCGCCTCGGAAATCGCTTCGTGAGCGCGGTCGGCTGCGGCCTGCCGCTGCTCGCGTTCGCGATCGCCCTGCGCTGCTTCCTCGAGTTGACCGCGGCCGGCGCGCCGGCGCTCGTCGAGAACCTCTATACCTGGGCGAGCGTCGGCGGCCAGGATTTTTCCGTCGGGCTTTGGTTCGATCGGCTGAGCGCCGTCATGACGCTGATCGTGACGGGCGTCGGCTCGGCGATCCACGTCTATTCGATCGGCTACATGCGCGGGGATCCCGGCTACTCGCGCTACTTCGCCTACCTGAACCTGTTTCTGTTCTTCATGCTCGTGCTCGTGCTCGGCCGCTCTCTGCCGGTGTGTTTCGTCGGTTGGGAGGGCGTCGGGCTCGCCTCCTATTTGCTGATCGGTTTTTGGTTCGAGGACCCCGTCAAGGCGCGCGCGGGCAAGAAGGCGTTCATCACCAACCGCGTCGGAGATGCCGGCTTTTTGCTCGGGATGTTCCTGCTTTACCACGGATGCGGCTCGCTCGATCTCGACACGCTGCAGCCGTTGTTCGCGTCGGGCGCGCCCGTCGCCGTCCCGGCCGAGCTCGCCGCCTTGCTGCTATTCATCGGCGCGACCGGAAAATCGGCGCAGATTCCGCTGCACGTTTGGCTGCCCGACGCCATGGCCGGGCCGACCCCCGTCTCGGCGCTGATCCACGCGGCCACGATGGTGACCGCGGGCGTCTACCTGGTCGCTCGGCTGCACGGCATCTACTGGCAGGCGCCGCACACGTCCGCACTCATCGCGGCGATCGGCACGCTGACCGCGCTGTTTGCCGCGACAGTCGCTGTCGTACAGACCGACATCAAGAAGGTGCTCGCCTGGTCGACCATCTCACAGCTCGGCACCATGTTTCTCGCGCTCGGCGTCGGCGCCTACGGCGCCGCCGTGTTCCATCTGTATACCCATGCGTTCTTCAAGGCCTGTTTGTTCCTCGGCGCGGGCAGCGTGATCCATGCGCTCGATGGCGAGCAGGACATACGGCGCATGGGCGGCCTCGCACGGCGCATGCCGATCACTTTCGCAAGCTTTGCGGTCGCGACCGCGGCGATCGCCGGTCTGCCGCCGCTCGCCGGGTTTTTCTCCAAGGACGAGATCCTCGCGTATGCGTTTGCGAGCGTGCGCGGCGCGCCGCTGCTGTGGGCGCTTGCCGCCGTGACGGCCGCTCTGTCGGCTTTCTATATGTTCCGGCTCCTGTGGCTCGCGTTCCTCACGCCATCGCGCGTGCAAGCAGGGGCGGCACACCATGTGCATGAGTCCCCGCCCGTGATGACCGGCGTGCTCCTCCTGCTTGCCGCGCTCGCAGCGGTCGGCGGCTTCGCGGCGCTGCCGCGCTTCCTCGAGCCGCTGCTGCCGGCGCCGGCCGTGCATGCGGGTCTCGCGCGGTTCGAGACGCCACTGCTCGGCGCTTCGGTCGCCCTCGCGCTCGCAGGCCTCGCGGCCGCAGCGCTCCTGTATCGGCGCGGACCGGCTCGCGCGGACCGCTTCGCCGCGCAGTTTCCGGCGCTGCGCCGCTTGCTGTTCAGCGGGTACTATGTCGATTCACTCTATGATCTGGCCGTGACCCGCCCGATCCGCTGGGTCTCCGCACGGCTGTTCCTGCGCTGCGGCGACCAGCTGCTGTTCGACGGCACGCTCGATGGCCTCGCTACCCTCACCCGGCGCGCCGCCGCGGGGCTCTCGCGCGTGCAGGCCGGCGGGCTGCAACGCTACGCGCTGCTCGCTGCGCTCGGCATCGCGGCGTGCATCGCTTGGGTCTGGCGCGATGTCTGAGGCGGCCATGCTCGACGCGCTCTTATGGCTGCCGCTCGCGGGGTTGTTCGGTCTCGCGCTGCTGCCTCGGGAGAGCGATCGGGGGACTCGCGTACTCACCTTCGCCGTCATGAGCCTGCAGCTCGTCTTGGCCGGCTGGCTGTTCGTAAAATTCGACGGCGCGCTGCCGGGCCTGCAATTTGCGACGCGGCTGCCGTGGATCCGCGCTTGGGGCGTCGAGTACCACGTCGGCCTGGACGGGTTCAATGTGGCGCTGGTCGCGCTCACCGCATTTCTCGGGCCGCTCGTGGTCGTCGGTGCCGCGCCCGCCGTGCGCCACGACAGCAAGCTGTTCCATGCGACGCTGCTGTTCATGCAGTTCGCGATGCTGGGTACGCTGCTGGCCCAGGACCTCTTCGTGTTCTACGTGTTCTGGGAAGCGATGCTGATCCCGATGTTTCTGATCATCGGCATCTGGGGCGGCGAGCGGCGCATCTATGCGACGCTGAAGTTCGTGCTGTACACGGCGTTCGGCAGCATCGTGATGCTCGCCGCGCTGATCTACCTCGTCTACTCGCTGCCTCAGAGCGGCGCTGCGCCCTCGTTCGCATTCGAGTATTTGTACCGGCACCCGCCGCCGGTCGGCGCGCAGCGCTGGCTGTTTGCCGCATTCGCGGTCTCGTTCGCGATCAAAGTGCCGATCGTACCGCTGCATACCTGGCTGCCCGATGCGCATGTCGAAGCGCCGACCGCGGGCTCCGTGATTCTTGCCGGCGTGCTGCTCAAGATGGGCACTTATGGTTTCATGAAGCTCGGGATTCCGCTATTTCCCGCCGCAGCGTGGTATTTCAGACCCGCGATCATGGCGCTCGCGGTCATCAGCCTTCTCTACGGCGCCTGCCTCGCGCTCGTGCAGACCGACATCAAGAAAATCATCGCCTACTCCTCGATCAGCCATTTGGGCTACGTCATGCTCGGCCTCGCGAGCCTGAGCCTGCTCGGAATCCAGGGCGCGATGGTCCAGATGGTCAGCCATGGTCTGATCTCCGGCGGCCTCTTTCTCATGATCGGCATGATCTACGCCCGCTGCCACACGCGCGCGCTATCCGACTATGGCGGGCTTGCACGCCTGATGCCGCGCTATTCGGTCTACTTCATGATCCTGACGCTCGCGGCCATCGGCTTGCCGACGACCAGCGGGTTCACCGGCGAGTTTCTGGTGCTCATGGGCGCGTTCGATGCGGCCTGGCCGTGGTTCCAGCAGGGTCATGTCGCGCCGCTGGTGCTGAGCGCAAGCGCGGTGCTCGGCGTCGTACTCGGCGCTTGGTACATGCTGTGGTTCGTCGAGCGCTACCTGTTTGGTCCACCCAAGGTCCCGCACCAACCGCTCACCGACCTCGGCCGGCGCGAGCAGTGGGTGCTCGCCGCGATTGTCGCCGCGGTGTTCGCGATCGGGCTCTACCCGCAGCCGCTGCTCGGCAGGACCGAGCTCGCTGCGCGCCAGTACCAGGCGACCCTACGGAGCGGCTGGGCGCCCCCGAGCGGCGCAGCGCAGGAGGCGCCGCGATGAGCTGGCAGGCCGTCGTCACGGCGATGCTGCCCGAGCACTGGCTGCTCGGTGGAATCGTTGCACTGTTACTGCTCGAAATAGCGAATCCGCGAGCTCGCGGTGCGTTCGCGTTCGCGCTCATCGCAACCGGGGCCGCCGCCCTATCGGCGCTGTGGCTGCACGCGTCCGGCTATGCGAATACGCCCTTCCCGGGCCAGTATGCCGTCGGGCCGACCGCCTGCCTCGCGAAATTCCTGTTGCTCGCATTCGCGGTCCCGGTGCTCTTGCTGTCGCGCGAGGAGTTCGGCGAGAGCCGCTACTATGCGCTGATCCTATCCTCGCTCTACGGCGCGTGCCTGCTGGTCTCGGCGGCGAGCTTCATCACGCTATTCCTCGGACTCGAAATCCTGTCGCTGCCGGTCTACGCGCTCGTACTCATTGGGTCGGAGCGACCCGAGGGCGCCGAGGCTGCGCTCAAATACCTCGTGCTCGGCGGCACGGCGACCGCCACCTTTCTGGTGGGCACGTCGCTTCTCTATGGCGCGACCGGAACGCTCGACATCGAGGCGATTGGCAAGGCGCTACCCACGGCGACGTCGCCGGCGCCGACCGGCGTCGCGCTCATCGTCGCCGCCCTGTTCCTGAAAGCGGCCATCGTGCCCATGCATACGTGGGCTCCGGACGCCTATGAGGCCGCGAGCGTACCCGTGACCGCCTATATGGCGGTCATCGTCAAGGCAGCAGTGCTGCTCGCGGCGCTGCAGCTCTTCGGCAGCACGGCGATCCCGGCGCAGGCAAGCGCGCTCGTGGCGCTGCTGCCGCTCGCCTCGATGGTCTGGGGCAATATCGCCGCGATCGGTCAACAGAGCTTCCAGCGCATGATCGCCTATTCATCGATCGCGCATGCGGGCTACTTGTTCTTCGCGTTCCTCGGCGCGGCACCCGACCGCAGCCGAACGATCCTGTTTTATCTTGCGGCCTATGGCTCCATGACACTGCTCGCGTTCACGGCTCTGCCGGGCGGAGGCGAGGCCGCGGCACAGGATCGGCTGCATTCCTTCCGGGGTCTGTTCCATCGGCGCCCGCTCGCGGCGCTCGCGGTCGCCGCCGCCATGTTCTCGCTCGCCGGACTGCCGCCGCTGCCGGGCTTCATCGCGAAGTTCCTCATATTCCGCAATGTCGTCGCCGCGGGGCACACCGCCTGGGCCGTGGCCGGTCTATTCGCGAGCTACCTCGGCTTGTACTTGTACTTGCGTGTGATCCAGATCATGTTCATGCAGAGCCCCGATGCTGCAATCGCACCGAGCCGGGCGCGGCGCCTCGCCTGGGTTGCCGCCGCGATTTGCCTGCTGCCGGCAGTCGCAATCGCGATCGTCCCCGGCTGGCTTCTCGATCGGATCTAGAGCCGGCTCAAGCCCCCGCCTTCTTCGCGACCGGCCAGTAGCTGTCGA
>Ga0187781_10002800_pt1 | contig 13206 bp, 11 predicted proteins | sample 0715_SJ02_MP02_2_FD_132447 | JGI IMG/M metagenome (GOLD analysis project Ga0187781, IMG submission 132447) | Tropical peat soil microbial communities from peatlands in Department of Meta, Colombia - 0715_SJ02_MP02_20_MG | ecosystem: Environmental > Terrestrial > Soil > Wetlands > Peat | place...
CCATGAAAAGGCGTTATGCCATGACCCGGCCAGAAAGCCAGACCGTTTTGCACGGCATTCAGTGTGCCGATTGTTTACTGCTGCACGATGACAGTACATGTAAGGCTGCTTCCAATGTTGAGCCGCCGATCCAGCGTGTGCCTGTGAGCTATTTTGTCTTCGATAAGACAATCATCATGTTCTGATGGTTCTTGGAGATTGGGAAATTTCGTCAGGATTACAGGTCATTTTCTGGTCTTACCAGCTTCGATTCCTGATGCTGAATAATGGCTTGGACGGCGCGGTGTTGCAATTTGCGGCGGTTGGCAATGGCGTAGTAATGCTCTTCTACGCCATCCAGCACGCCAAGCATGCGTAGCGGCTCTCCTGAATAGCCATCATCCGCCGCCAGAGCCGGTGCCGGAAACAAGCCAACACCGTGCGCAGCAAAGGTCCGCAGCAATGCACCATCCTTGAATTCCCCGACAATATCCGGACGGATGCCGCGCTCATCCAGCCAGTGTTCCACCTGTCCTCGCAGCACATTGTCCCGGGTAGGCAATAGCATGGGCGCACGCTGCAGGCTGCGGGGAAAGTCCTTGCCATATTGCAGGGACAAGGCCGGGGTGGCAAAAATCATCACCGGGCTGCGTGCCAATAGATAAGACTGCATGGCTTGCTGTCCAACCGCTGGTGCAGGTCGGTCCGCCAGGACCAGGTCCAGGCTATGGCTGGCCAGCGCATGCAGTAATTGATCGAAGTTTCCTTCATTGCACTGCAGGCGCACTTTTTGCGCCATGTGCAGCGCTGGTTGCAGCAAGCGGTAGGCGATACTTTTGGGGAGCACATCACTGATACCACTGTTCAGACGCAGAGCGCTATCCAGTTGTCCATCTGCCAGCATGTCCTGCAGTTCTTCACCAATCTGGAAAATTCGATCCGCATAGGTTTGTGCCATGCGGCCGGTTTCTGTCAGTACCAGCCCGCGTCCCTGCTGGGTAAAGAGCGCTTTGCCTACACTGTGTTCCAGTTTTGAAATCTGTCCGCTGATGGTCTGGGCAGACATGCCCAGTTGCTGCGCAGCCGCACTGATGCTTCCTGTCCGGGCTACCGCCCAGAAGTAGTGCAGGTGCTTGTAATTGATTTGCTTGAACATGAATATTCGAAAAAGCCGTATTGATTCTATGATTTTATTTTATTTTTTCGATGAAAAGAAAGCGATATCATGCCGTCCTCCCTGGGGTGCGCGGCGGTACAAGCCAGTGTCACCCGGAGGTGTCCTCTGCCAATGAAGGTGTGATCACCGCCTGTGGGCCGTGTGGAGTCAGTCCGGCAACGCTAGGGACCACACGGCTTTTGCGTCAGCGCTCGGCGTGAGCGCATGCCCACGGCGCTGTGTGCCAGCTATGCATGAAAGAGAAATAAATGGAATGGATCTATCTGTTGTTTGCAGGCACACCTTTGTGGATGTGGCTGCTGTTTGTTTTGCTTGTGGTTTTTCTACTGGCTTTTGATCTTGGTCTTCTCAACAGGAATGATCATGAGATCGGCGTGGCAGAAAGCCTGAAACTGTCTGCTTTTTACATTGCCATGGGCTTGGCATTTGGTGTGTGGGTCTGGTGGCTCCAGGGTAGAGATGCGGGCATGCTGTATTTCACTGCTTACCTGGTGGAGAAATCCTTGTCGATGGACAATATTTTTGTCATGTCGCTGATTTTCACTGCCATGGCCGTGCCGCGCTGCTATCAGCACCGTGTGCTGTTATGGGGCATTCTGGGGGTGATTGTCCTGCGTGCCATCATGATAGGGCTGGGAGCGGTGTTGGTCGCCAGTTTTAAATGGGTGCTGGTTTTATTTGGCCTGTTCCTGCTATTAACCGGGGTGAAAATGCTCTGTGGCAAACAGGAAGCCTCTCCGCTATTGGATGACAACCGACTGTATCGTTTTTTGCGCCGTCATCTGCGCTTGACGCCAGGCTTGCATGGCGGGAATTTCCTGGTGCGGGGTGAGCAACACGGTCTGCGTACAGGTTGGTGGGCAACGCCTTTGTTGATGACATTGATACTGATCGAAAGTGCTGATCTGGTGTTTGCTGTTGACAGTATTCCTGCCATTTTCTCGATCACCCAGGACCCGTTTCTGGTTTATACCTCGAATATTTTTGCCATTCTCGGGCTAAGAGCGCTTTACTTTGCCTTATCTGCCATGCTGCATCGTTTTGAATATCTTAAATACGCCCTGGCCCTGGTGTTGATATTTATTGGTTGCAAGGTAGCCCTGGCTTATCTGAATGATGTCGGTTTGCTGGAATTTCATATCGGTACGGCTTGGTCCTTGGGCGTGACCTTGGGCTTGTTGTCGGCGGGAGTATTGTGGTCTTGGTACCGTACCCGGCTTGAGCAGGTTTGAAAAAAAGCTGACCGGTGCTTGTCAGGCAATATATCAGGCAATACGGCCCCTGCCGGGATTGCAGGGGCCGTCTTTTATTCAGAAAGCAAAACCAGGGGATGTCAGTCGACTTTGGACAGGGTGTCAAAGTCGCTATTGCAGCAGTCTTCGAATTCTTGCTGTGGTGTTTTGAGTCTGATCAGATAAGACTTTCCCTGAGCGGTCAGGATAAGTTCCTTGCCGACTTCGGCCAGCTTTTTCGGGATAAGGAACCAGCGCTGATTCTTGCGGGAATTGGGTTGGGTAATATAAATGGCTGTTGTCGGATGGTCACGGTCACCAGCGGGGTCAACCAGTGACACCCCTACCGGATTCTGTCCCAGTATTTCTATCCCCACCTTGGTGCCGTTTTGCTGGCGCATGATGCGACGGATGGCACCCAGCAGCAGGGGATGATTTTCCGTCTTGACCAGAACCATGCGGCCGATAGCCAGTTGTTCGAAGTTCTTGCCGATAAAAGTCAGGCCCATGCCGGTGCTGCTGATGTCGTTGACCTTCCACTCCTGAGCCTGTTTTTCACTGTCGTTTTCGACATCCTGAATCTTGACCAGAAAGGATGCGCGATCAAAGCCGATGCTGATCTTGGCATTGGAACTATGCAAGGAGCGTTCCGATTTACGCAGGGATTTACCCCCGTCATCGGACCAGCGGATGGCCAGTTTTTCGCACAGATCAAGCCATTCCGAGCGTTCCAGTTGCGCATCCAGCGCCTTGAGCATGGGTGGAATGGCGCGGTCCAGGTCAAACATCAAGTCAGCAAGGCGACTGGTCAGGTCGCTGGTAGACCAGTAGCGTAGCCATTTGCCAGCCATGCCACGTAAAATCGGCTGCGGGTGCTCCGGCATGCTCAGGTTGAGGACAAACACCGGCTCCTGTGTGGGCGGTATCTTTTCCAGGTGGAGGCCCTGGCTTAGCGGCATCAGCAATTGGTCTACGGCGATAATTTCGCGGTGTAGCATGTTGTCGGTCTGCGCCAGATACAACATGCATCCTTGAACCAGCAGTTGCTCGCAGCAGACTTCAATACTGGCATCTGGATACAGCAGGAGCGGGGTACGCGCCACCCCGGATTCTTCAGCCTGCGTGTAAAAACGGAAACCCTGCTGCCAGACTGAACCTTCCGGTTTAAGATAGCGTAGCGAATTCCAGGCAATCAGGCGCATCTGGTGGTGTAGACCACGTGCGGTGATCAAGCGGATATCAGCTTCTATGGCATTATTGGGTGCTGCCTGATGCAGGCGCAGGCAGATCTGATAGGCATTCGCCAGTTCGTGCCAGTAGGCAAGAATGGTAGGCAGATAGCTTTTGCTGCCAGGACTACCTTGCAGGAAATCCTTGCACAGCTGCCCATGAATGTTGTGTGCCTTGTCGTCAACATAGACCAAGGTCTTGATGCGCTCTTTCAAGGAGATCTCGGTATCCGCGTTGAGTTTGGATACGGCTTTGATGATCTCGATCAGGGCAGTGAAATATTCGGCCTGCGGCAGATCCCTCACCAGCAAGGTTGCCGACTGGGCAATAGTGCTTGCGAGCGAGTTTTTGGAGAGTAGGGAACTGACCAGGGATTTGAAGTCGAACATTGTGCCTAGCTTTATTGGCTCTATGCTGTTTTGAAGAGATGACGCTATATCTTACGTCAGCGTACTGCTTAGGTGAAATAGTAAATTGTCCTTTTTTTACTAATTATGCATTCTGAAACAAGATTTATTTTGAAATTGTTGTCCAGAGTATGGGTTTTACTGGTTTTCCTGCTGTCTGCGACCTGCTATTCCCAGTCTTTTGAACTGTTACCAGACGAGGGCGTCGGGGTGGTGCTGGGCGGTGGTGGTGCCCGTGGTTTTGCCCATCTAGGTGTATTGCGTGAGCTGGAAAGGCTGCATATTCCTATCCGTTGCATTGCTGGTACCAGTGCAGGCGCCTTGATTGGTGGCATGTATGCCAATGGGCTGGATCTTGATCAGATGTCGGAAGATTTCAAGCGCGCAGACTGGGACCAGATGTTGTCAGGAAAAGTGGCTCGTTCCGATATTCCGTATGACAAGAAACGGGACGATTACAAAAATTACCTGGATGTCAGCTTTGGTCTGAAAGATGGACAGCTGAAGGTGCCGCGTAGCGCCATCAATTCGCAACAGATTGAAATGTTCATCCGCAAGCTGACTCAAGATCGGCAGATTGATTCTTTTGACAAGCTGCCCCTGCCATTCCGGGCCATTGCTACCGATCTGGCCAATGGCGAGGCGGTGGTGTTTGACAAAGGCTCCCTGGCTGAAGCCTTGAGGGCCAGCATGGCGGTTCCCGGCCTGTTTGATCTGGTGGAGACCCATGGTCGTCTGCTGGTGGATGGTGGCCTGGCGCGCAATCTGCCCATTCAGGATGCGCAGCAATGCGCGCAACATCTCATCGTGGTGGATGTGGGTACGCCCCCCTTGAAAAAGGATGAAATCAACAGTCTGTTTGATGTGGTGGCGCAGACCAGCAATCTCATGGTCAATCGTAATGTGAAGGAGCAGCTGGCCTTGCTCCGGCCTGACGATGTGGTGATCAGGCCTGCGCTGAATGGCTATAACGTCGCATCCTTCGTGGATAACCAGGCCATCATTCAGTCGGGCAGCGAGGCAGCGGCGGCCCAGTCCGCAGCATTGTCCCGTTATGCAATCAGCCCGGAGCGCTATGCGGCATGGCATCAACGACTGTTGCTGCCGGCTGCGCCGCAGATTGATACCGTACAGGTTGTTGCGCCGGCAGGTTTTGTCAATCACCAGGAGCTGGACAAGCAATTGGTAGGGCAGGCCGGGCCAGATACGGTGAATACCGTGCGTGAGACCTTGCGGCAGATCTTTTTCGGCGGCGATTTTGACCGTATCAGCTACGATATTGCCACGCAGGAAGGTCGTAATGTGCTGACGGTGCTCCCGCTGGAAAAGAATATCGGCCCCAACTATCTGCATTTCGGACTCAGCCTGAACAGTACGACACCGGGCGATTCCAGTTTCAGCTTTCTGGCGTCCTATCAGCGCGACTGGGTCAATGGTGCTGGCGGCTCATGGCGTAATGAATTGGTGCTGGGAACAGACAAACGGTTCAAGAGCGAGTTTTATCAGCCTTTTTATTATGGCAGCCCTTTCTTTGTGGCAGGCAGTGCCAGTTATCAACAGCAACCCCTGTCCTTCTTTGATGACACTCACATCAAATATGCCGAAGTCAGTAATGACATCATGAGTCTGAATGGCGATCTGGGCATGGTGTTGGGGCCTTATGGCGAATTGCGTTTGGGATTATATGATTCCCGGGTACACAGCTATGTTTCGATGGGGGAGATTAGCCTGCCGCCGGGAGATAACTCGCATGACTTCCTGGGGTTGAGAGCCAGCCTGGTCATTGACCAGTTCGATAACCCGCGCTGGCCGCGTTCAGGGTATTACCTGAACGCCCAGCTCTCGGCAGACCAGCCAGCGCTGGGTAGTTTTGCGGATAGCAAACTTTACAATGCCACGGCAGAAGATGTGATGACTTTTGGTGATCTCACTCTGCGGGTGAGCGGTAAAATGCGCGGTACGCTGAACCGTGCCCCGGACGATTACCGCCTGCAATCCTTGGGCGGCTTTCTCAACTTGACCGGCTATCAGGCAGGAGAGCTGCTGGGTAACCGGGTGGCGTTCTCCCGGCTGATGTTGTACTGGCGTGCGGCCAGCTTGCCTTCCATTCTGGGGAGTGGTCTGTATGCCGGGGTGTCGGCCGAGGTCGGCAAGGTCTGGGATAACCCGTTTACTGGCAATGATACCCAGTGGATTCCGGCCAGTTCCTTGTTTTTAGCGGCAGACACCATCCTGGGGCCTTTCTTTATCGGCGTAGGCAATGCCAAGGATGGCAAGCTGAGCGCTTATATTTACCTGGGGGCGGATTACTAGTGCATGTAAAACGGCCACTGCGAGGTGGCCGTTTTGCTGTGTGATGCCGCAGAGGGCGGTCGATCAAGAGCGGCTAACAAAAAACCTGCTGCGGCGTTTCGCCTCCTTGCCTCAGGGAGGCTACGCTATGTTGTTAGCCGCTCTAAATAGTGTAGCTCGCGAGACTGTGAACAAGCTCGGAGCGGCTCTTAAACCTGTGGGAAGAACAGGCTGGCCAAGGCTGCGCCGGGGTCATCCTGACGCATGAAGGCCTCGCCGACCAGGAAGCTATGCACATCGTGGCTGCGCATCAGGCGGACATCTTCCTCACTCAGGATGCCACTTTCGGTGACGGCAATGCGTCCGGACTCAATGCCGGGCAGCAATTTGAGTGTGGTGGCCAGGCTGACTTCAAAAGTGCGCAGATTGCGGTTATTGACGCCGATCAGCTCGGTTTTCAACTGTACTGCCTGTTCCAGTTCTTCCTCGTTGTGCACTTCCACCAGTACCGCCATGCCCAGTTCATGGGCCAAGGCTTCGAAATCACGCATCTGGCTCAGAGGTAGTGCGGCAGCAATCAGCAGGATGCAGTCGGCTCCCATGGCACGGGCTTCATACAACTGGTATTCGTCCACCATGAAGTCCTTGCGCAGGACGGGCAAATGGCAGGCGGCACGTGCGGCCTCCAGATAACTGGCATCACCCTGGAAATACTGTTTGTCGGTCAGTACCGACAGGCAGGCAGCCCCGGCCGCAGCATAGCTGGCGGCAATGGCCGCTGGCTGGAAATCAGCCCGGATGACGCCCTTGCTGGGACTGGCCTTCTTGATTTCGGCAATCACTGCCGGCTGGCCCAGCACATGTTTGGCACGGATAGCGGCGACAAAATCACGTTTGTCAGTGGCGCGCAGCTCGGCGGCACGGCGTACCTCGGCCAGTGGGCGGGACTGCAGGGCGGCGGAGACTTCCTGATGCTTGGTGGCAACGATGGTGTTGAGGATGTCGGACATTCTGTAAGCCTGTGGTGATGCGTTCAACCAAAACGGACATCATGCAGAACTGAGCCGGCTTTGGCAATGCTCTGTCTGCCCGGTGGCGCCGGGCGGGGCTCACAAATAGGGCTGGAAAAACTGCAGGATGCGTTGTGGCAGCCAATCGATATGGCCGGGGAAGCGTCCACTGGCGAAGCCGACATGGCCGCCATGTTGCGGGAATTCCAGTTGGACTTGCGGGCTGACTTCGTGCGCAGCAGGAAGGGCGCTGGCGGGCAGAAAGGGATCATTGCGCGCGTTCAGTACCAGGGTGGGGCAGCTGATCTGCCGCAGGCGTGATTTGCTGCTGGCGCGCCGCCAGTAGTTCAGCGCGCTACCAAAGCCATGTAACGGCGCGGTGACCAGATCATCAAATTCGATGAAGGTACGTGCCTGGCGCAGACGCTGGCCATCAAACAAGCCGGGATGCTGCTGCAAGGTTGCCAGGGCCTTGGGTTTGAGCGTGCGCATGAATATGCGGGTGTACAGCAGTTTGCCCAGGCCGCGATCCAGCCGCGTGCTGGCGGCAACCAGGTCCAGCGGCGCGGAAATGGCCGCCGCTGCTCTGGGGAGGGCTTGGTCGCCATCCTCCGCCAGATAGTTCAGCAGCATGCTGCCCCCCAGCGACACTGCAGCAACGGCCATGCGCGGGTAGCGTGGGGCCAGGGTGTGCAGTATCCAGCGGATTTCGGCGGCATCGCCAGCGTGATAGGCACGGGGCAAGGCGTTGTCCATGCCGCCGCAGCCACGAAAGTGTGGCACCACGCCATGCCAGCCACGTTGGGTGACTTCGTGCATCAGAGCGCGGGCATAGTGGCTGTCGCTGCTGCCTTCCAGTCCGTGAAACAGAACCACCAGCGGGCTCCCGGGCGTGCCGTCGACAAAGTCCAGTGCGATGCTGCCGCCATCCGGCGTGGGCCACTGCTCGCGTCGATAGGCAGGCCGTGGTGTGCGTATCATCAGTGCCGGCCAGATGGTCTGGCTATGCCCGTCCGGCAGCCACAAGGGCGGCTGGTAGGGCATCAGGCAGCCGGCGGCTTCTGGGCGGATTTGGGCCGGAAAGCCTTGACGATCTCGGGCCGGGTTTCGGCATAGGGGCCACCGATCAGGTCGATGCAATAAGGCACGGCGGCAAAGATGCCGGGTACCAGGGTTTCGCCCTGTTCGTTCTTCAGGCCTTCCAGGGTCTCCTTGATGGCCTTGGGTTGTCCCGGCAGGTTGAGAATCAACGCTCCCTTGCGAATCACGCCCACCTGGCGCGACAGGATGGCGGTGGGAACAAAGCGCAGGCTGATCTGGCGCATTTGCTCGCCAAAACCGGGCATTTCCCGATCAGCCACCGCCAGCGTGGCATCCGGGGTGACATCCCGTGGGGCCGGCCCGGTGCCGCCGGTAGTCAGTACCAAGTGACAGCCTTCTTCATCCACCAGCTGGCACAGCGTGGCCTCGATATCGGCCTGCTCGTCCGGAATCAGCCGGGCGATGGTGACGAAGGGGCTGGCCAGCGCGGTGGCCAGCCATGCTTCCAGGGCGGGAATGCCCTGATCCTGATACACACCACTACTGGCGCGATCCGATACTGATACCAGGCCGATTTTCAGCATTACTCATCGTCTCCGAAGCTGTCTTCTTCAGGGGAGTCCATGTGCTGACGCGGCTTGCCCGGCTCGGGAATGGCTTGCTTGATCAGCTGGAACAGCAGGCGGAAGGACTTGGGCGGCTTGCTTTCGGCCTGTTCCTTGCGTGCATTGCGAACCAGTGTGCGCAACTGTTGCGGGTCGACGCCGGGGAATTCGTTGATGAAGGTGGCCGACATCTTGTCGTCGCTCATCAGGCGTTCGCGCCAGCGTTCCAGCAGATGTTGCCAGGCGATATGCTCGGCGGACTCGCCCTTGATCACCAGCAGGTACTGGCGGATGGGTTCGGGATCGATATCGCGCATCAGCTTGCCGATATACTGCAGCTGGCGACGCAGTGCGCCGTGGGCGGTAAAGCGCTTGTGGTCCAGAATGGCAGTCAGCAAATCCTCGGGCAGCTGCATTTTCTTCAGCGTATCCTTGGAGAGTTCGACCAGCTCCTTGCCCAGATCCTGCAGCGCGTCCATGTCGCGCTTGCGCTGGGACTTGCTGATCATGCCATCAGGCAGGCTGTCGTCCTGGTAGTCAGTCATCGTGCAAAAGTCTCTACGGTTTTCAAGGCTGGTATGATACCGGAAAAGGCGTGTCGCTTCCTGTGCAAACACGTCCGGCGTGGCACGGTTCCGACAGTGTCGCGTCATCGGCAAGGCAAAATACATCATGGTAGATAAGACATTGGCAGACAACACATTCAGTTTCAGTAAAGACCTGTTGCAAGAAGTGGCCAGCCGCGTGCTGGAACTGGCCCGCCAGCAGGGGGCCAGCGCCGCCGAGGCAGATGTTTCCGAAGGCCTGGGACAGACCGTGAGCGTACGGCTGGGCGACGTGGAAACCATTGAATACAACCAGGATAAAGGCGTTGCCGTGACTGTCTATCTGGGGCAGAAAAAAGGCCATGCCAGTACCTCGGATTTTACCGATCAAGCCTTGCAGGATACGGTGAAAGCCGCACTGGATATTGCCCGCTTTACGGCCGAGGACAACTGTTCGGGCCTGGCCGATCCACAATTGCTGGCAACGGATTTTCCTGATCTTGACCTGTTCCACCCCTGGGACCTGTCTGTCGAGCAGGCGGTGACCCTGGCGCGGCAGTGCGAAGATGCCGCGCGTGGTGTGGATGCGCGCATCCGCAATTCCGAGGGCGCGTCGGTATCGGCACAGGCCAGCCACTTTATCTATGCCAACAGCAATGGTTTCATGGCGGGCTATCCGGGCAGCCGTCACAGTATCTCGGCGGCCGTGGTGGCCGAAGAGGGCGGTTCGATGCAGCGCGATTACTGGTACTCGGTGGCCCGGCACCCCGGAGACCTGGACGATCCGTTGCAGGTGGGACGTATCGCCGGTGAGCGTGCGGTACGTCGTCTGTCTGGTCGCCGGATCAAAACCGGGCAATACCCGGTATTGTTTGAAGCGCCGGTGGCAGCATCCCTGATTGGTCATCTGGTATCTGCCATCAGTGGTGGCAGCCTGTACCGGAAATCGTCTTTCTTGCTGGATTCGCTGGGACAGCAGGTGTTTCATTCCAATATCACTATTGATGAAGATCCCTTCGTGCTGCGCGGCATGTCCAGTGGTGCCTTCGATAGCGAAGGGGTGGAAACCTCGTCTCGCCGCTTGATTGATCAAGGGGTGCTGCAAGGTTATATGCTGGCCAGCTATTCGGCGCGCAAGCTGGGCATGCAGACCACGGGTAATGCCGGAGGTCCGCATAATCTGCTGGTCCATACCACGGGTGAGAGTTTTGAAGAGCTGCTGGCGCAAATGGGCAGCGGCCTGCTGGTCACCGAATTATTGGGACATGGCGTCAATACTGTCACTGGCGATTACTCCCGCGGGGCGGCTGGATTCTGGATAGAAAATGGCGTGATTGCCTACCCGGTGGAGGAGATCACCATTGCCGGTAATCTGCGCGACATGTTCCAGCATATGGTGGCGGTGGGAACTGACATCCTGGTGCGTGGTGGCAAGGTCATGGGCTCGGTATTGATTGAAAACATGATGGTGGCCGGCGAGGACTGAGTTGCCGTGATCGGCCTGGCAAAGCAGGGGCTTTGCGGCTATGCCTAAAACAATCAGTAATGCATCCATGGAGAGGTGCAAGATGGCGGGGCGGCACAAGATTGGCCTGGTTTTGTCAGGTGGCGGCGCGCGGGCGGCTTATCAGGCCGGCGTGCTGCTGGCTATCTCCCGCTTATTGCCCGAGCCGGAGTGCAATCCGTTTCCCATTATCTGTGGCACCTCAGCGGGAGCCATCAATGCCGTGGCCCTGGCTGCGGGGGCGTGTAATTACCGTCAGTCGGTACTGTATCTGGCCCAGATGTGGAAGCAATTGCATATCCATAATGTGTACGATGCCAGCTGGCCTTATTTCCTCAAGACGTTTTTCCATTTCGGGGTGTCGATCGCCACGGGAGGGCGAGGATGGAAGAATCCGAAAAGCTTTCTGGATAATGCGCCGTTACGGGATTTTCTTGCTCAAACCATGCCGCTGCAGGGGATTGAGCAGTCATTGCAGCAAAATGCACTGCAGGCCTTGGCGCTGACGGCCTCCTGTTTCAGTACCGGCATGTCTGTCACCTTTTTCGAGGGGCAGCAGCAGATTGCGGAATGGACGCGTCACCAGCGGATTGGGGTGCGGGAGAAGATTTCGCTGGATCATTTGATGGCGACAGCGGCAATCCCGCTGATTTTCCCTTCTATCCAGATTGGTCAGCAGTATTATTGCGATGGTGCCATCCGGCAGATGACGCCCTTGTCACCCGCTTTGCATCTGGGGGCGGAAAAGCTGTTTATCGTCGGTCTGACCAGTCAGCGCCCGGACGCGGCTGAACGACGCAATGGCGGTCAAGCCCCTTCGCCGGCACAAATCTTCGGCCATCTGCTCAATAGCGTTTTCATTGATAGCATGTCGATGGATATGGAGCGCCTGTTGCGGGTCAACCATACGGTATCGTTACTCGATGGGCATCAGGAACTGACAACACAGACCAAGCTGAAGCAAGTGGATATCTTCATGCTGAATCCCAGCCAGTCGCTGGAGAGTATCGCCTACCAGTATGCGCATGAATTTCCACCGGTCTTGCGGTTTTTGATGAAGGGTGCAGGCGCTACGCGGCCACGTGGCATGACGTTGGCGACTTATTTATTGTTTGAACCAGGCTATTGCCGAGCCTTGATTGCATTGGGTTATAAAGATGCACTCAAGCAAAAGGAAGCTATTCGGCATTTTCTGGAACTTTGAACGCAGAGAGAAATCTCAGGTTTTCCGTATTTATTCAAAAAAAGCATAGCAAGGGGATGTTGTGAGTATTTGCCTATCGCGTAGACAAGGTTTTTTACTGGTCAGTGCTGCTTGTGCAGGGGCCATGGGCTTTGCCCTGTATTCTCAGTATGTATTGGGGCTGGAACCATGCCCCTTGTGCATTTTTCAGCGTGTCGGTGTGATTTCGGTCGGGGTGATTGCCTTGCTGGCGGCCTTGCATCATCCGGGGCGCACTGGGTATCGGGTATGGGCACTGCTGGGGGTGCTGGCTGCGCTGGGCGGGATGTCGGTATCCTTGCGCCAGCTCTGGTTGCAAAGCCTGCCTGAGGATCAGGTGCCGGCTTGTGGGCCTGGCCTGGATTACCTGCTGCAGAATTCACCATTCTGGGATGTGTTGTCCAAGGTGTTCAAGGGCAGTGGCGAATGCGCCGTGGTGGACTGGACATTTCTGGGGCAGGCCATGCCGTTCTGGGTGGCAGTGTTCTTTGTCGGCGTGATTGCCATGCAGCTGTGGCTGGGATTTCGCAAGAATTCGGCCTGATGTAAAGATGAAAACCGGTTTGGGCAACTGAGCCGGTTTTGCATCATTTCAGCGGATCATCATTGGATTGGACTTTCCGCAAACGCAAAAAAAGCAGCCTTGGGCTGCTTTTTTGATATTGGCGGAGTGGACGGGACTCGAACCCGCGACCCCCGGCGTGACAGGCCGGTATTCTAACCAACTGAACTACCACTCCAAACCTTGGTGGGCGTTGACGGAGTCGAACCGCCGACATTCTGCTTGTAAGGCAGACGCTCTACCAACTGAGCTAAACGCCCGAAAAGGGTTACTGCTTTTAATCTGTTGGCCGAGTGGACGGGACTCCAACCCGCGACCCCCGGCGTGACAGGCCGGTATTCTAACCAACTGAACTACCACTCCAACCTTGGTGGGCGTTGACGGAGTCGAACCGCCGACA
>Ga0187781_10002801_pt1 | contig 13205 bp, 15 predicted proteins | sample 0715_SJ02_MP02_2_FD_132447 | JGI IMG/M metagenome (GOLD analysis project Ga0187781, IMG submission 132447) | Tropical peat soil microbial communities from peatlands in Department of Meta, Colombia - 0715_SJ02_MP02_20_MG | ecosystem: Environmental > Terrestrial > Soil > Wetlands > Peat | place...
AATTGAACCTGCTGGCCACGGTCGCGAAACCGGAAAATCGCAAACGCCAGGCCGAGCTGCGAAAGAATGAAAACCGTGGCAGTCACATAGAGGGTCAGATCGTACTGATGGTCCACCGCCCGGCCCACCGCGGTGATTGGCGCGGGCGCCGGATACAGCGCGGAGGCAAAAACGTACACGGTCACGACGACCAGAATCACGATCAGGAGCGCCAGAATGGCGGGTGTGGCCGCGGAACCGCTTTCGCGCTTTCTGATGCGCATCGCTCCTCCCTGAGAGACGAATCGAAAGCGTTTGATTGGCCTGCGGGGCCAAATCAAAACAGGCCATCATATATAAGCGCGGGGGAATTTCAAGGCCGATTGTGGGGAAATTTGAGCGAGTTTTGCGGCAGGAAAAAGTCCCATCCGGCACCGCGTCCCGACTCGCGATCGAGAAACGGGAGGACAGGCACTACGGTTCATTCGCCGAAGCTTGAAATATAACAATTTCTGTTATACAATGCAGCGTATGACTTCGCAGGAATTACGCATGGAACGCCTGGCAAGGGGCTGGAGCCAGAAGAAAGTAGCCGAAAGATTGGGGGTTTCTCAAGCCTATGTCGCCATGCTCGAAAAAGGCAGCCGCCCCTTGACGGAGCGGCTCGCTCGAAAATTCGTTTCGGCGACTCAGTCTTCAGCAATCTTGCTTCCCCTCCCCGAGATGTTCGACTTAAAAGAAATGGCTCCGCAGCAGCTTGCGGAATCTCTGGCCGCGCTCGGCTATCCCGGCTACGCCTATCTAAAGCATCGTGCGGCGAAAAAGCATCCCGCCGAAGTGCTGCTTCTCGTTCTGTTTCTGGAGAATCTTGAGCCCCGATTGGTCGAGGCCCTTCCCTGGTTGCTGCTGAAATTTTGGCAGATGGATTTTTCGTGGCTCGTCGAACAGGCGAAGCGCCACGATCTCCAGAACCGGTTGGGGTTTGCCGCCGCTTTGGCGAGGCGGATGTCCGCACAGAAGAAAAACAAGGACCGGAGTCAAAAACTGGCGCAACTCGAGGCCACGCTCGAGCGAAGCCGGCTTGCCCGAGAAGATAATTTTTTGAGACCGGCGCGCAATGAAGCCGAACGCCGCTGGATCCGGGAAAACCGGTCGGAGGATGCCCGTCACTGGAATTTACTCACTGACCTCCGGCCACAACATTTAGCCTACGATGCCTGACCTGCCTTCACCATGGCGTGAGTTCCTCAGCGAACTCGATGCGCGGCTGGCTGAGTCCGTTGCGCTCCATTGCATCGGTGGTTTTGTCATCAGTTTATTCTATGGCCTTCCACGCCCAACCGGCGACATCGACTATTACACTGCCATTCCGTCTTCGCCAGAATTGGATCGGCTCGCAGGGCCAGGTTCGGCTCTCGAGGCAATACATAACGTTCGCTTGCACAGAGTCACGGTGACAGACATGCCCGAAGATTACGAAGAACGTCTGCGAGAGATGTTTCCGCGCGCATTCGAAAAGCTGCATCTCTTCGCTGTCGATCCCTACGACCTGATCTTGTCGAAGCTCGGACGCAACAGCGGCAAGGATCGTGACGATGCTGCCTATCTGTTTCAGACATTTGCGCTTGATTCGAATGTTCTAGAAGAGAGATACCGGAAAGAGCTACGGCCGAACCTCAGTCTGCCTGATAGGGGGGATCTGACCCTCAGACTTTGGCTGGAAATATTTCGGGGCGATTGAGATAACAGAATCTCAAAAATGGTGCGGTCGAGTGGATTCGAACCACCACGGTATTGCTACCGCCAGCCCCTCAAGCTGGTGCGTCTGCCAGTTCCGCCACGACCGCGCAGAAACCATCGTAAACGGCAAAGATTTGTTTTGTCAAACTGCGCAAAGGGGGCCGTTCTTCGCGCGCGCTACTTTTTCGAAGGGGCGCTCGGAGCCGGCGGCGGATTTTGCGCCGGAGGCGCTGCCGGCGGCGCGGGTTGTTGCCCGGGCTGCAACGGAATTTGGACGGGTGACGGCGCCTGATTCGTGGGCGCGGGCGTCGGCGCCTGTTTTTGCGTCTTCTCGAGTATCGAGCCGGTGCTGACTTGTTCCGTCGGCCCGCGCTTCACGGAAAGCGTCAGCGAAGTCATCATGAAGACGATGGCGCACCAGGTGGTCGCGCGCGATAGGAAAGTCGCAGCGCCTCGGGGGCCGAATGCCGTCTGGCTCCCCGCCCCGCCGAATGCGCCGGCCAAATCCGCGGCGTTGCCGCTCTGCAGCATGATCACGATCACCAAAACGAAGCAGACCAGGATATGCAGCGTCACCAGCACAAACGAAACGCGCCAGCCCACCCAGATCATTCCGCAGGCGATCAGCAACGACAAACCCCATTTTGCCCAGGATGGCATTTACTGCTCCTTATTTGGGCGCCGCGCGGCTCTGGCCGGCAACCCCCTTAGAATTTCACGATAGCGGCGAACGACTGCGGATCCAGGCTCGCTCCGCCCACGAGCGCCCCGTCAATCTCCACCTGCGCCATCAATCCCCGTATGTTGTCGGGTTTGACGCTGCCGCCATAGAGGATGCGCAAAGCGGAGGCGCGATCGAGCGTGAACAGCGAGCCTGCCAATTCCCGAAGATAGCGATGCGCATCGGCCGCCATCTCCGGAGTGGCCGTGCGCCCGGTGCCGATGGCCCACACGGGCTCGTAAGCTAAAAGAATACGCGAGAAGTCCGGGCCGGTCAACGCGGCGAGGCCGCCTTCGAATTGGCGTTTCAGGACCGCGTGGGTGAGGTTGCTTTCGCGTTCGCCGAGCGATTCGCCGACGCACACGATCGGAGTGAGGCCGGCTTCCAGGGCTGCCTTTACCTTGCGATGCACCCATTCGTCGGTGTCGCCGAAAAACTGGCGGCGCTCGGAATGACCGATAATCACGTAGCGGCAGCCGGTTTCAACTATCATGCCCATCGAAACTTCGCCGGTGAACGCGCCCTGTTTTTCCCAGTGCGCGTTTTGCGCGGCGATGCCAATCGAGGTTCCGCGGGCAGCTTCGACGGCGGCTGCGATCGCCGTGAAGGGCGGCGCGATGACAATGTCGCAATGCTCGCACGAGGCGATGAGCGGCTTGAACGCTTCGAAGAACGCGCGTGTCTCCTCAAGCGTCTTGAACATCTTCCAGTTTCCGGCAATCACGGGGCGGCGCAAGGGGCGCTCCTTCCGAGGAATTCTATTTGTTGGTCAGCGCTTCAACGCCGGGAAGCTTTTCGCCGGCGAGAAATTCGAGCGAAGCGCCGCCGCCGGTGGAAATGTGCGAAATCTGGGAGGCGACGCCGGCCTGCTCGACTGCTGCCACCGAGTCACCGCCCCCGACAATTGAAGTGGCCCCGGCATTCGTCGCAGCGGCGACGGCGCGCGCGATTCCGAGCGTTCCGTGCGCGAAGGCTGGCCTTTCGAACATGCCGAGCGGTCCGTTCCAAACGATGGTCCGCGCCCCGGAGATTTCCCGGCTGTATTCCTCAATTGTTTTCGGGCCAATGTCGAGGCCCATCCAGCCGTCGGGCGTTTGCGCGATGTCCACAGTCTTGGTCGTCGTGGAATCGGGCGATTCGGCGATGACGTGGTCCACCGGAAGAAGCAAACGGAAGTTCCGGCTTTTCGCTTCCGCCAGCAGATTTTTCGCTAAGTCCAGCTTATCGTTTTCGACGAGCGACTTCCCGACCGGAAGTCCCTGCGATTTCAAAAACGTGTACGCCATCGCGCCGCCGATGAGCATGGCATCCGCGAGTTTCATCAAATTGTGAATCACCTCAATTTTGTCGGAGACCTTCGCGCCTCCGAGAATGGCAACGAATGGATGATCGGGATTCGAGACGGCCTTGCCGAGATACGTCAGCTCCTTTTCCATCAGCAAGCCCGCGGCGGAGTGGCTCACGAATTTCGTGATGCCGACGACGGAAGCGTGCGCGCGGTGAGCCGATCCGAATGCGTCGCAAACGAATAGCCCGTCGGAATGCATCGCGAGCTGGCGCGAAAATTCCGGATCGTTGGCCTCTTCCTCCGGGTGGTAGCGCACATTTTCGAGAAGCAGGACATCCCCGTTGCGGAGTAACTGAGCTTTTACGTCTGCCTCGTGCCCGACGCAATCGGAGGCGAAGGCAACCGGCTTCGCGAGCAGCTCGCGCAGGCGCGCGGCGACGGGCGCGAGCGAATATTTCGGATCCACTTTTCCCTTGGGGCGGCCGAGATGAGAAGCAAGCACGAGACGCGCGCCGCGCTCAATCGCCAGGCGAAGCGTCGGAAGCGTCTCGCGGATGCGCGTGTCGTCGCCGACGGCTCCCTTTTCGAGCGGGACGTTGAAGTCCACGCGGATGAAGACGCGCTTTCCTTTCAAGTCTAGGTCGCGGATGGAGAGTTTGTTCATGAGCGAGGTAGACCCGTGTGTTTATGCCGTGCTGAGTTCACGCGGCTACAGCTTCGCAACAAAAAGTTTGATCAGGTCCCGGCAACGGCAGGAATAGCCCCACTCGTTGTCGTACCACGCGAGCACCTTGGCGCAATTTCCGCCGACCACGCGCGTGTACCCGGCATCCACGATGGACGAATGTGGATTGCCGCGGAAATCGATCGAGACCAGTTCCTCTTCCGTGTAGTCGAGAATGCCCTTCATCGGCCCTTCCGCCGCACGCTTGAGCGAGCCGTTCACGGTTTCGACGGTCGCCGGCTTCTCGGTGAATATCGTCAAGTCCACGACGCTGACATTTGGTGTGGGAACGCGCAAAGAGAAGCCGTCGAGCTTGCCCTTGAGCTCGGGAATCACGAGGTGCAGCGCCTTCGCCGCGCCGGTCGAAGTCGGAATCATCGAAAGAGCCGCGGCGCGCGCCCGGCGCAAATCCTTGTGCGGCAGGTCGAGCAATTTCTGATCGTTCGTGTAGGAGTGAACCGTGGTCATCGTGCCGGATACGATGCCGAACGTGTCGTGGAGCACTTTGGCGACCGGAGCGAGGCAATTCGTCGTACAGGACGCATTCGAAACCACGTGGTGTTTCGCCGGGTCGTACGTCTTTTCGTTCACGCCCAACACGATCGTGTGGTCCGGATCGGTGGCCGGCGCTGAAATCAGGACCTTTTTCACCGGGCCGCGAATATGCTTCCGGGCATCCGCGCCTTTGGTGTAAAGGCCCGTGGATTCGACGACGATCGTCGCGCCCACCGAAGCCCAATCGAGCTCCGCGGGATCCTTCACCTTGAATACTTTGAAACTCTTGCCGTCCACGGCGATGGTGTCGTCCGTGTGCGTTACTTTGTTCGAAAGATTGCCGAGGATCGAATCGTACTTGAGCAAATGAGCGAGGGTCATCGAATCCGTGATGTCGTTTACGGCGACAATTTCGATCGCCGGATCCCCCAGCGCCGCGCGAAAGATGTTGCGGCCGATGCGTCCGAAACCGTTGATACCGACTTTCACTGGCATAAATCCTCCGAAGATTTGAGTTGGAAACGAACCGGTAAGGGGCGACCGGCAGGCTGTCAATCGGCTCAGAGATGCTAGGACGCGACGGCGAAAAAGTCAACGAATGTCAGTCGTATTCCGTCACTTTGATCACTTTGTCGCCATTGAACGTGACGAAAACCGTTTTCGCCGGAGGCGTGCCGTAAATCCAATCTTCCGTCTGCACGCCGTTGGGATCTTTCTCCCGGACCTTATGGTCCGGCCGGCCAAGGGCGGCGAGCACCATCTCGTGGTCCATTCCGACGACGGCATGCCGCTCCTTGATCGCTTCCTTGAATTGCGGCGGCAAGGTGTCAATCCAGTTCACCGCCGCCGAATGTTCCTTCGAAAAATCGAGGAACTGGCCGAGGTCGTGCATCAAATCCTCGGCGCTCATGTCAGGAATTGCACGGCCGTAATCGAGGAAGAGAGTCGTGCCATTACCTTCGTTCGGATGCGAATCCTGCTCCGCTGGAAGCTGAGGCAGAGGGCTGCCCGCGCCAACCTGCAAATGATCCCGCCAGTGATACTTCTTCTTCCCGCCGCCATTCAGTTGAATGACGATGTCCTTGGATCGAAATTCGAGGCTGGTGATTTGCACCGTGTCGCCAGGACTCGCGGCGATGCCGCCTTCTCTCAGTGCCTGCTGCAAATCCTTATCGGAAACCTTCTTGCCCGCTTCAACCTTCAGGCCTTTCTTTCCGCCGGGCAGCGGCTTCACAACCTTGGCGAATTCACCATCCACATAGCGGATGATTTCGAGGCGCGATTGCGGCTTCAAGTCGGCCGGCTGATTCGACTGATGCTGCGTCACGGCCATGAAAACGTCGGGCGCCGCTCCTGGGCCGGAAAGAGGCCTCAAATCCGGTGCGCCGAGCATGGGCATCTTGAAATGAGCGGTATCCGGTGTGTCGGCAGCAAGCGCAAGCCCAAAGGCCAGCACGAGGGCGAGAACGAAGGTCGTTCGGGAGAGCATAGCCAGTTTCAGTCCCCCTATGATATTCCGGTTTGCCTTTTAGGTGAATATAGATTCGCGGATTGGCTGGCAGGTTTCCCGAGACTCCGGGCAACCTGCGGCGGGACCCCGGTTGGCTCCTAATTTTCGATTGGTCGCCGCCTAACTAGAGGCGGCGCGGGCTTTTGGGGCGGATTCTGCCTTTCCCTTCTCTTCCTCGATCTTCTGGTGCGCGAGCATGGGTTCAAAGCAACGCCGGCAGCGCGCTTCGTACATTCCTGTCGCCCCGACGACAATCAAATCCTCAGAGGCAACGGTCCGCTGCGTGTGCACGGCGGGATTCCCGCAACGGACACAGATTGCCAGCAGCTTTGTGATTTCCTCGGCCACGGCCAGCAGCCGTGGAATCGGCTCGAAGGGCCGTCCCATGAAGTCGGTATCGAGGCCAGCGACGATTACGCGCTTGCCTAGGTCGGCGAGTTTCACGCAGGCCGCTACGACGGAATCGCCGAGAAATTGCGCTTCGTCAATGCCCACGACCTCAGTGCGCGGCTGCACCTTTTCAAGAACCTCATCGCCGCTATGTACCAGCTCGGAGGCGATTTCCAGGCCAGAGTGCGAAACAATTCCATTCTTCGCGTAGCGCTGGTCTATCACGGGCTTGAAAATCTGCACGCGTTGCTTCCCGATCTCCGCGCGCCGCAACCGCCGGATCAGCTCTTCGCTCTTGCCTGAAAACATCGGGCCGACGATCACTTCAATCCAGCCCATGTTTCCTTTGACGATATCCACCTTGTCCCGCCTCCTGTGGTTAGGCTAGCACAACGCGCTGTGGAAATTCAGGCGCGCGCGTTTGTCTTCTGTGGCAAATAAATTTCGCGGTTGAAGAAGGGCGCGAACGCATTGATGATGGCGACGCGGAACGCATCCTGGCGCGTGATCAGATTTCGCGTGAAGACCCCCCAGGCGCCCTGCGCGTCCCGAATCCCGTGGCCTCCGGCATATTCGTCAATCGCCTGGGCGAGCTCAACGCCATCATCCACCACGCGATGGGCCAGCGCTTCAGGGATCAGGATGCTGCCCGACTGGCCAAACGAGCCACGCCCGCTGTTATCTGCGATGTAAGCCCAATTCTGGAGGAAGACCAGCCGCGCACCATTTTGCTCGACCACGTCGAGCCCGCCTTCGAGCCCGGCGAAATAATTCCATGGCTCATTTTTCTCGCGTGCAAGACGAAGGAGCGCTTCGGCGCGCTGCCGCGCTCCCATCATGATTGCGGCGCGCGAGAGTGGCGTGTGGCTAACGCCGCTCGGAACCTCGATGCCCACGACCTCAAACTGCGGATTGCCGCCACGGGCCGCACCGATTGCCTCGAGCGCTTCCCTGACGGCATTCAGCTTCGGCCGGCGCGTGCTGCCGACGGCGATGATGATTTTATCCATGCCGCCGGAATTTTATCCTTCTTTCCAGAGCTGGGTTTGCTTTTCGCGGGCGAACCGCGAGGCAAGGAATTCCTTCAGCGATTCGATCGAAGAGAAGACCTGGTCCGAGCAACCGAGCATCCATCCGCTCACCTGCTCGACGGGGAGCGGCGTGACGAGGTACACGGGGATCCCTTTGCGATGCGCAATGGTCAGTTCCGCCGGAGTTCCGCCACTCTGCACCGCAGCCGCGTCCCAATAGCAGATGACGTAGTCGGCTTTGTTTTCGATCAGCTCGATGTCGAAAGCGATAATTTTCCGAACCACCCGGCGAAACCGGTCGAGGTCCTTCGTCTTCCACTCGCGGAAATGCGCTGCTTCTTCGGCGCTGAGATTCTTGCGTTCGTCTTCCGCCGGATCGTAAACGCGATGGCCAAGTTGATCGCGAAGGAAGGGCGCCAGCTTGAGCCGCCACAGCCTTCCCCCGTCTCCGGCGAATTCAATGGGACCGCAGAGATAGGCGAGCATAGGGCTTGGGCGGCAGAAACTCTAGCACGATGGCCGGGTGCTCGCAACGGGCCCGGACCCGCCACGAAAATCAACGGGAGTCATTTGCGGGAGCGGAGGTAAACATCATTTCGCAGAATTTCCATGTACGACTGCGGCTTTTGCAATTCGGCGAAGCCGAATTTGCGGTACAGGCCATGCGCGTCGCGCGTGGCCAGGCTGAAGCGCCGCAGTCCTTGCAGATCGGGGTGGCTCATTACGCATTCCATCAGCCACACTCCCAGGCCTTTGCCCCGGTATTTCTCGAGGACGTAGACGTCACAAAGATAGGCGTAGGTGACTTGGTCAGTGATCACACGCGCAAGCCCGATTTGATGCTTGCCGCGAAACAAAGCGAAACACATGGAATTCCGGAGCGCCTTTTCGACCTGGCCGGGCGAAATACCTTCCGACCAATAGGCACGCGTCAAGAAGGAATGGATAGCGCGAGCGTCCAACTTCGCGGGATCGGTCGAAATCCAATAATCCTGCCGCCGGTATTCTTGGAACATGGCGGAGTATCCCCGTCGCTTCAGCTATGAATGGCGGAATGGGAAAATTCCGCTTTTCATTCCCAGCGTCTCTCAGGAACTGGATGCGGACAACTTCCAAATTGGCACGATCAGTGAAGCCGGGGCTCGAGGGCAGGCTACCGCTGGCTATGGAATATCGAATTTTACCGGCGAAACACGATTAGAATCGGCTGACTTGGAGCTTCATTCGGAAAGTTCAAGGTAAATGGAGCGGGATAAGAGAATCGAACTCTCGCCTCCACCTTGGCAAGGTGGCGTACTACCACTATACGAATCCCGCGGCGAAGGAGACTTCGCAACACCTTCGAATTTATAGCATGCCGCCCACAGAGGGACAAGGCCCCGGGCTCTGGGCACACCTTTGAGCTGGTTGTATTGGGAGCTTCGTCGGGACGCGCAGGTGGGCCTTGGAAGATTCCCGCTAGTCCACTTCCATGATCCGCGTGGCCTTCACGACGGGAGACTTCTTCTGGCGCTCGGCAAACCTCGTCGCACGCTCGCGATCAATGTAGACGCGGGCAAACTTCTCGCCGTCGTGATAATAGACGGTCACCTGCCAGTGGCGGTGTTTGCGGCGTCTGTCGCGGCTCATGCGGCTCGACTTCCTAGGCTTCCCGGGCTTCTTTTTTGTCACTCTCTTATCCCCTGATGCCGAAGAATATGGCAATTTCCTCATGTCAGCGCAAGTACCAAGTTAGGGGTTAACCCTCATATAAAAGCCTATTAAATTCTGAGACTTTCCGCCATCTCGCGCATCGAAGTAATGTGGCCGTCAGGGCCCGAAAATTGGGCCGTAAGGGGAACTTTCACCGGGTTCCCTGCGTAGTAGAAAGTGACCGAGAATTTCGAGGCATGGGGGAGACCATGGTGTTGCGCTGGGGAAGTGGAATGCAGATCGAAGACTTGAGAAACCACCCACAAGAAGCCATCATTTCCTTGAAAAAGCTGCTTTCCAACGGCGCAAGGGTCACTCCGGACCCCAAGCGCCTCGGCTTTTATGAAGTGGAGAGCGGCTCGCTGGTTTATTACATCTTTGCCCCGCCCTCTGCGCAGAAGATCATCCTGTTAGCCACCTGGCCGCATGAGTCGGCCTTAGCCGGCTGCTGCCACGCCGCCTAAGCGGCAAACTGCAATCAAGCGAAGCTAAAAAGCGAAATCTGACGGCTTGAAATCAAGCTCATCGAGGATCTGTTTCTTCAGTTTATAAACGGCTGGCGCGTCGTTTTCGCGCCCATACACGAAATCGCCAGTCGCCTTGGAAATTAGGACGGTAAATTTCTTGCCGTCCTTCATGGAGAGGTCCGCCTCGACAGTCGGCTTCGCCAATTGCGCCAGGATTTCCATGGAAGGATGGTCGAGCACGTCGTCCGCCCGCGCGGAAGTCAGCGGGGTGAATAATTTCCAGGCCGTAGCTGACTTACCTTTCAGGTCCGCGGGCGCTTCGACCGTCCACTCATCGCCCTTGTCTCCCTTGCGATTGGCGGTCAGGATTCCATTGGCATTGTGAAACTCGAAGCGCATCACGTCCCGCGGATCAAAATGAGCCAGCCTCTTGTCGCGTAGCTCTTCGAAGTTCTGGGATAGCTTCTTGTGCAGATCCTCGCCGATGCGGAAAATCATAGGCCGTGAGGTGTCGCGCGCGAAATAGTCGGCATTTTCCTTTTTGCCGACCAGCAACGTAAAAGTCTTGCCCTTGCTATCCGTGGCCGTGTACGTAATGGAGGGAGCAGCAAGCCCATACTTGGCAAGGTTGTCCGGATTTTCGCTGGCAACCGCCGTCCATCGCGCATTAGCGACTCCAGAGATGAGACCGGTGATCAGAGCTTCATCCGCCAACTGGCCGGCGGGCTTCGAAAATTTCCAATCCGACTTGTCCTTGCTGACCGCCAATTCGCCGGAGGAATTCTTCAAATTGATGGAGGCTACGTCGGGAAGCGCGACGGGAAGCACGGCGTGGTTGCGAAAATCGGCGAAATTCAAATCCGTGTTCGCGAGAATCGAGTTCGAAAGCAGCGCGACTTCCTTGGCACTGTCCGGCAGCGCATAAACTGAGGCTCCGGAGAAGTCCTGGTTTCCGAGCTTCAGCGTATGCTTCGCGCCGTCCTTAAGCTGAAATTCCACCACGACCACGGCCGGATCGAGGCCAAATACTTTCAGCCGGTCGGGCGTTCCGGGTTCGTGTTCCGTCGCGCGCGCGCCCGCCAGCCCGGTTGAGATCCGTTCCGCCACTTTCTGGTCTGCATCGGTATCCATGGGCTGAGCGATTCGCCAAACGCCATCGCGTCTCACCAATTGAATAGTCGGCTGGTCCGGCTTCGCGGGATGAGAGATCGTGATCGAACTAATGTCGGCCGCCGCCGGGATTGAAAAAACGGCCTTGCTCGTGTCCGCGATTTCGCCTTCTTTTTTCTCGCCGCGTTTCCAATCCAGGTAATAAAAAGCCGCGCCCAGGACGATGGCGCCGGCCAGGACAATCAACGTGGATTTTTTGATCATGGATTCATTGCCGGAATTTTGGCGGTCCGGCTCAGCGCCGCTTCCACCAGATGTAAGCCCCCGAGAGAATCACGATCCCAGGAAGAATCAGAAGATCGAACCATTTGAACCAGATGCCCTGTGCTTCGGTGAGATTGACCCGGCGGTTCGTGACGGGCTTCGGCCGGATGGAAATCAGGTTTTCATCCTGCGCCAGCCAATTGATGGCGTTGAAGAAGATGTCGCCGTTGCGCTGCTGCCCAATCCACTGATTCGCGGCGAATTCCGAGTTTCCGATTACCACCAGCCGCGAAACGACATCGCCCTTCTTCTTGCTTGCGGAAACGCCGAGCGACAGCGGACCCAAAGTGTCCATCTTGGCATCGTAACGGATTTCGGTCTGCCCTTTTTTCAGGCCGGCAATCGTGAAGCTGCGCGGCGAAGTCTTCAGCAATTCCACCATTTCAGGTTCGACCTTCGAACGGTCCGCGATTCCCACCGTGCGCGCGTTTGGAAAGAGCGACATCGTCCGCCCGAAGTCCTTCGTGATCGGGCTGGCCCCATAGTCGGAAACGATTGGGTATGTCGGGCCGGTTCCTAGGTATCTCCCTATGCCGCTCGCATCAATTACAAGATTCTTGCCCAAATTGACGTTCCAGGCCTGCAGCAACTCGTCGAGCTTGGGGTCGGTCTCCGGGTCAATCAGCAAAAACAATTTTCCGCCGCCATCCAGGTATTTCGTCAGCATGGTCGATTCCGGCGCGAAGAAGGACTGCGTGGGCCCGGCGTCCACCACCACGTCACATTCCGCAGGGATGGCAGCGTCAGTGGCGAGGTCCACGGGGGTGACATTGTAATTTTCGCGCTTCAATTCCTTCTCCACCAGGCTGTAGCCCGCTCCGGATTGTTCACTAAGCGGCTTCTCGCCGTGATTGGTGATGAAGCAGATGGTCTTGAGTTTGTCGCGCGTCACCTTCAGAATCGCGCTCGTAATGTCCTGCTCGCCGAGGTTCCCGCGCGGCCCCGCTTCGAGATGCTCGGTGCGCGAACCCGACGCCGCGATCACGTCACCTTTGCGCGTTGCGCCGTATTGCTTGACGATCTCCGGCTTCTCGTCCGGGTCCACGTTCATGTACTTGAAGTGGTGGCTCGCATACTGGTATTCAGCCATCAGGTCATCGAGGCCGGGATCCAGCCCCTTGTCGAAGCGGACGATCGTGACGTCCTTTTGCAGCCCGCTCACAATCCGCTTTGATTGATCCGAAAGCGTATGGAGTTTTTCCTCGGTCAGGTCGAACCGCTTGTGGTGCCGGTAGGCGGCGAAGTCCACCAGCCCGAGAATGATGATCACGCCTAGCGCCAGAATCGAAGTGTTCGTCCCGAGCTGTGAAGACCGCCGCGAGAAAAACCGCACGATCCCGCCGAACCCGAGCACCAGTGATACGAGCACGAAGACTCCGCCCGCAATCAGCAGCACCTTGCCGAGCGTGAGCAGCGATCCCTGGAACGTATAGCGAACGTAGCTCGCGATCAGCATCGCGACGCCGATGCTTCCGATCGTCCGCGCCCATTCTCCCCGGTCCCACTTCATGTATGAGTTCCTCCCTGCATCGTTCGCTGGAATGAAATTCAGCTAGGCCCGGCGCCAGCGCATCGAATCCACCGAGCGCACGGTGAGAAAGATGAAAAGGATCATGAATGTCGTGTAATAAACCAGCGCGCTCGTATCAATCACCCCGCGCGTAAAGTCGTCGTATTGTCGCACGACGGAAAGATACGAGAGGACGGCGCCAAGGCCGGTGTTGGAGCTGCGTC
>Ga0187781_10002802_pt1 | contig 13198 bp, 14 predicted proteins | sample 0715_SJ02_MP02_2_FD_132447 | JGI IMG/M metagenome (GOLD analysis project Ga0187781, IMG submission 132447) | Tropical peat soil microbial communities from peatlands in Department of Meta, Colombia - 0715_SJ02_MP02_20_MG | ecosystem: Environmental > Terrestrial > Soil > Wetlands > Peat | place...
ACCCTGAGCAAGAGCGGCGCAGGGGTGGGGGGAATCGAGGTCGAAAGGTCCGGGGAGACCTTGATGGTTCGGGTGCCGGGATTGCTCGAGAGCGAGGAACACGCCGCACGTTTGGCAGCCGGGAAATATTTGTTGGAGAAGAGTCTCGGGCAGCCATTGGTAATAAAGGCAGTGCAGTTGGCGCCGAAGTTGATTGCGTTGCCAGCGAAGGAAGAGCCGCCGGCAACGAGCGCGGCCGCATCAGACTAACGGAACTGGTGAGCGGCTGAAGCTGTACCCCCTCACTGGATAAGTTGCGCCACTCCAAGAAAAAGCCAGCCCTCGAGCACACGCGAAACCCAAGTTTTTTTGTGCGTGACGCTTCGGCTGCGTTGCCAAAAAAAAGAGGGAGCTAAGACGCTCCCTCCCCCGACCTGAATTTGCTGCAATCCCGGGAACCACCACAACCGGGGGCAGCACGCGCTCGCATCACGCTGGCCTGCCCTCTGGGTCCGGTGATCAGAAAAGATTGGCGGCAACAATGACCAACTCTTCTTCCGGATGGTTCTGGGCTAACTGAGTTTCCATGCGGCTCTTGGGCAAAGAGCGACCATACTGGCTGCCCGCAACCCACACCTGTTCCAGGAAGTAGTAATCACCCATGCGGCGGAAAACCAGTTTGGTTTTTGGGGCGGGCATGAGTTCTGCACAGGCTTGCGAGATCACCGTGGCAACGGGGGTTTGGTCGGCGTCGGAGACTTGCAACAGAACGCCGTCTTGTGTGAAGTGGTACGAGCCTGCGGTGTAGGCGCGATCTCCCACCACGAAATTGAAGGGAATGGTAGAGGATACTTTTTTCTGTTGGGCGTGGGCGGCGGTGGCGATCAGCAGAATCGCGAAAGCAGTGAGCGCGGAGCGAAGCACTTTCATGGGGCTCTCCTTTTACAAAATATGGCGAGCGACGGATTGATTCCGGGTGGCTCGGCCTTGTGACGCAAAGTAAAGGAGCAAATACGGTGCCAGCGCTTGCCAGACATGCTCGGGCCGTGTCGCTTGGGGAATATACGCATTCTTCTCAAGCCGATGCGCAAGGTAATGAGTTGGCGCGGCGGATGGGGGATGGACGTGCGGACGAGGCGATTAGTCTATCCGATTGGCGGGACCGCAGCTGTGACGCGAGCAGGCCGCTATGACACCAAAGAGGATGCGTGGAGGGCTCACCGATTGGATAGTGGGTCTATCTGTTTGTGCGTAGGTTCGGCAGAGCGAAAAAGCGGAGGCTAAGGATTAGCAGGGACGCACCCAGATTCGGGATGTGGCGGTTTTGCCGAGATGGATGATCTGGGCAGCCACGCGAAGCGTCAGGGTTTCGTCGTAGCCGCGCTCGAGGACCTGCACTTTGCTGGAAGGCAGCACCTGGAGCTCCTGAAGGAAATTGAGAAAGCCTTCGTCTTTTTCGTAAACACAGAGCACTATGGCGGAATCGCCGGAACGCAGTTCGGAGAGCAGCAGGCCCCCTTGTTTACGGAGTTGCGACACGCCACCGGAGAGCGGCACGCCATGTGGACAGGTTTTGTGGCTGGCGAAGCGCTTTTGCAGCAACGCTTCGACTTCGGGCGAGATGGTGTGCTCCATGCGCTCAGCTTCGGCATGGGATTTGGCCCAAGGCAAGCCAATCACTTCAGTGAGCAGCATTTCGGCGAGATGGTGACGAAGCATGAGATGCTCGGCGACCTTCCGGCCCTTAGGTGTGAGAAGAATGTGTCCGCCACGTTGCACTTTGACGTGGCCGTCGCGGGCCATGCGCTTCACGGCAGCAGTCACCGCGGGAGGAGTGACGTCAAGTTCTTCCGCTAAGCGCGCGCTGATGGCCACTTGGTCTTCCTCGAGCATCTCAAAAATGGCTTTGAGATAATCCTCCTGGGAAACGCTAGTTTTTTCGCGGCGCAAAGAGTCTCCGTAGAATCAGGAACTGGCAGAATTGGCAGCTCGCTGGTCGGTACGCAAGCGGCTGGCAAGCAACAGCACTTTTAATTCTAACTCTTCCAAAATTTGCTGATAAGTGTCGTGGGTCGCGCCATAGGGATCGGCCACGTCCCAAATTTCCACTTTGTCGGTGGCCAGCGGTTCGCCCGTGTGACTGTCAGAGAGCTGTTCCAGGGCGCCACCGGAAAGATCGATGACCAGATCGGCGTTTTCCAGCGCCTCGAGACGAAGCGGCTTGGATGCCAGGCCGTCGAGAGAATAGCCATTGGCACACAACACCTCTTCGGTTACTTCAGAAAGATGGCCCAGCGGGCTGAGACCCGCACTAGAAGGATCGATAATGTCGTACGCCAGATGACGCGCAATGGCTTCGGCCATGGGGCTGCGACAAGCATTGCCTATACACACGAAGAGAACCCGGAGCTTGGCGGACGAGGGCATATGACGGATTGTAACGCTTCACGGGCCTAGTTTATGCGAAAAGAGGCAAAAGAGCCGGAGCGCAGGAGGACAGGGACTCCTTATCAGACTGACCGAACGCGTTCAGGGCGTCGCTATGGACATCGATGAGGCCAACGACCTGACCAGCGGAATCAGACACGGAGGCCAAAAAGTCACAAGCCCTTCCGCGGTACAGAAGGCTCTAGTGAAAATTCACTAGGCATTTTGCTCAATTTCCCATGCTCCGGAATTCCGGCAGGATAAGGGAATTGGTCGGGTTTGGAGAAGATGAAGCCTGCGACGAAAACTATACGTGTGCTTGTGGCCGATGATTCTCCCACAGCGCTGCGCTCGGTGTGTGAGTACTTGGAGTTCGCCGGGGGCTTTGAGATCGTAGGAACGGCCAGCGACGGGCTGAACGCGGTGCAGTTGGCGGCCGCGCACAAGCCCGACCTGGTGCTCCTGGACCTCAGCATGCCGCGAGTGAACGGACTGGAGGCAGCTCTGCAAATCCGCCTCTCCAGTCCGGACCTGCGGGTGATCATCTTCTCCGAACTCAGTGGCTCGTCGCTCGAACAAGAGTGCCGCAAATACGGTGCCGACAGCTTTTTGCATAAGAGCCAGTTGCCTGACCGCCTGCTGGCGGAGATTGACCGCTTGTTCGCCGGCTAGGAAAGAAGTGCGCCGCCTCTCCTGCCTGTCATCAACAAAAATAGAAACCAAAATAAAAACGGAAACCCTGGGACTTCCGAGAGGATTTTTTTACCTCCCAGTCGTCGAGCGCATCAAATTCACGGCAAGAATGAGTATGGCACGTGGCGGCCTAACGCTAGGGATGCTGTCATTGCTAGGCGTGGCTGGGAGCCCGGCGTTTGCGCAGGTGGCCGGGCAACAGCTGCATACCTTTCGCGGCGTGCGTTTGTGATAGGTGGGACGCAGGGCGAGTGGCAGTGAGCCTATTTGTGTCTACTTCTGACGCAAGGCGTAGACATCACTGTGGCCGGTGGGGCGCACATAGACTATCTTGGAAAGATCGCGCGAAAAGTCGTAGGCATTCCCGCCGTGGTTTATGGGGAAGGTGAAGGGCAGTGTCATGACGATCTTCGGCTTCCCAATCAAATTGCCGTTGAGCCACGCCTGACGGAGGACCTGTGACCCCTCGGCCGATGGGACGGCGTAGAGGATAGACTTCCCATCGGGGGAAAAGATGCCGCCCAGAGTGTTGACGCCGGGAAGGATGGGATTACAAGTTTTGTCTGCCAGTGAGACCTGATAAAGTCCGCTTCGTGCTCCATAGGGCCGCACCGCGAGCAAGTAGGAGCCAGATGAATCCTGATCCGTTACGTCTCCGCAACCCACTGCAATCAACTCAGGCGGGGAACCATCTAATGTGGTTTTCCAGACAGCTCGCGGTGTGGTCTCCTTTTTGATGGCAGTGATGTATAGCGATTTCTGGTCGCGGTCCCAAACGATACTCGTGGGCCTGCCGTCGACTGGAGGAAGCTGATGCAGATCGCTTCCGTCGGCGGCGACGGTGTACGCTTTGCTGGTTGAGCCAGTTTCAAAGCTGATATAGGACAAATGAAAGTTATCCCGAGCCCAGGTTCCCGTGGTGAGTGCGACGGCCGAGGCGAGCTTGACCCTGTGGGCACCCATGAGGTCGGAGACCCAAAGCTCCATTTGATGCTGTGCGGGAATTGTTGCGTACATCACACGCTTAGCATCCAGCGAAATCTCCGGCTGGGTGGAATCTTCTTCAGCGATGTCCAGAGATTCTTTCGAGTCCACATCGTAGGAACTGAGAAAAGCAGAGGTTCTGCCGTTCACGTAGTAGATGCCGTTGCCGGCAGGATCTCGCATCGGCGAATAGTCGGGGCCAATGCCAGTGGTCATCTGCGTAAGGGAGTGGCTAGAGAGGTCAAAGCTCCAGAGATTGGTTAGACCATTGAGCGTGTGACTGAACATGACGGACTTGCCAGGCTCGAGCCAGCCGAGGTCAGGATTTCCGGAAAACAGATCCGCATCGACAGTGACACCCAGATTTGTTTGAGTACGATTCGTTAAATCGATTGTGGACAATTCAGCAAAATTCCCATCCGTCCAGCCGCGCAACGCCACCAGGCGCTTGCCATCGGGAAAGACCAGGGCCGGCACATTCCAGAAACGATCGTCGGTGGGCTGAAAAATGGTTTGAGAATGGAGGCCGGTTTTATCGGCGCGGAAAATGCCGGCATCGTCGGAAGTTGCATAGTAGAGGTAGGCTCCATCCGGCGAAGGAATCGCGTAGTAGGCGGAGAGTAAGTGGCGAACCGGGCCGCCGAGGGTGGGAACGGACCAAAGTTCATCGAGGCTAATGTTCGGGCTGTAGTAAAGCTCACTGCCGTCGGCGGAAAAAGTGCTTACCACTTTGTCCACATGGTCGTCGGTTAATTGGCGAGGCACGCCGCCTGAGGTCAACATCACGAAAACCTGTGAGATGCCGTTGACAGGGGAGTCGAAGGCGATCATATGGCCATCGGGTGAGAGTCGTGCATCGTGGATGGGCTTGTGCCACTCGCTAATCTGGACAATTTTGGCCGGGCTCGAGGATGAGTTGGAGCGTTGCGAGAAACGGTACGCGGAGAAAGCTGTGGCGAGCACCGCGAGGGAACATGCGATGGCCAGAGCTGGCCTTGACCACGAGGCCTGGAGGCTTTTCGCGGCGGGTGCTGGCGAATTCGCATCGGGAGGAAGTTGCGCTTGGGGCAGGGCTGCCAGATCAGACGCTGCTGACTGAGCTGCGACCGGCTGCTGCTCCTCGGAAGCGGTAAGGGGATATACGAACCGATAACCCCTGCGGTGGAGCGTTTCTACATAGCGAGGCGCGTCAGGAGAGTCGCCCAGGGCGGCGCGAAGTTTGGCCACCGCCACGTTGACGGCGTGGTCGAAATCTCCGAAGGACTCGGCCGGCCAAATCCGCTGCTGCAGTTCCTCACGAGTGACCAGTTCCCCTGGATGTTCCAGTAATGCCAAGAGTAATTGAAAAGGTTGGTCCTGGATGCGCAGGCGGGTGCCGGACTTACGAAGTTCTCCGGTCCGGGCGTCTACTTCGAATACTCCAAAGCGTATGGGGGCATTGGTTCTGTCGACAGGTTCCATGCTACCAGCCTTGCAACGACGCCCGCATCGCCAGCTTCCCGTCCGGTTGAGGTTCTCCCCTAAATAGTTGGGTTATCAGACCATTGCCCGAATATGAAGTCAATGCACAAAGATGACCAGCCGTGAATTGAGGTACCTCTGGGCCTAACCGAACCTCGGCGCACCGCTATAGCGGCAACGGTGAGCGCCATGAAAAATGCCCTCTGGCTCTTGTTCGCTGGCTTCGCTTTGTCGTCGGTACCTTGTGGCGGAGCCTCACAGGCCCCTTCGGGAATTCCAAACCGCCAAACCATCGCAATTCCATTTGCCGTGCAGCATGACTTCCTGGTGGTGATTGACGGCCAGATTGGTGACATACCCGGGCTCAAGTTCATCCTCGACACCGGCGCAACCCGCAGCATCGTGGACACAAGAATTGCGAATAGACTCTCGCTCCCCCTGCGGCCGGGCAAAGTCTTGAACTATGACCGCTTCGCTTCTGTCGGATGGACCAGCCTTCCGCAACTGCAAGTCGGCGCCGTTCAGTTTCACGATTTTCCGGTGATGGTGGGCGATCTAAGGCGCTTCTCGGAGTTTACCGACAATGTCGACGGCATTCTCGGGCTCGACATTCTCGCTTCGGCTACCAGCATCCTCATCGACTATCCAAGGCATCTGGTGATCTTTACCGAATTACACGGAGGTCGTGGCCGCCCAGAATCCGAAGCTTCCGCTTTCACCGTGCAGGTGACCATGCAGGGTCAACCGGTTCGTCTGATCATTGATACCGGGCGCGAGGGAATGCTGCTTTATTCCGATCGCATCCGGAAGCACACTTCTCGTCTCCAGATTGGGTTAACAGCAACAGGGGCGCAGGAGGGGCGTCTTGCCGTGCAGGAAAGCACGCTTCCGGGAGTCCGCTTCGGCCCAGAAGAACTCCGTTTGTCTGCGGTGCTGCTGTCTCGAGCGCCTGATTCTCTCCCTCAGGACATCGATGGCTACGTCGGAACGGATCTGCTGAGGGCGCAACGAATCGAAATTGACTTTGCAATGCATACGATTCAGTGGCAATAGCCAATCACCCGACGGACCGTGAGTTGAGCAGCTTGGGTTCCTTTAGCGGGGCCCTGTGTGAGGTAACGGGGCCATAACGCGCGCCCCTGCTTGCCGCCGATGGCGCGGAATTGTGTGCTTACTTCTTACCGGCTTTGGCTTGGGCGGTGACTTTGGCCATCTCGGCAGCCATTGCTTTAGAAATTTCCAGGTAGGTGAGCTTGAGCTTGCCCAGCAGATCGAGCAGCATGTCGCTTTCTTCGGGGGCCAAGTTGCCCTTAGTCTTTTGCTGCAGAGCATCGAGCATATCGATCAGGTCCCGCGCGGCGTCGGGATCGATCATAGGCTGACCGGTGTTGGGATCCGCGTAAGCGCCCAGCACCATGGCGGCGTTGCTGCCCAGCATGCGCACCAGATTTTCGAAGGCCGGTAGGCGCTTGGGGGCGTCGGCGGCAGGCTTAGGCCCTTCGGGCGGCGGGTTCGTGGCTTTGGCTTCGAACTTGGATTCTTCGCGGCGAGCCTCTCGTTCCTGTTCTTCCACGACTTCTTTGCGAATTTCGCCTTCGGCGGTAAAGGGCCGGCGGTCAATTACTTTGAATCCCTCATCTCGGTTATCGGGCACAGGTGTTACCTCGCTATCGATATCCACTCAGTCTAGCACGGACAATGCGGGTACAGAGACAGGAAGAGGGACGGTGGGCGTGGTATTCTCTCAGATTATGCGACCAACGACGCTAAGGCAAAGGTTTGGCGTGGGTGCGCTGATCACCCACCTGGTTTTGGCTGTATTTGTTGGGCTCACCCTGGTGGGGCTAACTTGCAGCGCGCAAGGCGGGCATGGCACCGATTTCGCCCCCTTCGAGGCCTGGAAGGCGGCGGTCCTGGCTGGCGACTCGGCGGCACTGTCGTCGTTTTACACCCAATCCCCGGCGCCGGAGATCACCGGCGGGGACAAGAAGCCCATGTCGTTGCAGCAGGAGGTCGCGTTCTGGTCCAGCTGGAAGGCGCAGGGTTTGACGAATCTGAGCGCGGAGGTAGTGGAGGACCAGCAGCAAAGTCCGGACATGCGCGTCTTGGTGGTGCAGCTGATGTTGACGACCAAGCAAGGCGCCACCGTCAAGAAGCAGTTTGTGGCCATGTCGCAGAATTGGTTTCGGCAGGCAGGCCAGTGGAAAATCGGGATCGTGCGGCAAACCGCGGCGACGCGGCTGCGACAGCCGCTGGAAAATAAGCAGATCTACGATCCCAATGCGGACGCGAACCAGGAGATTGCCGACGCGGTGCGCACCGCGGGGGCGTCGCACAAACGGGTGCTGGTGGTGTTCGGAGGGAACTGGTGCTTCGACTGCCACGTCTTGGACGAAGCGTTTCACAGTCCGGAGATCGCGCCGACACTGAACAAATCCTTCGTGGTGGTGCATATCGACATCGGTGAAATGAACAAGAATCTAGACGTGGCCAAGAAATACGACATTCCACTGAATAAGGGGGTGCCGGCGATCGCGGTGTTGGACTCCGATGGAAAGCTGCTGTTCAGTCAGAAGGGTGGGGAGTTTGAGGCGGCGCGGTCGATGGCTCCGGAGGATATTCTGGAGTTTCTGAACAAGTGGAAGCCCACCCGCGGCTGAACGTTCCGCAGCGCAAAAAAAAACTCGCCTCACTGAACCCGTAAAAAACGGCGACAGTCGCATGTGGCCCTTTCCGGGCTCGCCTGGCTTTGCGCGAGAACCAGCGTTCGCGGCGACCGCGTCGGAATGTTTGTTGCCGCGTACCGCATTGCGTTCGAAGCGTGGACACCAGATGAGGCGATCCAGGAGATGCACCAGTTCCATTTCAAGTCGCACTGGCATCCGGGGATGGCCAGGTACGTTCGCGGGTTTCCCGAACGGCTGGCGCATTCGCCGGAGCTGGCGCCGTATCGGCGCGAGCGAACGGCTAGCGCAGCCAACGTCTTGGTTGCTGCGCGGGGAAATACAGGTGGCGGCCTGCCTCAGAAGGCGGCCCCTACAAGGTCAGTAGCGTTTGTTGGCGGAGGAGAGAAATCTTATGGCGATCCCGCGCTGATCGTTGCCCAAATCGTCGACGCGGGCGACCTGGCCGAGGTACTCGTAATTTTGCGGGCTAAGCGGGGAATGGTATGGCAAAGTGACGAAGACCCGCATGCCCTCGCGGTAAGAGGTGCGCTTGGTGATGAAATAAGCTCCGTCCTGAGACACGTTGGTCGTGGAGCCGATTTCCTCGAACACCCCGTCTTTAGGATCGGTCGGGCGGACCCGCAGAGTCTGCTTCATGCGCACGCGCCGGCTGCGCCGGCGTTCCGTGGCGCGAGTCTCATACATATGTTTATGTGAGCACAAAGCGCGGCGACGGGATATAGGGTGTGTTGAAAAGGGCAAGGGCAGAGCGGGCACTGCGTGAATCGTGGTGACATGAGTGGCTGATCAAAGATTGTTGGCCGCTCCGAGAACGCGGCATTGCATAAGCAAATCGGGGCGATGAAAGCGAGTCTGTCACTTGCACAATGCAAGTGACACATGACCGTAATGCGGGCTCGATCGGCGCATTGCGGAATTGGAGCGAGCGGCGCAAGCCAGCTGAATTATCTGGCGGCTTTGCGAAGCAACTTGGGACTGGCCAGCCACACCAATTCCCCGCTCGGAGGAACCAGGCGCTTAAGCTCGACGAACGCCACCCCAGCCTTCTTCAAGGCGGAGATGTGATGTTTGGCGCCCAGAGCCATAGCCAGCACATCATCGAGGTGAGGAGCGTGGCCGAAAACGAAGACCGACGAAAGGTCTTTGTCCCTGGCCAATTCCCGGAACAACTGCAAGGGCTCGGCGCCGGGCAGCAGCAAGTCGGACTTGCGAATCTTCTGCTTCGAGTATTCGAAGGCGGCGGCGAAGATCTCCGCGGTCTGGAGCGCGCGCACGTACGGGCTGGTCAGGATCAGGTCAGGAACCGAGGCGATTTCGGCCATGCCCTTGGCGGCCAGACGGGATTTCTCGATCCCTTCATCGGTCAGAAAGCGCTCGGGGTCCGGCGGGCATTTGGGATCTTCACGGTCGATGGCGAGACCGTGGCGCACAATGTACAGCTCCATAAGCTGCAGTCTCCTTGGCGATTATCCTACAAAAGCGAATATGTATGGCAGGTAACAAAAGCAACGAGTATGGGAATGAGTAAAAGCTAGGTGCAAATCCCCGTTCGGGTTCTTTGAAGCAAACGAAGCGGGCCTTTCTGGCGCACTTTGAGCACCCGCCTACGGCTGATTCCAAAAACATCGAGTTTCAGCGAGAAAACTACAAAAAAGTGGCTGCCGATCCAGACTACTGGCCCAAAATGTTTGACAAACTTGGAAGCATTCAGTGGCAAGGATTTTCGAAGGAAGAACTGGCTTCCATCAAAGCGCCCTTTCTCATCGTTCTGGGAGACTGCGATTTTGTCCGCCTTGAACACGCCGTTGACACCGTTAAGCTCATCCCCAACGCCGAGCTCGCTGTGATCCCGTCCGCCAGCCACTTCGCCCTATTTTCGGAACCGGAGAGGGTGATACCAATCGTTAAACATTTCCTGGAAAAGCCTGAAAAGAACATTCCGCTGACAACTGCTGAAACTGGCTATCACCCTGGTGCAACCAGATGAAGCTCTGCTCAGCAGAAGCTGCGACTCAGCCGTTGGCAAGAAAACGGAAAAACAGCTGCAGGTGAAATTCCTTTTCGAACAAATTGCAACTGCGCTCAGCGTCGCGAATGTCTTCGGCAACGTCACCCCGCGCCTGCACTTGCAGGGTAATGGCGCCGCGCTGAAACGAGGTGTGCAGTCCGACGACGCGCTGGCGGTGCGAGTGATCCAATCCCTCGACGACGCGAAGCAGCGCCGCAAGCCGGCGGGCCACCCGTTTATCGTTGTTGTTCAGAGCGGAATAAGCGGGATGATGCCCGTCGGGCTCGGACTTGCGGTTGTGATAGCGCACCACCGCCGCGACAATGTTGCGGTCGCGCCCTTCCAACCCGGGGATATCGCCGTTCAACGAAAGGTATTCGCCATGCTTGTGATGACCGCGATGACTAACGCGATGACCTACGTCATGGAGGAGAGCGGCAGCTTCCAGCTGGACGCGAGCTTGCACCGGCAAATGGTGCAAAGGCTGGAGCTGATCGAAAAGCATGACGCTGAGTTCGCGGACGTGTTCCGCGTGACTCTGATCGTAGTCCAAACGGCGGCCGAAGCTGCGCGTGGCCACCAGAATCTGCCGGGCTTCCGCGTTGTAGCGATGAGGTTCCTTGCGGGAGAACGCATCGCGGGCAGTTTCCTGGAGCAGTCCTTCGCGTAGACCAACGCTGGGAATCAGGAAGTTGTGGATATTTAGATAGCGGCCGAGCGTCAGGAAAATGAGCGCGGCGACCGCCATAACGTCGGCGCGGTCGCGGCGAACGCCATACGCTTTCATGCGCGCCCGCAAATCACGCTGAAGAATGTCGGGTAAACGCTCGCGAAGGAGCGACACTTCCAGACTGGGCAGACCATCTTGCCTCGGTCCAGGCGCTACGTTCGCCAAGGTTTCCGCATTACCGCCGAGGGCCACAGCCACGCGGTCGGCCAGGTTCGGACGAGCGGGCAGGCGCGATTCCAAAAGAGCGCGAACGTAGCGGCGCACTTGCTCGGCTTGCGCCGGACGGATCACACCCGGAATACTCAGCGTGCTCATCAGCCGCACCGTGCCGAGTGGAAGCTGAACGCCTTGCGTGACCGCGTGATCGCGCAGAATACTCAGTTCCAGGCTGCCGCCACCCAAATCGGCAATGCAGCCGGCTTGAACCTCCGGTCCTAGGGCGGCAAAGACCGCTTCGCGCCCAAGACGCGACTCCTCTTTCGAGCTGATCACTTCAAGAACCAGGCCGGTGGTCTGTTTGACACGGCGAACTAATACGTTGCGGTTCTGGGCTTCGCGGCACGCGCTGGTGGCCACCGCACGATATTTGGACACACCGAACTCGTTCATGATCTCGCGCAAATGGCGGAATGCCTTAACCCCTTTTTTCAGGAGTTCCTCACTGAAACGATGGCGGACAAAAACGCCTTCACCCAGACGAAGGGGGTAGCGCTCCGTCACCAGCGGTTCGATATCCAGAGCCGAATAGGCACGGGCCACGGACAGGCGCACTGCGTTAGAGCCGGCGTCGATGGCGGCGATGTGGACGGGCTCGGGCATGTGGGCCGGCTACCGCCAGAGATGAGCCAGGGCGGAAGAAGGAGTGTACTTGGTGGAGCGAATGCCGAGGTACTCGCCAATGCGCTGGCGCAGTTGTTTGTTTACGGTGGAGACGCTGGCCTCGCCGTCGAGCTCGATAAAGCCGTTGCGCTTGGCCATGACTTCAAATTCGCGTTTGATCATGGTTTGGTAGCGCACGAAAGACCAGTACAGGTCGTGCGAAAGAGACATGTCGCGGCCCGCTTCCCAATAACTGATGGCCTGGGCCTTCTTGAACTCACGAGCGAAGGCCGTCTCGGGGCGAACGTTCAGCCAAAAAGTGAGATTGGGGCGCAACGCCATCGCGTACAGACCGGTGAGATAGTCGCGATTGATACCGCGAACCACACTGCGCGCAATCAACGTGAAGATGAACCGGTCGGCCAGAACGATGGTGCCCGCGCGCAGAGCCGGGACGATGCGATGCTCCAGTTGGTCGAAGAAATCAGTGCAATACATCAGCGCGAGGGTCAGGCGGGTGACCGCATTCTTCGCCAGCAACTCGTCGATGTCGCGGCCCACCAGGTTGGAACGCCGCAAGCCGCTGGTTTGTACCGCGAAGCCTTCGGACTCCAGCCATTCTTGCAGGAGCGTGATCTGCGTGGAACGACCGGAGCCGTCGAGACCTTCGATAACGATGAGGCTGCCCACTAGTTCGGAGGGATTGAGGCCGACCAGGTGCTCGCCGAAGAAGTACTGCGAATCTTCCGTCTCGGCGGAGTTGGCCTTTGCGGCGGGCGGCTCCTGAGTGGCGGCAGCCAGAGCGCTTTTATCTTTTTCTTTGTCCTGATCGGGCATGATCACTCCACGACATCCGGCCGCGGCGCAAAACGTTTGAGGTCAATCTTCGAAGCGACGATGTCGCGCATTTGTTTCTGCAACTTGTTGACCGGTAGAGTACCGTCGAGGACGACAAAGTTGTCGGTATCCACCATCTTGTCGTACTCCTCCAGAATGCGGGCCTGAAACAGTTTAAAGCTTTCGGCGCGATCATAGGACAAACTGAGGTCCATGCCCGCTTCGTAGTATTTCAACTTGGGACGCCCGCTGAGAATGCGATCGACGGCGACGTCCAGCGGCGCCCGGAAATAGAAGACGATATCGGGAATGGGCGCGAAGCGGTAGAGATTGCGCAGCCAACGCTGCGAACAGCCACGCGCGGCATCTCGGGCAAAGGCCGTGTAGATGTAGCGGTCGGCGAGCACTAGATAATCGCCCTGCAGCAGCGGCATGATCTGCCGTTCGCAGCGATCGGCGAAGTCAGCGGCGGCGAGGAGAGAAAAGGTGGTCGGCGTGAGCAAACGTTTCTGCTTGCCCCGGCGCGTCGCGGATTTGACCAGCGGAGAGGAGTTCCACTCGGTAAAGTGCAAC
>Ga0187781_10002803_pt1 | contig 13197 bp, 11 predicted proteins | sample 0715_SJ02_MP02_2_FD_132447 | JGI IMG/M metagenome (GOLD analysis project Ga0187781, IMG submission 132447) | Tropical peat soil microbial communities from peatlands in Department of Meta, Colombia - 0715_SJ02_MP02_20_MG | ecosystem: Environmental > Terrestrial > Soil > Wetlands > Peat | place...
AAGAGCCGCCCACGGTGCCGGGGCCAGGACAATGCTGCTCGGGCAGCTGGCGGACGAGCTGTTCGGGGGGTATGCGAAGTACGCAGAAGCCAAGAAGCTGCGAGGGGGGGGAGCGGCGGAAGCGATGATGAGCACCGACCTCAGGGAGTATGCGTCCAGGGGAAGGATACGGGACGTCGCGGCCTGTGCAGGCCTCGTGGAACCCAGGTTCCCCTTCGAAGCCAGGGAGCTCGTCGAGTTCGCCACCTCCCTGCCGATCACCTTCAAAATCCGTGACGGAGAAAGGAAGGCGGTGCTCAGAAGGGCCGCTCTGGTCCTCGGAGTTCCTGAGAAGGTGGCGTACGCCCCCAAAAAGGCTGCCCAGTACAGCTCCGGTGTCCAGAAGCTGGTAGCGAGTTCACGCTTTTAACGCCCCCGGCCGACGGTTGACCATGATTCCTTCGCCTCAACCCAAGGGGAAGCTCGTGGGTTTCAAGCCGCTCCAAGAGAGGTTCAGCTACTACGCCCTGGACGACGGGACCGTCCTCGGCATCAAGCCGGCCGTAGTGAAGGTGTACAGGCTTCAGAACCCTGACAACAGCCCCGCATTCTCCCCCGACGGGACGCCGGCCTACTTCTATCAAACCCAGAACATAACACAGGTGCTCACCCCGGGAGAGTACAAGTCCTTCAAGGACGACGCCATCTCCGAATGAGCGGAGAGGCCTACACCTCGTCCGAGGACTCTTCGCTCCTGAGGAGCGCCCTTCATGGGCTGTCAGGGGAGAGCTGCCTGGAGATAGGGGCGGGCAACTGTGGCAACCTCCTTGAGCTCAGGAAACTGTTCGAGGTGGCGGTGGGGACCGACCTCCTCAGGCCCACGACCTCCGACTGGAGGGGGAAGGGGATCGAGTTCGTGCTCGCGGACGCGGCGTCCTGCTTCCGGCCCGACACCTTCGACCTGGTGACTTTCAACCCCCCATATCTGGCGGTGGAGGTGTCCAACGACCGTGCGGTAGAGGGGGGGAGGGGGCTCGAAGTTCCCAAGGCGTTTCTGCGCGAGGCGCTTCGGACCGTCAAACAGCCGGGGAGGATCGTCTTTCTCCTCAACGACGAAGCCAGTGTGGGGGAGTTCGAAGAGATGTGTTCCAAGAGGTCGTTCGAGCTGAAACGATTGGCTGTCAGAAGGATGTTCTTCGAGGAACTCACGGTATACGCCGCGGCACCCCGGGATTCCGCCTCCGCCGGTCGACCTGCCCGCCCTGACCTGAGCTGATGCACCTCGGCTTTTTGGACAGTTGCCATTCCCCCACCTGCATCTCGAATTCGCACCTCACTTGCTAGGAGTCAAGCCCCGGACACCTTAGGAGGGCGGACTATGCCTGGTCCGAGATAGCAGGTCATCACGGGGATATCCTGCCAGAGGGACTCCGTTTCTGTCCACCATTTCTATCGCCGAGTCCATGATCAGATAGGATGGCAGGAGCTGGTCAGGCATCCCCCCCTAACAAGTTAGGGGGAACGGGCGCACGAACGCGATTTCCAAGTCTGAGAATCGTCTTCCCGCGTTAAATATACGGCACTTACCCTAACCTGTTCAGAGATGCTCCGACAGATTGCGCTCGAGGTGAGGACCGAAAACAGGCTGCAGGACACGGCTAGGCTGCATGGGGCCAAGCTGAATATCGTCGACTGCAAGGGGTTCAACAAGACCGGGATGTCCCTGCTGATGGAGCTGAGGGGGAACGAACAGGACGTCCGCGCTGCCACTACCGCGATCAGGCACCTCGAGGGGATAAGGCAGGTTATCGAAGGTGAGGGACCGGGGGACGCAATTCCACTTCTAGTCGTGCTTGACAGACCCGCCATATGCCGGGCGTCCAACGACGTGGCGATCGTCTGCCTAGACTGCCCGCTCAACTCAGAAATCCAGCCGGCGTCGTGGAGGTTCATCGCCCGGAAGACAAGCGACTTCAGGCAGGTGTTGACCAGGCTCTCGAAGGAGGGCATTGAGACTCGGATCGAAGACGTAGCTCCGCTCGAGCGGAAGGCGACTCTGACGGGGAGGCAGAAGGAGATAATGGCCACGGCCGTCGCCCAGGGGTACTTCGAGTTCCCCAGGAAGATCAGTCTTACGGGGCTGAGCGAGCTCGTCGGAGTAAAGCCATCGACCCTGAGCGAGATACTTCGCAGCGCTGAGCGCAGGATAATGGCGAACGCGCTCGGCGTTCCTTTCCAGGAAGAGTAGACCACCCCCGTCCTAGATTGGCCCGGAGGATTACGAGCCCGTATGCTGCTGTTCGGCTCGCCTCCCGGACGTGCCTAACCGCGCCTAGCAGGGCGCAACAACACACCCCACCTATCCTCCGGAGAGCAACCGACGGTCTGGGTCCCGAGCTGCGCCAAGTCGTGCCTAGGCTGGTCGGGAAAGGGGGTCGGGTGATGAGAACAGAGCGATTCGTGGTTGGTTTGGACGAGGCGGGGTTGGACGAGCTGTTCGTTAGTCACCAACAAAGGGGAATCCCCTGGGTCAAGAACCCGTACGACCCGTATTGGTAGGTTCCCCCAACTCCGAAGAAATGAAACGAAAGTGAGGCATAGCCGAAGCCCCCGCCAATGAGGCAGGGGACGAGATGCGTCCCGACTACAGAGACGAAGACAAAGAAGAGCGTGAAGGCTACAGCAAGAACAAGGCCCACATACCAGCGTCTCAATTTGTCAAGCTCCGAATGTCGAATGTCACGGTGGCAATCGGCGTTGGCTGCATCACCGACAATTCAAAGATATACAGCCCGCCACCATCATATGGCATCATCTGGTTGTCATAGAATTCGGTGTCTGTTGCATTTAGCAGGTTCACCCCGTTGTTTTGGACTTCGTTTGCGAGCGCCTTTGTGTCGTAGCCAGTCCTGTTGTCGAAGTAGATGCCGAAGTCCACATAATTGTTGGAATTCATTGACACCCTAATCAATTCGTTATTGGTCAAGACGATGCCGAAGTAGTAAGTGAAGTCGGTTCCACCCTCACCACCCTGAACCACCGAACTCATGTTGAAGGTGGTGGGCAGGGTGACGGGAGCGAGGGATTCGGCACAGATGCTGCCAGCGTTTGGAGAGCTGGGCGAAATGTAGGCAGTGCTGCAACGCTCTTCCCATAGTGTGGGAAGAGTGACAGAAGTATTGGCAAAGCAGAAGTCTATTCCATTCCTCGCATCAAGCACTTGGTAGCCACCACAAACCCCATAGACGCCCCCGACGTTGAGATAATGGAAAGAGACAGAGGAAGTGTAGTTGGCGTCAAATCCCGCCCCATATTTGCATGGCGAATAGCATGGAACGAACTGAGAGTCGTGGATGACTGGAACGAACAGCACGAACAGGGTCGCACACTCGACTGCGATTATGAGCAAAATGGCAATGAGGGCGAGCCTCATGTCACAGAGGGTAGCCTCAAGGGGTGTAAAGTTCTATTCATGAGAACGGCTAATGATTTTGGTGGGCTCAACCCTTCTTTCTACTGACCGCGAGCATGTGCTCACTCAGCCCGACGACGGAGGGATGTGTACACGTCTTGTAGTGGGTGTCTAGCCACGCACTCCATAGCTGTTTGTTCTTCGCTAGTTTGTTGACTTCTTCTCTATGGACTGAACCAATCCCCTCAAGTCCAACGAGTTCCAATACCTCGACACCGCTGATTTCCTCAACGCTACGTCTCAGCTCCTCTGGCAGGAAAAAGTGAGTGGCTGTAAAGCCGCGTTCGCCTTGATAGTCTCCTCTGTCGCGCACAGCCGAGAAGAGTGGGAGTCGAACTTCGTCCGGGAAGTATCTCAGCTCCATCGCCAAGAATCCGAGCCGGCTCATCACAGAAATGAAGATGGGGGAGTTCCTCTTTGTGACCCTGACCAATTCGGAGATTGCCTTTCGCCTGTCTCGCTCTCTTAGAATATGCGATAGGGGGCCGCCGAGGCAGATAACGGCATCGAAGCTTTCGTTCGGGAACCTTGACAAATCCACAACAGAACCTTCTACAACGCCTTTGACCCTCCCATCGAGTCTTTCTCTTCTAATTCGCCGTTCGGCAAATCTCAGATTCGCGGGAGTGTAATCGAGGAGAACAACGTCGTAACCTTTCTTGGCCAGTTCGACCGTGTATCTCCCTGGGCCGCCGCCTGCATCTAGAACGAGACCCCCCCTGGGCAGATACCTTCCCATGAATTCGAAAGTGGTGTCATATTCCAAGCGGTGATATGGGTCTGCTTGGAGCCTCTCCCACTCCTCCTTGACCTGTCCGGAATAATACCGCCTGACTGACCGCGTCATAATGGATGACTCGACGACCGACCTGCTCGGCTGGATTTACGCCTACTTACCGGAGCAGCCTAGCGATTTTGGTGGGGTTCACATTGCCTCAGATGTAGACTAACCCAGATATGCTGCGGGAGACGGGCTTCTAAATTGGTAGGAGTCATTGAATTGGAAGACTGTCCTTCCATAATGCATGCCATGTCCAAACACCCTACCGCCGCCACAGTCAGGGGGACGGTCCCCTCCCGACCATCGGATTTCGCTCCATCATCAGTTGGCACTTGAATCGGCACCGAGTTTCTCAACCCAGACTAAGAGCCCCTCGACCCTGGTAACCCTCACCTTCGATCCTAGGGCGATAGGGCTCTCGCTCTTCGCAGACCAGAGCTCCGAGCGGATTCTCACGATCCCCTTCGCGTCCTTGCCGACCTCCTCTACAACCACCCCGGGCTCGCCGGTCAGGTCCCACTTTGCAGTGAAGGGCCGTATCTCCTCTGTGATCTTTGCGAAGAACATTGCGATGCCCCCAATCAGAATGATGGCCCCTACAATCTGAATGCCAGCTCGGCCGGCCGCAATCCCGTCGACGAACAGGGCCAGGCCGACTATAATGAACCCAGCAACCATTTCGATACCCCCTGGTCCCCACCGCCGCCGGTCAAATTCGGGGATGTTTTCTGACATGAAAGGAGGATCGGGCCCGGGGTGTTTGATATGGGTTCGCCTTGAAAAGACAAACAGTCCCGACATCAATGAGGAAAGAGGGTCCTAATGCGCCCCAAAGTCTTCCAAGAACAAGAGTTATAGTGAGAGACTGCAGGCACTCGTCGCAGGCGAAGTGGGTCATGAGCCTCCTCGGGCCGGTTGCGCTGCAAACCACGACTGGCGACATCATCGATTACGTCATCTATGCCATAGTGGCGATTGTAGCAATAGCAATAGTCTTCGCCACCATCAAGGTAGTTCGAGAGTACGAAAGGCTCGTCGTCTTCAGGCTCGGGAGGCTGATAGGAGCGGGGGGACCGGGGATCGTATTCATCATCCCGATCGTAAACCGTTTCGTGAAGATAGACCTTAGGGAGCGGTACCTGGAGGTCCCTCACCAGACCTGCATCACAAAGGACAACGCTCCAGTCGACATAGACTTCCTGATCTACAACAAAGTGACCGATGCCTCCCAGAGCGTCGTCCAAGTTCAGAACTTCGAGGGCGCGTCGATAGGGATTGCAACGACGACCCTCAGGGCTGTAGTGGGGGACATCCCCCTCGACGAGCTATTAGCCAAGAGGGAGCAGATCAACCAGGTCCTGAGGACGAAGCTGGACGAGGTTACCCAGAGGTGGGGAATCAAGGTGACCAACGTCGAAATCAGAGAGATTACGCCACCGAAGGATGTACAGGAAGCGATGGTCCGTCAGATGTCTGCGGAGAGGACGAGGAGGGCGACGGTCACCGAGGCGGACGGGAAGCGAGAAGCCTCAATCCTGGTCGCCGAGGGAGAGAAGAAATCCAACATCCTCAGGGCAGAAGGCGACAAGCAGGCCGCAGTCCTGAGGGCAGAAGGGTACGCAGGCGCCCTCAACCAGATCTTCGCCGCAGCCAAGGGGATTGACTCGAAAACGATGACCCTCCAGTACTTGGATACCCTGAAGGCCCTTGGCGCGTCCCCGTCCACCAAGTACATCTTCCCAATGGAGTTCACGCAAATATTTGCAAGAATTCCCGGAAACTACATCAAAGAAGCGAACGAGGAGACGAAATAGAGCCGGACAGTCTCACTATTACGTTCTACATTCTCCCTAGAGTTGAGGAAGTGCCCAGGCAGGGGGCAGAAAAGTTCCGAAGCTACGGGATGAGGGCCGCGGCGGAGATGTCCTGCTTCTTTGACCGTAAAAGGGTGCTGGAAGGCCGCCGTTTTTTATCGTTCTGTCCCCTTAACCTTCGAAAGGCCATCCGGACGCAACTCTTCCAGCATGATTTGCTCGTTTGAGACACTCCTCCTGCCAGAAATCAAATATGATATCCCCGATGCGATCATCCCTAAGACCAGGTAGCTAACGCTACCGGTTGCATCGCCGATGAAGGTGACCGCGCACAGAGGGGTCTTGTAGCCCCCGCTGATTGCAGCCGCGATTCCAACACTGCCCCAGAGGCCCGGATTCCCATGCACAACTAGCCCGAACAACGAACCGGTCAACGCCCCGAGCAATGCTAGGGGAAAGAACAGGCCCCCCACACCGCCGGAGCCGATCGTCACGGCACTGGCAATCATCCTCAGCACCAGCAACGATACGAGCAACTGCACGGTGTATTGACCTAGCAGAGCTTGTTCTATCACATCATAGCCAGCACCGTAAGTCAAAGGCTGAGTAACAGTGAGCCGCAGAAGCAGGGCAATCGCTCCCAAGGCTGCTCCTGCCGCAACAAACCTCGTGATTCTGGGAAAGCGATGTTCTGTCCGGAAATTCCTTATCCACTCTAGAAGCGCGACAAAGCCCATGACGATTAGACCGACGCATGCTGCGAGTATTGCTGTATACGCGAAGTTAGAAGGATTAACGAAGAGATTCAACGAAGCCGGGACTGTTGGGATGCTGAAAAGGGGCTGCGAACCCTCGATTGCCGCCAGCGTGATGTATGATACTACGCCAGCCAATATTGATTGATGGAATGCCCTTGTAGCAAGGTCATTCTTGTACGGAACTTCGAGCGCAAATATGATCCCTGTGAGTGGAGCCTTGAATACGGCGGCAATCCCTGCCGATGCTCCGGCCAGCAAGACAATCCGGAGGTCCTCCTCGCTCAGTTTGTACCTCGTCTGGAACTTCTTCCAGACGTTTGAGGCTATGACCCCTCCAACATTGATGCTAGGTCCTTCCAGTCCTGTAGATCCGCCCAATCCAATTGTGAGAATGGATGCGATGAATTTTGCGAAGCCTTCTCTGATACCGAGAGGTCTTCTATTCGAATGATAGTGGTCGAGAATTTCGTCCGTCCCGCTTAGGAGTGGCTTCGAGGTGAAACGATAGAGGAGTAACCCAGTAGTCGTTAGCCCGACAAAGGGCAAGAGAAACGAGAAGGCAGGCGAGGCGTCGTATATTCTGACGACTAATCCGGTGTAGGATTCTCCCCCGAATGCGTTGCCTAGTAGAAGTATATTGATAACCTCATCGAGAACTACAACAGAAAGCCCGGTCAGTATTCCGATAACGCCGCAAATGACTCCCCATTTGGTGATATAGTCCCGGAAAGGTTCGGACGGCCAGACCAGGGACTTCAGGGTACGGCTGTTGTACTTCATGTTCACTTGCTGTCAACAGACGGGCGGCTGTTCGCTTTGGAATCCGGACTGAGATGCAATCTCAACTCTTGACAGGCGAGTCACGTCCACAAGGGAAGGTGCTGGCTCAATTAAAATCCGCCGGAACTAAGGTGGCAAGTGTTCCTCGGTCAGCCCCATGGCCGACCCATGTTGGCATAACCAGCATATCGTCCAAAATCCGGCTCCTAATTGGCTTCCTTCGCGGTGACAATCCAGCCGACTATCTAGTCAAGGGCGGATATTTCGGGCGAAACTCGAAATCGTATTCTCATTCGGCGTGATTCGCGCCACGGTGTGTCTGGAATTGCGTATTCCGTTCGGCTCGGAGTCATAGCCACCACCGACTTGGGTCTCACTGTACGCAGAACTCGTTCCCCTCGGGGTCGAGCATTATGACGCAATATTCTCCGTTCTCATCAAGCTCATGGTCCTTCCTAGCGCCCAACCTTGCTATGCGGTCCACTTCGGAATCCACTTGCTTCTTCCTAGCCTCGTGAGCCGCCCTCGACCCTTCACTCAAGTTCATGTCGATGTGCAGCCTGTTCTTTCCGAGCTTAGGCGTGTCCAACTGTTGGAAGTATATTCTCGGCCCTTTAGCAGATGGGTCGACGATCGCGCTCGCAGAGTTCCACTCTGCCTCGGGTACTCCATGCTCCTTCAGCCACTGCTCCCAAGTCTCGTACCCTTCGGGCGGGTCTTGCAACTTGTAGTGAAGCGCCTCAGCGTAAAATCTGGCAAGGCTGTCGGGGTCTTTGCAGTCAAAAACCACTTGAAGCGGGGGGCGTGACGACATGTGTGCGTCCGTTGTTGCCATTGGTTCTTTGAAGTCTTCGGTTACTACACACTGCAGGGAGTACGACACAGCTTGCCGCGTTTCACGTTTCGGGGTGCGGGCCTTGTCTCCATGCGGCAGAACGGCTGAGTCAGGTTGCGGGTTTGTACTTGGGAAAAGCTGGAATCAGACCCTATTTGTCTGACGAAGTACATTCCGAGCCATTTCCGAGGCGGGCTGGGAGAGGCCAGGGCCTGGTATGGTTTTTTCCATCGAGAGGACAAGTTAGAGCCAAGGGGGAAACGGTGAGTTCAAATGGGTCCCCTTCCGATTCTTTCCATGCATGTCCGGGATAATCCTGACCCACTCGGCGGGGTTCCAATGGACTTTCTTTGGCACGCAATCCCATGCTTCCCAAGGGTGAACGAGCCGTGGGTCGAGTTGCTCGAGATCTATAGGTCGCAAACGCGCTAAAAGGTGTATGAAAAACGGGCGAATCATTAACGGGACGCTCTGCCTTCGGGTGGCCAGGGATAGATCCGCGTTGGACGAGGGGAAACAAGGAAGGGGTCGTCACTGCATATTCTGATGACAGCAAGGTTTGGGCCACACTTTGGAGGGGGACCATTACAGAAGTTTACTATCCGACTATCGACCAGCCGCAACTTCGAGATTTAGAATATCTAATCACTGACGGCAGGACCTTCTTTCATGAGGAAAAAAAGCATCTCGACTCAAGTCTTCAGAGGCTGTCCCGTCATGCACTCGGATACATCGCCACCAACTCAGACCCGAGCGGAGCCTACAGAATTCGGAAAGAGATAATCGCGGATCCCCACCTTCCCTGCGTGCTGCAGCACACAAAGGTGGAAGGTGAAGAGCGGCTCCTTTCATGTCTCAAGCTCTACGCCCTTTGCGCGCCCCACCTTGGTGTAGGCGGGAAGTTGAACAATGCCCGCGTTATCGACATCGCCGGCAGGAGAATCCTCGCGGCGGAGAACAAAGGAATCTGGCTCACCCTTTGCGCGACAGTTCCGTTCACGCGTCTCTCCAGCGGGTACGTCGGCTTCAGCGACGGATGGACTGACCTCTCCCAGAACATGCGGATGGACTGGGAGTTTGACAACGCGCTGAACGGAAACGTGGCTTTGACAGGTCAGGTGGATCTGTCGAAGTCGCGTGAATTCACACTTGGCTTGGCATTCGGTAGCAGCCTTCACAACTCTGTTACCACGCTCTTCCATTCCCTGGCCACACCGTTTGGGGAGAGCCGAAGGCGATTCGTCGAGCAGTGGGAACGAGCTTATAGGAAGATCGTCCCTCTCGAAACCGCCTCGGGGGATGGAGGGTCCCTCTACCGCTCCAGCTACAGCCTTCTCCTCGCTCACGAGGACAAGAGCTACCCAGGCGCCTTCATCGCGTCTCTTTCAATTCCCTGGGGCGAAGCCAAGGGGGATGAAGACAGAGGAGGGTACCACCTGGTTTGGACGCGCGATCTCGTGAAGATCGCGTCTGCTTTCCTCGCTGCAGGGGACAAAGACACTCCGCTCAGGACGCTGATCTATCTCGCGGTGACACAGAAGGAGGACGGAGGGTTTGCGCAGAACTTCTGGATTGACGGCGAGCCCTACTGGAACGGCACGCAACTCGACGAAGTGGCACTGCCAATAATCCTTGCCTGGCGACTTAGAGGCGAAAAGGCGCTCGGGAACTTCGATCCCTACCCCATGGTCCTGCGAGGCGCGAAGTACCTTGTTCAACAGGGTCCGGTAACGCAACAGGACAGGTGGGAGGAGGCAGGAGGGTATTCCCCCTCTACTCTCGCATCAAACATCGCCGCTCTGATTTGTGCCTCTCAGTTTGCTCGGGAACGTGGCGAGGAAAAGACAGCGAAATATCTGGAGGAGTATGCTGACTTCCTCGAATGCCACATCGAAAGGTGGACGGTGACCACTCAGGGTACCTTGGTTCCGGGAATCAAGACGCACTACATCAGGATTCAGCCAGCTGACATCAATGACCCAACTCCGGGGGAGGACCCTAATGTGGGAACCCTGACCTTGGCTAATGCGCAGCCGGGAATGCAGGTTACCTTTCCAGCCAAAGAGATAGTCAGCGCTGGTTTCCTTGAACTAGTACGATATGGCATCAGGAAGGCTAGCGATCCGATTGTGATAAACTCGCTCGAAATCGTGGATCGGACTCTTAAGGTCGACACGCCGTTCGGACCTTGCTGGCACAGATACAACCACGACGGATACGGTCAGAGAGAGGATGGGGGCCCCTATGAAGGGTGGGGGAGAGGGAGGGCGTGGCCCCTCCTCACTGGAGAACGGGGTCACTATGAAATCGCTGCCGATCGAGACCCTGCCCCCTTCATCAAGGCGATGGAGGGCTTTTCGTCTTCTGGAGGGCTCCTCCCCGAGCAGATTTGGGATGAGCCGGACCTAAAGGATGTGCACATGCATTTCGGCGGGCCAACAGGGTCGGCCATGCCCCTGATGTGGGCGCACGCAGAATACATCAAACTCCTTCGCTCGGCGCATGATGGCAGAGTCTTCGACCTGATACCAGAGGTCGCCGCGCGCTACATTGAGGACAGGTCGAGACTCAAGAGGCTGGAAATCTGGAAGGAGAACCGCCGGATCAGCACAGTGAGAAGAGACCACACGCTTCGTATTCAGGCGAAAAGTGCCTTCGTCTTGCACTGGTCCCTGGACGGCTGGCACACCGTCACGGATACAAGGTCCACCCCGGTATCTCTTGGGATCGAATACACAGACATAGAATTCTCAGCCTCCCAGGAGAGTCCCATACTCTTCACGTTTCTGTGGGTCGAGAGCAACACATGGGAGGGGAGAGATTACAAAGTCTCCGTGATCTGAACCTACGGACAGCCAAGCTGCCCCAATCGTCTCTTTTCCTGTCGCATGAAAAGCCGTTGCTACTCTAACTCGCCGGCCGATATGAGCCTTAGGAGGGCTAGTCCGGAGGGTTGACCTCCTCCTTCCCAAGCAGCATATCCTGGTACGCCTGCTCGCTCGTCTTTCTCTGGTAGTACTCCTCGTAGAGGGACACGTGCTTGTGTGTTATCCCTTTCAGGAACTCGTGTACTCTCTGGGCGGCCTCCCTCCCCTGTCCCATCGCCTTGACCACGAGAGTCTCGCCCGTGGTCACGTCCCCAGCCGCGAAGACGCGGGTCATCGAGGTCGAGAACCCCTCGTCAATCGCGATCGAGTCGTGCTTGCCCGTCTTCAGACCCTCCTTCTTCTGGAGGAATGAGTTGGGCCCCCTGCCGATGGCAAGAAGCACGCTGTCACAGGGCATCTCGGAGGTCTTCCCCGTGGGCTCTGGGGCCTTCCTCCCGCTCGCGTCGGGCTTCCCTAGCTGCATCAGAGAAAGGACGACGCTGGAGACCCTCCCAGCGGTCCCCTTGTACTCCGTCGGGTCTGTCAGGAACTCGAATTCCACTCCCTCCTCCTTCGCCTCCTCGGTCATCAGCGGGTCGGCCCGCATTTCGACCTCGGTCCTTCGATAGACCACGGTCACGTGACCCCGGGTCAGCCTGAGGGCGGTTCTCGCGGCATCGAGGGCGGTGTCCCCTCCCCCTACGACGATCACTTCCTTACCGAGGTCATACTTTTGCTTCTGGCCTCGGTAGGCTTCCACGCCGTCGACATAGACGTCCTCAAGGAATCGATAGGCGTCGATGACGCCTTCCAAGCCCACCCCCGGCGTATCGAGAGCGTGGACATCCTTCGACCCCGTTGCCAACAAGACTGCGTCAGACTCGGAGAGCAGGGTGGAGAGGGTGACGGACTCTCCGACCTTCACGCCCGTCCTGATCTCCACTCCGAGCCCTTTTATCCGGTCAACCTCATATTCTAGGACATCCTTCGGGAGATGGTAGTCGGGGATCCCATACAAGGCGGTTCCACCGGGGGTCCCGAGCTCCTCGTACACCGTGACCTTGTGGCCGTACCTCCTCAGCAGAGAGGCCGCCGCGAGCCCCGCGGGACCTGCCCCGACTATCGATACCGACTTCCCTGTGTCCGGTTCCACCGCCGGATCGGGTTGCCTGGACTCCCTCTGTTCCCAGTCGGCGACGTACTTCTGAATCATCCCGATGGAGATCGGGTGCCCGTTCCAGCGCATGACGCAGGCGTCTTCGCAGAGCCCCTGAAGCTGGGGGCAACACCTCGCGGTCACACCTACCAGTGCGTTGGACTCCCTGATCCGATGGTACGCCTTCTTGAGGTCCCCCTTCGCAACCGCGTCGCACATCCCCCGGACGTCCATCTGGACGGGGCAGGCATCCATGCAGACGGGATTGCCGCACCTTAGGCATCTGTCCGCTTCGCTCCTCACCTGCTCCAGTGTGTACTCCTCCTGCACTTCGCTGAAGTCCTTCTTCCTTACTTCGGGGTCCTCCTTGGGGAAAGGCCAGGGACCCACCCTCCGAGGCTTGTCCAGCGCCAACTCTATCCCGTGCTGTACATTATGTACGACGCCGCCGAAAGGAGCAGGCCTATCGGCTCCAGCTCGCGGGAGAAGAGCACGTGATGTCCCATGGCCCCGACCCCTTCCAACTCGCCTACCGCCGGGCCCCTGATCCTCCTGAGGGAGTGCCACGTCATGTGGTCGATGTCCCCGTGCAGTGATTCAAGGGCGTCAAGTCTGCAGATGTACCGCTTCCCCGACAGCAGGTCCCCGAGTGGCCTTCCTTCAGGCACTCCTGCGAAAAGATAGTGTTTCCCTCGGTACTCGAACAAGTGGTTCCTGATAACGAGCTCAGGCTCCTCTTTCTCTTCTCCCACCCT
>Ga0187781_10002804_pt1 | contig 13192 bp, 14 predicted proteins | sample 0715_SJ02_MP02_2_FD_132447 | JGI IMG/M metagenome (GOLD analysis project Ga0187781, IMG submission 132447) | Tropical peat soil microbial communities from peatlands in Department of Meta, Colombia - 0715_SJ02_MP02_20_MG | ecosystem: Environmental > Terrestrial > Soil > Wetlands > Peat | place...
AGACTGTGGCGTCCTTTTTTGCGGCGTTGCGCAAGGACTTTCCGTCCGCCCGCGCTCTTCATGCGTGCGCGGAAGCCGTGCTTCTTGTGACGGGCGCGTACATGGGGTTGAAACGTGCGTTTCGGCAACGATCTGTCTCCTCTAGATGGATATTACGCGCAGCGCCGCCCCTCAATTTCGATTCGGGCATGCTGCGGCGGCTTTTCGCTCTTCGCCTGCCGCAGCGGGCGAGGATCGGGCCGGCGCGAGTGGCGCAAGCGCAAACCGCTCAGCGCGCATCACGGGCCCAAGCGGATTGAATAGTCTATGCGACCGCCGCAGCATGGTCAAGAAACGACGTCGAAGTCCACCCTACTCTCCGGTCGGTTTTCCGGGCGGATTCGCGGGAGCATTGCCCTGCGGACGCGGCGCGCTCATCGGAGGCGTCAGTCCGTTCATGCGCATGTACTCGACCATCTGTCCGTAGTGATCCATCGCGTGCGTGCATGTAAACATCGCGAGCGACATCCGCGTTCTGAGAAACGGCGCGGGCGCGTCCTTGAGCGGCGTCAACGCATTGTCCGCGTTGATCGTTGCGATGGCCTTGTGCATGCGAGCAAACGAGTCCTTAAGATACTGCATAATTTGATCCTTCGTCTGAATCGCGTCCGGCCCGTTGGACGTGATGCCCTCGTCCGGCGCCGTCGGCGGAGCCTGTCCCATGATGCCGTCCGCGAGCCGGTTGTTCACCGTCGCGAGGTGTTTCACCTGCTGCGCGAACGTTCGCACGCCCTTGAAATTCCCTTCCGTCGGCGCAAACGAATACTTGTCCTCCGGCATCGCCTGAGCGGTCGCGACGATTTCGAACTCGCAGACGCCCAGGTTCATGTCCAGCACGGAAGTGAGCGTCGGTGCTTGAGCGGACGCGGGCGGCGCTTGCTGCGCCCGGACCGGAGTCCCAGCCAGGGCTCCAGAAATCAGAATCAGTGCAATACCTGCTGCGACTTTCATTGCGACCCTCCGATTCGTCGCCTCGCAGAGATTTCGTCTGCGAAGACCGGGCTCGCGCGCCTCGTTCAGCGATACGCACCGTCGGTGCTGGAAATAACTAGGAGCCGGTGGCGCCAAACGCTTGCTTGACGTTTGGCTGGAAGAGATAAACCAGAATCCACACGTCGATCGCTATCACCACAATGTGCCGGACGAGTACACCAAAAAAGAAAAGCATGTGCGGATATCGAAACGCATCGAACAGGCCGAGGACCGATAGGAACAATCCGCCGGCGGTTAGTACGATAGCCAGAATTCGCGCCCATGCCTGCAGTTTCAGCAAGCCAATCGCCGTGACGATGTAGAGCGCAGCGATACCCAACAGGATCACGCCGACTACCGCACTGCCCGCGCCGATCACGATTCCCAGAGGTCTCTGCGCCATTCCGGAAAATAGCGCTCCGCCCGTGCACAAAATTAGCCCGATCACGGCGAGCACTGCGCCTCCGATGATGCCCAGCACCGCGATAATCGTCACACCGGCGGGACGTTCCATGTGCGCTCCTCAGCAGGGATGATGGAGCCATGATACCGGAACCGGAGCAGGGCTGCATCTTCCAACTCCAACGTGCAGCCGCGCGGTGCGTGACACTGGTTAGACCGCAATCAAGCGGAGGACGCGTCCGAAACGCCGACTGGATGTAGACTCGTCACCTCAGCTCCTGCGCGGCCGCTGATTAGGCTCTCAAAAACTTCACACGTGGAGGATCGCATGAACGCTCGATTCGCATCCCACTCGCTCCTGCTGATGCTGCTCGGGCTTGCTTTGCCGGGCCTCTTGCAAGCCGAGACGAAGGAGCTCAAGACCGGAGCATTTCAAATTGTGCACGAGCTGATCCTGCCGGCCAGCCCGGAGGCTGTCTACGACGCTGCAACAGGCGACATCAGCGGCTGGTGGGACCACCATGTCTCCACGCATCCCAAGAAGCTCTACATCGAAGCCCGGCCCGGCGGCGGTTTCTGGGAGATCTTCAATGATTCCGGCGACGGCGTGCTCCACGCCACTGTGATCTACGCCGAGCGCGGCAGAGCGCTTCGCTTCACCGGCCCCCTCGGTCTTTCCGGGCAGGCGATCGACATGGTCACGACGTGGGAATTCTTCCCCGATCCCGCAGGCACGAAGATGCGCCTCACCTGCAACGTATCCGGCCAGATGGAAGACGGGCTGGAAAAAATACTCGATGGCGTCTGGCACCATTTTCTGGTCGAGCGGCTGAAGCCATACATCGAATCCGGCGCCTACAAGAGCAAAACCCAGCGATAGCGCCTTTCCGCTGCCGGTATTTTCCGGGCTTTGGTAGGATGTGTGCCCTGGCATCAGCACGCAAGCAGCACAGAAAGTAGCGAGGTATTTGAACGTTGGCGAAGGCGCGTCCATCGAAGGACAAGAAGAAACCCGAGAAGACTCCGGCCGCAAAGCAGGCTGCGAGCAAGAAGCTGAAGATCGGCCTGCTCGGATTCGGCACCGTCGGACGTTCAGTCGCGAAAATTCTCGCGCAGGATCCGAATAGTCCGCTGCTCCTCACGCACATCTTCAATCGTAATATCGAGCGGAAGAAGATCGAAGGCCTCCCCGCGCACACTCACTGGACCTCGAAAGTGAGCGAGGTGCTCTCCTCCGACGTCGATGTCGTCGTCGAAGTCGTCGGCGGGCTCGAGCCCGCGGGCGAATGGGTCCGCAAGGCGCTTCGCGCGGGCAAGTCGGTTGTCACGGCCAACAAACTGCTGATTTCCGAGCATGGCCCCGCGCTGGCCGATCTCGCGCGCAAAATGGGCCGGCGGCTCGAGTTCGGTGCGTCGGTCGCGGGCGGCATCCCCGCCATCATCGGCATTCAGGATGGGCTCGCGGGCGACCGCCTCTACCGCATCGCGGGAATCCTCAACGGCACGTGCAATTTCATCCTCACGAAAATGGAAGCGACTGGTACGAGTTTCGAAGCCGCACTCAAGGAAGCGCAGGAGCGCGGCTACGCCGAGGCCGATCCGAGCGCGGACGTGGACGGCATTGATGCGCGCGCGAAGCTCGTCATCCTGACGCAGGCCGGCTTGCGCCTGCGCGTGCGCAGCGAACAGATTCCCTGCCGCCCGATTTCTCTCGTGCAGGCTGTGGACTTTATGTACGCGAGTGAGCTGAAATGCGCCATCCGCCAAATTTCGGTCGCGCAGAAAGACACCTCGCACGGCGTGCGCCTGTCCGCAGCTGTGCAGCCGGCGCTCGTGCCCGCCGCGTCGCTCGTCGCGCACGCACAGGGCAGCCAGAATATCGTCATGGCGACGGGTGAATACGCAGGGCGCATGATCTTCGCGGGCTACGGAGCGGGCGGCGATCCCACGGCGGTCGCGGTGATCTCAGATTTGTATTCGATTGCGCGCACCGCCGGCGCTCCGCCGGAGGCTTTGCCCGGCGCCGCGGAGGTCCCCGATTCCGTCAGCGGAGATTTCACGGTGCCGCACTATCTCCGCTTCGTTGTGCGCGACCGCCCCGGCATCGTCGCGGCGCTTGCGACGATCCTCGCGAAATACGACATCAGCATCGACGCCCTGCTGCAAAAGCCCGGCTTCCCGCACTCGGCGCTGTCGTTCGTGATGACACTCGAGCCGTGCGACGGCGCCGTGCTCAACCGTGCGCTCGCCGAAATCGCGCCGCTCGATTTTCACGTCGAGCCGCCGCTCTGCCTCCCGATTTTTCTCGACTAAAAGACAATGCGAATGCAATAATCTGCGCCGATCTTGGGGATCGCAATGTCCAACGCTGCGGGCTCCAGACCCGCCGTGACTTCCGCGCACCGAGCGACGCCGAACTTCGAGGCGAAGCTTGCCGCATCGGCCGTGATTCTCGCTGTCGCCCTGAGTTTCGTCGGCAGATACGTCTTTCGCTACTACCTGCACTACAACGAGGTGGCTTTCACCGATCCCATGCGCGGCGCGGGCAACTACTGGGCCATGCGCGGCTGGCTGCTCATGCACATGACGGGCGGAATGATGGCGCTGCTTACCGGGCCATGGCAGTTCTGGACCGGCTTTCGCTCCCGCTACGCGCGTCTGCACCGCTGGACGGGCCGGCTGTTTCTAGGCGGAGTGGCCGTGGGCAGTGTAGGCGCCTTCCGCATGGCGATCGGGACCACGTTTGGATGGGCTTGGGCTGTTGCGCTCGTCGGCTTGGCTGTGGCGTGGGTCACGACATCGGGCATGGCCTATTACGCTATTCGCAGAAAGCGTTTTCAGGTTCACAAGGAATGGATGGTTCGGGCATACGTTGTGACGTTTGCCTTCGTGACATTCCGCCTGCTCAATGACTACGGTCCAACGTCTCATCTTCAGCCGCCGGGCGACCGGATCGTCACCTTAGGCTGGATTTCCTGGGTTCTTCCATTGCTGGTTACCGAGGTAGTGCTGCAGCTACGGCGGATGCGCTCATCGGTTGCGCCTGGTCGAAACCCTGAGTCGGCCTAGACTCTCAAGTGCGCCTGAAGCCCCCTCGCATGACCTTGCCGGAGATCGACGCCAAGGCCTTTCACGCATTCGAGCATGAAGGCTGGTTGCGCGCCTCCGACGCCTACCACCGCTACCTCGGCACGCTCACTGCGCAAACGATCGAGCCGCTCCTTGATGCGGTCGAACAAACGGGGCACCCAGGTCGACAGCGAGTCGAGCCTGGGGGATCAGACGCTCCGGGCGCAACCCTGCTCGACATCGCAAGCGGTCCCGGCTACGTGGCCGCCGCCGCGAAGCGCCGCGGATGGTCGCCCGTCGGAATCGATTTCTCTGAATCGATGGTCGCGCTCGCCCGCAAACTGCATCCGGGCATCGACTTTCGGATCGGCGATGCGGAAGCTCTGGCCTTTAGCGATGGCCAGTTCGACCGCGCCGTGATGAACTTCGGCATTTTGCATCTCGCGCAGCCGGATGTCGCGATTCGCGAGGCGCACCGAGTACTGCGTGGCGGCGGGCGCTTCGCGTTCACCGCGTGGGCCAAGCCTGACGAAGCCGTCGGGTTCCGCATTGCGCTGCGTGCCGTAGAGGAATTCGGCGATCCGAACGTGCCGCTGCCACCCGGCCCGCCGTTCTTCCGCTTCAGCGACCGCGAGGAATGCCGAAGAGTGCTAGAGGGCTGCGGATTCGGGAATGTCGCCGTCACGCAGCTGCCGCTCATGTGGAGGCTAGCCACACCGAGTGATGTCTTCGAAGCTTTCTACAACGGCTCGGCGCGCACCGGCGGGCTGCTGCGCGCGCAAACGCCCGTGGCGCTGGCAAAAGTGCACGAAGCGATCTTGGCGAGTGCAGCCGCGTTCACCCGCGGCGATCACCTCGAAATTCCCATGCCCGCCCTCGTCGTCTCGGCGCGCAAGCCCTAAGGCACGCCTTTCCGGAGCAGCGGTCTCGCCAAGTAAGGCGTTTCTTGATAAAGTAAGGAATCGGAGACTGGCGTGACGAAGCGAGCGAAGATTACTAGCAAGGGCCAGATCACCGTGCCGCGCGAGATCCGTCGCGCTTTAGGCGTGCGGCCCGGCGACCATCTCTTGTTCGAACAAAAGGGAGCCGAAGTCAGCGTTCGGGCAGTGAGGGTGAAGAGTCCATTTGAGAAATTCCGCGGCATCGGGACTCCGGGCATTCCTGGCGGCCGAAAGGGCATCGCGCGCTGGGTTCGAAAGATGCGCGGGCAATGACTACTGCCGTCGACACGAACGTCTTTATCGCGCTGTGGCAGAAAGACGACGCGCTGAACACACTGGCGCGGTCGGCCATGGACGCGGCGCTCGCTCGCGGCAATGTCGTCATTTCGGCGCCTGTCTTCGCCGAACTCGTGGCCGCGCCGACAAGGACCGAAACCTTCATCGATTATTTCCTCAGAGAGACGAGCGTCGCCATCGAGTGGGACATCGACGAGCCGATCTGGCGCACGGCGGGCCGTGCGTTTCAGAGTTATGCTTCGCGCCGCCGGAGACACGGGGCATCCGGTCCGCGGCACATCCTGGCGGACTTTCTGATCGGTGCTCACGCCTTGCGCCGGGGTTATCGTCTGCTTACGCTGGATGAGGGTCTCTATCGGTCCGCGTTTCCGCGCCTCACGATCATCCCGATCTGACGAAATGCCCGCCGACTTGCCGCAGATTGACCGGTCTCTCGGCCCCTCCTAAAATCGTGGTCCGCGCAAGGGAGAAGCGAATCAAATGAGCGTGGCGCAATCCGAAAAGGCGAAGAAATTCCGGGCGCTCCATAACCTGCCAACGACGCCGGGAGCGCCCATCGAACCAGCCGCTCGGGGTACGTTCATCATCCCCAATCCGTGGGACGCGGGCAGCGCGCGAATTCTCGCGGGCTTGGGCTTCGAAGCGCTCGCGACCACCAGCGCAGGCTTCGCATTTTCCCTTGGTCGCCGCGACGGCGGCGTCACGCGCGACGAAGTGCTCGCGCATTGCCGCTCGATCGTCGAAGCAACCGATCTGCCCGTCGCCGCGGATCTTGAGAATTGCTTCGGCGACGATCCGAAGATTGTCGCGGAGACGATTCGCCTCGCAGCCGCAACCGGAATCGTCGGCGGGTCGGTCGAGGACGCCAACGGCGACGATCGCGACCCGATCTACGATCACTCGCTCGCCGTGGAACGCGTTGCCGCCGCAGTCGAAGCCGCCCGCGCGCTGCCGTTTCCCTTCACCCTAACGGCGCGCGCCGAGAACTTTCTCCACGGACGCGCCGATCTCGACGACACGATTCGTCGCCTGCAAGCCTACGCGGAGGCCGGCGCCGACGTGCTTTTCGCGCCGGCACTGCCGAGTCTCGACGCGATCCGGAAAGTCTGCGCCGCCGTAGCGCCGCGGCCTGTGAACGTACTCGCAGGCATAAAAGGCCTCGCATTTCCGGTCGCAGAGCTCGCTGCCGCAGGCGTCCGCCGCATCAGTCTGGGCGGGTCGCTCTCTCGCTTGGCGTTCGGCGCGCTGATCGGCGCTGCGCGCGAGATGCGCGAAAAGGGGACATTTACCTTCGTCGATCGCGCTGCGCCCACCGCCGAAGTCGCCGGCTTCATGCTGCCAAAGAAAAATCAAGCCGCCACGTCGTAACCGCTCGGTGATCCCGCGCGCTACGTTGTCATCCCGAACCCAGCCGCGCCCTTCGCGGATGGTGGTGAGGGACCTGCTTTTCGGTTTTCGGTCTGGAGTGATAAGACCCGCAGGTTTGGGAGCAGCACGCGCAGCGGATCACCGCTGCGTCGCCGCGCCTTCCACTTTCAGCGGCGCGACTCGGAACTGCTTGCTCAGCGCCAGTCCCTGCTGCTGGTAGGAAGATCCGATCGCTTGGCCGTAGAGCTTATCGGGAATGCTTGCCATTTTGTGGTACATCAGCCGCCCGACCACTTGCCTGTCCTCGAGCAAGATGGGAACTTCATGCGCGCGCACTTCGAGCACGGCCTTCGTGCCCTTGATTTCGCCGCTCGTCCCGTAGCCGAAGCCGGGATCGAAGAATCCCGCGTAGTGTACGCTGAATTCTCCGATCGAGGGATCGAACTGCGTCATCTCCGCCGCCCAATTCGATGGCACGCTGATCCGCTCGCGTGATGCCAGTATGTAGAAGTCGCCCGGATCGAGCACCAGCCGCTTCGATGCCGGCGCGGTGATCGCGTCCCAGAACTGCGCCGCATCGTGCGCGCCTGCTTTGCTCAGATCGACTGCCGGGCAATTCCGCTTCGCCTTGTACGCCACCACGCTCGATCCCCCGCTCCCCTGCAGATCGATCGACATGCGCAGCCCTCCGCGCAGAATCGCCTTCGCGGGAGCCTCGCCGTTCTCGTAGTAGACGAGTCCTTCCGTCTGCTCGAATCTCTCGAGAGCGTTGTCCGTCGCCGCCGGCGGCTTGCCGCGCACAAACCGCAGTTGCGTCAGCTTCGCGCCCGCCTGCAGGATCACCGGGAACGTGCGCGAGACGACCTCCACGTAGAGCTCGCCCTTGTATCCCTTCGGTACCTGCTCGAACTGCAGCTCCTGCTCCTCGAATTCGTTCCCGCCTTCGGTCACGAGCCGCGTGAAAATGTCGAGCCGCCCGGTTGTGCTCTTGGGATTCGCCGCGCCCCCGATGTCGAACGGCAGCGCGAGTTGCTCGATCACCGGGATGACGAATACCGCTCCGCGCTCCAGCAGCGTGGGTTTCGTCAGATCGAGTTCGGCGAGCTTGAGATCGTTGATCTTCGATTTGATTGTCGACGCGCGGCCCGGAAGAAAACTCGCCTGCACCCGGTACGCCACGTTTCCCAGCCGCAAATCGATCGATGCGGGTTGAACCTGGGCCTCTTCAACTGCCTTAAACGAAAGAATCTTCTGGTTGTTGATCAGCTCCCAGATTTCCTGCGATGGCAAGATGCCCGTCCTGCGCGGATCGCGTCGCACATCCGGAATTAGCGCAGGTGCTTCCACTCCCTTGGTTGTCCCCATTAGCTACGTATTCTCGCTGCAAAGCGCGCTGCCCGCAAGCACACCCGCCCTGTGGAAATCGCCTTCGCGCATCGTCGATCTTGCCAGACCGAATGATTGACGCGCTGCCCTGCCGGATGTAGTTTCGGACCACTCGCGAGTTTCGCACGCGTCAGGTATGAGAGTCAGCCCAAATGGCCGATAGCGCAACCGCCGTCCTGAGCCAGCCCGCGCCCGTTGAAGACCAGCGCCGCGTCGAGCACTTCGATGTACTGATCGTCGGCGCGGGACTTTCCGGCATCGGCGCGGCGTGCCATCTCCAGAAGAAATGCCCATCGAAGACGTTCGCAATTCTCGAAGGCCGGCAGTCGATCGGTGGCACCTGGGACCTGTTTCGCTATCCGGGCGTGCGTTCCGACTCGGACATGTACACGCTCGGCTACTGCTTCCGTCCGTGGCGGCAGCCGAAAGCCATCGTCGACGGTCCTTCCATCCTGCGATACATCCGCGAAACCGCGCGCGAACTCGGCATCGATCGCAAGATTCGCTATGGCCATCGCGTCACGTGTGCGTCGTGGTCCTCCGCGCTCGGCCAATGGACTGTCGAGGCGACGCTTACGGAAGACCAGACCGCCTGCTTCACGGCCAACTTCTTGTTCATGTGCAGCGGCTACTACGATTACGACGAAGGCTACATGCCCGGCTGGTCGGGCATGGATCGCTACCGCGGCCACATCGTGCACCCGCAACACTGGCCGGACGATCTCCGCTACGAGGGCAAGCAAATCGTCGTAATCGGCAGCGGCGCCACCGCAGTCACGTTGGTCCCGGCGCTCGCCGAGCAAGCCACGCACGTCACCATGCTGCAGCGCTCGCCAACGTACATCGTCGCGCGCCCGTCGAAGGATGTCATCGCCAACTCGCTGCGCCGATGGCTGGGAGCTCGAATCGCCTACGGCTTCGCCCGTTGGAAAAACGTGCTTTTAGGGATGTACTTCTACAACGTGGCGCGGCGAAAACCCGAGGCGACGAAGAAACAAATCCTCCACCTCGCCCAGAAAGAACTCGGCCCCGGCTACGACGCCGCGCAGCATTTCTCGCCGCGCTACAACCCGTGGGACCAGCGCCTCTGCCTCGTGCCCGATGCGGATCTTTTTTCGGCGATCCGCTTGGGCAAGGTTTCAATCGTCACCGACGAAATCGAAACCTTCACCGAGAAAGGCCTGCGTCTGAAGTCGGGCCGCGAACTCGAAGCAGACATCATCGTGACTGCCACCGGATTGAAACTCAAACTCCTCGGCGGAATGGATGTGCTCGTCGACGGCGTTCGGGCGCACCCGGCGCAAACGATGACCTACAAGGGCGTGATGTATAGCGAGATCCCCAACCTCGTTTCCACGTTCGGCTACATCAACGCCTCGTGGACCCTCCGCGCCGATCTCATCGCGGAGTACGCCTGCCGCTTGCTGAACTACATGGACGCGCGCGGCTACGCCTTCTGCACGCCCCGCAGGCGCGATCCGTCCATCGTCGAACAGCCCGCGATTACCTTCACCTCCGGCTATTTTCAGCGCGGCAAAGACGCGCTTCCCAAGCAGGGCTCCCGTCGGCCGTGGAAGCTCCATCAGAACTACGCGCTCGACATGCTCGAACTCCGCTTCGCGAAGATCGACGACGGCGTCCTAGAGTTCACTCGCCTGGAGAAAGAGCGGCGCGCGGTCTGAGCCGCGAGCGAACCTCATGCTGGGAAAAATGAATCTTCGCGACCGGACTGCCGTTGTGACCGGCGCGGCCAGCGGCATCGGCCGCGCGATCGCAATTTCGCTGGCGCGTCGCGGCTGCCACCTCGCGCTCGCGGACATCAACGAGACGCAGCTCGCTCAGACGGCGGACCTGGCCGCGTCTCCCGGCGTTCGCATCAGCCGCCATCGCCTCGACGTGGCCGACCGCGCAGCCGTCGCCGCCTTTCCCGCCATCGTCATGGCGGAGCACGGCAAGGTCGACATTCTCGTCAACGATGCCGGCGTCGCGCTCGGCGGGACGTTCGATCAGGTCAGCGAATCCGATTTCGAGTGGCTGTTCGACATCAACTTCTGGGGCGTGGTCCGCATGACGCGCGCCTTTCTGCCGCATCTTCGCGCGAGCGACGACGCCCGCATCGTGAATCTGTCGAGTCTCTACGGCTTGATCGCGCCGCCCGGCCAGACCGCATACGCCGCCAGTAAGTTCGCGGTGCGCGGCTTTAGCCAGTCGCTGCGGCATGAACTGGAGGGCTCTCGAATCGGCGTCACCGTCGTGCATCCGGGCGGCGTGGCCACAGCAATCGCCAAAAGCGCCCGCATCCCCAGGGGCTTGCTTTCTCCAGCAGAAGAGGCGAAGCGCCGCGCGGCCGCTGAGAAGCTGCTCCGCATGCCGCCTGCGACCGCCGGAGAGATCATCGTTCAAGGCATCGAGCGCCGCAGGCCGCGCGTGATTGTCGGTACGGATGCCAAAATCCTCGCAGTCCTCGAGCGCCTTGCGCCCGTCTCGTATTGGAGGATCCTCGGGAAGTTGAGGCCGCAAATGTAGGGTGTGACTCGCGCGCTGCCTTTTCCGCGACGCTGCCTGAAACTTGCTCAGTAGGTGAGCGACCAGCTGACCGCGGTCATCGTCATCACCACCAGCAGCAGCCCCAGGCTGACCAGGCTCAGCGCCTTCCCGTGGCCCAGCAGGTAGTCGCGCGACTCGCCGTTCATGCACAGAAGAATCACCACCAGCAGCACCGCGCCCCATGCCAGGAGCGGAGGCACGCCCGGATACTTCCGGATCATCGAGAGGAATTCGCCCGGCGGCTGTCCCGCCGGAACCCACCACGGCAGCATCGGTGCCACGCCGGCCGCCAGCGAAAACGTGAGCAGCTTCCGCGTGAACCAGCCCTTTACCTTCGGCCGCGCTGCTTTCCAAACCAGAAAATCCCACGCAAGCAGCGCGATGGCGATCGGCACCCAGCCGTAGAGCGCCGCCTTGTGGTCAAACCAGAGCCACGCGCGGAACGCGAATCGCGTGTGGTGCCCTTCGGCCAGCCGCGGAAGCAGGAGCAATCCCACCAGCGTGTTGAAAAGCACGGCGACCAGCAGCGTCACCACGCTCATCATTTGAAGCCAGTGCCGCGTTGCCGGCACCTTGCACCGGCCGCACACGGATTGTTTGGGCAGGAAACTCAGGCCGCAACGTTCGCAGAACATGGTTTCCCTCGCTCGCTTTTGCTACGGACGTGATTTGCCCCAGCAGGCTACCTCGAACGTCCGCTGAATAACTACTGGCCTGAAGTTCAGCGAAACGTGATGCCGCCTTCGCCCGTCCTGCCGATCTATCCCTTTTCCGGCAAATGCCACGTGATTCCCTGCGAGGTAAAACCGAGAACCACTACCCGGACATGTCCGGCTGCCCCTGGCAGGCCACCGATCGGTGACATCTCACGTGTTCGTATTTTTCGCTTGACTGTTCTATAGAACTAGAACACTATATGTGTAGATGGCGTCGGCGACCAAGACGAGGAGGAAGCCACTTCAGTTCCGGTTGGATCTCCAAAGCGGCGTCCCGGTGTACCGCCAGATCATCGACCAGGTAATTGGCGGCGTCGCGGCTGGAGTCTTGGCCGGCGGGGACCAGCTTCCTACCGTCCGGCAGCTCGCCGTCGATTTATCTGTCAATCCGAATACCGTCATTCGGGCCTACCGCGAGTTGGAGATCCGCGGAGTGCTCGAGACTCAGCAGGGCACAGGGACATTCGTCAGCCACCAAAAAGTACAGCCCGATGACGCAGAGCGGCAGCGCCGCCTGAGCCAACTGGTGAGCGAATTCGTGGCCCGCGCTGGGTCGGGGGGCTTCACCGTCGAGGAACTGCTGGGCGAACTCCAGGACTTTCAAAACGAGGCAGGAAAGAAGGGGAGGTGACCATCCATGCTACCGCAGCGAGATCAGACTCAGATGAGTGGCATCGCTGTCGCTCTATTCGTGATTTCGGTGACATCCGGTATTGGGCTGATGCGTGCGCTTGGCAGTCGCACACCATTCTTCGCAGGCTTGCTCATAGGTGTCTATCTACTCTTTTCCATCCGAGTCGCCGACCAATGGGAAAAGGTCGCCGTGCTGCGTCTAGGCCGGTTCATTGGTCTCCGAGGCCCCGGCATCTTCCACATGGTACCCATAGTGGACCGGCTCAGTCGCTTCGTGGATCAGCGGGTGCGCACCGCCAGCGTGACCGCTGAGTCCACCCTGACTCGTGACACCGTCCCCGTCAACGTAGATGCCATTGTTTTTTGGTTGGTATGGAACGCTGAAAAATCGATCCTCGAAGTGCAAGACTTCGTCGAGGCGATCGCTATGAGTGCGCAAACGGCTCTTCGCGAATCCATTGGCCGCCATGAGCTGGCGCAAATGATCACCGAACGCGAGTCCCTCGGCCGCGAGCTCCAGCGCATTCTCGATGAAAAAACCAATCCCTGGGGCATCACTGTTCAATCGGTGGAAATCCGCGATGTCCGTATTCCCCAGGCCCTGGAAGACGCCATGTCTCGCCAGGCACAAGCCGAGCGCGAACGTCAGGCACGCAATATCCTTGGCCAGGCCGAGACGGAGATCTCGGAGAAATTCTCGCAGGCTGCCGCTACCTATCAGGATAATCCTGTTGCGCTGCACCTCCGCGCGATGAACATGCTTTATGAAGCCATCAAGGAGCGGGGCTCCATGGTGATCGTGCCCTCGTCGGCCGTGGAGAC
>Ga0187781_10002805_pt1 | contig 13189 bp, 7 predicted proteins | sample 0715_SJ02_MP02_2_FD_132447 | JGI IMG/M metagenome (GOLD analysis project Ga0187781, IMG submission 132447) | Tropical peat soil microbial communities from peatlands in Department of Meta, Colombia - 0715_SJ02_MP02_20_MG | ecosystem: Environmental > Terrestrial > Soil > Wetlands > Peat | place...
AACAGAATTAACAGGTGCAGGTAAGAATCTCAGGAGGACTTAATGAAATAACAGGGGTTAGCATAAGCTGTGCAAGCCGGGAGATAGTAAGTGAGGGGGGCAAAACAAAGGCAAATCTCGCTATGTTGATGGAAAGAACTGGGAAGGTCTGGGGGGGGCGACCTTAAAGGCAACGTGAATGCCAGAGGCTGACTTCTTCAGTTTGGTTGCTTCTTCTTCGCAAGCCGATAATTGTGTATGGCAACGGCAACCGCCAGGGGAGTTCCAACACCATCAGTCGGCTCCATGCGGACTACCTCACCTTTGCAAACAACCTCGCCGTGGATCCCATGCTTGTCATTTATCGCGGGAAGTTCAAGCCTAAGATCTAGAGTCGTAGTCGGGTCGAAGGTACACTCAGTTCGAAACAAGACTCCAGAGCAACTGACATTCTCAGTGCAGGCCACAAGCCAGTCTCGGCTGCTTGGAATACGATATCGAATAGGGATGTGGATGGGGAAACGCTGTGCGCGAACCGGGGCTTCTTGTCGTCTTCTTAGCATATTGTTACTCCTCACTAGGATTGGGCCGCTGGGGAGATCTTGGCCGCACGTGGTGCGGAACCTTCCCGGTCAACATGCCATTTAGGATTGTGCTACCTACGTTGCCCCCCACAATTAAGAAAACACTACAACGCTAGAAAGTAGCACGTGCTTTGCCAAAAGGCAGAATTCGCCTTGCCAAGTAACGGAATGAAATAACAAACCTTCCAACAGGGCAGGCCTAACACGCTTCACGCGCAGCAATGGAATTGGGAATTTTTGACATACCACGGTAAAATCTACGCAGTAGTGACGTGGGGGTCTCGGTCATTCAATTTGTTCTGGAAGCTGGGGAAAGAACCCTAAGGTTGTCATCCCCAGGGGCCGCAGGCGATGAAGAATCCCCGTATTTCCCTGATCTTACAATTGCCAAAATTCTCCGCTCCGCCCAGAATAGCAGCTTTGTGGAGTTTTCCGCGGCCTCCAAGGTCAGGCCCAAGCAGTTTCAAAAAAGCGAAGCCAATTACCGTGCATGATGGCTTCTATGTCTTTCTCTTTGTAGCCCCTCTTGCGCAATAGGTTGGGGATCTTCTGCAAGTCGGCGATCGTCTCTAAATCGCAAGGGGATTGCTCAGTTCCGAACCCGCCATCGAGGTCGCTCCCGATCGCCGAGTGTTCGGTGTTCCCGGCCAATTGGCAAACATGATCGATATGATCGACCACCGCCTCGAGGGTTACGACGGAATTGGGCGTCTCGCCGGCCACCCATCCGGGATAGAGCATCCATGTATCGCAGACTGCCCCGATTACCGATCCGCGTCCAAGGAGATAACGGATCTGTTCGTCGGAAAACTGACGGTCACCGGGAACCAGAGAACGACAGTTGCTGTGGCTAGCCAGGATGGGACCGCTAAAGATGTCAACAGCTTCCCAAAAGCTATCATCCGACAGGTGTGTGGCATCCAGGACCATACCAACTTCATCCATCACCTTGAGCAGATCTCGCCCTCTCACAGTTAACCCTCCCGCCGAGCCTGTGCCGTGAGCATAAGCGCTCAGTCCGAAATGGGCAAGACCGACAACTCTTAGTCCATCATTCCACCATTCCGCCACAGAGCCGGGAGTCAAGATTGGGTCTGCGCCCTCCATGCTGAGAATAAATCCGAGTGGGGGAGGACTCGAGTGACCCCCTTTCCACTCCTCAAGATGGGTCTCCACGGAGCGCCAATCTTTGAGCATTCGCAGTAACCCGTGCGCCTCCATTATGCGATAGTAAGCTACCTGTCCTTTGGCCATGGCGCAGGCGATCTCCCGAGTGCGATAATCGAGGAGCGCCTCACCCAGATTGCTCGCCCGAGCCAATACTGTTGCCAGGCATACAGCCACCTCGCCTTGTCGCATCTCCGGAAACGCCACAGTATTCCTTGCCCGGCCCTGACCCACCATTCCGGTTTCGGAACTGCGAATCTCAGGCACGCTTCGCGTCAGATCGCGATTCCAGTTCAGGGCGTTCCAGGACAGATCGAGATGAGAGTCAACAATAATCATTAACCTCTCTCCTTACCGAGAGTAGCGGCGCATGGCCTTGCGCCCCTAGGTGTCCGCATTGCTCTCGGCATATTTGCGTGCCATCCGCCTGATCTCATAGCTAAGCTTCAGGAACTGCTTTTCCCATCTTAATGTCGCTGCCGGAGTGTAGCGATAGAAGCCCTTGGCGTTCGCGACGCCGCGCGCGCCCGAAGCAACCACTTTCCTCATATGGTCGGGTACCTTGGTGCCGCAATTCTAAACAGGAAGAACCACGATCCTAAGGATTGCATCCTCAATGTCCCTTCACGACAGTTTCTAGCGGAGGCAGCAATTCTCCCTCGTGCGAATCCTCGGAGAACGCCCTTATTCGCTCCTGAAGCACTCTCCAATACTGGTATTCTGCGTCCCATCGGCCTAGGGCGGAGTCCAAACGGTACGGCGTGTATTCAGCAAGCCAGGCTGAGCGGTATTGGGTCCGAAGTTCCGTAATCGCATCCATCAAGTCAACTAAGCGCGAATGGTCCTGATACGTCACTTGTGATTCCCAGTTGTTCCACCAGGAGTCGTCTTTCGGCCGACGTGAGCCCAGGCTTCGCCACATCGCTTCGAGCTCCGGTGCCGTCTGGAACCTTTCCCCAGCGTAATCGAGCAACCGGCTGCCGAAGAGGAGGCATTCTAGCGTAGTCGCATCGCCGCCCTGGGAGAGCGCATGGTCCAAAAGGGTCTCGGCATCCTCCGCGAGAAGGCGGATTTGTTTTAGGTCGTCCGCATGAGCAGCGCACTCCTTCAGAGTTGCAGGGGCGAAGGGATCTCGCCACAATGCAAGCATGCTATCGTCCCCAATCACCTTCTGCAAAGCCAGTTCCGAGGCTTCCAGATCCTTCAAGGCTTGAGCCACCTCAGGCGCAACGGCAGGGGGGTAAGCCAGCTCAGAGTAATCAGTAAAGAAGTTCTGACGATCAACAGGAGTGGTCTGCCAAGACGCCACTGCGCCATAAGCTAGGCCCGGCCAAGCGGTGCGCATCAGATTCTGAGCGTCGTCGGTCCAGAGGGTATTGATCAAGCCCATGGTTCCTGATTTGCGCCCGGAGGCCAGAAAAGTATCGATATTCTCAAAACTCCGCGCATAATCAGGCATGACTTGGTTCCAGCACGTCACGCCGGAAGCGATCACGTGAGGCGTGTGTTGTGCGGCGAGCGGTCCGAGCCAATGTTGGTAATGCGATTCGGGCCCCGGATCATACTCCCAGGCAACGGCGATGAGTCCGGGCGGAAGTTGAGAAACGATCGCCGGATATTTCACCATGATGTCTCCCCAAGCCATGACCGTCTTCCCAAATTGGCTGAAGAGATGGTCCACATTGTTGAGTTGGCCGATGAAAAGTTGAGCCGGCTCTGCCGCCATGCCGCCTTGCCGAGCGGCCTGCTCAATCTGAAAGGCTTCGTCGAATCCAATATGCACGAAGGGGCTCGGAAAGAGCTGGGCAAACTGGGTCACCCAATCAGTAAGGAGCGAATTGACTTGGGGATTTCTGGGGTCGAATTCCGTACCATGAGGCAAATCTGAAAGCGCGGAGTATTTTTCGACTCGAAACAGGTCATGCTGATGCCCGTAAAGTTCCAGGCAAGGGATGACGTCGATGTGGCGCTTCCGCCCGTAAGCGATGGCCCCTCGCACTTCATCCTGGGTGAAGCGTCCCCCCGGATTCAGAAGCGAAAAACCCTTTAGCTCAATGCTGTCCTCGCTATAAAAGTAATACTGGTTTGCCTTCCAGTGGGCCAGGAAATCAAGCTGGCGGTCGACTTCCTCTTCGGTAGGCAACGCCCCATGGCTCATGTCCACCATGACCCCGCGATAGGCCAGCGCGGGCCAGTCGTTGATTTCAACCACGGGTAATGCGGCCTGAGCGCCTCTCCCTTCCACCAACTGTTTTAGGGTCTGGACAGCATAGTACAATCCGGCCGTTGAGCGGGCGCTGACCGTGATGCCGTCCGGCGTGACTTTCAACGAATAAGCCTCGCGCGACTCCGGGCCGGGATGCTCACCAGGGAGCGGTAGAGGGGCGGTCCCTCCCGTGCGCTGGAGGAGAATTCCGTGCGTGCAGGGATTCGCTTCCCGAATCGGAACGGAAACTTCACCTTGTGCCGAGAGCGCCTTCGAAAGTTCACTCGCCGCGAAACGGTCTTCGGAGGCCGGCGTCGAAGCAAAGCAAATGCCCAGTCCGCGCAGTGCAAGCTCACCGGTTCCGTAATGGATTTCTTGCGGACGAGGCAACAACGGCTGATGCTGAGCCAACGCCCAGGCGGGCGTCACGGCCATTATTGCTATGAATCTCAACACTTGTTTCTTAGACATTACTTTTCACCTGTTGTAGGGGGACGGCCTGCTGTCCCCTCTTTGTTTTTGCCATTCCCCAATGGAGGTAGAGCAAGCCCTACCCCTACACCGATTCCCTGTCAGGGCTTGACGAGGATCCTTCGCCTCATCATCCAAAACAGAATGAGCCATTCCACCGCCAGGGTAGCAAGGGCTTGGAAAAGGAATCCCCCACTGCCCAGATGGGAGGCAATCGGATCCGTAAAGACATCCACGCCCGCGCCAACCGAGATAAGGCTGGTAAACATGTAAATGAAGACCGCATTCATGCCGAATGGCGTGAAAATGATGGTCCATTTCCGATACCCTGCCATGTCAACGAGCCAAAAGAAGAAGAGCAGCTCGAGGCAGGCGACGCCGGCGCTGGCCAAGCCATAAGTAGTTGTCCACATCTTCATTTCTATGGGGATTACCGGACTCAGCCCAAATCCGAGCAAGAGGAATATCACTCCCATGCCCCCAAGGAGCTTTGTTTTCGTCGCTTTCGTCCGTGTGCTCAGCAGCAGTTCCCCGATCAGCAGGCCGAAAAGGGTGGTCGAAATGGTGGGAATCGTCGACAGAAAAGTTCCCCAGCCTTCGTTCCGATACGGCCAAGTATCCCAACGATGCTGTCCCAGCAGTGCGATATCTACGGAATGGACGAGATTGTGATTTAGAACATACGTTCCGGCCGGAACCCCAGGCGCTGGAACAAAAGCCAGCAGACAGGCGTAGGCCGCGAGGATACCTGCCGCCAAGCCGGCTTGGAATCGCCAGGATTTCTTTGCCACCAGAAATGCTACCAGGTAAGCAATAGCGATGGGCTGAAGGGCGCTGCTCAGCTCAATCAAACAAGGGGAATGCAGGAAGAGTGATTCGCGCACGGAGCCAAGCAGAAACAGTGCTGTGGCGCGCCAGATGGCGTGCGCCAGTTGCTGATTGTAAGTCTCCGCAGACCGCCGTGCGAACGCAAGCGGTACCGAGACGCCCACCATCAACATAAAGCTAGGCCAGATGCAGTCCTCAAACCGCAACCCGATCCAGGGCGTATGGTCTAACTCGCGCACGATCAGGTCGATCACCCTGTTGTGGCCCAGGTGTTGAAGCCCGATCATCAACCCCTCGCCGCCTACAATCCAGAACATGGTAAATCCACGGAAAGTATCGAGAGAGAGCAAGCGCTCAGACCGCGCGGACACTCCTTCGGCAGGCTGCCCAACAGCCGCGGCTGGGGCCTGTACCTCCGGGGACGAAACGTGATTGGCCATGCTGTCTACTCCTTGTCAGCGTAAAGGCGTCTTGCCCCCGCGACACAACAGAGACATAACGCCCGCGCCAATGAGGGTGGGACGCCTACGCCGCTTGTTAGAACTCGAATTTGAAGTCAAATTGGATATCACTTGGAGTGCGGGCGCACCCAATGAGACCGGCCCCTGGACTTGCCAGCACCGAAACGGGGACTGGGCCTAGTCCCTACCAGAAAAACTTAAGGGCGAATTCCATTGAGCGCGGATCAGTCTGGATGTTGGTGATTAGACCGAACGCGCAGCCGGCCTGGTGAACCTTATCCGTCGAGCCGTCGGGCAGAGGCGGCAAACACCAGCCGGTATTGGGAATTCCCAGGTTCTGATGGTTCAAGGTGTTGAACACGTCCCACCTGAACTCAAAGTACCTGTTTTCCGTCAGGTGGAACTCCTTACCAAGAGATTCATCAAGGTTCCAGAATCCCGGAGCGCGGAAGTTTGGTAGGACCGGGCCCATGGTGCCGAACTGCCACGCGCGGGGGTCCAGGTCGTTGTAGTTGGCCCAGAAGGTTTGATCGTTTCCGAAGGCGGGTTGGAAGGCCGCAGGGTTAATCCAATCGTTGATCCGTTGCTGCTTGGTGCGATGGCCTCCGAAGCCCGGATTGCCTACCAAGTCAACACGGCACTCGCCCGCCTCGCCTGTCTGAAGGGCGTCGCAGGGTCCGCTGATGGGCAAGGGCAAGCCGGCTTCGGCATTAAACTGACTGCCTAATCTCCAGCCTCCGATCAGACCGTTCACAATCCCTTTCCGGTTCAAAAAGGTCTTGCCCACGCCGAAAGGCAAAGTGTACGTGGCCGCCAAGTTAAACTGTTGGGGAATGTCGTAAGCGGCCAGAGCGCGGTCCACGCCCACATTGTCGTGATCCTGAAAAACGCCTCCATACACGCTGCCGCTGATCACTCCTCCTCGGCCGCCGACCTCGCCTGGTCTCACATCATGAATCGGGTCGACCAGCCCGCGGGCCGTTTGTCCTACCCAAGCATTGGCGATGTCCTTAGAAATCGTGTAAGCGGCGATGAAGTCCAGACCGTTGGAAAGCCGCTTCTGCACCTTCAGGTTCATGCCGTGGTAGATGGAAGTCCCATCAAAGTTGGCGTAGCTTCCTATTCCCAAGCTCCCGAAGCCACCCGTCGCGGCATAAAAGGGATAGGGCATGAGCAATAGGGCCAGGGGCAATTGGGAGCTTCCGTAGACCTGCGCGAGCTCGTTGGCCGTCTGGCCGGAATAGACATTCGTGATGGGTACTGTGGCGTTGATCCCAGCCTTGTATTTGAGAAGATCGCTGGTGTGGAGATAGTTGTAACTGCGGCCGCCCCCCATCAGGTGCGTGCTATGGTTCCCCACATAGCCCACGCTGACCACCATGTTCCCGGGCAACTCGCGGGCAATTTCCAAGCTCCACATTTGAACCGTAGGGTCATGCGCGGGCGGAACAAAGGGGGTCATATAGGAGGCCCCGAGCATGGGAGCGCGAGTCTGGGCGGGGAATTGGCTGGGCAGCGGGGGCGTGGTCAGATTGGCCTTGTTGGTGGTGGTGTCACTCAGGGGAAAAGCCACGCACTCGCCCGAGAAAGGCGCGCACTGGTTCGGGTAAAAGCTGCCATTCCAATTGTACTGCTGATTCCATCCCGGTGCATTGGCGGCGCCTTGCCCCGGTTCGTTAATGGCGGCCAGGGCGTTACTGTAAAAGATGTCGTAACCGCCGCGCACCACAGTCTTATTGTTGGCGAAGGGCGTCCAGGAGAAGTTCACACGGGGTCCCAGGTCGTCGAAGTTAGGGGGCGCCAGGTCGCGTCCGCCGCCCGGCCAATTGGGACCCCCTTGATAAATGACCTCTCCCTGCAATCCCGTCACGGAGTTGGGACATCCGAGGCAGAAGTTGGAAAGGGGTTTCTGCCTCGTGGCGAACAATCCAAAGATGTCATAGCGGAGACCGAGGTTGATAGTGAACTTGGGAGTGACCCGGAAGTCGTCCTGCACGTAAGCCCCCCAGTAGCGAAAGCGCTCCCAGGGAGACCACATTACGCCAGTGTAGGCGTAGCTGCTAGAGCCGTAGACGCTGGGCACCCCGCCGAGCATGAACTGCGCCAAGCCGCTCGCTCCGAGACCCGTGTTCGGGTCCTGCACTTGCTCGCCGCCAAAAGCAAATTCCGTAGGGAAGCCGCTTTCGTAAGCGGTGTACTCCAGGCGATACATAAAGCCGGTTCTTAGGGTGTGCCTTCCCATGACGCGGGTGAGATTGTCGACGAGCGTATAGGCCTGGGCTCCGGTGATCATGTTCACCCAGGGCTCCGGCCCGAAGGTGGCGGAGCCTCCTCCCGGGGTGTACACGACCCAATTCGGCATCGGGAAAAACGGGTCCACGGGAATCTGAAGGGGCGCCAATTCCTTCTCCACCGCGGACTGAGCGGTGATGCTGTCCGGATAGGGATGACTGGGATGAGTCGACATGAACTGGCGGGTGTAACTCAGCCGGAATTCGTTGATGAGCGAGGGGGTGAACACGTAAGTGTTCCCGAGGGAAATGATTTGATTGGCCAAATTCACCGGATAGTCGGATCCGAACCCGACGTATCCCCAAGGGAAAGTCGGACCCGTCCAGGGCACGCGGTAGTTGTTGTAGCTGGCCGGGTTGTAAAGCCACTCGGCGAAGTATTTGCTCTTGTCGCTCCACTGATGGTCAATCTTCACCGAAATGTTGCTGCCGTCCTGGCTGCTTCCGGTAGGACCTAAAAAGTTATTACAAATTTGATAGTAGCCGGTGCTCGCCATCGGACAAGTACTCAAAGGATCGTAGTAATTCGGCAAAGGAAAAGAATTGACGAAATACATGGCCGTGGGGTCGAGCATGTTGGAAGGAATCTGGGGAGAAAAGTTGCAGGGAGAGGAGGCGCCCGCGTTGGCGGCGTCTTCCACGGAATAGTTGACACACCCGTTGGCTCCATAGGGATTTCCGGGAACCGCTGTGCCGAAGGCCGTCCGCTGGAAGAGCCCGGTCTGCGGGTTGGGGCCCACCGTGGTGTAGGGATTCCAGAGGCCAAAGGTCGTCACGTTGGGATCTTCATTGAAATTCCCCTGGCGCATTAAGGGCGTAGGGACCGTGTACACGTTGTTGCCCGTCAGGTGCAGGATGCTGGTGTCCCAAGAGAAGAAGAAGAACGTCCGGTTTTTGCCGTCATAAATGTGAGGAATTACCACCGGACCGCCTAAGGTCCCGCCGAAGTTGTTAAAGCGCAGTTGATTCTGCGGGATGATGTGCCCAAGGGAGTCAATGGAGGTAAAGGGGTTGCGGGCATTGAAGACACTGTTGCGGCCATCTGCGTAAACATTCCCGTGGAACGCGTTCGTGCCTGACTTCAGTACCACATTGAAGACTGCTCCGCCCGTGCGACCGTATTCGGCCGCCAGGGAGTTGGTGATGGTCTGAAACTCCGAGACCGCATCGGGAGAGGGATTCACCACGATGTTCTCGCCCAGAGCCGAGAGATTGAGGTTGCCATCCAGGTACCAGGCGTTCGCGCCCGCCTGCCCGCCATTCACGGAAACGTCAGAACCCAGAACGTGCGTGGGATCGGGGAAGGTCCCGAATTCGCTGTTGAAGCCGAAATTGCTTCCCGGGGGGCCGCCCACATTATTCACTCCCGGCACGAGAAACACTAATTGCTGGAGGTCCCGGCCTTGCAAAGGCAGGTCGCGAACGATACTGGTTTGCAGGGTCGTGCTGGAGTTGCTCGCTGCGGCCTCAAGGAGGGCCGGGGCGGCCGTCACCTGCACCGAGGCAATGGTGGCGCCCAGCTTCATCTGGGCGTCAATTCGGATGACCTCGCCGGCGGGCACTTCGATACCCGTGATGTCTAGCGATGAAAAGCCGCTGGCTACATAGTGGGCCCGATATTTGCCCGGCACCAATCCCATGGCGCGGTAATAACCTGCACTGTTCGTTTTCGTCGAAACCGAGACATTCGTATCTACCGAGGTAATTGTTACATCCACATTCGGCACCACCGCACCTTGGGGATCCGCCACAAGCCCTTCGATGATGCCCCGGTTCAGCTGGGCCTTGAGCCCTGCGCCAAATGTTACGAACAACGCAATAACCCACAGCCACGGAGGTCGTCGGATATGCATGGCATTCCTCCTCAGCGATCTCAACCAGAATTTCCGTTTTAACTTTCCGGTCAACCGGGAGCATACACTTAACCGCTTGTCAAGGCAAGTGGCCTTCCCATCCCCCGGCCAGGGCGTTGGCCAGACCTTTGTGGTTCAAGAAATGCTGCCCACTGCCAAAGGGCAATTGCCAAACGGGACTAATCACCAAGCGCTGGGGCGTATCGATGTCGCCCACTGAATAGTCAGCCCGAGGGTCATTGTCATTTTGCAAAAGCGTGATCTCCGACGAATCGCCCCCGTTGAAGTCCATCTCCTTGGCCCAAGTGTAAGACACGAGCGCGGAGAGGCCCTAGGATAATCTCCCGGTCAAGCGTACGGTCATGGCGTTGTAATTCGACATGCCGTCGTAGGTGTTATGGACAAAGGTCCCGAAATCGGGCCAAACGCGCCGAGGCTGGAGATCGCCAACTCCTGGGTTCGCCTGATTCGCATAAGTGTGATAGACGCCGGCGTGAACACCCCAATTCCCTGTATAGCCAACCTGCGAGGCCCAATTTGGCGCGAACTGCGAATCGATGGTAGTGCTCCACTCATAGACAGTGGGAGTGAAATACAGCAGGGATGCGTCAAGCTGACCGGTGACCTGGGAAAGTGGCACGGTGGCTGAGGCCGCGTTGGCGAACATCGTCTGGGTGGTAGTTGGCGCCCCATTGGTTACAGGGGGCGGCGCTCCGAAGGGAGGAGCATATAGAAGCGTAGGAGCGAAGACGAAGCTGTTATTGTTGTAGGCCACCAATTGATTCGTTTCCGGCAAATCATAGAATATCCCTGACCCGGCAACGAGCAAAAACAGGAAAAGCAATTGCACCCAAGCTAAACCCTTAAGTGAAGGATCTTATGTGATGATTCGCATTCGGCTGCTCCCCTTTCTAGCTCTCGCTCGTAGGGGCGGTTCGCGAACCGCCCCTACATGACCAGGAAAACTGCTTCAGGGCTTCCAACGCGCCATATTGATGTTGGTGCGGTCGAGCGTATCGTAGAGCGGTTGTGCAGGTGTGACCCGTGGAGACTGTTTCGCCACCGTGGCCGCCAGAATGCGAATTTTCTTGTTGTCTGGAAGGGTCAACGTGGTGGCGCTGGCGGGCAAATCGAGCTCGTAAGCAAACAGGTAGGAATAGCTGTAGGGCTCATCGGCGCCGCCGGGCCCGTGGCGATGGGAGGCGAACCAAGCTACAGGCGCGCGCTTGACGTAAGCCGGCTTCAGCCCCGTGCACTCCATCTCCGTCCTAATGATCGGCCCGTGTTCTTTCACGTAGGCGCGCATCCGCCGCGCTCTCTCGGCGCGCGGACTTTTGTCATCCGCCGCCGGCTCAGGCGGCACCGGGACCTCCACTTTCTTCTCGGTCCAGGTGCGAGTATCCCACTGCCCGATGAATCCTCCCCAATCTTCGATCTTCAAGCCGATGCGCGAGACTGTCGATGCGCTCGCCACCTCGAACGTAGCTTCCTGATCGCCATCATAGGCGGCTGCCAGGAGGTACAAACGGTTGAAGCTGCCCGATGGCAATTGAATTTTCTGGCCTTGGGCAGTGACCGCATCCGGTCTGCCGAGGCTGGCGGGCGCAAGCTGAAACTGAATGCCGCCATAACTGATCTGAGGGGGGAGCATTTCCGCTGGCAGGGCGTTGCCTTGCTCGGAGGTTTGACGATTCAGATCACAATCGAAGCAGCCTTCACCCGGTTTGCCCCCGAGGGTGGCGACTGAGGCGTCATAACTGAGTGCCACAGGTCGCGACTCCGGCGGGGCCACCTTCGCTTGAGGTGGCGCCAGCTTCACGGCGAACGTCCGGGGTTGGTAGGCGCTGAAGGACGCCACGAGGTCGCCATTCTGGATCGTCGCCGGACCGAGTGCTTGCTCCTGTCCATTGACTTCGCGGGCAGAGGCAACCGGGCCCGCGAACGTCAGGCGGACATTTGACTCCGGCTGACCGCTCATCTCCACCAGACGTACGATCACCGCGTCGCTCTCCTCGGCCTTCTTCATCGCCAACACTCGCACACGGCTGCTGCTAATTTTCAAGAGCGAGAATTCCTTGCCCAGCGCGCCGGGATGCGAGGCGCTCTCAAAGGCGATCAGAGGCTCATTGAGGCGGTAGGCCTGCCAATCGGTCTGACCTTGGCGCCAGTCGCCTTCATGGCCAGCCAGCCCAAACACAAATTCGTGCCGGCCCCAGTCCTGAGTGCCTTGGTCCTCATAGCCTCCTCGAGTGCCGGGGGTCCGCATGAGGGTGAGGCGAAGGGTGTTGTCGTTGGGCTTGTCGGACCCCGTCTTAGCGTCCGTCAGGACGGTCACGCCGTAGGAGCCGCTCTGGTCTGTCAAGTCGATCCAGCGATGGGTGGCGACTTCAAACTGCCGGTCGAATTCGTTCGGCCGCTCGACGGTGCCAATGTCCCAGTTATAGGTGGCCATGGGATTCGAAGCGCTGATCGGAAATGTCTGCTTGAGGTTTGCCTCCTTGGCGGCCCAGTCAATGGCGTTCACCACTTCCACACGATTGCCTGTGTCACCGTTTGAAAGACGAATCGTCTGCACGAACTTTGAATCCTCGCCCTCGCGCGAGATTTCGACGGCTACGCGGGCCGGACCTTGTTCGACCACACGAACGTGCGCCGGTCCTCCAATATAGGCACGCGGCGGACGCTGCTCGTCTTCGAAGTCCATGTTCCAGGCCGGCCAGCGTGCCGGGTTATCTGTCAAAATCGCCAAGCGCAGGGGAGCGGAGAGGAGCTCACGATCGAGCTTCTTGTCGAAGATGCTCGAGACGTCTCCATTTTCGTCAATCTTGACGCGATAACGGGCGTTTTCAAGAGAAGAGTTGCTGACCTGTAACGTCGAGGATGAGGGCGGCGCGCCGGCCGGCTGAATGTCGTAAACCGCGTAGCCCACCGAAGGAACACTCGCCAGAAACACCACTGTCGCGGAGCCCTCGCTGCCCGGCTCGAGCTGCGCGGGAACCTCCTGGCCATCCGGCCCCACCACGCGAACTCCCTCCGGGACGCCATTCGGGAACGACAAGTCGGCTTCCGCCACGTCCTGGCGGGCGATATTCAGTTGATTAAAGACTACCACCGGCGTACCCTGCCCCTGAGTGTTCATGAGGGAGGCAATGGCCTCGGAGGCATCGGTCATGACGCCAGCAAACTGGTTCAGCGCGAGCACATCATCGTTCCAGGAATAAACATACGACTGAGGGGTGGCCGTTCCGGCCATGATGTCGTGGAACTGCCCGCCCAGGAGCAGCCTCCAGGCGCGGTTCAGACGCGCCTGCGGGTATGCTGGACCGCCCAGCCAGGCCGCCCCCACCGA
>Ga0187781_10002808_pt1 | contig 13183 bp, 14 predicted proteins | sample 0715_SJ02_MP02_2_FD_132447 | JGI IMG/M metagenome (GOLD analysis project Ga0187781, IMG submission 132447) | Tropical peat soil microbial communities from peatlands in Department of Meta, Colombia - 0715_SJ02_MP02_20_MG | ecosystem: Environmental > Terrestrial > Soil > Wetlands > Peat | place...
AGGTGTACCGGCATGTGGTCGCCCATGGCGATGACCTGGCCCGCGCCGTCGAACACCGCGCAAGAGTAATCGCGCCGCTCCTTGATGTTGGGGGAAAACGCGGTCCGCCGCAACGCCGCTCCCATTTCCTCGGCAACGGAGTGGTACAGGTTCTTGAAAATCTCAAGTTCAACCGGATCGCGGCGCATGAAGCGCAGTGTATACCGGTCGTTGGCCGTTCGTCGTCAGTCGTTGGCGAATCTCAGCGTTCCCCGAGTGGCGCTTGTGGGTTTGGCGCACGAAGCGCCAATGACGAACGACAGGCATCCCAAGAAATCCGCGCAAAGAGTGCGAAATTCTATTGACACTCTTTTCATCCTGCCGCAATATATTGGGTTAGAAGATCATTCCCTACTATTTGTAGGGTTGGTATTTCAGATACAAGGGCCCAAAGCAACAACCCTTGCAAGGGAAAATCGTTCACGGAGGAACCTTCATGGCAACCAAGAAGAAGGCAAAGAAGAAAAAGAAACACTAGCCGTCGGCGAGACAACACCTCGCACACACCACGAATTTCACTGGCCTCTCGGGAGAAGCACCTCTTGAGAGGCTTTTCCGTTTTTGGAGCACAGGCGAGGTGGCGACGAGATGCAGCCCGATCAGCGAAGAGCTAGAATTGCCGGTAGGCAACGCCAGGTCCAAGTGGTCCATCTCGTCGGCATCCGGTTCGGAGACGCGAGGTGATTTTATGGCGCGTTTTTCGTGGTTTCGATACTCGGGCATTGTGCTTTTTGCAGTCGCTGCCACGTTCGCTTGCGGAAACAATCGTAAGCTGCAGAGCGTCTCGGTGACACCCGTCGCCGCCGACGCCAAGAGCTTTCCCCAAGGACAAGTCCCGTTCGTTGCCACGGGTACCTTCAGCAAGCCGCCCTCGCCGGCGCAACTTACCAGTAACGAAGTTTTGTGGTGTTACGGCGGGCTGACGAATGTGGCGAGTCCCACGCCCGGCTTATGCGCGGGCGACATTGCACAGTTCGCCACGGTCGACCTAAACGGGGTCGCACAGTGCAGTCCGTCATTCCAGGGGACGGTATATATCCTTGCCGGAACCGCTTCCGGCCCTGCCCTGCCCGATGTCGGTCCCCAGCTTAAGATTTTCGGCTCTGCGGAACTGACCTGTCCCTAAGTGCGGCAAAAATCTGATGCGCCCGTCGCGACCTGTGTCACAATAGGCAGGCCGGACGCCTTCTGTGGCAGGGTAACTCATCATGGCCCCCAGAAAAAAAAGTGGGACGAAGCAAAAAGCGGATGAAATCCTCATCCCCGACAAGCTTTATTTCCGCATCGGGGAAGTCGCGACGCTGTGCCGCCTGCCGGCCTACGTGCTGCGTTTCTGGGAGTCGGAGTTCCCGCAACTGAAGCCGATCAAAAGCAGCACCGGCCAGCGCATGTACCGCAAGCGGGACGTGGAAAGCGTTCTGCGCATCAAACAACTGCTCTACCAGCAGGGATTTACCATCGCCGGCGCCCGTCAGCAACTGCGGGCCGAAACCAAGCCTGACAAGACGCAGGCGGCCATCCCGTTCCCATCGCAGTCTACTGCCGGGATCCAGCACATTCGTCAAGGCCTGCGTGAGATTCTGAGCATGCTGTCTACGCGCAGGACGGGATGAGCAGGCTCAGTTAAGCCTCGACCCAGTTTGTCCGCTCCAGAATGGTCGGCGGCTCGTAGGTCTTACCGCGGGCCAGGCGCTTTTCCTCGCGCCGGGTCGTCCACAACAGTACCGGACCGAGCACGGCCGGCATCATCCGGGACACGACTCCCGACTCGCGCTTAAATTCCTGCCGCAGGGCGCGAATCTGCTGGCTCACGTTGAGGTTCACCTTTCGGAACCGCCGTTCCATGGCCCACAACGCCGAGCCATAAATGCCGCTCAGGCGTGCCATCTCGCGAGCAAAACGTTCGCGCACGCGCGCATCCGGCCAATCTTTGTAGCGTTTCCACCCCGTCAGTAAAGTCCGGGAGATGCGATAGAGACTGGGTCCGTTCGCCTCAAAATCCCTCCAGAAGGCCCAGTCGAGAAAGCGTTTCGAATCGTCGCGGGAAATCGCCGCGTGCTCGAAATTGAACTTGAACTGGCCGTGGACGTCGGCATAGTCCACATCGCGCAACAGGCGTCCCTGTTCGGCCATTTGCTGATAGAGAGGCGTTCCCGGAACCGGCGTGTAGAGCATGAACTGATGAAAATCGGTGTCGTGCGAAACCGCGTGCTCGATTTCGGCCACAATGTTATCGGGCGTATGGTGTTCAAGACCGATGATGGTTGAACCCTGCACGCGGATTCCATGTTCGCGCAGTTCGCGGGTCAACTGCCGGGTATCTGCTCCACCCAGCTTGCTGTAGCTCGCTCGCGGAGACTCGAGGCCCATCCACAGCCACGAGACACCGAGTTCCACCAGTTCCTGCATGGTGTATTTGCGAATGGCGTTGGCCGAGGCGAAAACCGACATGGTCCAACTTTTGCCCGCCTCTTTCATGCGCTCCAACAAGCGCAGTGCGCGCTCGCGATGGAGCAGGAAGTTCTCGTCCATCACAAAAAAAGAGTGAACCTTGAGTTCGCGTTCCATGCAGTTCATGACGTCAAACAACTCGTCACCGGTTTCAAAGAAGTTGACGAATTTTCCCTTTCCACCGAAGAAGGCCGAGGTGGTGCAGAAGTTGCATCCCATGGGACACCCGACGGAGGGAATGATGGTGGCGGCCGTCGCCCCTTTGCGTTCGGGCAATCGAATTCCCATGATCCGCGTTCGCATTCCGGAAACGATGGCCGGATGCCGGATGGGAGCGTTTTCGTCCTCGCCCAGGTAACGCCGCATCCAGGAAACGCCCTCGCCGCGGACGATGTGGTCGGCGTCGATCATGGTTTCAATTCCAGGAATCGCGGCCACATGCCCACCCACGACGATCACGGAATGCGGCGAGACCCGGCGGATGATGCGACACATCTCGCGCACTTTCGCAACGTTCACGATGATCGAGGAAATTCCGACCACGTCGTATTGATTCGCTTTCAACTCACGCGCAAAGTCGTCGCGCGTGGGAAAGTCGAGCACGGTGCAGGGTGCAGAAATATTGGCCTGGATCAGCATGATGCCCCAGGAACGATGAAACATGCGCAGCGAAAAGCTGCCCTGGGCGCGGGTGACCTGATTGTGATAAAGCTCCATCGGGTTGATGGAGCGGCTGCCAAACTCGTCGTCCTGCGCGTATGGTCCGAAGACCGAGCTCAGCAAAACTCGAGCCTGACTTCCTTTGGGATGTTTTTCAAAACTGCCCGACTGGGCGTTATGATTGCTGGCGTAAAGTTGCGCTTCGTGATTTTGCACTTCTTCTGGTCACCAATTTCTCCCCACGTGCCGTTGCATCAATCGTAACCTTACGCGGATACAACGCAACCGTGCGGAGCCAGAAAACACAATAAAATTACAATCAGTGCCGCACTGGTACATGTACTTACGTCATGTGTCGGTTGAGAAATGCTTGCGCCCAGCTTTTGCCTTGAACAAGGCTTGCCCCGTGCCCTAGAATCGGTCCTCACTTCTCATGCCTTCAGAGCCGTTGCAGATCGAGCGTCTGGACCGCGGCGTACTCAGTTTTCGCGGGCCCCTGACCATGGAGAATACTGCTCCTTTTCTGAATGCAGTCCGGCGCGAAGATGCCCCCACAATGATTCTGGATTTTTCCGGTGTCCCCTACCTTGATTCGTCGGGGCTCGGTTCTCTGGTCAGCGCCTGCACTTCATGCAGCAAGGCCGGACGGCGTGTCGCTCTTATTGGGGTGAACCCGCGTGTGCGCAAGGTCTTCGAAATCACCAAAGTGGAGAACGTCCTGCTACTGTTCCCCACCCTCGCCGATGCCCTGGAAGCTTTGACCAACGCCGGCAGTGCTTAGGAACCGCGGAAGACTCACTTGGTTCTTGAGTCCGGTGCCTTGTGACGCCCTCAGGAAAGGGTCAAGGAGTGCTATCGCGATTTAACGCCAGTCTACGGTTTGGGAACTAGCGACGCCGAACGATACATACCCATGTTGTGCAATTCCATAAATGCCGCTTCGGCAGGGATCAGACTCTTCTCGCTCGGGATGAATACGCCAGTACAGTTTTCGTCCACCAACTGAGCTACCACTCTAGCAAGCAGGCAGTGAGCTAGCTCCAAATCAGTTTCCTTCGTCATGTAATAGACCCAACAGCAAGCAGTGTGTGCAGCCCATGCTCGTTGCTGGCTCAGCTGCGGAAGCCAGTCTAGATCTTTTTGTGGGCTGTCTTCGTAAGGCCTTGGACAATTGACGAAGCTGAACCGATGTAGCTCAGCCTGTAGGAAGATGGCATCCTTGGTCTCTACGACACGGCGGGTAGACCCTTCTACCGCCGAAAAAGAAACGGCCCAAGCCCGTTCAGCTGCACGTTGAATGTCTTCGTCAGAGAAGACATGGGGATTACGCAGAAGCAAGATCATTGAAGGCACGCGCTCGCCAACGTGCAGCCAACGCATAGGAAAAACGCGTCGTCCGAGGTGATGGAGGAACGTCCTCGCCGATTCCATTGTGAGTCTGAGGCGCTGCATGTGTAGTCATGATAACTGCTGCAATCAGGCGATCTCACTCATTGACCGTTCGCCCACACCGTAGGTATGGATTTTGAGTGTAATGGCGATGAATCGCTGGTCTCCACGCTGCGTGGGGCGCTTTGAAGCCGGCCCACGGCTGGCATTTCGACACTCCCAACGGTTCTAGCCATCGTGCGACTTCTCAGGTCGGACTTTGGCTTCGCCGGCGATACGCTGGACCACTTCCTCGACTGCCTGCTCCACTTCCGGAGAAACCTCGCTCCCGATCTCAAATCTTTTGCCCTCGATACCGTAGACTCGCAGGCACGCGGGAAGACGATCGAGGACGCGCGCCAACTCGATGGCCTGAGCCACTCCAAACCCGTGAGTTGATCCCGTAGCCGTGGCGAATGCCGGCAGGCGCTGGCCATCCCACACATGCACGGTCCCGACGGGAGCACCGGTGACGACCGCATCAATGACGATCACGTCGTCCGCGCGGTCCACGCCGCTCCATGCCTCCATAAGTGCCGAGGGTTCGCCGGCGCACACTTCAGCCGCAATGCCGAGCGCGCGCAAGCGCTCGACTGCCAGGATGCCAGCAGCGTCATCTCCTCGCTGCCGGTTGCCGCAGCCAAGAATCAGCATGTCTAGGGATAACCCGTCTGTGATCTTGCTTACGCTGGCCTGCTTGCAGTTTACTCCCGCGTCGCACTACTCCCGCTCCACCACGACTTTCAAGAAGTGGGTGGCGCAGGAAATGCACGGGTCATAACAGCGAACCGCCTGCTCGCACTTCCAGGTGGCTTCTTCGAGCGACCAGGCGGCCAGCTGGGCGGCAAATTCGCGGAGGTCGTCTTCGATCCGCTTCTGGTTTTGTGAGGTGGGAGGAACAATCTTGGCGCTGACGATCAAGCCGTTGTCATCGATGGCATAACGGTGGTAGAGAATGCCGCGCGGCGCTTCGGTGATCGCCTGGCCAACTCCGCGCCGGTTGGGAGGGGCGACTCGCGGCTCAGCCGGAGGCTCGTACTCGCCGATGACGCGCAGCGCCTCGGCACAGGCAAACACCAGTTCCACCGCCCGCACCGTAATGCTGCGAAACAGGTTCTTCACCGGCGGTTTGAGATCAACCTCGGCCGCCACTTTCTGCGCCACTTCGGGCAGCTTGTCAAAATTCAGGTTGAAGCGCGCCAGCGGGCCGACCAGGTACGATCCTCTCCCGCGCACGATGGATTGCAGCGCGTTGGAATGCTTGACATGGAACTCGACGAAGCGGTCTTCGTACTCCGCTGCGTCAATATCGAGCCCGCGGTTTGAAACCAGGCGGCCCTCGTTAAACGGATATTCCTCGGGATGGCGCAGGGCCACAAACTCGTAATCCTGCTCAAAGTGCGGAAAATCCAGGGTAGACGTCCAGCGCACCGTCTCCAGCGAGGTCTCGAGCGCCCACTCCAGGTCGCTGACCAGTTCCTTCAACTGGCGCTTGGACGGTACCTTGTGGAAACCGCCCACTGCCGCCGAGATGGGATGAATCTCGCGCCCGCCCAGCAGATGCACGATACTGTTTCCAATTTTTTTCAGCCGCAGCGCCTTCTCCACCACCGGGCCGTGATCCTTGGCCAACTCGATGACATCCTGATAGCCGAGGAAGTCGGGTGCGTGCAGCATGTAGATATGCAGGGCGTGGCTCTCGATCCACTCGCCGCAGTAGAACAGACGGCGCAGCAGCCGGACCTCGGGGGAAATCTTGATGGCAAGCGCCCGCTCTATTGCGTGGATGGCGCTCATCTGGTAGGCGATGGGACAGATGCCACAAATCCGCGCCGTGATGTCAGGAGCTTCCGAGTAGTGACGCCCCCGCAGGAATGCCTCGAACAGCCGCGGCGGTTCGTAGATGCGCAGCTTGACGTCGGAGACGCGTTCGCCGGACATCTTGATATACAGCGCGCCTTCGCCTTCCACCCGAGCCAGCGTGTCCACCTTGATGGTTCTGCCGCCCCGTCCTGTCATGCGCGTTCACACTCCTCGCTGGCCTTGCGGAACTGCCACGACCAGGCGTTGAAGCTGCGGAAAGCGCGCGCGATCTGGTCGTCATTCTGCCCCAGAATCCGGAACTGACTGGTCATCGATGCCGTATTGGGAGTCTCCATCGGCCCGTAACAGCCGTAGCAGCCGCGGTCGTAGCTCGGGCACAGCGCTCCACAGCCGGTGTGGGTCACGGGGCCCAGGCAGGGGACACCGCGCGCCACGGCGATGCATACATTCCCCTTGCGCTTGCACTCCATGCACACGCTGTAGGTGGGGATATTCGGTTTCCGGCCCACCAGCGTAGCCGTGAGCAGCTCGATGAGCTGGTATTTGTTGATGGGGCAGCCGCGCAGTTCGAAATCGACCGGCACATGCTCAGCGATCGGAGTGGAGAGTTTCAGCGTGCTGATGAACTGAGGAGATGCATAGACCGCGCGCACGAACTCGTCCACGTCCTTCCAGTTGCGCAGCGCCTGAATTCCGCCCGCCGTGGCGCAGGCCCCGATGGTGATCAGCGTCCTGCACTTCCGGCGTATTTCCTGAATCCGCTCGGCGTCGTGGTGAGTCGTGACCGACCCCTCCACCAGCCCAATGTCATACGGACCTTTGAGCATGGTGCGGCTGGCCTCGGGGAAGTACGCGATTTCGACCGCTCCCACCACACCCAGCAGTTCATCCTCGGCATCGAGCAGGCTCAACTGGCAACCATCGCAGGAAGCGAACTTGAACACGCCAATCTTCGGTTTCGCCGCAGGCTTGGCGCCCTTGCGCTTGGAGTCAGAGCTCATACTTCTCCATTAACGACCTCAGCTTCTCATAGGGGAAGACCGGGCCATCTTTGCAGATGAAGTGCGGGCCGTACTGGCAATGCCCGCAAAAGCCGACGGCGCACTTCATGTTCCGTTCCATGGAAAGATAAATGTCATTACGGCTGAGTCCGAAGGTCATGAGTTCGCGGGCCACAAAGCGCATCATGATTTCCGGCCCGCAAACCATCGCCACCGACTGCGCCGGTTTCAGGCGTGCGTACTTGAACAAGGTTGTGACCACGCCCACGTGCCCCCGCCAGCTCATCCCGCCGTAATCGACCGTGACCAGCACCTGGGTCTCGCGCTGCCGCGCCCATGCCGCCAGCTCCTGGCGATAGAGCAGGTCGCGCGGGCTGCGCGCTCCGTAGAGTACAACCAGACGGCCAAAGTCCTCGCGGTGGTGCAGCACTTCGTAAATGACCGGGCGCAGCGGCGCCAGCCCAATGCCACCCGCCACTACGATCACGTCCCGCCCGCGCGCCGCATCCATCGGCCAGCCGGTGCCGTACGGGCCCCTGACGCCCACCCCGGCTCCCACGCGCTGTGTGACCAGCGCATTAGTGGCCTGGCCCACCGACCGCACCGTATACACCAACTGTTTGTGCTCGGCCGGATTGCCGCTGATCGAGATCGGCAATTCGCCCACCCCAAACACCCACAGCATGCTGAATTGCCCCGGCCGGAATGACCTTCCGTTCGGTTCATCCTCGGATGTCAGCTTCAAAGTGAAAGTGTCCGGGGTTTCCTTAGATACGGCCTGCACCAGGTACGGTTGCGGAAGCATCGGATCGGTTGTGACCGCAGTCGCCATGTTGGATCTCATCTAACCGCGTAGACATCGAGCAACTGCAGGCGCGTGGCCTCCAGCCGCCGTTCCATGATCTGGGCGAAGCGCTTCAACAACTCATAGCCGAGATCGTGATTTTGTTCGCACTTGTTGCGCAAGCACTTACCGTCCAGAGCGATGGCCCGCGTATCCTGCACGGCATGCGCATGAAACTTCCACAGATAGGGTGGCAGCAACCACGACCACCCCAGAATGTCACCATCGCCCAGGGTTTCGACCACGATCGGTTTGCGCTGAGGCGCAAACAGTTCCAGCGCCACCTTGCCCGACCGGATCAGATAGAATTCACTGGCTTCCTCACCTTCCTTGAAAATGTAAGTGCCGGGATGAAATCGGACGTTGGCCCCGCAGCCCACCAGCAATCCCGTATAGTAGGACTCGAGACCGGCGAAAAACTCATGTTCCGCGATAATCCGCTCAAGGGTTTCCATGACTCGCTCCTTCCCGCAGCGCGCGGACCTCTTCGGTAATGTCGATGCCTACGGGACACCAGGTAATGCAGCGCCCGCAACCCACGCATCCGGAACTGCCAAACTGATCGATCCACGCTGCCAGCTTGTGCGTCATCCACTGCCGGTAGCGCGCCTTGCCGGAGGTGCGTACGCTGCCTCCGTGAATGTAGGAATATGCCTGGGTAAAGCAGGAATCCCACTTCCGCCATCGTTCCGCGTGGTCGCCGGTCACATCGCTGGTGTCTTCCACGGTGGTGCAGAAGCAAGTGGGACAAACCATGGTGCAATTGGCGCAGGTCAGGCAGCGGGCAGCCACGTTATCCCAGCGAGGATGGTCGAAATTCTGATACAGCAGTTCCTTGATACCCGCGTTGTCGATACTGCGAACCTGCTGGCTGGCGGCTTTCTCCACTCCGCTTTCCGCTTCGTGCAGGTCTGCATCCGTGACCGGGGTAGTCTTCACTTCGTCCAGTATCTCGGCGCCGCGCTCGCTGCGCGCCCGCACCAGGAAGCGATGGCCTTTCGGCCCCAGCAGTTCGGTCAACACCAGGTCCACGGGAGTCTTGGCGCCGGCGGCGACAGCCGGCCCAGTTCCCATGGACCGGCAAAAACACGTCGGGGCTGACTGCGTGCACTCGACGGCGATCAGAAATGCACTCGAACGGCGTGCTCCGTAGATGGGATCGTGATACTTATCTTCCAGCAACACGGTGTCCTGCACCGCAATCGCCGCCAGTTCGCAGGCGCGCACTCCCAGAAATGCCGGCGGCGCTTTCGGCTTCACTTCGTTGTTCAGGATGCGAAAGGTCCCGCCTTGACGTTCGGCGGACCAGAGACGGACTTCGGCAGGGTGGAGATACTTCTTCCAACTCTGGGGCCCGACGACGTAGCCAAACAGAGCCCCATCTTCACGCCGTTTTAGCCGGTATTGTCCGGGCGCCTGCTCGTCGGTCCAGCCTGCGGGCAGATCCTGGACCGACTCCATCTGATCGTAGACGATGGCTCCGTCGCGCACCGTCGGCCCGATAACCGCGTAGCCCTTGCTCACCAGCGCGCTGATCAGGTTTCCCAGTTCGCTTGCTGCCAGAATGGCATCCACTTCTTGCGACACTGCTTCACTCCAGGACGTTTCCCGGGTTGCTAACACGCTTTCAGCAACCAAAAGACCTCCTTGCCCGAGGGCCTACACAGGAGATCGCTGCTGCTTCGTTTATTCGAGGTACTGAAGCCAGCGTACCACAGCGCAGCGAAGATCGCTTTACATGTCGTATGCGAAGAGCGACACAGAAGGACGTACCAAACATCGGGGATATTTTTTCAGAGCGGCGGAAACTCGCCAGTGACCTCGGTCACGGACGAGTGTGATTGTGGAGGGCCCTTTTATGCACGCGGTTACGCTGCGCGGCCATTCTTCTGTGTAAACGGCCGAGGTTTTGTTTTTGGTTTTGGGGATGGGAGCGCGAGGGAAGGGGCAGCGCCTCTTCCCTCGCCCAGCGATGTAGAAGCCTGTGATTCATGATGCCACCCTTTCCAGGGTTGGCATGCGCTCCGGCCACAGAATCGTGAAGTGGTTCAGCGCCTCTCGCCAGTGATGAATCGGCATGGTCCATTTCTTCGCCGCTTGACGCAAGGCCAAGAACAGCAACTTCAGTGCGGCTTCTTCGTTGGGAAAGCCGCCGCGGATTTTGATGATCTTGCGCAGCGACCGGTTTAGTGATTCCACGCTGTTGGTGGTATAGATGGCCGTGCGAATATCTGTGGGATAGTTGAAAAAGGGCGTAATGCGCGCCCAGTTCCGCCGCCATACTTGACTCACGCTGGGATAGGCTTTCCACTTCGCTTCCAGCTCCGCCAGATGCTGTTCCGCTTCGGCCGCCGTGGGGGCACGATAGATCGAACGCAAATCCGCAGCCACCACCTTACGTAATTTCCAAGGCACATAGTTCAGCGAGGCCCGCACCAGATGCACGATGCAGAGTTGCACCTCGGTCCGCGGGTATACGGCTTCGATGGCTTCGGGAAATCCTTTCAGCCCGTCAACGCAAGCGATAAAAATATCTTTGACCCCGCGATTCTGTAACTCCGTCAGCACCTGCAGCCAGAACTTCGCACCTTCAGTCTGCGCCGCCCACAGCCCCAGCACTTCCTTTTGTCCCTCTAGGTTCACGCCCAGCACTACGTAGATGGCTTTATTCTGCACGTGACCTTCGTCGCGCACCTTCACCATCAACGCATCCAGATACACAATGGGATACAGCTCATCCAGCGGCCGGTTTTGCCACTGCTTCACTTCCTCGATTACTGCCTCGGTCACGTTGGAAATCAGCGCCGGCGACACTTCGATCCCGTAGATCTCTTCCAGATGGCCCTGGATCTCCCGTGTCGTCATGCCCCGCGCATACATCGAAATAATCTTGTCGTCGAAGCCGGTCCAACGCGTCTGCCGTTTCCCCACGATCTTGGGATCGAACGTGGCTTGGCGATCGCGCGGAGTCTCTAACTCCAACTCACCAAACTCACCTTTCAGCGTTTTTCGGCTTTTCCCGTTGCGGGGATTGCCTTGATGGTGTCCCGCCGGATCGTGCTTTTCATAGCCCAGATGCTCGTTCATCTCGGCTTCCAGCGCCCGCTCCAGCACCGCCTTGGTCAGTTGTTTGAGCAGCCCGTTTTCCCCGATGATCTCCTCGGGGCGCTTATAATCCTTTAGCAGTTGATCGATCAGCGTCTTGTCGATAGCCATGAGTCATTCTCCTTTTCTCATGGCCGTTTACACAGTTACTTTTACAGCTCCGGATTCTGCTGCTTCGCAACCCCGGCAATCACCGCGTCAAGACAGATGCGGACCGCACGCGCAGTTTCCTCCACCAGTTCGCTGCCGCATTTTCCACCTTCGCCCGCCATCACTGATCCTGCGGCCAGTGCGAAACGCAACGCGGCCGCCTCATCTTCAAAATACAAAACCACTTGTCCGGACATAACACTTCTCCCTGAGGTCCACACGCTCCCGATGGTTTGCAACCGAAGCGTGGGCCCGACTACCGTCTTGCTCGCGATCTCGCCCGATTCTCGAAAAACCGCTCCCAGCGCTCAAAATGCTTCTCTTGATTCTATGCCAGCACAAGTACAGGCCGGCGCCGCAACCGAATGTGGCCGCCTTGAGTTATGATCTCGGCGAGACCTACGCCTGAACTTCCCATGCCCATCATCATCTCCATGCTGCGCGGCGTCAACGTCGGGCCTCATAATCGAATCAAAATGGACGCACTCCGCGCCCTCTACGTTTCCCTAAAGCTCGATGATCCCCGCACCTACGTGCAGAGCGGCAACGTCATCTTCCGCACCCCGGCCTTTCGAAGAAACCAGAAGAACATCACCCACCTGGCAAAAGAGATTCAGGACGCGATCGCGAGGAATTTTGGCTTCCATCCGGAAGTGATTCTGCGCACACCCGAGGAATTCACGAAGGCGATCGCGGCGAATCCGTTCGCCAAGCGAAAAGACCTCGATCCCGCCGGGCTGCTGGTGACGTTTCTGGCCAGCGAACCCAGTGCGGAAGCACGCGCCAGGCTTCTCGCTCTCAAGCCCAATCCCGAAGAAATGCACCTGGTTGGCCGTGAACTCTACATCTACTTCCCCAACGACATGGGCCGCTCAAAGCTGCAGTGGTCCGCGCTGGATAAGAAGCTGGAAACTTCCGGCACCGCCCGCAACTGGACGAGCGTCATCAGCATACTCGAAATCGCTCAAGAGATGGCGGCCGCAAGCTGACCTTGGGCGCACGAAACTCGCCCTAAACCATCTCCTTTCGGACCACTTCTCGAGCAGCCAATAACTGCCCCGGAAATTAGTCCAGGTCACAGCCTCTAAAGCGGTTTAAGAAATGGTGTGATCCGGAATTGCCTGAAAAACAGGCAATTCCGCCCCGCTCGGAATGACAAAGAGTGGAGGATGAACGCTCCCCCTTAGCGAACCTTCTTGGGGCGCGCCATGCGGCGGGCCTCTTCGGCGGTGACCACATGCAGGCGCATGAGGTTGGTGGAACCCGAGGCCTGGCGCGTGCCCGAGACCACTCCCAGCACATCTCCCGACTTGAGCAGACCGCGGCGGAGCAGACCCTGCTCCGCCATGGTGACCATCTGTTCGGCGGAGCGCGCCTGGGGGCAGCGCACGGGATGAACTCCCCAGTACAGGTTCAGGCGATGCACCACGGGCACGACGTGGGTGAAAGCGTAGATGGGAGCTCTGGGGCGATGCTTGGAAAGCATGCGGGCGGTGTTGCCGGTCTCAGTGAAGACGGCGATGGCGCCCATGGGCAAATCCTCGGCGGCGTGGGCGATGGATTCGCAGATGGTTTCGGCGACGGAAAGGCCGTGGCGCTCGCGGCGGCGGGGCTGGGTGAAGTCGGCCAGGTTGCACTCGGCCTCGACCACGATGCGGGCCATGATGGAGACCGATTCGCG
>Ga0187781_10002809_pt1 | contig 13180 bp, 11 predicted proteins | sample 0715_SJ02_MP02_2_FD_132447 | JGI IMG/M metagenome (GOLD analysis project Ga0187781, IMG submission 132447) | Tropical peat soil microbial communities from peatlands in Department of Meta, Colombia - 0715_SJ02_MP02_20_MG | ecosystem: Environmental > Terrestrial > Soil > Wetlands > Peat | place...
CGCCCCTGGCCTGCTTCAGACCTTTTATCTGGACGCTGCATGATGCGACAGCCTGGCTGTACCCGGAGACAATGAACTGGAAGGGGCGGCTTTATTTCCGCAACTTGGGTGAACGGAGCGCACGTCGCAGTAAGGCTATCATCACGGGATCGGACAAGGCTAAGCGTGACATTGTTGAAGCCGTGCGAGTACCGGAAAGCAAGGTGAAGGTAATCTCCGAAGGTGTCGATGGCGTCTTCAGCAGGGTTGACAGTCGGGATTTCTTGAATGCAGTCCGCCAGCGCTACGGCTTGCCGGAGCGATTTCTCTTGATGGTGGGCACGCTGGAACCACGCAAGAACCTGCCCTTCCTCATTGAAGCATACCGGCGTTTTTGTGAGGCCACCCAGCTAAGGATAGGGTTGGTCATTGCGGGTCGTAAGGGCTGGAAGTTGGACGCGCTCGATCGCTGTTTAGCTGAGGCAGGCACCAGCGTGATAGTGACCGGTTTTGTTCCTCGTGAGGACCTGATTGGCTTGTACAACTTGGCGGAGGCGTTTGTTTTGCCTTCGATCTACGAAGGCTTCGGGTTCCCGCCGCTGGAAGCCATGGCTTGCGGATGCCCTGTGATTGTGTCCAATCGGGGTTCCTTGCCGGAAATCGTCGGAGACGCGGCGTTGTTGATCGATCTGGAGGACGTTGATTCGCTCGTTGGGGCACTGCGGTCCGTTCTCTGCAACCCACGTCTGCGCGTTGCACTTGTTGAAAAAGGGCTTGCACGCGTGAAGGGGTTTTCCTGGAGAAGCGCAGCGATCAAGACCCTGGACCTTTACCGTGAAATAGTCGGCCGCGAAGAGCCGGTTGCGGTCTTGTGAAAGGCCAACGCTGGCCCCAGTTTGAACGGCAAGAGTCAAGATCTAGGGAAGCTTAATTAATGTTTGAAAAGGTGACAGGCAACTCAAATCGAACTCTAGCGCGAAGTGTGTTCAAGTTGTTAGGCATGGGTGTAGGACAACATCTGGTTACGCCCACCTCGGTGGTTGCCGCCCCCCAACGCGAGTGGGAAGACTTAGCCCGCCTCGATCCGCTATGGGGGATACTGTCCGAAAAGAGCAAACAGTTCGGCAAATGGGATGTGGCTGATTTTTTCGCTTCTGGGCAGGCTGAGATCGGCGCTCTTATGAGGTCCTGCGGATTGAGCGCTGGCGACAACGGGAGAGCGCTTGATTTTGGCTGCGGAGCGGGCAGGCTTTCCAAGTCGCTTCGCTGCTATTTTGGTCAGGTCTACGGGGTGGACATTTCAGAAGAAATGGTCAGATTAGCAAGGGGATATGTGCGGGACTGCACGTTTCTCCTCAATCAAACCGATGACTTGAAGCTGTTCCAAGACAATTTCTTTGATTTCATCTACTCCAGTATAGTCCTCCAACATCAGCCGACCGGGGAAGTGGCAAGACGTTACATTGCGGAGTTCGTGAGATTGGTAAGACCTAACGGAATTGTCGTGTTCCAAATGCCATATAAGTTGAGCCTGCGTTATGCAATCCAACCACGGCGGAGGCTTTATTCACTCTTCAGAAGATTGGGCGTGCCGCCAGATTTCATTTACAACAAGCTGCGTCTGGATCCCATGCGCACCATATCTTTGCCTTCGGAAGACATAGCAGCCACGGTATCGGCTGCAGGAGGAAGAATTCTGCGTTCGTATTCAGATAACTTACATCGTCGCAGCATGAGCTATTTGGTCACAAAGCCTTAGAACTCAGGAGTGCTTATGAGCGAGATTCCCGACGTAAATGGATATTTTCACCATCTGTCTCGAACCATCGACAAGCTTCCCTTCGGGATTATTAACCAGATCGCCGAGACCGTTCTCCGTGCCTATGAGAATGACCAGATGATCTATATCTTCGGGAACGGCGGGAGCGCAGCCTTAGCTTCCCATTTAGCTTGCGATCTGGGCAAGGGGACTGTGAACGGAAACGGAAAGCGTCTTCGCGTGCTGGCGTTGACGGACAATGTACCCCTCATGACCGCTTGGGCGAATGATTCGAAATATGAAGATATATTTGCGGAGCAATTAGCCAACCTGATTGGCCGCGATGATATCGCATTTGCGATCAGTGGAAGCGGTAACTCGCCTAACATTTTGCGCGCCTTAAAAGTGGCTCGCGGAGCTGGCGCTATCACAGTGGGACTGACCGGCTTCCAAGGTGGCAAGATGAGGGAACTGTGCGATCAGTGTATGATTGTGCCTTGCGACAACATGCAGATCATTGAAGACCTGCATTTGTGTGCAGCGCATGCGTTGTTCACCGTTATACGGCGGAGAATTTCTCGCTGCGCTGAAACAATTGCGGCTGCCGCCTGTGATTGAGGCCGTGAGCCGTGTTAGGTGCAAACATTCTATGAAAGTGCACGCAGTTAGTCGCTGGATTCTGTTAGCGGATTTGGCCTGGTGCTTTGCTGCTTTTGTCGGGACCGTAGCTCTGCGTTATGATCACGTTTGGGATCCGGCAAATCGGACTACAACCGAGGCATTGCTGCCGTTTCTGGCGGGAACCGCAGTCCTGTGGTTTTTTCTCTCAGCCTGGATGAAACTGGACTGCTTTGGTGGAGGTTGGCGCTTTCCGGCGGTGGTTTCCCAGGTCTTTCTAGCTGTACTGTGCTTGATGTGTGTGCTTCTCTCTGCGGGTTATTTGTGGCGGGAGTATGTTTCCCGTCTTGCTTTAAGTTACTTCGGGGTACTGCTATTTGTGGGCTTCATTGGCATCCGCTATACGGCGCAGCTGCTACTCCTCGCAAGGCATCGCGCCGGCGACGTCCGCAGGATGGTGATTGTCGGTGCAGACCGGATTGCGCGGGAGCTCGCGCTCAAGATCAAGCGACATCCCGAAATGGTCTGTGAAATCATTGGATTCTTGTGCCCCGAGGATAACGGCAATCTCACCCCGCGAGAACCGGGTGATGCAGTCCGGGTCCCGACCATGGGAGTGACCGAGCTGTTGACTTCTGAACGGGTTACAGACCTGGTGTTGGCGCTTTCCAGGCCTGCTTTGCCGGAGATCTTGAACTTGGCGGGGCGATGTCGAGAGCGCGGAATCAGGGTTAGCTTTATTCCCCAACCCTACGAACTGTATCTTTCCAAACCGGCTCTCATTGATCTCGATGGGATACCCATTTTGGAATTGCGGGAAGCCTCCGCGCCTGGTTTTTTCTCCCTGTGGAAACGGATTGTAGATGTCGTGCTTGGATCGCTGCTGTCGATTATCGCAGTACCCGTCCTGTTGCCTGTGGCTATTGCCTTGCGCTGGACGAAGTCGCGTGCTTTTCGACGGGAAAAACGTTGCGGAAAAGGTGGCAAGAGTTTCTTGATGCTCAGGCTGAACGTGGATCGAGAGATTAGCAACGGGACCCAGTTCGAGCGCATGCTCGTAAACATGAGCGTGACCGAGCTGCCTCAGCTTTGGAATGTGTTACGCGGTGAGATGAGCCTGGTGGGACCACGCCCTGACTCCCCAACCCGTGTGAAACGCTATTCGGAATGGGAACAACAGCGCCTTGGCATAAAACCCGGAATGACCGGGCTTGCCCAGGTGCATGGTCTACGAGACCAAAATTCTTCAGAAGAGAAAACGCGTTTTGATCTCCAATATATCTTGAACCCCTCCGCGGTTACAGACGCTTCGATCCTCCTGCAAACTTTGTGGACTTTGACAACGAGGCTTTTGGAATACTCCCGCCGCACTCCACCCCAGCGAAGCACCAAGGGGGCGTCGTTATTCAGCGAGGTCACAGCTCACTTCTTAGAGGAGAACCTTCAGAGTGCTCATCGTTCGCAGCCCAGTGCGGATTAGCTTCGCGGGAGGGGGTACGGATCTGCCCGCTTATTACGAACAGTTCGGTGGTGCAGTCTTGAGCACGGCGGTCAACAAGTATTTCTACACGATTCTGGGAAAGCGCAACGACGGTCGTATTCAGGTTATTTCGTCGGACCTGCGCATGTTTGAAACCTGGCGTGATATCGCGACAATGAGCATCAAAGGGAGCGAGCTGGAGATTCCGTTGGCCGTGCTAAAGGATCTCGGACGAGACGTTTCCGTCGATATGTTCCTCGCCTCCGAGATTCCTCCTGGAACGGGTCTAGGATCCTCTGCCAGTGTCTGTGTAAACATCGTCAAGGCGCTTGCCAGTTACACCCACCGCCCCCTTTCAAAGCACGAGCTGGCCGAACAAGCATTCCATATAGCGCGCAATGTGCTGGACCGACATGTTGGTAAGCAAGATGAATACGCCGCCGCTTTCGGCGGGTTGAATTTCATCATCTTCCATGCCGACGGTAATGTACAGGTTGAGCCTTTGGAGTTGGATGGCGAAATCCAGCGTGACCTGCAGTCCAATCTTTTGTTGTATTTCACTGGCTCAGCGCACCATTCATGGACCATCTTGGAAGAGCAGGAGAAGTCTACGCGGGGGCACACCGGTCCGGCGGTGGAAGCCCTCCATGAAGTGCGTTCGCTTGCCTATAACATGCGGGAAGCCTTGCAAAAAGGAGAACTCGGTACCTTCGGGTCCATGCTGGACCAGGCTTGGCAGGCAAAAAAGAGGGTCTCAAGCAGGATCTCTACATCTACAATCGACCAGCTTTACCAAGTGGCTCGTGCGCATGGCGCCTTGGGCGGAAAGATTACCGGCGCTGGCGGAGGTGGTTTTCTATTGCTGTATTGCGAATCGGAACAGCAGGAAGCGCTACGCAAGGCGATGGCGGCCGAGGGCATTCAGGAGATGGCTTTTTCCTTCGATTTTCAAGGCGCCCAAGTAATCGTCAACGACCCATTCATCGACAGCGATGAACGAGGCGGTACCCAGTGGACTTTCTTGCGCGCATCCGCGGTCGGGGAGACCTAGGCGTGAAAGCTTTCTTGCTGGCAGCTGGCCATGGTACTCGCTTAAAGCCGCTCACCGACACTATCCCCAAATGCTTGGTTCCCATTCGCGGCATTCCGATGCTTGAAATTTGGCTGGAAGTGTGTCGCCGGGCGGGCATTGAGGAAGTGCTCGTGAACCTGCACGCACATGCTGACGCTGTTAGGAGGGTCTTGGACGGTAAGAAGCATGGGCTCGAAATACGCGTTTCAGAAGAGCCGGTGTTATTAGGTTCCGCCGGCACGCTAGTTGCGAATCGAGACTGGATCGCTGGAGAATCGAGCTTTTGGGTCTTGTATGGGGATGTTCTGACGTCTGCCGACTTGACCAAAATGCTCGCTTTCCATTCCGGTCGTCACCCGGTTGCCACCATCGGTTTGTACCAGGTCAGGGATCCCAGCCGGTGCGGTGTGGTCTCGTTTGACGCCGACTTCGTGGTTCGAGAATTCGTGGAGAAACCGTCACAGCCCAAGAGCAATTGGGCATTTACAGGCTTGATGATTGCCACACCCGAATTGCTGCACAGCATTCCACCTCGTTGCCCGGTGGATTTGGGGTTTGACGTTTTACCGCAGCTTGTTGGACGCATTTTGGCTTATCCAATCAGTGATTTCGTGACTGACATCGGGACCATGGAGAACTTTCACGCTGCCCAGGATGCATGGCCTGGTTTGACTCCGCAGCAGAGCAGCGCCTGTCATTTGGAATGAGAATGTCGAGACCAGTAGTGTTGAAAGCCGTGATTTTCGACATGGATGGTGTCATTATTGACAGTCATCCAGCCCACCGGGACGCGTGGAGGATGTTTCTTCGAACCGTCGGCAAAGCGGTATCTGATGCCGAGCTGGATTTTATTCTGGACGGCAGAAAGCGGGAAGAGATTCTGCGGCATTTCCTGGGCGAGCTTTCCGAAGTTGAAGTACGACAATACGGGGAGCGAAAAGATGAAATCTTCAAGCAGCAGTCGCTACAAACAAGGCTGATTCCGGGCGTCATCGATCTGCTCGCAGAATTGCAGAATGCGGGTATTGCGATGGCCATTGCCACATCTGCCAGCGAGAGCCGCGCCCGGCACACGCTCGATCAATTGCAGCTCGCGGAGAGATTTGACGTCGTGGTGACAGGGGACGATGTGGCTCGCAGCAAGCCCGATCCTTCGATCTATGGTCTCACGTGTCGACGACTCAATGTTGCACCGGGCAGCTCGGTGGCCATAGAGGATGCTGTCTCGGGAATTCAAGCTGCCAGGGCTGCCGGACTCACCTGCATCGGAGTGGCTGTTCACCAATCACGCGACCAACTACGGAAAGCTGGGGCTGCTCACGTAGTGGAAAATCTTCTCGATCTGTCTCTTGCGAAACTGCAAGGGTTGTTACCGCGTCGTCATGGCCGTCTTACATCCCGTACGATGGTGATGAGCGTGCGTTGAATGACTTGTAGTCATCGTTCAGAAACATGAAGAACAAATCTACGGTCGCATTCTCGTGAGACTGGTATCCAACTCATGACCTTGATGACTATCAAATTAACCCGCGCCGACGTGCTGACACCTTGGCGCAAGAACAATGTGAGGAGATGCGTGACTTCCCGTACCCTGGTATTTCTCTTGATACTGTGTATCTTCGTCGTACCACCGGCATTTGCCTACGGAGATCCGACGGGTGGAATGCTGTTTCGCACCCTGACTCCGATGTTGGCGGTGCTGTGGGGCGTGTGGCTGATTGTTGCAAACAACCTTCGCAAATACGTAGCAAATTTGATCAGCAAGTTCGGCCGTGGGAAGGCCGACGAGCCCCACAACTCGGCGGACTAAGGGGTAATTTACCTTTCCTCATTCCAGAGTTGCGATTAAACCAACCCCGCCAACTTCCACACGCCGCGATTGTGTTCAATCGTTATCGGGGGCCACCGGCGGGGCCTTGTCTTCCAGAAAGTGGTTGGCATCGATGGGTGTCGGGATGGTTTGAAATGTTAGTGGAGTTTGGGTGAAATCGAAGCAGTCGGAGAGGTCGCCAGTATGGCTGGTGGCGTCTGCGTAGGCGGGTGAGGAACCGGGGGCGACGTTAGGCAACTCGAATGTCTGTTCAACGAATTTCAGGATGCTGCCGAAATCATTTACTTGGTGTGAAATATAACCCGCTTTGGCATAAGGCGAAACTACGATCAAGGGCACCCGGAAACCGTACTCATACGAGTTAATGACGGCAGGCGGGGGAACATGATCGTACCATCCTCCCCAATCGTCCCAAGTGATAATAATGGCAATGCTGGCCCAGTACCGGCTGTTGCCGATAGCGTTCACAATCGATGCCACCCACGCCGGACCCGACCCGTCAGTGATCGCAGCGTGATCGGAAGATGCGCCAGTGGGAATTACCCAGCTCATGGCCGCGAGCTGGCCGTTCGCGATGTCGGTCAAAATCTGGCTGCTCTTCAGGACCACATGGTTGGTCCAGTCTGGGCCGGTACACGCGTTGGCGTTGGGCGGGGCCACGTTGGGAACGCACATGTGCTGGATGGCATTGGGAGCGTTCCATATTATGCCCGGCAGCGGCGCATAGTACCGCCAGTCGATGTTTGCGACGTCCAGAAGGTCTGTCAGTGTCGGGTGATCAAAGCATGGGTAAACCAGCTGCGATTCGTCGCCAGTGGGAGTAATTAAAGCTACGCGCTCTTCAGCGGGAGCGATGCATCCGCTAACATCAAACGGGTCAGCAATTTTAAATGGATTCTCGGCCGCAAATAGGTTGCTGCCCGTACTGGGGGCGGAGGTGCCTGAAATAATGAACTGATGCGCGGGAAAACTTGGTCCCTGGTTGGTCTGAAACATCCGGTCCCCAAAGGTGTAGGTTTCGGCAAGCTCGTAGTAGGGCGCGGCGTCGCTGGCCTGGATGTACTGGAAGGCCGGATTGGGCGGTGGGCACGGCGGAGGAGCGTCCGTATTACAGAAGGTATCAACGAGATCAGCGCCGTCCATTCTGCCATTGTCATACATCCGTTGAAATGCAATGTGAGAATGATCCTGATCGTAGTCGATCTTCATGGGTGCCGGAGTCAACACAATTGTTTGACCCTTGGAGCTAATACCGAAACTCTGAATGTCAGCACCGCGTGAGATCAGCACAGGATCCTGAAACAGGTTGTCGGGAGTTCGATTTTCCTGAAAAATTATCACGACATGTTTGATCTTTTCTGATAAGGATGGCGTAGGTGGCGCGTTCGAAGATTTAGCTCCACAGCCGTCAAAATCCAGGAACGCGGCGATGCAAAGCAGCACCATCCATAGGAACGTCAGCTTCAAAGGAAGCCACAGGTGTTTCATAAATAAAATGCGTTACTCACTGCAAACACCAACTTTGTCGTTGTAAACGAACGGCTCACTCAAATGACCCTCGACGGTCGTCCAAGAATTCTAGCTTCCTTTGCCGGTCCCCGCGGTTGGGTCCTGTGGCACGCTCGAATGCGTTTGATCTAAGAATGGTCTTTTGTGTCAGCCAGAACTGGGTGCTGAGACTCCTTGTTTCTCTCGCCCCGGTCAGGCAATGCTGAGTCGGTCCTCAGGCCAGTCGTAACCTTTCCCACCTATCAGTGCACCCCACGTGCGCTCCACACGGGCTTTCTGGTCTGCCCGCAGACAAAAACGATTGCGTCTGTAACCTGCCACGCTAGCTAGGTGCTGCTCTACTCCTGCCCGGGCGCACTCGAAATCTCCCAGTTCCAATTCCCTGTAAAGCCGGGATACTTCTGCGACTGGTTCTGCCTCTAAGTCTTCGAAGCGGACACGCGCCACAAAGCGCCCATCAATATCGCGGGTTCCTTCCGACAGCGCCCGTTCGTGCAGAACATAGGCAGCAAGTATGAACTCCTCGATCTCCTCGGCCGAGAAATTCTCTAAGCTATGCGATTCAAGCAACGTGCGCCAAAGCTTCACGTTTGAGGGAAATACCTCGTACGGGTTGCGCTCGATAATTATGTAACGCGCTCCAGGAAACAGGGTCCGCAGCCTGGGCATCCTAAACCCGTGCGACGGCGATTTGAGCACAATGGTCTTGGCCTGTTGGACAGTGAGCAGGCGCAGGAAATATTGCAGCGAAGAGGACCAGCGCTCTTGATCTTCAGCCGGCAATTGACCAAGGTCGAGCAGCGACTGGGGGTCGCGCATCAGGGAGGGAACCAGTATTGCCTGGTAAGGAGAAGGTGCCCCAAGCGCCAGCAACGCAAACTCGTCCTCTTGAGGCGAGGCCCAGGAATACTCCAGATTATCCATTGGCCGCTGGGTCAACTTCTGGATTGGTCGATTACGTACCCACTGCTCGCTAAGTAGAAAGTGAGAAGGGTTCAGGCACGCATAAGTGCTGGCGAAGCCGAGGCGGGCGTCGCAGCAAAGCAACTCATGGAGGAACGTGGTACCCGATCGCCAGAAACCAAGGATGAAGATCGGCGGTGAGGGACAACAGGTTTGGAGTGCATCTGCATGGCTGGTGCGCTGGATTCGCGCGAGCGCAGAGTAGACCATGCTACTCAGCAGGTACGAACAACGAAGCTGCCGGCTCACCCGGGCCCGGCGAGGGTCAATCTTTCGGGCCAGTTGTCGCCAAGCACCTAGGGACAGGCGCAACTTCGCTTTGTCCGGCGTCCCGGCCTCCGCCATACTCATCTCCCGGGGCTGAATCGTTCGTTGGCCTTTCCGACTTTGGCAAGCAAAAGGTCATGCATGCGCCTTGCCACTTCCGGATCAGATTGGCTAAGGTCATGTAGTTCGGAGGGATCGGTCTTATACCGATAGAGCATCTGTTTCTGATTATCGAGGTGCATCAAGTATTTGAATTCATCATCCATGATTGACAAACTGGCCCTTGAAATGGGGTGGAAGACGCTATCAGATTCCAGCACCATGCTAAAAACATACCGCTGCGAAAGTGTTCTCCCCTCGAGAACTGGCCTCAGTGATGTGCCGTCGGTCCAATTGGGCAATGGCGCTCCAATCAGGTCAAGCAGCGTTGGCAGCAGGTCCACTTGCTGTGCTGGCTGGGAAATGGACTCACTCCGCTGCTGATCGGGCAGGTGAATAAACAATGGAATGTGGATGAGACCGCTATGGAGACTAGGCCCGCCGTGGAGAAACCAGCCGTGCTCGAACGATTCACCATGATCCGCCGTGACTACCACTATGGCTTGATTGAGACGCCCAGTTCGATCCAGCCAGTCAAGATAGTCGCCGACGACGTGATCCGCGTACAGAATCATTTCGTCATATTGAGCGCGAAGTTCTGGAGCAGTCCATCCTGAGGGCAATCGGTTACCACGGATTTGCACAAATCCTTGCCGCTGCGCGAATTTCATGCGGTACGGTGCCGGTGGCCAATAAGGGTCGTGGGGCGGGAAAATGTGTGTCCAGATGAACATCGGCTGCGCGTTGCCACGGGATTGAAGTAAGCTTTGAGCTCGAGCAAACACTCCTTCCGCCTGGAGCGGATAGCGGTGCCCGAACAATCTGTCCAGAAAGCCCCCCAAACTTCCTAAGCGGCGGAGAAAGGTAAGGAAGATTGTGCCTTGACCATCCATACCAGCCGGGTTGAGATTCCATAGCCCGCCTACACCCAATGGTGCAGCAAACTCCACCGCGTCGTAGTCCTCCTGCGTGGCGTGACAGAACGGGCTCGCGTATAGGTTGGCACTGATCATTGCGGTGTAATATCCGCGCTGCCGCAACAACCCTGCAAGGGTTTCTTGGCGGGAATCACGCAAAAAGCCCCCGAGTTGGAACAAGCGGTGTGACCAGGGAAGCTTCCCAGTCTCGATCGAGGTAGTCGTGGGAGTAGTTAAGTTCGAGTTGGCAATAAAATTCTCGAAAATAAAGCTGCGCTGGGCAAATCGCTCCAGATCAGGGGTCGTAGGACGTCCATACCCGTAAACTGACATATCCTCCGCCCGAAGCGCATCAAACGTAATCAGATAGATGTCGGGTGGCCGTACGCCGGCAAACGCTCTGTTCGGGCCAATGAAGTCGCGGAAAGGGTGTACACCGTGTGCCCACAGCGCGATCGCCATGATAATGCCGAGAATCACCTGGACGAATCCGATTGGCGCTAATCGCGTGCGGCAAAATTCCTGGACTTTGGAGAATCCGAAGATGAAAAGCGCGCCGGCGCAAATGAGCATCAAGCCGAGGGCCGACGTGAATGAGGCCAGAGTCCCAGGGAGCCAGTTGGGAAATATCCGCAGCCGGATAGCCGTGAGTAATTCCAAACTGAAGTAGGCAAACGGAAAGGACAACCACAACCACCAGCACAGCCATGCGGAATGTCGTTTAGTCCAAGGGAAAATCCGAAGAATCCCCGCCATCAGCAGGCCACACAACCACCAGGCTGCGCTCAGTCCCAGTAGCAAAAGCAGCGCGACCCCGGCTTCCAACATAACCTCCCAAATGGTCATGTACAATAAAAGACTGTCGATGTACTCCAGCACGGAGAAGTACATACCTGCGCATAAGAAAGCTGCAACGCTCATGAACCCGAGCAAAGGAAATAGCTCGACTTGATCCGGGACAACGACTGCGTTGTCTTCTCGTGCTTTGTGAGCTATCAGATGCATGGAAACTCAAGTTGCGGCAAAACTCACCGCAAAAACGAGTGACGGTGCACACCGTCGCGGCGCCTAAGGAACGGCTTGCGGTTGATCAATGGTGAAAGTGTAACATGGGAGTTGCGTACTTGGGTACGCCAAAGACCGCCGAGGCATAGCCCCGACTAGATGACAATGTTAGACTAGCCTCCAACAATTCTGCCCTAAGAGGAGGACAGAGGTATGACGAAACGAAGCTTGTTGATCAGCACAATTCTCAGTGTGGTGCTGCTGTTTTGCTGCGTGATTTCAGCTCAGACGCCGGTGCAGGACATCGACAAGAAGGTGCACCCCAATCTGGCCGAAGCACAATTGCATGTGGTTTATGCCAACAACGCCATCGCGAACGCGCAGAAAGACAACACGTACGATATGAAGGGGCACGCCGAGAAGGCGAGATACCTTCTGACTCAGGTAAACAACGAACTGAAGCTTGCCGCTGAGGCAGCCAACGCCGCAAAAGCGAGTCAGCAGAAGAAGTAGCGAGCGAGGTGTTTTGAAGGCGTTGCGGCCTGCCGTTTCCATCACCCTGCAAGCACGCTATCACGGTTCGATGTGATGTGATTGAGAAGCCAAGTTCTCAAGCTGGAGCATCAGCCTCTGTCCTGAGAGCGAACACGACTGCGAGTTGCAATGCCCGTCATTACAGATGTCCTGCGCATGCGGTTTTCGGACCGGTGCGCTAGCTATCGGTGATAACGACTCTGAGGACCGCCTGGAAACCATGTCCAAAATGCCGCTTGAAAGTGAGTGCCACGCGAAACTTTTCTTGTTGACGCGGGTTCACCTAAAAGCGAAGAATTAAAGAGGCGGATTTTCGCCGTCGACCCTGCTTCCTCCGGGCCTCGGAGCGAGCCCCCTCATCAGGGAGGGCCTATGAAGCCCGTCCTCGTCGTCTGCTCTTCTCTGGTACTTGCTAGCATAGTCGTGCTAGCCCAGTCTGTATCCGCACCGCTTATCCATCAAGTGAACGGGATGCGCGTGAACTCGTCCCGAATAGCGAAACCACAGGTGCAGACCGGACCCGAGCAGGTGCTGTACTCGTTTCAAGGCGGAAAGGACGGGTCTTCGCCGTCCGGGCCCCTGATCTTCGATTCCTCAGGAAACCTTTATGGCTCGACAGTCTCTGGCGGCGGAACCGCTTGCAATGGTGGCGCCGGCTGCGGCACAGTGTTTGGGCTCCACCCCAACGGGAGTGGGGGATGGACCGAGACCGTTCTCTATAGCTTTAAAGGCGGCAGCAGCGATGGTTCCGGAGGGGGAGGAGGGCTGATCTTTGATCACGCTGGAAACTTGTACGGCACGACGTCGCTAGGCGGGGCCTACAACCAAGGCACAGCCTTTGAACTTAGTCCCGACGGGAAAGGAGAATGGACCGAGACTATTCTTTACAGCTTCGGAGCCTACATTGGCGACGCGGCAAACCCGTCCGGAGGGCTGATCTTTGACAAATCGGGAAATTTGTGGGGCACAGCTAGCGGTGGGACGTACACGTGCGGTAAGTTTGGCACCTGCGGCACAGTCTTTGAGCTTAGTCCTAACGGCAGCGGGGGTTGGACGGAAACAATGCTCTATAGTTTTCAAGGCGGTGTCCTTGATGGCGACGGGCCAAACTCTCCGCTGATTTTTGACCAGGCCGGAAATCTGTACG
>Ga0187781_10002810_pt1 | contig 13175 bp, 12 predicted proteins | sample 0715_SJ02_MP02_2_FD_132447 | JGI IMG/M metagenome (GOLD analysis project Ga0187781, IMG submission 132447) | Tropical peat soil microbial communities from peatlands in Department of Meta, Colombia - 0715_SJ02_MP02_20_MG | ecosystem: Environmental > Terrestrial > Soil > Wetlands > Peat | place...
AGCGCGCTTCGAGCCAGAGCGCGCCTTCCAGATCGAGATAGTTGGTCGGCTCGTCGAGCAGAAGCAGATCGGGCTCGGCGAACAAGGCGGCGGCAAGCGCGACCCGCATACGCCAGCCGCCGGAAAATTCCGCCATCGGCCGATCGAGATCGGCATTGGCGAATCCCAGGCCGGCGAGGATTTCCGCGGCGCGTGCGGGCGCGCGATCCGCATCGATGGCGTTGAGCTCGTGATAGATCTCCGCCATCTCCTCGGGCGCGGCGGTTTCGAGCGCGGCATTGAGCGCCTCGCGCCGCGTGTCGGCGGCGAGGATCGTGTCGATCAGTGTGACCGGCGTCGCCGGATGTTCCTGATCGACCGAGCCTATCTGTGCTTTCTTCGGCAGCAGGATTTCGCCGCTGAGCGGCACCAGATCGCCGACGATGAGCTTGAACAGCGTCGATTTGCCGACCCCGTTGCGTCCGACCAGGCCCACTTTCGCGCCGGCCGGGATCGCTACGCTCGCCGAATCCAGAAAGCGCCGGCCCCAGGCGTCAAAAACGAGATTCTCGATCCGAAGCATGATGCGGCGCCGCCGTGACGGTGGTTGGGAGAGCCAACGATGGTTGGGAAAAAGCGGCGCTCTCTTAGCGCGCCGCGCCTGAGATAGCTAGTGTCGGGCCGGATTTCAATCGCAGAGAATAACTTCGTCATTGCGAGCGCAGCGAAGCAACCCACGAGCGAGCGCCGCACTGGATTGCTTCGTCGCTTCGCTCCTCGCAATGACGACGCTTACAACGCCTCGACGGTGACCACGCCGGTTACCGCCTTGATGGCGCCGGCGATTTGCGGCGAGACCTTGAAGCGCCCCGGCAGCTTGACCTCGACTTCGTTGCCGTCGCCAAGCATGAGCACCATCGAGACTTCGCCGTCGCCGTGGTCGGCGCCGTTGCGCGCGGCGCCGAGCGCGATCGGTTCGAGCCGTTTGGCCACACCTTCGAGCGGCGCCTCGTCGCGCAGGAACACGCGCAGGCCCTTCTGCATTTTCGCCGCCGCCTGATCGAGCGGCTCGACCGACTGAATGCGGGCGCGCACTTCGTCGCCCTGCACTTCGGCGGTGAGGAAGAGAAGCACGGCGGTGCCGGGTTCGAGCAGGTCGCGGTATTGCGCGAGCCCTTCGGCAAACAGCACCGCTTCGTAGTGGCCGCTCGGATCGGAGAGCCCGATGATGCCCATCTTGGTGCCATTCTTGGTGCGCCGCTCGGTGCGCGCCACCACGGTGCCGGCGACGCGCCCGGCGCCGGCGCCGGCCTTCACCGCGCGGGTGAATTCGGACCAGGACTGCACGCGCAAGCGTTTGAGCGCCGCGGCATAATCGTCGAGCGGGTGGCCGCTGAGGAAAAAGCCGACGGCGTCGTATTCGCGTTGCAGCCGTTCGGCCGGCAGCCAGTTTTCGACCGCAGGCACAACGATCGGCGCGGGGGCCGCGGCACCGCCGAACAGTTCCGACTGGCCGATGGCGGCGTCTTCGTGCGCGCGCTGCGCGGTGCCGAGGATCGCATCCACGGCGGCGAAGGCACGCGCACGGTTCTTCTCGACCGCATCGAACGCGCCGGCGGCGATGAGGCTCTCCAGCACTCGCTTGTTGACGGAGCGCGGATTGATGCGGCGAGCAAAATCGGCGAGGTCGATGAACGGCCGCCCGCCACGCGCGGCGACGATGGTCTCCACCGCCTGGCGGCCGACGCCGCGCAGCGCGGCGAGTGCGTAATGGATGGTGCTGCCGTCGACGTCGAATTCGACACCGGAGCGATTGATCGACGGCGGCTCCACCCTGATCGAAAGCCGCTCGGCCTCGGCGCGAAATTCGGCGAGTTTGTCGGTGTTGCCCATCGCGAGCGTCATGGACGCGGCCAAGAACTCGACCGGGTAGTTCGCTTTCATATAAGCGGTCTGATAGGCGACGAGCGCGTAGGCGGCCGCGTGGCTCTTGTTGAAGCCGTAGTCGGCGAAGCGCTCCAGCAATTCGAAGATCGCTTCCGCCTGTCCGCGCTCGACGCCGTGCGCCACCGCGCCGGAGACGAAACGGTCGCGCTGCGCCAGCATCTCGCTGCGGATCTTCTTGCCCATGGCGCGGCGCAGCAGATCGGCTTCGCCGAGCGTATAACCGGAGAGCACCTGCGCGGCCTGCATCACCTGCTCCTGGTAGACGATGACGCCGTAGGTCTCGCGCAGGATCGCCTCGAGCTTGGGATGGATGTAGTCGGGCAGCTCGACGCCGTGCTTGCGCATGCAATAGGTCGGAATGTTCGCCATCGGACCCGGCCGGTAGAGCGCGACCAGCGCAATGATGTCCTCGAAGCGGTCCGGCCGCATGTCGATAAGCGCGCGGCGCATGCCCGCGCTTTCCACCTGAAACACGCCGACCGTATCGCCGTGCGCCAGCATCTCGTAGGATTTGGCGTCGTCGAGCGGCAGGTTGGATAGATCGATGTCGATGCCGCGTCGCTTGACCAGCTTGACCGCGAGATCGAGCACGGTGAGCGTCGTCAGGCCGAGGAAATCGAACTTCACCAGACCCGCCGGCTCGACCCATTTCATGTTGAACTGGGTGACCGGCATGAGCGATTTCGGATCGCGATAGAGCGGCACCAATTCGCTCAGCGGCCGGTCGCCGATGACGATGCCGGCCGCGTGCGTGGAGGCGTGGCGGGTGAGGCCTTCGAGCTTCTGCGCAATATCGAAGGCGCGCCTGGTGACCGGATCGCGGTCGCGCTCGGCCTGCAAGCGCGGCTCGTCGTCGATGGCGCGCTTGAGCGTGATCGGGTTCGTCGGATTCTGCGGCACGAGCTTGCAGAGCTTGTCGACCTGGCCGTAGGGCATCTGCAACACGCGCCCGACGTCGCGCAGCACGCCGCGCGCCTGCAAGGTGCCGAAGGTGATGATCTGCGCGACCTGATCGCGGCCGTATTTTCCCTGCACGTAGTGGATCACCTCGTCGCGGCGGTTCTGGCAGAAATCGATATCGAAGTCCGGCATCGAGACGCGTTCCGGATTGAGGAAGCGCTCGAACAGGAGCCCGAAACGGATCGGATCGAGATCGGTGATGGTAAGCGCGTAGGCGACAAGCGAGCCGGCGCCGGAGCCGCGGCCAGGCCCGACCGGAATGCCTTGCGCCTTCGCCCATTGGATGAAGTCGGCGACGATCAGAAAGTAGCCGGCATATTTCATCTTCTCGATGACGCCGAGTTCGAAGGCGAGCCGGTCGTAATACTCCTCGACCGTGTGGCCGGGCGCGAGCGGATGCCGGGCAAGCCTCCGCTCCAAACCGGCGCGTGCGGCGTGGCGCAGTTCTTCGGCCTCGTTTGCCGCCGGTGGCTTCGCGTCGGCGACTTCCAGGGCACGGCCCGCTTCGGCCGCCTTCGCCTCACTCGCATTCACGGTGGAGAAGCGCGGCAGGATCGGCGCCTTGGTGCGCGGCCGGAACGCGCAGCGTTCGGCCACCTCGACCGTGGCCGAGAGCGCCTCGGGCAGATCGGCAAACAGCGTGGCCATTTCCGCGCGGGTTTTGAAACGATGCTCCACCGTGAGCTGCCGGCGGTCGCCGTCGGCGAGCAGCCGGCCCTCGGCGATGCACAGAAGCGCATCGTGCGCCTCGTAATCGTCGCGCGCGGCGAAATACGGCTCGTTGGTCGCAACGAGCGGCAGCCCGCGCGCATAGGCAAGCTCGATCAGCGCCGGCTCGGCGATCCGCTCCGCCGCTGTGCCATGACGCTGCAGTTCGATGTAGAGGCGATCGCCGAACAGGCGCTGCAACTCCTCGCAGCGTGATTGCACCAGCGCGCCCTGGCCGGCGCCAATGGCGCGATCGAGCGGCCCGTTCGGACCGCCGCTGAGCGCAATCAGCCCGCCCGCCTCGTCGTCGAGCCATGAAAGCTTGATATGCGGCTGCTCCGATTGCTCGGTATCGAGGTAAGCGCGCGAGCAAAGCCGCATCAGGCTGCGATAGCCGTGCTCGCGCGCGGCCAGGAGCACAATGCGGGCAAATTCCTGCCCGGCCGCCGGCCCGCGATTGTCCTGATCGCCGAAGTCGATCGCGAGCGCGCAGCCGACGATCGGCTGTATGCCGGCACCGGCCATCTTCTCGGAGAATTCCAGCGCACCGAACATGTTGTCGGTGTCGGTCAGCGCCAGCGCCGGCTGGCGGTCTTTCTTGGCGAGCTCCGCCAGGCGCGCAATCGTCAGCGCGCCTTCGAGCAGCGAATACGACGAATGAACGTGCAGATGCACGAAGGCGGGTGTTGCGTCGGGCATAACCGTGGATTCTCGCGATGACCGATTCTGCGAGCCGCCAAGATGCGAGACCGCGTGCGGCGGTGTCCATCATCGCAAGCGGCGCCATCACCGCTGCGCACAGGATGTTTGTCGCGGCGTCGTGCTCCGTCTCGGTCTCGGCGTTCTTGCCGCGGCCAAGCTATCCGCGCGCGCAAACGGCCTAGATCACCCCGAGCACCTCTACCCACACGGCGACCATCGCCAGAAACAGCGAGACCGATGCCAGCGCCAAAGCTTCCTCAGCAACCGCGCGAACCATTGATGTGTCTCCCCATCAGCATGGAACAGATAGGGAACATAGTTCACTTAATGTTCTGGAGTCAAGTGTGGGCAGTGGGTCAGTTTCAATTGCCGCGTTCGGGGTGCTTGATCGCGAGGTCTTGCCACCAGCCAGGCGCGCTCATGGCGGCGCGTCGATCTGCTTTACTTCTCCGGCACGTACCTCAAACTGCATCATGTTGAGAAGGGATACGCGTCCGACGACCTCAACACGGTCACCGCGCACCTCAGGCTCGGTTTCGACCAAGAGCTGCGCTTCTTCCCTTTCCGTCGCGCCGACGATGAAATAGCGCGGCAAGGACGCACCCCGAGCAATCACCCGGAAAAGCCAGCCCTCGGTGGTCTCCTCAAATGCAAACTCGGCCATGCCGTTAACTATGAACCGTCCGGCCCAGCCCGCAAAGCCCGAAAATTGGCCGCCTTATTCGAACCGGGGCTATTCCCTAGATTAGCCCGGCGCTGGCCGATGCCGGGGGCACGCTCTTTCGGGATCATGCTCTTAGAGAATGCGCATAAGCCAAGCCGTGAAGGCGTTGAACGCTTCGGGGTCGAACAGGAAATAGCTCATGCCCAAAAGCGGTACGAGGATGAGCAAAGCATCAATCCCGTACCTGATGGCTGGCCGCAATTTGGGCATCGGGCCGAATATGACCGGATCGGCCTCGCTCGCAAGCCCAAACTCTTGGAGCACATCCCGATTCAACCGCATCGGGGTCTGCTAGAGATTCTTGAACCAATGGGGAATGAGCATCTTGTTTGCTCCACCCGCCACAGCAGGCGTGTCCGCCCGCCCCATCAAGGTCCCTGTCCCGTAGCGCACAACTTGAGCGATTGTCCGCCGATCGGCCCCTGGCTAGGTGGCAAACCAATTGGCCCCCTAAAACTCCGACGCCGGTCTATACCGGGCAAGAACAAGGGTAATTTCTTCCAAATTGCCGCCCCACAGTGAACCGAATCGGCTATTCGGCCGTATATCCATGAAAGTGTTGTTCACCGGCCGCTCATCAAGCCGGGAGTAGTAGGACTATAGCCATACAGTTGTGTCGGTCGTTTACGTTCGGTTCACCCCGCCAATGATTCACCCAGACCCAGCGAAGGAGCCTCCGATGGGCAAACTCGCAATCGCGATGGCGAGCGCAATCGTGCTCGTGTCGGTCGCCGTTACCGCGCAGGCGCAGACGCAAGGTGCCGGCACAATCCAGACCCAGGCACATAACGCCACCATCATCCACAAGACAGCATGCGCCGGTTTCGGCCGCTGGTGCCCGCCGGGAATGCGCCGGGTGTGCGGGCCCGCCCGCTGCTGGTGCGCGCCTTGTTAGTCAGCGAATAACGGCGTTTGGTATGAACCGCAGCGAAAACATTTCGAGCCGTTATCATGGCGACGCCCGCAATCAGGATTTTTGATCGTTCTCTTGCTCCCCAAACCACCACTCAGAAGGAGGATCTGATGCGTAAAATCACCATGACGTTGGCCGCCGCGATCTTTGTTGTTGGATCAATGGCCGTCGCCAGCGCGCAGACGCAGGGCGCTTCAAGCCTCAATGCGCAGGCGGCGAATGCGACCATCATCCACAAGGCCGCATGCGGCGGCTGGGGCCGCTGGTGCCCGCCGGGCCGTCATCGCGTGTGCGGCCCGTATCGCTGCTGGTGCGCTCCCTGCTGGTAAGCAGAAGCCGCAGATCGGCGAATTTGCCGACGAGGCCGCCTGCGGGCGGCCTCTTTTTTGTGTCTGAATTCTCCGTCAGCCTGAGGTGCGAGCCATAAGTGCGTTTGCGCGCGTCTTCGAGGCGCTATGGCGAGCTGCGAAGGGCCACGGTCCGCGCGCTGCGGCCGCATCCTTCGAGGGCCGCTTCGCGGCCGCCTCAGGATGACGGAAATCAGATCTTATTCCAGCTCCACCACGGCGCCATCACGGATGGTGACGCGGCGATCCATCTGCGCGGCGATATCGAGATTGTGGGTGGCGATGATGGCGGCGAGGCCCGAAGCGCGGACCAATTGGCTCATAGTCGCGAACACGCGTTCCGAGGTGCGCTGATCGAGATTGCCGGTCGGCTCGTCGGCAAGCAGGATGCGCGGCGCGTTGGCGACCGCGCGCGCGATCGCCACCCGCTGCTGCTCGCCGCCGGAAAGCTCGGCCGGCCGGTGCGTGAGACGATCCTTCAGGCCCAGATACGACAACAGCTCGGTGGCGCGCGTATGCGCTTCCGACCGTTTCAGGCCGCGGATCATCTGCGGCAGCATCACGTTCTCGACCGCCGAGAATTCCGGCAACAGATGATGGAATTGATAGACGAAGCCGATATCGCCGCGGCGGATGCGGGTGCGTTGCAGGTCGGTGAGTTCCGAGGTGGCGACTGAATCGATATAGACCTCGCCGGAGTCGGGTTGCTCAAGCAGGCCGGCGATATGCAGAAGCGTCGATTTGCCGGCGCCCGACGGCGCGATCAACGCCACCGACTGGCCGGGCCAGACCGCGAGCTCGGCGCTCTTGAGAATGTTGAGCGTGCTGTCGCCCTGACCGAAGCGCCGCGAGATGGCGTGCAGGAAGAGGAGCGGGCGCGGTTCGTCGCCGGCGGTGGAAGCGGCGGCGGTCGATGGCGCGGACTCCATGATGGTGGTCTTCTCATCCATCGCGGGTCATCATTCGTACCGCAAGGCTTCGACCGGATCGAGCCGTGCCGCCCGCCACGAAGGATAGAGCGTCGCCAAAAACGACAGCCCGAGCGCCATCACCACGATCGCCGTGGTCTCGCCGAAATTCATTTCCGCCGGCAGCCTGGAGAGGAAATAAAGCTCGGGCGAGAATATGTCGGTGTTGGTCAGCCACGAAAAGAAGCGGCGGATCGAGTCGGCGTTCAGGCAGACGAGCGCGCCGAGCAGAAAACCAACAACGGTACCGGCCACGCCGATCGAGGAGCCGGTTATCAGAAAGATGCGCATGATCGCGCCCTGCGTCGCACCCATGGTGCGCAGAATGGCGATGTCGCTGCCCTTGTCCTTCACCAGCATGATCAGGCCGGACACGATATTGAACGCGGCCACCAGCACGATCGTCGTCAGGATCAGAAACATCACGTTGCGCTCGACCTGAAGCGCGTTGAAGAACGTGGCGTTGCGGTGCTGCCAATCGATCATGTAGATCGGCCGGCCGGCGGCGTCGTGGACGAGCTTGCGGAAGCTCTCGTCAACGCGGTCGGGATTGTCGGTATAGATTTCGATGGCGGTAACATCGCCGGCGCGATTGAAATAGGCCTGCGCCTCCGGCAGCGGCATGAACACGAAGGCGGCGTCGTATTCCGACATGCCGATCTCGAAGACGGCGGCGATCTTGTAAGGCTTGATGCGCGGCGTCGTGCCCATCGGCGTCACCGCGCCGCGCGGCGCCACCAGCGTGATGCTGTCGCCGACGCGCAATGACAGCTGATCCGCGAGCCGTTTGCCGATGGCAATGCCCTGCCCTTCGTCGAAGCCATCGAGCGTGCCGAATTTCACGTTGCTCGAGACCGACCCAAGCTTCGTCAGGTCCGCGCCGCGAATGCCGCGCACCAGCACGCCCGAGGCATTGAATGGCGATGAGGCCAGTGCCTGCCCCTCGACGATCGGCGCGGCAAGGCGCACGTTCCGCACTTTCGACACCCGTTCGGCGACGGCTTGCCAATCGGTGAGCGGGGATTCGAGCGGCTGAATCAACAAATGGCCGTTGAGACCCAAAATCTTTTCGAGCAGTTCCTGCCGGAACCCGTTCATCACCGCCATGACGACGATGAGATTCGCCACGCCCAGCATGATGCCGAGAAAGGAGAAGAAGGCGATGACGGAGATGAATCCGTCCTTGCGCCGCGCACGCAGGTAGCGCAGCGACAGCATCCACTCAAACGGCGCGAAGGCATGAGTGCCGATCGGCTCTCGCATTCTGATGTGATCCCCGCGAGAACACCGAGTTTCACATGATTCTGGCGGATTCAAGCCGCCAAAAGCCGCTGCGGCGCGACAGCGCACAGCTTTAGCGCAAAAACCGGGATCGGAAGGGTCTGCTCCATCCCGGATCCGCCTTTAGGCGCCGACGCGGGCGAGCGCGTCCGACGGGGTAAGAAGTTCCCGGGAGCCGTCGAAGCGGCGCTTGACCTCGACCTTGCCCTCGGCCAAGCCGCGCGGCCCGACCATGATTTGCCACGGGATGCCGATGAGGTCGGCGGTGGCGAATTTGGAACCGGGCCGCTCGTCGAGATCGTGGTAGAGCACGTCGATCCCCTTCGCGGTGAGCGCGGCATAAAGCTTCTCGCAAGCCGCGTCCGTGTCACCGCCGCCCTGTTTGAGATTGAGAATGGCGACATTGAAGGGCGCGACCGCGTCGGGCCAGCGGATGCCGGCCTCATCGTGGAACGCTTCGATGATAGCGGCGACGAGGCGGCTCGGCCCGATGCCGTAGGAGCCGCCATGGATCGGCCGATCCACGCCATCCGGGCCGGTGACGATGGCCTTCATCGGCTCGGAATACTTGGTGCCGAAATAGAAGATGTGGCCGACCTCAATACCGCGCGCCGAGAGGCCCTTCGATCCGAGCTTGGCGAAGGCCGCGGGATCATGCTTTTCCGACGTCGCCGCATAGAGCGACGTCCACTTATCCACAATCGACTGCAGCCGGCCCACATGGTTGAAATCGACATCGGGTCCCGGAACCTCGAAGTTCAGATATTCGCCGTCGCAGAACACTTCGCTCTCGCCCGTGTCGGCCAGAATGATGAATTCGTGCGACAGGTTGCCGCCGATCGGGCCGCTTTCGGCGACCATCGGGATCGAGCGCAGACCCATGCGCGCGAAGGTGCGCAAATAGGCGACGAACATCCGGTTATAGGAGTGCTTGGCGCCCTCGAAATCGAGATCGAAGGAATAGGCGTCCTTCATCAGGAATTCGCGCCCGCGCATCACGCCAAAGCGCGGCCGCACCTCGTCGCGGAACTTCCACTGGACGTGATAAAGGATCAGCGGCAAATCCTTGTAGGACCGGACATAGGCGCGGAAGATCTCCGTGATCATTTCCTCATTGGTCGGCCCGTAGAGCATCTCGCGCTCATGGCGGTCCTTGATGCGCAGCATCTCCTTACCGTAGGCGTCGTAGCGTCCGCTTTCCCGCCAGAGGTCCGCCGGCTGGATCGTCGGCATCAGAAGCTCGATGGCGCCGGCGCGGTTCTGCTCCTCGCGGACGATCCGGTTTACCTTGTCAAGGACGCGCAGCCCGAGCGGCAGGAAGGCGTAAATGCCGGCCGCCTCCTGGCGGATCATGCCGGCGCGCAGCATCAGCCGGTGGGAGACGATTTCCGCCTCTTTCGGGGTCTCGCGCAGAATGGGGAGGAAGTAGCGGGAAAGGCGCATGAAATCTTAGCCGTTAGGGATTGGAATCGTGCGGGCGCAGTGAATCCGCAACGAGCGCGGAATTACAAGGCCCCCCGCGCCTTGCAGTTTGAGCCACAAAAGACACAGCGCATAAAATTTTTTTGTCGCTGGAGGCCGGTATGGTGATGACATTGCCCAAAAGATCGAGTACTTAACGTATGCGCGATCCCAGTGCGGCGTATCCCGCACTCGGGAAGGCGGTCCAAGTCTCGGGAGGATGGTCCAACGGCGCGAATTTAACGCTGCCGGTGCGCTCACAAGCCAAAAAATCGCGACAGCGAAGCGTAGATTTAAGGATCAGAGAAGGATCTCCTGGCAGGGCATGTGCCCTGCTATTTTTTTGGGCAATCGCCCACCATGCCGCGACCCGCATCAGCGCATGCCGAACGGCTTCACCAGGCCTTCGAGCGTGACCAGGTGGTTCACGTAAACCGCGTAGCAGGCCGCGAAAATCAGCACGGAAATCGCCGTCGTCCACAGCAGCTTGCGGCCGAGCCGCGGGATCACCGGCGCGCCCGGATCGGTGCCGGCCGCCATGTCGCCGTCCTCGTGCTGGCTGCGGACGCCGAAGGGCAGCACGGCGAACAGCACCACCCACCAGATCAGGAAGAAAATGGCGAGCGCAGTGGTGACTGGCATGTCTGCGTTGTTCCCGGTCCGCTTCGTTCCAGTCAGCGTTGTTCCAGTTCCACCAGCGTCCCGGAAAAGTCCTTGGGATGCAGGAACAGCACCGGCTTGCCGTGAGCGCCGATTTTCGGCTCGCCGTCGCCCAGTACCCGCGCGCCGGTCTTCTTCAGGGCGTCGCTCGCCGCCCGGATATCGTCGACCTCGTAGCAGACATGGTGCATGCCGCCGTCCGGGTTGCGCTCGAGGAATTTGGCGATCGGGGAGCTCTCGCCGAGCGGCTCGAGCAATTCGATCTTGGTATTCGGCAGGGTGATGAACACGGTAGTCACGCCGTGGTCGGGTTGCGGCACCGCGTCGGACACATCGGCGCCGAGTACGTCGCGGTAAACCGCTGCCGCCTTGCCGATATCGCGCACGGCGATCGCCACGTGGTTGAGCCTGCCGATCATTGTCCCCATCCTTCGTAGGGTGGGTTGAGCGGAAGCGAAACCCACCGGTCATTGTGAGATGATGGGTTTCGCAGAGCTCAACCCATCCTACAAGATCCCGTCTTTCGCAATCACCGCCCGAACTTGGCCTTCAACTGGTCGCGGATCGGCGCCAGGATGCTGGTCTTCTGCGTTTCCGCGCCGGTGAGGATCTCCTGCACGATCTCCTTGGGGGAGCGTCCGCCCCAGCCGGCGTCGCGGAAATAGACGTTGGCCGCATGGCCGACCACATAGGTGCTCCAGGCGGCGGCGAGCCCCTGCGGGACGGCGGTGAGCACCGTGCTGGTGCCGAAAGTGACGGTGCGCAGCAGATCGGCGGCGACATGCAAGCCGTATTCGGCCGCCGCCATCAGCCCCCACGCGCGCAGGATTTCCAGCACCATGCCCTGCGCGTTCTTCAGCGAAAAATCGGTGCCGTAGATCGCGCCGATCCGCTGCACCATCAGCGCGTCGCTTGCCATGCCGGCAAGCACGTCGAACACCGGCAGCGGGTTGGCGCCGACCACCAGCGCTTTGCCAAGCATGAAATAATAGATCAGCCGGGTGACTTCCTTGCCGCGCACATGCTGCTTGAGCGCCTTGATCTGCTCGCTCACGTCGGTGGCAAACAGGCTGGCATTAAGCGCGATGATCGCCTTGCCCTCGCGATCGAGCACTTCCAGCATGCGCTTTTCCAGCATGTCGATCTTCGGCTTCGGCTGATAGCGCACGATCTCGACGCTGCCGTCGGCCTTGTGGATTTCGCGCTCGGTTTCGCGCGGAGCGGCGGCTGCGAACACGATATCGGCGGCGCCGATGCGGTGGCCGATCTTGCGCAGGATCGATTCGGAAATTTCCTTGACCTGCGCCGGCCCCAGCAAATCCGCTTTGTTGACCACGAGCAGCATGGGCTTGTGCAGATCGCAAAGCTCGTTGAGCGCATCGGTCTCGACCCGATTGAGATCGCCGTCGGCGACGAACAGCACGAGATCGGTGTAGCGCACGGTTTCCTCGGCGAGTTTGCCGCGCAATTCCCCGGCCGCTTCGTTGATGCCGGGCGTGTCGACCAGAACAAGCCTGGTGTTCTTGAAGCCCGCTTTGGAAACCTTGTCGGTCGAGCCATGCTCGGCAGAGACCGCGAAAATCTTCTCGCCCGCGAGCGCATTGAGCAGCGCGCTCTTGCCGGAACCGACTTCGCCGAACGCCGTAATCTCGACCCGGCCGTTCTCCAGCTTGGCGGTGAATTCCTCGATGTCCTGCATCTCCTTTTCGATGCTGGCGCGCTCCTGCGGACGCAGCCGCGCGTCCGCCGAGAGCTTGCGCAGCGCTTCGATCGTATCCGGCAGTATCGATTGGTCTTCCATGCGAGCGAGCTTCCCCCGGCTATGGCGCGCTTTCGAAGCGGATCACCCGCTCCGCGCCCGGCGCGAGCGTACGGCCGAGCAAATTCACCAGAGCCGAGACATCGCTCGACGGGCGGCGCACTTCGACACGCACGGCGCCGCGGGCATCCTCGATCTCGCGCTCGACCGGCAGGGGCGCGGCGGCCACGCACACCACATGAGCGGCCGGAAAGCGTGCCGGCATCTTGGCGCGGATCGAAACGAGGATCGCGTCGCGATCGCCGCTGCTGAATTGGTCGGCCTTGTTCAAGACAAGATAAAGCGGTTTGCCGGTGGCAAGAAAGCGCTTGATGGCCGTGACTTCCGGCGCGCGCAGATCCTGATCGACCACGAACACGACGCCGTCGGATTGCTTGACGCTCGCGACCAGCGCGTCGAGGTGGCGTTCGTCGCCGTCGGTCGCGTTGCCCTCTTTGAGGCGCACAAGATCGCTCGTCGCCGGCGATGGCGCGAGGGTTTTCTCGGCGAGCTCCTTGATCAGGGTGGTTTTGCCCGCATAAGCGGGACCGGTGACGATCAGCGTCGCCCGCGCCGGCGCACTCGGAAGCGGCGCGACTGGAGCCGGCGCGGGAGCAACGCTCACGCGCGCGGCGGGCTTGTGCGCGCGGCTCTCGGCGTCCCATTTGCCGACCAGTTCTTTGGCGCGCTTGCTCACGATCTCGTTGGACAGCGGCGGAGCTTGTGG
>Ga0187781_10002811_pt1 | contig 13173 bp, 13 predicted proteins | sample 0715_SJ02_MP02_2_FD_132447 | JGI IMG/M metagenome (GOLD analysis project Ga0187781, IMG submission 132447) | Tropical peat soil microbial communities from peatlands in Department of Meta, Colombia - 0715_SJ02_MP02_20_MG | ecosystem: Environmental > Terrestrial > Soil > Wetlands > Peat | place...
ATGTTCGAACAAGCGCTTGAAATGGACGAGTTTGCAGAACGGCCGTTCCCAGATGGTGGAGACATGCACCGGTACGCGCTCGCCGCTCACGAGCGTTGAGTCGATGCCCCATTCCGGACGGCCGTAACGTCGCGTGGAGCGTTCGAACAATTCGCAAGCCGCCGCGATGGATTTGCCGAATGTGGTGTACGACAGCGGATTGGCGGGGTTCTTGAAATACAGCCGCGTGAGATCCGCCCAGGCCCGTGACGGGTTCAAGGCGGCGTGGCTCATTTCGTAAAACCAGTAAAGCGGCGTCGATATCAGGACGCCATTGTCCTCTGGCGCGGCAGGCGCGCCCCCAAACTCCCCGATCGGCATCATCCCTCGCCCGGCTTGCTGCAACGCAGCATTGTGACGCTCGTGTATCATGCAGTCAAACTTTAAATCCAAGTTTTCCCGTTCCATAGTGCATTGGAATCAACGCGTTCCAGCCATTATTGTATAACATGGTGTCTATTCGCCACGGTTGCGGAACTATTCGCCTGTTTGCATCAGCGAACCGTGACGCCGCGCGCTTTCCAAAAGCTTAAGGAATGCAAACACGCCTGCGGCGAACAGGACGGCGTTGAGCGCCAGCGCCTCGATCATTAGATCCGGGCGGAAAACCTTGTCGATAATCAGCGCCCGCATGCCCTCAAATACATAAGTCGGCGGCAAGAGCCACGCTACGGGTTGAAGCCAAGCCGGTAATGTCGCAACGGGATAGTAAACGCAGGTCAGCGGCATGAACAAAAACGTGATCGACCAGGCAAAATTCTCGGCGCCCATGCCGTTGCGCAGAATTAACCCTGAAACAAAGATCCCGATCGCCCAGCTCGTAAGCATCAGATTGAAAAAGAACGCCACCAGCGCGAGACCGAGTCCGTACAAATTGAAGCCGAAGAATGCGATCGCGAGGAGCGTCACCGGGATGGCCCCGATCGACAGGCGGACAATGCTCATCACCATGAGCGCAGTGATGAATTCGAAGGGGCGCAGCGGGCTCATCATGATGTTACCGATGTTGCGCGACCACATCTCTTCCAGGAATGAAATGGAAAAACCAAGCTGGCCCCGGAACAAAATGTCCCACAAAAGGACGGCGCCGATAAACGTTCCTCCTGCCCGCGCAAAAAAACCGGCATTGTTGGCGATGTAAAATTGTAGGAATCCCCAGGTCACCATCTGCACGGTCGGCCAATAGACGAGATCGAGCAGGCGCGGCCATGACGATCGCATAAGATACCAATAGCGCAGCATCATCGCCGACACCCGACGTGGCGAAAATGCCAGTGCTGCCTCGCGCTGCCGGCTCATTGCGCGGCCTCTCGCAGGCCGCTGCCGTTGCCGCGCGCAACATCGAGAAAGACTTCTTCCAGCGTCCGGCGGCCATAGCGCGCCAACAGTTTTGCCGGCGTGTCGTCGTCCTCGATGCAGCCGCGTTTCATGATGATGACGCGCTCGCAAAGCCGCTCCACTTCGTTCATATTGTGCGAGGCTAGGAGCACGGTGGCGTGCCGGTCGCGGCGATAATTTTCCAAATGGCCGCGCACCCAATCGGCAGTGTCGGGATCGAGCGACGCGGTCGGTTCGTCGAGTAACAGCACGTCGGGATCGTTAATGAGTGCCTTGGCGAGCGACACCCTCGTTTTCTGACCCGCCGAGAGCTTGCCGGTGGGACAATCAAGAAGATCGGCGAGATCGAGTTCGTGACCAAGCCGAGCGATCCGTTCCCGCAGATTTTCGACCCCGTAAAGCTTGCCGAACACCGTCAGGTTCTGGCGCACCGTGAGCCGCATCGGTACTTCGACATAAGGGCTTTCGAAATTCATCCGCTGAAGGACGCGATAACGCTGCCGCGGCATCTCTGCTCCGAGCACCGTCACCTGGCCGGATGTTGGCGTGGTGAGGCCCATGATCATCGCTATTGTCGTCGTCTTGCCGGCGCCGTTCCCGCCGAGCAAGCCGGTGATCGAACCCGGTGTGAGCGTGAATGAAATACCGTCGACCGCCGGTACGGTTTTATAGATTTTGACGAGGCGCTCGACGGCTATGGGAGGAAATTCCGGCACCGCGCAGATGTGGCGCGCGCGGGCTGCGGAAGCAAGGGAGGAAAAGGGGGCCGATCGGCCTCTACGGAATAAGCCCACGGAAGGCGGCACAGCACGCGCGTTGACGGGGTGTGCAGTGACTGCCATTACGCTTAACCAGGCCGAACGCATTATCGATGCGGTTATTCAGCGCGGCGCCGCGCTCAATTGCCGGCCCTTGAGCGTGATCGTGGTGGAGCCGGGCTGCAAAGTGAAAGCTTTCAAAAGGAAGACGGGTCATCGATGATCCGTTCGAAATGGTCTACGTGCCAAGGGACGCTGATTTCGAGGCCTGCCTCGCCGACCGCACTGTTATCGCCGGTTCCCCAAACACCGTGCGGGGTTGCCGACGCCTCACGCTCGTTGAATTTGTTTCTGACCGAAGTGATGCCGCATCTGGCGAAGCTTTAGTCACCGGCATTCCCGGCTCGCCACTTCATGGCGCGCGCCGTCACTTCTCGCTGTTATCGGCCGCCCGCTGGTGGTCCGCCCGCAACGCGTCGGGATGGGGCATGGCGATGACGTTGTAGCCGGAATCGACGAAATGGATTTCGCCGGTCACGCCGGTCGAAAGGTCCGAGAGAAGATAGAGGGCCGCGCCGCCCAGCTCCTCCAAGGTGATGCCGCGATGAAGCGGCGAATGCCTCTGCTGGAAAGCGAACATCGCTCTTGCATCGCCGATGCCGGCGCCGGCGAGGGTGCGGATCGGGCCGGATGAGATGGCATTGACGCGAATGCGGTCCGGGCCGAAGTCGACGGCGAGGTAGCGCACTGAAGCTTCGAGCGCGGCTTTGGCGACACCCATGGCATTGTAATTCGGCATCGCGCGCACGCCGCCGTTATAGGTCAGCGTCAGCATGGCGCCACCGTTGGACATCATGGCGGCCGCGCGCCGCGCTACCTCCGTGAAGGAAAAGCACGAGATCAGCATGGTGCGCAAAAAGTTGTCGCGCGTCGTGTCGGCATAGCGCCCGATAAGCTGCGTCTTGTCGGAGAATGCGATGGCATGGACGAGGAAATCGAGCGTACCCCAGCTGCGGCCAAGCTCCGCGAACACCGCGTCCACGGACGCGATGTCTTCGACATCGCAGGGGATGACGAGATCGGCATTGACCTCGGCTGCCAAGGGCTTGACCCGTTTGCCGAGCGCATCGCCTTGGTAAGTGAACGCGAGATTGGCATCGTGCGCGGCCAGCGTTTTGGCGATGCCCCAAGCGATCGAGTGGTCGTTGGCGACCCCCATAACCAGGCCGCGCTTGCCGTGCATCAGTCCCGGCATGCGTCAGGCGTCCACGTGCTTAAACACCAAGGAGGCGTTGGTGCCGCCGAAGCCGAACGAATTGGACAGCACGCAGCCAAGCTTTACGTTATCCTTGCGCTCGCGCACGATCGGCACGTCGGCAAAAGCCGGATCGAGGTTTTCGATGTTGGCGCTCTCGCAGATGAAGCCCGAATTCATCATCAGGAGTGAATAGATCGCCTCCTGCGCTCCGGCCGCCCCGAGTGAATGGCCGGTGAGCGATTTGGTTGCCGAAATCGGCGGGCACTTGGCGCCGAAGACTTCGCGGATTGCCTCGATTTCCTTGAGGTCCCCGATCGGCGTCGAGGTGGCATGCGGGTTGATGTAATCGACCGCCGGCTTCACCGGCGCGAGCGCCATTTTCATGCAGCGGACCGCGCCTTCGCCCGACGGCTGCACCATGTCCGCGCCGTCCGACGTCGCGCCATAGCCAGCAATCTCGGCATAGATTTTCGCGCCGCGCGCCTTGGCGCGCTCGAGTTCTTCAAGCACGAGGACGCCTGCGCCGCCGGCAATTACGAAGCCGTCGCGATCGGTATCATAGGCGCGCGAAGCTCTGTTTGGTGTTTGATTGAAGTTCGATGACATGGCGCCCATCGCATCGAACAGAACCGAAAGCGTCCAATCGAGTTCCTCGCAGCCGCCAGCGAAAATCATGTCTTGCTTGCCGACTTGGATTGTTTCGAAAGCGTTTCCGATGCAGTGATTCGAAGTCGCGCAGGCCGACGAAATCGAATAGTTGACGCCCTTGATCTTGAACCACGTTGCAAGCGTCGCCGACGCGGTCGACGACATCGCCTTAGGCACGGCAAAGGGGCCGACTCGTTTAGGTCCCTTGCTGCGCGTAATATCAGCGCTCTCCACGATTGTCCGCGTCGATGGACCGCCGGATCCCATAATGATGCCGGTCCGTTCGCTGGACACGTCGGCCTCTTCGATGCCGGCATCGCGGATCGCCTGCTCCATCGCGACATGGTTCCAGGCCGCGCCGCCGCCCAAAAAACGCATGGCGCGGCGATCGATTGCGTCGCCACTGTTGAGCGTGGGGGCGCCATGGACCTGGCAGCGAAAACCGAGCTCGGCATATTTATCGGCACGCACGATGCCCGATTTCGCCTCGCGCAGCGAAGCCAAGACTTCCTGCGTGTTATTGCCGATTGACGAGACGATGCCCATCCCGGTAACGACCACGCGTTTCATGTTTTCCTCGTCCGCCGGGATTTCCTTTTGGGCCTGATCGACCCGAATTCGACCGCCATTTTAAGGATCATACCACGCACTCTATTCGCGCATGATATCGGAAAACCGGCGAGCCTGTTCGTGATCATGGTCCGGCGAGACCGCTCATGCGCCGTTTGGCTGCGCCTCGGCGTTGCGGAACAATCCAACCTTGAGATCGAGTGCGCGATAGATCACCGAGCCGTCCGCCGAGAGCCACCCGTCGGCGATGCCGAGCACCAATTTCGATCGCATAACCCGCTTGATGTCGATGCCGTATACGATCCGCTTCATTGTCGGCAGCACCTGTCCGGAGAATTTGATTTCACCCATCCCGAGCGCCCGGCCTTTGCCAGGAGAGCCGATCCAGCCAAGAAAGAAGCCGAGCAACTGCCACAGCGCGTCCAATCCAAGGCAGCCGGGCATCACCGGGTCGCCTTTGAAGTGGCAAGGAAAGAACCAAAGGTCCGGTTTGAGTTCGAGCACGGCGCGGACAAGGCCCTTGCCGTATTCGCCGCCCACTTCCGCAATCTCCGAAATGCGGTCGAACATGAGCATCGGCGGCAGCGGCAGCTGCGGCCCTTCGACAAAGAGCTCGCCTCGCCCGCAAGCGAGGAGGTCCTCATATTCGAAATTCGAGCGGCGTTCCTGCATCCGCGGTCCTGGTCCTCAGCGTCTTTGGCCTGGTCTTTATTCCCTAACACATCGGCTTAGTGCGGCAAAGGCGCACCCCTTTATGCTGCAACTGCATAGTGGGAGGGGTCCCCACCGCGGCACGGAGGTTGCGACTTTTCAAGCCGTCGTATAAATGATTTCGTGCCGTAACGATGTTGCGGCGCTGGGCGCCTGCCGGATTTGCCATAGGTTCGCGATGAAACAGCCGATTCCGACCGCTTCCATGCCGACGCCACTGTCCCACCAGCCGGTGACGCAGCCCAAGCGTCTAGACCTGACAGGCTGTCCTTGGCATGACGTGAAAGCAAAGTTGCGCGATGTTGGCTTGCGCCCGACGCGCCAGCGCATGGCGCTCGGCTGGATCCTATTCGCCAAGGGCGACCGGCATGTCACTGCGGAAATGCTCTATGAAGAGGCGACCCGCGCGAAGGTGCCGGTGTCGCTTGCCACCGTTTACAATACACTCCATCAGTTCACGGAAGTCGGCCTGCTACGTCAGGTCGCGGTAGACGGCTCCAAGGCGTATTTCGATACCAACAACTCGATGCATCATCATTTTTTCATCGAGGATCAAAACGAGCTCATGGACATCCCGTCGAACGACGTCGTTGTTGGCCGGGCGCCCGTTCCGCCGGAAGGCTATGAGATCGCTCGAATCGACGTTGTGGTGCGGCTGCGGCGCAAGCAGATCTGATTTCTCGATATCGGGCCTGTCGGCCCATTCGGCTTGAAAATTAGAAACCTTAAAATCTGATCGCGTTCTGGTGTTCGCGCGCTCTTCGGTGTTTGACCGCGGGTTCACTCGATCTTTTCGTCGGGATAGACGCCCCACAGTTCGTTCTGCTCGATCCAGCCGTCGAAGTCATCGCCGGAGATTTGGCACCACGTGCCGGTGCAGCGCTTGACCGCGCCGAGCACGCCGACCTGCAGCTCCGCCGTCACCGCGCTTTTGGGATCAGGCTTCTGGTAGAGCACCGCCAGGGCGGTCTTTGACTTCAGTTGCACGGCCGCCATGCGCTTTCCCGAAAGCAATGAATGATAGACCCAGCCCTCGGAGCCGTCGGAGTCGCGAATGCGGCGCCAGTTCTCGAACTCGGCGGTGATTTCAACCGGCCAGCCGACGCGGGTATAGATCCAGGCGACGTCGTGAGCCTTGTCCGGGCCGCCACGCACGGTGACCCGATCCGCTTTGAGGCTGACAAAACGCGGAACCGGCAATCCGCTCGGCGTTGGGTCGTTGCCGGCCCATGCCATGCCGGCAGCCCAGCCGAGCATGACCAGGGCTGCGATCGCGGCTCTCATCGGTCCGCCACTTTGTAAAGCCATTACGACTTGCCCGACTTCCCGTTATCGCCCCTAAATCGGCGGCCTTCCCGACGCGCTTTGTCGGAAGCACCGCCATCTGGTAGAAATTTTAATGAACCGCTCCCCGCCCATAGTCTCGGCGAGCGGGGTTAAGGAGACCTGAACGGGCGGACCCGGCAAACGGCTATTGCAAAGCGTTCAATTGCAGGCTGAATTTGCCCGCCTAATGGAAATTTCTTGTAAGACGTAAGAGGCAGCGAATGGCGACGGGCAAGAAGCCGCTGGTCGTGGTCACCCGTCGATTGCCGGACGGCGTCGAAATGCGCATGCGTGAATTGTTCGACGCGCGCCTCAATCCCGACGACAAGCCAATGAGTCCGGCGCAGCTGGTCGAAGCGGTGAAAACCGCCGATGTGCTGGTGCCCACGGTGACCGACCATATCGACAGGTCGGTGCTCAGCCAAACGGGTGAGCGACTAAAGCTCATCGCCAATTTCGGCAACGGCGTCGACAACATTGACGTCGCGACCGCCGTGCAGCGCGGTATCACCGTGACCAATACACCAGGGGTGCTCACCGAGGACACCGCCGACATGACGATGGCGCTAATTCTCGCCGTCCCGCGGCGATTGGCCGAGGGCGCGCAAGTGCTCACCGGGGATCGCGAATGGAGCGGCTGGAGCCCGACCTGGATGCTAGGTCATCGCATTTGGGGCAAGCGGCTTGGCATCGTCGGGCTGGGCCGGATCGGTCAAGCGGTGGCCCGCCGCGCGCAGGCGTTCGGCTTGAAAATTCACTATCACGACCGCCGCCGTGTCACGCCCCAGATTGAGGAAGAACTACACGCGACTTATTGGGAAAGCCTGGATCAGATGCTCGCGCGCATGGACATTATTTCTGTCAACTGTCCGCATACGCCGGCCACCTACCATTTGCTTTCGGCGCGCCGACTCAAGCTCATTCGGCCCGAAGCCTACATCGTCAACACCGCGCGCGGCGAGGTGATCGACGAGAATGCGCTGGCGCGCTTGATCGAAACGGGAGACATTGCCGGCGCCGGCCTTGATGTCTTTGAGCATGAACCGGCGGTGAATCCCAAGCTGGTAAAGCTCGCTCGCAGCGGTAAGGTCGTCCTGCTGCCGCACCTTGCTTCGGCGACGCTTGAAGGCCGCATCGACATGGGTGAGAAGGTCATCGTGAATATCAAGACCTTCCTCGACGGGCATCGCCCGCCCGATCGCGTCTTGCCCTCGATGTTGTAACGCCAAGCGGCGGCTTTAAGCGATGCATCCCCACAATATCGCTTCGCGAGGCCTTGTCTGTTTCGGGCTTACCGGGCTTTTGGTGCTGCCGTTTGCCGCGCGCGGGGACGAGCAGAGTGCGGAAAACAATGTTTTTCACGCCCAGCGTTTTGTCGCTCAAAACGGTATGGTCGTGGCGCAAGAGGCTTTGGCGGCGCGCATCGGAGCCGACATCCTGCAACGCGGTGGCAATGCGATCGATGCCGCGACAGCGGTCGGCTTTGCACTCGCTGTAAGCTATCCGCGCGCCGGAAATATTGGCGGCGGCGGTTTCATGGTGATCCATCGCGCCGGCGGCGGGGACACGACCATCGACTATCGCGAAACCGCTCCGCAGGGGATAAGCGCAAAGAGCTTTCTGGACCCCTCGGGTGAAGCCGATTCGGAGAGGTCGCGCAATTCAGCGCTTGCCGTCGGTGTGCCCGGCACGGTGGCGGGTCTCGCCCTGGCCGAGGAAAAATACGGTTCGGGCAAATTCAGTCTGGCCGATTTAATCGCGCCCGCGATCGCGCTAGCGCGAGATGGTATCGTCGTCACCGACAACACCGAGGAATCGGTGTCCACCGTCCATGCGCGCTTGGCGCGCTGGCCGGCCTCGGCGAAGATCTTTCTAAAGCCTGACGGAACCGCGCTCGACCCGGGCGACCGGCTCGTTCAAAGCGATCTTGCCGCCACGCTTGAAACGATCGCGCGCCAAGGTCCGCGGACGTTCTATGAGGGTCCGACCGCACAGAAGATCGCGGCCGCTATTGAGGCGGCCGGTGGCGTCATGACCGCCGACGATCTGAAAAACTACCGGCCGATCGAGCGCGCCCCCTTGCGTGGCACCTATCGCGGCTATGAGCTGGTTTCAATGGCGCCGCCTTCGTCCGGAGGCGTCGAATTGGTCGAGATGCTCAACATCCTGGAAGGCTACGATCTGGCGCACGATGGCGTGGCACAGACGTTTCATTTGATGATTGAAGCCATGAAGCGTGCTTACGCCGACCGCGCTCTGTTTCTTGGCGACCCGGACAAGGTGCAGAATCCCGTCGCACGGTTGATTTCGAAGAGCTACGCAGCCGACTGGCGCGCGACAATCGATCCGCTTCACGCAACGCCGGCCGCCGACATCCGCGCCGGCGGTATCGTGCAGCCGGAAGGCCGCAACACGACGCATTTCTCGGTCGTCGACCGTTTCGGCAACGCGGTCTCCAATACATACACCATCAATTTCAGCTACGGCGTCGGCTTGGTTGCAGAAGGCACCGGCATCGTGCTCAACAACGAGCTCGACGATTTCGCCGCCAAGCCCGATACACCGAACGCCTACGGTCTCACTGGCGCCGAAGCCAATGAACCGGGACCCGGCAAGCGTCCGCTGTCATCGATGACCCCGACGATCGTACTCAAGGATGGCAAGCCGTTCCTGGTTACCGGCTCGCCGGGCGGCAGCCGGATCATCACCACGGTGTTGCAAGTGATCGTCAACGTCATCGACCGCGGCATGGATATTGCGGAAGCAGTTTCGGCGCCGCGCCTGCATGACCAATGGATGCCCGACCAGGTCTATGCCGAGCCCGGGGTTTCCGCGGATCTGATCGCAGCCCTGCAGGCGCGGGGCGACAAGGTTGTCCCGCAGCGGCCATTCACATCGGCCAATTCGATTCAGATCACGCCTGAAGGCTTTGTCGGCGCCGCCGACCCGCGCTCGCCGAGTGCGCTTGCGGCCGGTTATTGAGCGGTAGAGGATTCGGAAGAAGCGTGCGCCCGATTACGCTCTAATTTGCGTTGGCTGGGTGATCCGGGTGGCTGGCGGTCCACGCCAGCGCGACGATTGCCAACGCGCTGACCGCAATCGGCGCGAAGCTCGCGAGCGGTCTATGGGTGCAATCCCACAGCCAACCGCCGAGCACCGACAGCGCCATGGCCATGCTGTAGCTGATCGTGAACATACCGGCCGAGGTGCGGTGCACGTCCTCGGGCGCGCTCAGAACCGACGGCAGCGCCAGAGCCAAGACCAGCGTGATCGTGTTGGCGAAACCGAGCGCGCCTGCCCAGAACACGATCCAACCGCCCCTCATTGTCATCATGCCGATGAGGCTGACGAACGCCGTTGTTCCGGTCGCCACATAGGCCCAGGGCTGCTTCACCAAGCGTCCGGCGAGGCCCAGCATCAGAAACGATGCGGGCAACTGGCAGATATTGACCGCGGTCAGCGCGCTCGAGATCAAATCGGCTCGGCCGCCGGCGGTGACGAAATCGGGCAAGAACGCGTTTGTCACGAAATACATCGAATTGGTCGCACCGAGGATAACGCCGAGTCGCCAGATCAGCGGTCGCTGCCAATCCGGCCACCACAGCCGCCGGGCGCTGGCCGCCGCATTGCCGCTGTGTGGACGCGGCGCACAGGCGATGACGAACAACGCCGTGGCGAAGACAGGTATCGACCAGACGACGAAGTTCAGCCGCCAACTGTTGTTTACAAGCGGCAGCACCAACGGAATGGTCAGTGCGACGGCGACGGTTTCGCCGACCAGAAGCCCGTTGGTATAGACCGCGGTGGCAAAGCCGATGCGGCTTGGAAACCACGATCGCACTAAGGGCGGCAGCGACGGCTGCATGATCGACACGCCGCCCGCCATGACGATCGTCGAAATGTAAAGCAGTGCCGCGCTCGGCAGCATAGCGCGTGCGGTCGATCCGACCGCGTTCAGCAATAGGCCGATCATCAAAGCCGGTACGATGCCGAAGCGCACGATAAGCGCGGCGCCCGGCACTGCCGCCAATGCAAAAAGCATGGGCGGCAAGCTCGATAACCAGCCAATTGCCGTTTCCGACAAATGCAGGTCGGCATGCAAAAGCGGAATCACCGGCGGGATCGTCAAGACCGTGATCCGCAAACACACGCCGCACCACCACAGCAGCAGGAACACGACGGCGCGCTGCCCAGCCGATGGAAGAGGGTTCGCTCCAATGGTCCTTTCGCTCACGGCATGGTTCCTGCCGACATTGCGGCCTTCCGGCACATCGATCTTGGGGCCGCAGTCCTCGATGCGGTTTTTTCAAGAGGTTGAGTTGGCGCGGTCTCGATCGCGAGAGCTTTGCGCGAGATAAGCTCCCGAAGCGATTTTCGCGGGGACACATGGGTAACACTTTGCGCGGTTTGGCAAGGGGCAGGGTGAGCGGGGCATCGAGAGCCGCAGCGTATCGCCGATTCCCAAGCCGCTCCCTTCCGGTTTGCCGGCTTGACCCGTGAAGTTCCGTGCGGGCACAGCCCGGCCCCGCGGATGACGATGCGCATTGACAAAGCATTTAAGTGTAGCTACACTTATGCTATGATCGACAATCAGAGCCTCTTCGAATGCGGGGACTGTCTGTGTTTGGCCTCGCGGCGCGCTGCCCGCGGCATGACGCGCTCCTTCGATCGGCAACTTCGTCCCCATGGAATTCGCGTGACCCAATTCTCGATTTTGGTCGTGCTCATCCTGCGCGGGCCGTCGAAAATCGGCGAGTTGGCCGAGTTCCTCGGCCTCGAACGAACCACACTGACCCGCAATCTTGCGGTGATCGAAGACAAGGGTTGGGTTGTCATCCGTCCAGGCGACGATGCTCGCTCGCGCGTCGTTGCCGCCACAAAAAAGGGTCATGCTGCGGTAGTGGCTGCGCGGGGCGCCTGGCGAAAGGCGCAACAGGCAGCGGCTGCAGCTATTGGGAACGCCGGGGTCGGCGCACTGCGCGCTCTGGCGCGCAGCGTTTAGGGAGCGGCAAAGGGTTTTAACTGAGGGTTCTAAGTTGGGCTTGGGTGAGCTCGGCGAGGAGTGCGGCCGGAAATGTGTATATACATGAAAAGGACCATGCCATGCTCGACTTCATCGGAACGATCGCCCTCACGACGGTCATCATCCTCAACATCAACGCCTTTACCAACGGAATTGCGGTAACCCCTGCGGCGCGTCTTGCTATTGTCATCGTCGCGGGCGCATGGGTCGGTCTAGCGGTGGCAGTGGCTTCCGCAGGCATATTCGCTAACGCCGGCCTTCCGTTCCCCTGGATCGGTGTCTTCGTCGCGGTCCCGTTACTGTTGGCCGGCGCCGCCGCTCTGCTCTTTCCTGCCGTGCGTTCCGCGGTTCTCCGGGTATCGTTATCCACCCTGGTTGGTCTCAACATTGCGCGGGTGCTCGGAGGATTCTTCATCCTTTTGGCCTGGTCGGGCCGGTTAGGCGGACCGTTTCCGCAATCGGCCGGCTGGGGCGACGTCATCACCGGGCTATTGGCCGTGCCGGTCATGGGCTTGGCGTCCCAGCGGGCGACGCTGCGCGATCGCGCAACCTGGGTTTGGAATGCGTTCGGCATGCTCGATCTGCTCGCAGCCATCGCCCTCGGAGTGACGTCCACGAATGGTTCGCCGTTGCAGCTCGTTCACGCCGGCGCCGGATCGGCGGCAGTGCAGGTGTTGCCGTGGGCGCTCATTCCGAGCGTGCTGGTTCCATTCTATTTGATAGCACACGGCATCATGTTCGCGCAGTTGCGGGCACGAAGCGCAGCCCCATGCCGCGGATCAAACGGCTCATGGAGCTTGGGCATTGAATCAAAGGTAACGGGGGTCGCATTTCGCGCTCGCTGAATGAGCTTGCGTAACGGGCGCGCAGAGACATAGCACCGTACAATCCGACCGCGGCGAATTGTACGGTGGACGCAGAGCCTGGATTGAGCCTCAGGGACGTCGTTAGACGACGTGAGACTCGGCAATGGTATTTGGTGAAACCGTCGAGCGGCGTCATGTATTCCGGGTGGAAGTCGGCCACTGCCTTCTTGAACTCGTCCGTTGGGGTGCCATAGATTACGTTGCGACCGCCGAAGACCGTCTCGTAAAATCGAAGCGACCGCTCGATGTCGGCGACGGTGATAAAGCGTGCGACGGTAATCCCGTCCTTCGGCGGCATCTGATAGGTTTCTGATCGACTTGTACTTGGCTCATCGACGCCTCCAATTCGGATATGATATTTCTCCGTTCGCCAGAATACGTCCCAGCACTATATTGATTTTGAATCCGGCGCAAAAGCTCCATGACATAGAGCAAAGAGGGGCTGGTTGGCTTGATGGTACGTCGCGAATACCCGACCATGAGCGCTTCCCACTTCGCGCGGCGCGACATTGCACCGGCCCAACAGCACACAGGTTATGGCGCGGCGATACCGAACAATACATCGATCGAATATTTTCCCGCACCGGTAATGTACAACAGCAAAAAGCCTCCCATAATGCTAAGATTTTTGTAAAA
>Ga0187781_10002813_pt1 | contig 13171 bp, 11 predicted proteins | sample 0715_SJ02_MP02_2_FD_132447 | JGI IMG/M metagenome (GOLD analysis project Ga0187781, IMG submission 132447) | Tropical peat soil microbial communities from peatlands in Department of Meta, Colombia - 0715_SJ02_MP02_20_MG | ecosystem: Environmental > Terrestrial > Soil > Wetlands > Peat | place...
GCTCATCTTCTACAGCCGTTACGAGAAGGAGCACCCTTCCGGCGCCAATCAGCCCGCCATCGGCACCCACTGGTTCGCGGCACTGGCCTTCGACATCTGCGGGACCGTCGAGCCCAACCTCCCTACCAACCCCAACCTCGCCTCGGCCGCGCCAGGCCTCTACACCGACGGTGACGGCGTCATGCAGATCGCACCGGCCAAGGCCGCAGAAGCCGGCGACAACGCCACGCTGGGACGCTTCGTCCAGGACTACCCGGGACTCGGATTGAGTCCCACGTCGGTCAGGCTCCCGGGGCGGCCTACGCATCACAACGGTCAGGCGTGCCCGTCCGGCACTCGCGACGCCGGGAGGAAGGCCGACGTGGTGGTCGAGGCCTGGCCGAGCTTCACCGGTTCGTCGGCCAATCATCCCACTGTGCCGTCCGACCCGACCACGCTCAAGCTGGCCAACGACCAGCTCGTCACCATCGCCTTCGCGCCGCCCGGGGCGTCGATCCCGAAGCCGGCCGCCTCCGTGATCTCCACCATGCTCCAGGACATCTCGTCGGCGGCGTCGGCGTCCACCACCACCGTTCCGTCCGCCACGACCACCACAACTCCGCCCGGTTCGACAACCACGACCCCGCCCGGTTCGACCACTTCCACCACGGCGTCGTGAGAGCCGTCGTCCTGGTGGGCGGCGAGGGCACGCGGCTGCGACCGTTGACCTACACCGTCCCCAAGCAGCTCTTACCGGTGGCGGGGGTTCCCATGGTCGAGCGTGTGGTCGGCTGGCTGGCCGTCCACGGCGTCGAGGAGGTGGTGCTGTCGCTCGGCTACCGCCCTGACGCCTTTGTGGCGTCCTATCCGGAGCAGGTGGCCGCCGGTGTGCACCTGCGATACGCCGTAGAGCCCGAGCCACTCGACACCGCCGGTGCCATCCGGTTCGCTGCCGAAGAAGCAAAGCTCACTGAGACGTTCCTGGTTGTGAACGGAGACGTCCTCACCGACCTCGACGTCTCCGCCTTGGTGGCCTTCCACCGCCGTCGCCGGGCGGCCGCCACCATCGCCTTGGCACCGGTCGAGGACCCCTCGCGCTTCGGCGTGGTTCCCACCCTGGCCGACGGGCGGGTTGCAGCCTTCGTCGAGAAGCCACCGCCCGGCCAGGCGCCCACCAATGCCATCAATGCCGGCACCTACGTCCTCGAGCCCGAAGTCGTCGACCAAATCCCGGTGGGCCGCCGGGTCTCGGTGGAACGTGAGACGTTTCCCGCCCTGGTCGCCGATGGAAGCCTGTATGCCATGGTTTCGGAGGACTATTGGCTCGACACCGGCACTCCTGAGGCCTATCTGCAGGCGAACTTCGACCTCCTCTCCGGTCGCCGTCCCGGCGTGCCAGTTCCCGGTGCGGCGGCGTTCGACGCCGGTTCGTGGGTCACCGGATCACCGGAGATCCACGGGGAGGTCCGCCCGCCCAGCCTGGTCGGGGACCGGGCCGACGTGCAGCCGGCGGCGCTGGTGATCGGCAGCGTCGTGAGCGAGGACTCGGTGATCGAGACGGCGGCTCGCGTCGAGAACTCGGTGCTCTTGGCCGGCACGGTGGTGGAGGAAGCTGCCGTGGTGCGTGGATCGATCCTTGGTCCCGGGTCGCGGGTGGGCCGCGGTGCAGTGGTGGCGCCGGTATCGGTACTGGGGCAGGGGGCACGTGTGGCGCCCGGGGCGCACATCGTCGACGGCAGGGTCGGCGCAGGGACCGGCTAGCGCCAGCTCGCCGGCTGCAGCCGGCCGACGCCATCGGAGACCGGCGGGATCAGAGGATTCGGAGGAGAGGCATCGATGCGGGCACTCGTCACCGGCGGAGCCGGCTTCATCGGTTCGAACCTGGTGGACCGTCTGCTGGCCGAAGGACATTCGGTCGACGTCGTCGACGATCTGTCGAGCGGGTCGCTCTCCAATCTGGCCGACGCCCGAAGCGGAGCCGGACACGACCTGACCTTCCACCAGCTCGACATCCGTTCGGGGGAGCTGGTGGAGCTCATGGCCCATCGGCGGCCGGAGGTGGTTTTCCATCTGGCTGCCCAGGCCGACGTCCGGGTGTCGGTGCAACGGCCGGTGTTCGACGCCGAAGTGAACGTGCTGGGGACGCTGAGAGTCCTGGAGGGAGCCCGGGTGGCGCACAGCTCCCGGGTGGTGTTCGCCGCCAGCGGTGGGACGCTGTACGGCGACCCCGACCCGTCGGAGATCCCCGTGCGTGAGACGCACGAGCAAAGGCCGCTTTCCCCCTATGGCGTGTCCAAGAAGGCCGGCATCGACTACCTGGCTGCCTATCGGCAGCTGCATTCGCTGGAATTCTGCGCCCTGGCCCTGGCCAACGTCTACGGCCCCCGGCAGGACCCCCACGGTGAGGCCGGCGTGGTCGCCATCTTTGCCGAGCGTCTGCTCGACGGCGAGGCCGTGACCGTCTTCGGGGACGGTGAGCAGACCCGTGACTTCGTCTACGTCGACGACACCGTGGACGCCTTCGTCCGCGCTGCCACCAAGGGGGGCGGTCTGGTCGTGAACGTGGGGACGGGACGTCAGGTCAGCGTCAACGAGCTCGCCCGCCTCATGGGCGAGCGCGTGGGCAACCCGCAGCCGCCGGTGTACGCCGCGGCGCGTCCCGGGGAGCTCCGCTACAGCGCTCTCGACCCCGGGCGTGCCGGCATCCATCTCGGCTGGCGCGCATGGACGGAACTGAGCGACGGCGTGGACAACGTCCTCGCCTACGTGGCCGCCAAGCGTTGAGCCGTCCGTCGCTCAGCGGAACATGTCTTCGGCCGGCGGCCTGATGACCTCCTGGCTGACCGATCCCGGCCGGAACCAGCCCGGATCGAGCCCGCGCACCACGGCCCCGGGAACGCCCGACGCCTTTCCCATCACCAGCTCGGCGGCGGAGGCGATCTCGTCGGCCACACACACTTCGGTGGCGAGCAGCGTGCGGCCCCGATCGTCCGGCGTGCCCCGCAGGTCGAGCACGGCGGCGATCCCGGCACAGCCGATGGCCACGTCGGTCACCCCCCGTCGCCATGGCCGCCCGAAGGTGTCCGACACGATGACGGCCACCTCTGCTGCGGTACGCGCCCGTAAGCGATCGCGCAGCCGTCGGGCCGACCGGTCGGGATCCTCGGGGAGCAGGGCCGCCCATCCCTGGTCCACGTTGGACAGGTCGACGCCGGCGTTGGCGCACACGAATCCGTGCCGGGTCTCGCTGATGACGAGGTCCCCGCGGCGGCGCAGCACCCGGACCGACTCGGACATCACGATCTCCAGGCGGGCGTCGACGTCGTCGTGGTCGATCGGGACCAGGCGCCCTTCGGCCTTCGACACGACCTTCTGGGTGACCACCACCACGTCCCCGTTCTGGAGCTCCACGGCGCCGGCCAAGAGCGAGGCCAGGTCGTCTCCTCGCCGGATCTCGCCCAGCCCGGTTACCGGGATGAGCTGCAGGGCCCGGCTCACCGGCGTCCCGTCGCCGCTCGCCCGGCGTCGAGCACCGCCTTGCCCAGGGCGGCGGCGTCGGCAGCCGTCCGCATCACCGTGGGAGCCACCACGCAGCGCATCCCGAGCGCACGGACGGCACCGGCGTGGCCGGCGTCGGCCTCGTCGATAACCAACGTGCCGCACACCTGCGCGTACCTGCGGGCCACGCCGAGCACCGAGGGCTCCTCGCCCAGCTCGGCCAGCAACCGGTCGGCCGGGCCCTTCAAGGCCTTGCCGGCCACGATGGGCGAGACCGCCACGACCGTCTCCCGGCGGGTGGCGACGGCTTGAGAGACGTCCGGGACCGCCAGGATCGGCCCGATGGAGACCACCGGGTTGGACGGGCAGATGACGACCACCTCGGCGCCGTCGACGGCCGGCAACACACCGGGAGCGGGGGAGGCCCTGTCGGCTCCCTCGAAGCGCACGGCGTTCACCGGCTCGGCGTGGCGGAGGCGGACGAAGTATTCCTGGAAGGCGACCTCCCGGCCGTCGGCGGCGAGCTCCAAGCGAGTGCGCACCGGATCGTCGGACATGGGCAGCACCTCGATGCCGACACCGAGTTGGCGTCTCAGTTCGGCGGTCACCTCCGACAGGGGCGCTCCCTCCGAGAGTCGTTGCGTGCGGTAGAGGTGAGTGGCCAGGTCGTGGTCACCGAGACGGAACCACGCCTGCCCGCCGAGTTCCTCCAGCGCCGTGATGACCGTCCATGTCTCACCGGCCAGCCCCCAACCGCGGTTCTCGTCGCTTCGCCCGGCCAGCGTGTAGCACACCGTGTCGATGTCAGGGCTTATGTGCAGCCCGTGCAGCACCGTGTCGTCGCCCGTGTTGACGATAGCGGTGATGTGATGTGGCGGCGTCACCTGGACCAGGCCGCGCAGCAGTCTCGCTGCTCCGACGCCACCGGCCAGGGCGGTGATCACGGGCAGACTGGGCGCGCCACGTCAGGTCTCGACGTTGCGGCGGCCCGGGGAACCCCCATGTCCCCAGGAGTCAGTGCCAACATGGTACCGACCCTAGCCTTCGCACAATGCCTGACTGGCGGCCAAGGTCGGGCTGAGCGAGGCTGAAGGAAGCCATCTAGGACGATTGCGAAAGCCGGCGTGACCAACTTGAAACGGGCCAGACACTTGGCACATCCGAGGAGGCGCGTTCGGCGCAGCACCATCGCAGGCGCTCTCCTCCTCGTCGTCGCGGTCGTCATCTCGCTGATCACACTGTCGGGAAACGGCGGCCCGAAACGGCCTGCAGTTCGGACACGTGCGCAGGCGGCGTCCAGGTCGGCGCGTACGTTCCTCGGCCCGGATGGTGTCGAGTCGACCGCTGTCGTCGCCGAGAACCGTCTCCCCGGGACGACGGCTTGGCAGATCACGAATCAGGCCTCTTCCGGCTTCATCGAAGGCTTTGCCGATACCACCTACGCCGCTCAGGGTGGTCAAGTCGGTCTCTACGTGTCCACGTCGGCCAACTCGTTCCGCGTGATTGCCTATCGAATGGGTTATTACGGAGGGAAGGGTGGGCGGCAGGTGTGGGGGTCGGGCACGCTGTCCGGTGTTCAGCAGCCCGCGTGTCCAGTGGTGACCGGCATCAACATGGTGGATTGTGACAGTTGGTCTCTCTCCTTGACCGTCCAGATCACCAGCGCCTTTCCCTCGGGCGATTACCTCTTCAAATTGATCGGCAGTGGTGATCAACAGAGTTACGTACCGCTCACCGTGTGGGACCCGACGAGCACCTCCACGTACGTGATCATGGCCCGGTCGCTCACAGAACAGGGTTGGAACACCTTCGGCGGGTACTCCTTCTACCAGGGAGAAGGCCCCTGCCCGCCGGGTTCGGGCAGTTACCCGCCCTGCAACAGAGCCCGGGTCGTGTCGTTCGATCGCCCGTACAGCACGGGGAACGGGGCGGCTGACTTCCTCGGAGACGAATTCCCTCTCGTCTATTACGCGGAGGAGCAGGGACTCGACGTCACCTACGGCACCGACGTCACGGTCAACGACCACCCGAGCATGCTCCTCCAGCACAAGGCGCTGCTCTCCCTCGGACATGACGAGACTTGGACTTGGCCCGAGCTTCAAGGTGTCGAGATTGCGATCGGGAAAGGGTTGAACGTCGCATTCATGGGCGCTGCTGCCATTGTCCGCCACGCCCGTCTTCAAGCATCTCCGCTCGGACCGGACCAGGAGGAGGTCGATTACCGTGACTCGTCCGAGGACCCGTTGAACGGCGTCGGCAGCGCCGACGAAGTGACGGGGAACACCTGGGCGTCCCCGCCGACCGACATCTCCACGAGCGGGCTTGTCGGGCAGATCTACAGCGGATACCTGGAACCGAATGAGCCACCAGCTGCGCTCGTGGTCTGGGACGCCGACGCCTGGATTTTCAAGGGCACAGGTCTGGTCGACGGGTCGAAGATACCCGGGGTGATCAGTTCCGACATCGATCACGTCGACCCTTCGCAGCCCATGCCGGCGGATCTCGAAGTGCTCGGCCATTCTCCCATCCCGCTGTCAGAGGCCTACACGAACCAAGGCGAGTGGGGCGGTGATACCTACTCCGACATGACCTATTACACCGATCGCTCGAGCAAGGCCGGGATATTCGACAGTGGAACGGTCAACTGGATCAACGCCATGGCTCCGCCCTGTTCCGGGGAGCCGGCAGGTTTGTGCCCGTCTCCCCTGCTGGGCGAGATCACCGGCAACCTCTTCTGGCTGTTCGGACAGGGCCCGGCTGGGGACGTCGTTCCCTCGACGGCGAACTGGCAGTCGGTCACGCCCTCCGGCTCGTAGGACGCACGGTCAGAGACGGACGGCTCGGTGGACGAACGTCATGACCCATATGACGGAGATCAACCCCGCCGGGATCCACAGGGCGCGGGACGATACCTTGGAACCGAGAAGGACGATGACGGAGAACAGGTAGAGGTCCTCGTACGCCCGGAAGTCGGCTCGCCCGTACCAGATCCCGCTGGACAAGCACAGAGCGAGGACGAGCGCCGCTGCCCAAGCGGCTCGTTCCCAGCTGCGAACGGCCGACGACCGCAGGCAGCAGGCGGCCACCACGACCACCACCGCCAGTACGGCGAATTCGCTCAGCCAGATTGCGGCCCCCGTCGACGGTAGCCCCTGCAGATAGTGCACGAGGGCGCCGAGCATGTGGACGAAAGGGGCGCTGAGATTGTCCTGGCCACTCGAGCGGAGGGGCAGTATGCCGATGTCCGCCAACGCGTAGAGCTGCCAGGCACCGAACGCCAGCCCCGGGATGATCCAGGCCGCCTCCTGATGCACGGGGCGATGGTGGCGCTTCAGCAGGCTCCACAGATCGACCAGCGCTACCGCCACCACCAGATCGAAGGTGGTCTCGAGGGTCAGCACTGCTCCGCCCAGCAGCAGGCCGGCGACCACCGGCCTGCCGGCACGCAGCACCAGCAGCCCGCCGACCAGAAAGCAACTGGCCACCACCTCCGGGAGATCCCGGCCGATACTGAAGAGAAAGCCCCAGAAACCGGCAACCAAGAGCCCCCAGGCGGCATGGCGTCCCGCCTGCTGGGCAAGGACTCCGCCGAGCCATCCGAGGACCGTGAGCGCCAGGATGTTGACAGCGACCTCGGTGTCGGGAATGAGGGAGCGGTTGCCGGCTGCCGCCAACCACGACAGTGTCGGATAGCCGATGCGCTCGACCCGGAAGGCGCTGTCCCATCTGATGCCGAAGGCGGAGCGTGAAAGATTCAGCGGGTCGAGCGCCAACCGATAGTAGAACTCCCCGTCGTAACCGGGGGACTTGGGAAAGACGTAGAGGCCTCGCGGCGCCAAGCCGTTCACGAAGTCGGAACCGGCCAAGACGAACCGGGTGATGTCGTCCTTGGCCACGAGAACCAGCCGCATGAGGACGAAGAAGGTGCCGCCCACGGCGGCGACGGCGGCCGGGGCCGCCGGGCTGTCGAGTGCCCTGTGCTTCGCCGCCACAGCGGACCGCTCTTCGACGCGAATGTGGGCACGGTACCAGCGGGCAGCTCCAGGTGGAGCGACCGGCCCGCCGACGGTGTGCAAGGCTCGACGGATGCCTCCTGGGGGTCGGACGGACACCGACACGCCGAGGCGGCTCCGGGTGGCGCTCGACGCCACTGCGCTTCTGGGCACGCGGACCGGGGTGGCCGAGTTCTGCCTCGGTGCGCTCGACGCGTTGCGACGGCGGCGAGAGCTGGAAGTGTCGGCTTTCGCCGTGTCGTGGCGGCGGCGGAACCGGTTGCCCGCCGAGGTACCGGCCGGCGTGGTGGTGGCCCAGCGGTCCATGCCGGCTCGTCCGCTACAGCTGGCCTGGCGCCGGAGCCGTCACCCCGCCGTCGAGTGGTTCATCGGCCCGATCGACGTGGTTCACGGGACCAACTTCGTGGTGCCGCCGACCCGGCGGGCTGCCCGAGTGGTCACCGTGAACGACCTGACACCGATGCGGTACCCCGAACTGTGCCACCGCTCGAGCCTCGTGTACCCGGAGTTGGTCCGGCGGGCGATCGGCGAGGGCGCGTGGGTCCAGACACCGTCGGCCTTCGTGGCGACGGAGGTGGTGGAGGAACTCGGGATCGACGCTGCGCGCGTACGGGCGATCCACTACGGCATCCCGGCACGCCAAGGTGGGAACACGGCACAACCTGCGGTGGGACGAGGTGGCGAAGCCGGCTGTCCACCGCCCATCACGCTTCCCGATGGGACACACCGCTACGTGCTGGCCGTCGGGACGATCGAGCCTCGCAAGGACTACCCGGGGTTGGTGGCTGCCTTCGGTCAATTGGCTGCCGAGGTGCCCGACGTGGCCCTGGTGGTGGCGGGGGGGGCGGGCTGGGGCATGCCGGCGTTCGAACGGGCCCTCGAGGCGTGCAAGTGGCGGGACCGTATCGTCTGTACGGGCTACCTCGACCGCCCCTCGGTGTTCGAACTGCTGGACCGGGCGGCCGTGCTGGCTTTCCCGTCCCTGTACGAAGGGTTCGGCTTCCCCCCCTTGCAGGCGATGGAGGCGGGCGTGCCGGTGGTGGCGACCAGGGCCGGCTCGGTGCCCGAGGTGGTCGGCGACGGCGCCCGGCTGGTCTCACCGGGAGACACCGAGGAACTGGCGGCGGCATTGGTGGCCGTGCTGACGGACGACGCCGAGCGCGCCCGTCTGGTCGCAAGCGGCCGGCGCCGCGCCGCGCTGTTCTCGTGGGACCGGTGTGCCGAAGGGCTGTCGCGGCTCTATCAGGACGCCTCCGGTCGTTGACCCGAGATCAGGTCGCCGTCACCGCCCCTCCCTGACGATCCTCTCGAATACGGAGAGCCATTGTCCCGTCGGTTCGCGCAACGACCGGCGGTTGCGCCGCTGTGCAGAAGTCGTGGGTCTCTCAGGCAGGACGGCAAGCACTGCTTCAGCGAGGGCGGCGGGGTCGTCCGGAGGCACCAGCCGGCCGGCGTCCGGGCCGAACTGTCCGAGCATCTCGGGCGAACCCCCATGGTCGGTCGCCACCACTGGAACCCCGGAGGCGAGCGCTTCGACGGCGGTCGATGCGTAGGGCTCCGGATAGGTGGAGGGAACCACGAGCACGTCGAGATCAGCCAGCAGTTCCGGCATGTCTGCGCGGGGACCCAACCACCGGACGCCCTCGGTACCGGCGGCGGTCGCCTCGAGGCGCTCGGCGTAGGCCTCCTTACCTGGAACTGCACCGCCGGCGATCACGATTTCGACCTCGGGCCGGCTGGCGCGGATGCCGGGCACGGCGTCCAGCAGGACCTCAAAGCCCTTCCAGGTATCGAGGCGGCCTGCCGCACCGACGAGAACGGCTTCGTCCGGGACCCCGACGGCATCCCGGAAACGCCCGGCTCGGTCGGGACCGAAGCCGTCGTCGACGTCCAGCTCGTCGTGGACGACCTCTGTCCGCGCTCCCGTCAGTTGGGCCGCCACCGGTCCCGATACCGCCATCACCTCCACGGCGAAATGGCGAGCCAGAAATCGCTCGAGGCGAAGTGCCGCTGCCGATTGGACCACGATCTCTCTGGCATGCCAGACATGTGGCACGCGCAGCAGCCGTGCCGCCGCCCAGCCGTACCAGCAGTGGAGCGAATTGGAGTGAATGATTCCGGCGTCCAACTGTCGGGCCAGGCGGAGGATCCTGAGAACAGCGACGGGCCAGCCCAGTGCGTACCGCAGCCAGTAGAGGGGGTTTCGCGTCGACGTTATCCGCCGCATGGGGACCACGTGAAGCGTGGCTCCGGCCGCGGTGAACTCATCCGACAGGGAAGTAGGTGCCGGGGTGACGACGTGACAGTCCCAGCCCGCCCTACAGAGGCTGCGGACCATTCGGACGAGGCACCAGTCGGACCCGCCCCGGTCTGCTACAGGCTGGATCGACAGGAGAACACGTTTGCGCATCGGGTCCACGTTGAACGGTCCTCGAGAGGGTACTAGGCGCGTTCTACCGTATGATGAACCGAAAGGACGCCTTTGGTGCGCGTGGCTTTCAACGTAGAGCAGCTTCTTTACCACGCGCCCGGTGGGACGGCACGTTACGCGTCCAGGATCGCCGCGCTCCTCGGGTCGGAAGCCGGGGTCGAAGAGGTGCTGCCGTTCACCGCGTGGCACGGCCGGCGGGCCGTGGCACGTGCTCTTGACCGCTTCGGGCTGTCCGGTGGCGCCGCCATCGCCTCCGTCCGCCGTCTGCCGTTGCCGCGGCCGTTGCTCTACGAGGCGTGGAACGCCACCGGTTCGCCCGCACTCGACCGGTTGCCCCGTGTGCTGCGGGGCGCCGACCTCGTGCATTCGCCGTCGGTGGTGACACCGCCATGTCACCGCGTGCCGGTCGTGGTCAATGTCCATGACGCCGCCTTCGCCCTGTTCCCCGAGACCTATCCCGCCCGGGGCCTGCGGTTCCACCGGCGGAGTGTGGAGATGACCGCTCGCCGCGCCGATCTCGTGATCACTGGCACGCAATCGGCAGCCGAGGAGATCGTGGCCAATACGCCGATCCCTTCCGACCGTCTACGTGTGGTGCCGGACGGAGTGGACCACCGGCCTGCCACCGTTGACGAGGTGAAGGCCACGCTGGCCCGCCATCAGCTGAACGGGCTTCCCTACGTGCTGTGGGTCGGCAGCCTCGAGCCGCGGAAGAACGTGTCCACGCTGGTCGAAGCCTTCGCGCTCCTGCATCGGCGCGGGGACGTCCCTCACCAGCTCGTGCTGGTCGGGCCGCGCGGCTGGCTAGACCGTCACCTCCTGCCCGAGGAGGCGAAGGAGACGCTCGGCGCGCATCTGCGGGTGCTCGGCGAGGTCGACGACACCGAATTACGGGCGCTCTACGCGGGATCGGAGCTCTTCGCCCTGCCGAGCCTCCACGAAGGGTTCGGGTTACCGGTGCTCGAGGCCATGGTGCAGGGCACGCCCGTCATCTGCTCGGACATCGCCGTGCTCCGGGAGGTGGCCGGCGGGGCAGCGCGATTCGTCCCGCCGATGGAAGCCGGTGCGTGGGCCGACGCCATCGCCCGGCTGGTGGTGGATCGAGACGAGTGCCGGCTCCTGGTGGAGGCGGGACACCGGCGAGCCGCCGAGTTCGGCTGGGACCGCACGGCGCGGCTCACCCGGGCCGTCTACGACGAGGCGCTGGCGTCATGAAGCCCGATCGCACCCCCCGGCGCCATGCCGCATCCCGTCGCAGAGTTGGGGGGAGACCGGCCCACTAAGGTCCACCCCGATGCGCGCCTTCGTCACCGGGGGAAAGGGCTTTGTGGGAACGTGGCTGGCGTCTCATCTCGAACGACAAGGCGACGAGGTGGTGGTCGTCGATCGCGAGGTGGACGTGTGCGACGGGGCCTCCGTGACGAGGGTCCTGACCGGCGCAGCTCCCGATGCCGTGTATCACCTGGCTGCGCTCACGCACGTGGGGCGCTCGTGGGTCGACCCCGAAGAGGTCATTCGGGTCAACGTGCTCGGCACTCTCCATGTGCTCGAGGCTGCTCGTCGTTGCCGGCCGGCGCCTCGGGTGCTGCTGGTGAGCTCGGCCGAGGTGTATGGCGTCCTCGACGCCGGTGCGCTGCCCGCCGACGAGCGCACGGCTCTCGCGCCGGTCACCCCCTATGCGGCCAGCAAGGTGGCGGCGGAATTCCTCGGTGTGCAGGCCCGGCTCGGAAGCGAATTGCCGGTCATCCGGGTGCGGCCCTTCAACCACGTGGGGCCCGGCCAAGGGGCGGGATTCGTGGTCCCGGCACTGGCCAAGCGGATCGTCGAAGCGCGTCGACAGGGACGTGACACCCTTCCCGTCGGCAACTTGAGCGCTCGGCGCGACCTCACCGACGTGCGCGACGTGGTGCGCGGCTATCGGCTCCTCGTCGAGCGGGGCGAGCCCGGGGAGGTCTACAACGTCTGCTCGGGACGGGCATGGTCCATCGCCGAGGTGGCCGATCGTCTGCTGGCCATGGCCGGTGCCCAGCTGAAGCTGGTGGAGGACCCCGAGCTCGTGCGCCCGGTCGACGTGCCACTTCTGGTGGGTGACCCGGGCAAGATCCGGGCCGCCGTCGGGTGGGTTCCCGAGATCGAGATCGACCGCACCCTCGCCGACGTGCTCGACGAATGGCAGCGCCGGGTGCCGGACACCACCGCCTGACGCGCCGAAGGCCCCCCGGGGGAAGGGGGCCTTCGGTTTGCGGGGATCCGGGGGGATCCTCAGGGGGCAGGAATCGTCATGCGGTGGGCAGCAAGGTGCGGATCTGGTGGCGGGCCTCTCTGGCTTGCGAGCGCGCCTGCTGCGCCAGTGAGCGAGCCTGTGCGGGAAGCCGCTCTTCGACCGGCTCCCATGCAGACTCGAGCTTGCCGATCACGCCTTCGATCCGCTCGTCTACGTCCTTCACCCGGCGTGACAACTCGCCCCGCACGTCGCCAAGAGTGTTCTCGACCTGGGCACGGGGCTCGGCCAGGCGCTTCGCCAGGTCATGGCGCCGAACCTGGGCTCGTTGCAGTCCAAGCACGCCGAGACCGACGACCACATAGGCGGCGTCGCGGGCAGTCTTGGAGATCTCCTCGGTGATGTCCTTGAGCTCGGGCATTCGGGGGCTGTCCTCCTCGTTCGGGCTGCTAACAACCATATACCGTAATGCTAACAATTGCAAGCACCCCGGCCGACCGCTCCCCCCTGCGTCGGCCGGCCCGGCCTCCGGAGGCCCGCCAGGGCGGGCAGTAGCCTCGTCGCTCTGATGGAGAACCTGGCACCCCCCGTGGTGGCCGTCGTCGTCACCTGCGATCCGGGGCCCTGGTTCGAGGAGACCCTTCGTTCGCTCGCCGCTCAGGACTATCCCGAGCTGTCGGTGCTGATCCTCGATGCGGCGAGCGTCGTCGACCCGACGCCCACCGTAGCGGCCATCCTCCCCAGTGCCTTCGTGCGCCGGTTGCCCGAGAACCTGGGCTTCGCCGCATCGGTCGACGCCGTGCTCGGCATGGTGGCCGGGGCTTCCCACCTGCTGCTCTGTCACGACGACGTGGCCCTCGACCCCGACGTGGTGCAGGTGATGATGGAGGAGTCCTTCCGCTCGAATGCCGGGATCGTCGCTCCTAAGCTGGTCAGCTGGGACGACCCCCATCGCCTGTTGCACGTCGGCATGGCCGTCGACAAGGGCGGGGCGGTGGTGGACCGTGTCGAGCCCGGGGAGATCGACCA
>Ga0187781_10002815_pt1 | contig 13160 bp, 13 predicted proteins | sample 0715_SJ02_MP02_2_FD_132447 | JGI IMG/M metagenome (GOLD analysis project Ga0187781, IMG submission 132447) | Tropical peat soil microbial communities from peatlands in Department of Meta, Colombia - 0715_SJ02_MP02_20_MG | ecosystem: Environmental > Terrestrial > Soil > Wetlands > Peat | place...
GGAGAAGGGGCGCCTCCAGGTCGTGGCGACCTCGGGGCGCGAGCTGACGGCGGCGGAGCTGCGCCGTGTCAGCCCTTCTCCCGGGGTGGCCGCCTCGCTCATGCCACCGAGTGCTCCGGGGTTGGCCGAGGCTGCTGACGGTGTCCGCACCGAGACGATGGTGCTGTCCGCCCCGGGTCGCCCCGTCGGCATCATCGGCCTCGTCGGTACCCGGTTCAGCCCTCACCAGCGCGCCCTCGCCCGCGCCTTCGCCAACCACATTGCCATCGCCATCGAGCGTGCCCAACTGCAGGAACAGGCGCTCCGCATGAGCGTGCTCGAGGAGGTCGACCGCCTCCGGGGAGCCCTCGTGGGAGCCGTCTCCCACGACCTGCGGACGCCCCTTGCGACCATCAAGGCGTCCGCCTCGGCGCTGCGCGACGACGACACTGCCATCACCCCGGCTGAGCGCGAAGAGCTGCTCGCCCTCATCGACGAGCAGGCCGATCGGCTCGCCCGGCTCGTGACGAACCTGCTCGACATGAGCAGGATCGAGACGGGCGCCCTCGTCGTCGAGCGCCAGCCGCTCGACGTCGCCGAGGTCGTGAGCGAAGCCGTCGCCGGGTTGCGCCCGATCGTCCCCGAAGGCCGCATCCTCGTGCACATGCCGCCAACCCTGCCGATCGTCGATGCCGACCACGTCCTCATCGGCCAGGTCATCGTCAACCTGCTCGAAAACGCCCTCCGGTACGCCCCGAGGGGGACGGCCGTCGAGGTGACGGCAGAGGAAGGACCCGCAAGCGTCGAAGTGGCCGTGCGCGACCACGGCCCCGGCTTTCCCGAGCAGGAGCGGGTCCGCATCTTCGGCCTCGCTCGCCCGACCGCCCTGGCGGCGGTCGGCGCCCAGCCAATGGCGCAGACGTTGGCCTCGACGGCGACGAGGCCGTCGGCCGCCAGGGTGTCGAGGGCCTCCTCGCCCGGCGGGTCCGGTGTCGGCCTGGCCATCGCCAAGGCCTTTGTGGAGGCGCACGGCGGCTCGATCTGGGCGGACAACGTCAGTGGAGGCGGCGCCCGGGTCACGTTCTCCCTCCCCGTCGACGGCACCGGGGCGTGACGGAAATGCCCCGCGTGCTCGTAGTCGACGACGACCCCGCCCTCGTCCGCGTCCTTCGCATCGCCCTCGCGGCCAAGGGCTACGACGTCGTCGCCGCCTCCGACGGCGTCCAGGGCATCGCCGAGGCGGCATTGCAGGCTCCCGATGTCGTCGTGCTCGACCTCGGCCTGCCGGACATCGACGGCGCCGAGGTCTGTCGCCGTATTCGCGAGTGGAGCGAGGTCCCGATCATCGTGCTCTCCGCCGACGGGACGGAGGATCGCAAGGTCGAGGTGCTCGACCAGGGCGCCAACGACTACATGACGAAACCCTTCGGCATGAATGAGCTGCTGGCTCGTCTGCGCGTGGCCCTCCGTCACGCCCCCGTCCCTCAGCAGACAGAGCTCGACGCCGGCCCGTTGCATCTCGACCTCGTCCACCACGAGGCCCGCATGGCCGGCGAGGTCGTGGAGCTGACGAAGCGGGAGTTCGCCTTCGCCTCCTTCCTCGCGCAAAACGCCGGGAAGGTGTGCACGCACCGCATGGTGCTGGAGGCCGTCTGGGGCCCTCGTTACCTGCGGGCGACGCGCTATCTGCGCGAGTACGCCTACCGGCTGCGGCGCAAGCTCGGTGACGAGGACGGACGGTTCATCGTCACCCACCCAGGCATCGGCTACCAGCTCGTGATACCCGAGCCGCCCGCCTCCGGCGGGCTGCCCGCCTCCGGAGCGCCGGCACAGCCGACCCTGCCCGAGTCCAACGAGTCACGCTGAGCTGGTATCCACGGCGGTGTCACACCCCCTCGTTAGGTTGGTGGGCGGCCGACAAACGACAACCCTGGGAGGACACCGACATGGCCGAGTACCGCTCCTCCTCGACGCCCCCCGCCTCAGCGGCCTCCGGCGTCCAGCTGCAACTCCCGTCCGGGCCTGCCGGCTTCCGTCCCGAGGTGGAGATCCGGCCGAGCACCCGCCGGCGCAAGACGGCGACAGCCCACTACGAGCGTGGGCGCATCGTCGTTCTCGTCCCGGCCCGATTGACGCTGGTGGAGCGGCAGGCGCTCGCCGACCGCCTCGTGGACCGCCTGCTGCAGCGGACGTCGCGCTCGGTCGCCTCCGACGAGGCACTCGTCGTGCGGGCAGCGCATCTTGGCGACCGGTACCTCGAGGGTGTCCGGCCCCGCTCCATCCGCTGGTCGGCGAACCAGCACCGGCGCTGGGGATCGTGCACGCCCTCCACGAGGGACATTCGCATCTCGAGCCGCCTGCAGGTGGTTCCGGACTGGGTGCTCGACTCGGTCATCGTCCACGAGCTCGCCCACCTGCTGGAGGCTTCGCACTCTGCCCGCTTCCACGAGCTCGCCACCCGCTACCCGCGCCTCGCCGAGGCGGACGCCTACCTGCTGGGCTACTCACTCGGCATATCGGCGGCGTCGTGGCCGTTGGCGTGCGAACCGGACGGCGAGGGGGCCGGCGGGGGTCTGGCGTGCTGATCGAGCGGGACGTTCAGGGTCTCGCGTGCTGATCGAGCCGGCCGAGTTGCAGCGCCGGCTCGAGTCCGCAGCGGCAGTGACGGTCCTCGACGTGCGCTGGCGCCTCGGCGGGCCGCCCGGCCGCCGCGACTACGAAGAGTCCCATGTCCCGGGAGCGGTTTTCGTCGACCTGGACGAGGATCTGTCGGGTGCACCCGGCCAGGGCGGGCGGCACCCGCTCCCGGCGAGGGCGGACTTCGCGGCCGCCATGCGGCGTCTCGGCGTGCGATCGAGCGTCCCCGTCGTCGTCTACGACGCGGCGGACTCGACGAGTGCCGCCCGCTGCTGGTGGTTGCTCGCGTACTTCGGCCATCGAGACGTCTCCATCCTCGACGGCGGCTTCCGCGCCTGGGTGGAGGCCGGCGGGACCACGGAGACGGGCGCCGGAGCGGTGGGGGCCGACGGTGATTTCGCGCCCGACCCCGGCCACCTCCCCCTGCTCGATGCCGACGGGGCGGCGGGGCTTGCACGCGCCGGCATCCTGCTCGACGCCCGGCCCGGGGCGCGCTACCGGGGCGAGGTCGAGCCGATCGACCAGGTTGCGGGCCACATCCCAGGGGCGCTGTCTGCCCCGACGTCGGAGAACCTCGACGCCGAGGATCGCTGGCGCCCCGTGGCCGACCTGCAAGAGCGCTTTCGGCGTCTCGGCGCCACCGCCGGCGCGGGCGGGCGCCCCGTGGGGGCTTACTGTGGCTCGGGGGTCACAGCCGCCCACGAGGTGTTCGCTCTCCGCCTCGCCGGCATCGAGGCGGCCCTCTACGTCGGGTCGTGGAGCGAGTGGTCGCGGGACCCGTCCCGCCCCGTCGCCACCGGGCCTGAGCCCGGTTGACTCCCAGAGCCGGTGTAGCTTCGGCGCCGGCGGAAGGAGACAAAGGGGGAGACATGCCCTACAGCAGCGGGCGCGTCGTGCACGACGCCGACGCCCACATCATGGAGACGCCCACGTGGCTGGCCGACCACGCCGACCCGGGCATCCGTGAGCGCATCCGGCCGCTCCGCTACCCGGGCGGCAACGAGCTGCGCCAGACCGGCGACCCGGCCGAGCAGCAGCGCGATCTCGAGGAGACCTTCGCCCGCCTGCGTGCACGCCACTCCTCCCCCGAGTACCGCGAGAGCGAGCAAGCCGAGATCATGACGCGGAAGAACTTCGCCGCCACGGGCTCGTTCATCGCCGAGGATCGGCCCCGAGCCTTGGATCTGCTGGGTTTCTCGAGCCAGCTCGTCTTCAACACGTTCCACAACCGCCGCCTGCACGACTGGGAGCACGCCGGCGACGCCGAGTTCGCCTATGGCGTGGCCAGAGCGCACAACCGCGGCATGCTCGAGTTCTGCGCCGTGGACGCCCGCCTCCTCGCCGCCTGCTACGTGCCTCTTGCCGACTTCGGCCTGGCGGCGGCGATGGCCTCCGAGGCGATTGCGGCGGGTGCCGGCGCCCTCCTCGTCGCCTCGGGTTGCCCGCCCGGGCACTCGCCCAGCCACATCGGTCTCGACCGGGTCTGGGCACAGGCCGAGGAGGCCCGAGTGCCGATCGTCTTTCACGTGGGAGGTACGGGCGACCTCCTCGACGGCGACTACTTCAACAACGGGCGGCCGATCCCGCCCGACTTCCACGGCGGCGAGGAGAACTTTCGCTCGGTCGACTACATGGCCATCCCCGGGCCGCCCGCCCAGACGCTCGCCACGCTCATCTTTGACGGAGTGCTCGACCGCTTCCCCGAGCTGCGCATCGGCGTGATCGAACAGGGCGCCATCTGGGTGCCGTCGTGGACGCGCCAGATGGAGTCGGCCTTCGACGCCTTTGCGCGCCACGAGGACCGGCTACGGGCGCTGCAGCTCCGCCCGAGCGAGTACGTCCGGCGCCAGGTGCGCTTCACGCCCTATCCGACCGAGGACGTCGGCTGGATCATCCCCAATGCCGGTGAAGAGGTGTGCATGTTCTCCTCGGACTACCCGCACGTGGAGGGAGGGCGCAAGCCGATCGAGCGTTTCGAAGCCTCTCTCGGCGAGGCGAGCGAGACGGTCCGCCAGCGCTTCTACGCCGACAACTTCCTCGACCTCATCGGTCCGTCGGCGGCTCGCCGGCTGGCGGCGGCCTGAGCGGGCGAGCGGTCTCTCCCGGCCGCCTCGGTCGGGCGCATGGCTCGGAGCTCAGACGTTGTGCTTGAGCCTACGCAGGGCTCCGTTTGCTCGCAGGCGGACGGTTTCGTCGACCATGGGTGCCACGAGGGCGCCGGAGATGCCGCTCGGCCGCTCGTAGGTGACCTCGAGCACGACTTTCGTGCCGTCCCCGCTCGGCTCGAGGTCGAAGGTGACCGCCTGCGTCTGCCCGTTGGTGGAGGACCAGGTCACGCGCCGGTTCTCCACGTACTCGGATATCTCGATGGTGGCGTGGAACGTCGAGGGCCCGACCTTCATGACGGCGTTGAAACGCGCCCCCTCACCGGTGGTGGACGGGCCGGCCGGTGTCAGTCGCTGCAGCCCCTCGATGAACAACGGCGCGACGGCGTAGTCCGCCACGCAGTCGAACACTGCCTCCGGGGTGGCATCGATCATCTCCGAGACGTGGACTTTGGTGATCATGACGTATTCGCACCGCTTTTCGGAGGCCGCTCAGTTCCTGGCCGCTTTGCAGTGTAGGTGTCGCTGCGGACCTGCCTTCTTGAAAAAAGAAAGAAACCGCCTCGCGAGCCTGCCAGACCCGAACTCGTCAAGCGCCGGCGAGCTCGGTGACTCGCTTCGTCCAGGGCGTCGCCCAGCCGGGCGGGCGAGCAGGATGGCGACCTCACGACGGGGCGTCTTTGGAAGCGGCCACACGGGCGCGCAACTGCGCCAGGCGCGCGGCGAAAAACGGCTGCCCGAGCGACCAGACCTGCGCCGCCAGCTCGAGTTCGACGGCCTCGCCGTGAGAGCCGAGAGTGGCCGCGCGGGCCAAGGTCTCCTTCGTGCGCACGGCAAGGGCGCGAGGCGCCGAGGCCGCCCGCATCGCCAGGCCGACGGCTTCCGGCACGAGGGCCTCGTCGTCGACGCAGGCCCAGGCGAGGGCATGCTCCACCGCCGCCGCGCCGTCGAGGCGCTGGCCGAAAAGGACGAGGGCGGCGGCGAGCTGGGGGCCGCCGATGCGCTCCAGCATGAAAGTGTGGCCCCCACCCGGATGCAGTCCGAGGTCGACGAAACGGGTGTCGAAGCGCGCCGATCGCCCAGCGAGGCGCACGTCGCAGGCGAGGGCCAGGTTCATCCCGGCCCCGACGGCGGCGCCGTTCACGGCCGCCACCGTCGGCAGCGGGCACCTCGCCACCCGCAGGAACCCCTCGTAGATCGATCGCAGGCCGGCCTCGACGCTCGTGCCGGCGGCGGCACGCTCGCCCTCGGAGGCCAGGCTGGAGAGATCGGCGCCGGCGCAGAAGGCAGGAGGCGCTCCTGTGAGCACGACCGCCCCGATGCTCTCATCGGCTTCAATCGCCTCCATCACGTCCAAGAGGTCGTTGACGAGCGGCAGCGACATCGTGTTGCGCCGGGCGGGGTCATCGAGGGTGACGAGCCCGACCGAGGCGGGGGGATCGTCAGCGTGCAACACCTCGAGCCGAACGAGACTCATGTCGCTCCCTCCACCTGCGGGCGCTCCCCGCGGGAGCCGTGCCGGACCCTACCGCTCGCAGCCGCCAGATCGGCCTGAGTCACCCGGCCTGGGCCTAGATCGTCCTCCCAGGCCCAGGCCGTGCTCACGCCGCCAAGAAACCCCCCGACTGGTGCCTCCACAGCCTTCCGTACACCCCCGACTCCCCGAGGGTAAGGAGCTCTCCGTGGGAGCCCTCCTCTACGATGCGACCCTGGTCGATGACGACGATCCGGTCCAGCCGGGCGATGGTGGCTAGGCGGTGGGCTACCACGAGGGCGGTCGCCCCTTCCATCAAGCGCCAGAGGGCCTCCTGGACGAGCGCCTCCGACTCGGAGTCGAGCGCCGAGGTGGCCTCATCGAGGATGAGTATGGGGGCGGCCTTCGCCATCGCCTGGGCGATGGCAACCCGTTGCCGCTGCCCACCGGACAGTTTCAGGCCGCGCTCGCCCACGATGGTGTCGTAGCCGTCGGGTAGCCGCGAGACGAACTCCTCCACGTGGGCGGCCCGCCCGACCTCGCGGACGAGGTCCATGTCGGGCCGCTGCAGGCCCTCGATCCCGTAGCAGATGTTCTCGGCGATGCTCCGATGCAGCATCTGAGGCTCCTGCGAGACGTAGGAGATGGAGCGTCGGAGCGAGTGCTGGGTGACGGCGGAGATGTCCTGCCCGTCGATGAGGACCTGACCGCTGTGGACGTCCACGAAGCGGAGCAGCAGTTTCGTGAGCGTCGTCTTGCCGGAGCCGGAGGGGCCGACGAGGCCCACGTGCTCGCCCGGCTCGACGCGCAGCGTCAGATCATCGAAGAGGGGAGCTCCATCCCGGTAGGAGAAGGCGACATGGCAGAACTCGACGCGGCTCTCGGCAACCACGAGCCGAGGGGCATCCGGGAGGTCCTGGATCTCCGGGACCGACGCCGCGATCCCGGCGAACTTGGCGCAGCGGCCGAGGTCGCGCGAGACCGAGCGGATGTACTCGAAGGACTCCTCCAGCGTGCCCACGACCTGGGTGGCGTAGAAGAGGATGAGGTAGACCGCTCCCGCCGCCACGTGGTGGTCGAGGGCGAGCACGACGCCGACGAGCACCGCCACCCAGCTGAAGGCGGCCAGGGACGACTCCATCTGGAGGCGCGTGGAGGCGAAGACCTTGCGCGCCCGCAAGTCGGCGGCGACCGAGTCAGCCACGAGTGCGCTCACGTGGGCGCGCTCGAGGTCCTCGGCCGAGGCTGTCCGCACCGTCGTGAGGTTGGCGATGGTGTCCGCCACGACGCCTGTCGCCTTCGTGTGCGCGTCGGAGAACTCCTTCGAGGCGGCGATGACCCGCCCCATGCGCCGGCTGAGCACGACGGCAAAGGCGATCACGAGACCGAGCACGACGAATGCCACCGGCCACGCCACGATGGACAGGACGACGAGCGCCCCGAGCACCGTGACGCCGATGCGAAGGAAGCCCCACGTGAGGGTGTCCAACAGCTCCACGAAGGACCACGAGAACGTCTCGAGGGTGGAGATGACCTCGCCCGAGGGCCGGTCGGTGTGCCACCGGTGGCTGAGCGACACGAGATGGGCGTACCCGTTCGTGGCCGCATTGGCGAAGGCGCGCAGGGTCGAGCCCCACTCGACCCAGCCGGCGAGGCGCCAGAGGACCGTCGACAGCACGAGGACGACGCCGTAGGCGACCACGAGAGGGGCGAAGGTCCGACCGAGACTGGCGTGCCGGGGAAGGTCGGCCACCCTCGTCAGCAGCGAGGCGAAGATGAGCGGTCCGACGATGGCATTGAGGCCGGTGCCCAGCACGACGAGCACCCAGGACAGGACGAGGCTCGACTGCTCGGGACCGACCTGTCGCCAGCAGAACGACAGGGTGTCTTTGGTTGAGGCGGGGGGAAACAATTTGTCGGGACCCATGGGGGACTCCGGATCTCCTTGAGCAACCAGGTGAAGGCGGGTGATAGATGGCCCAATGCAAGCTCGGTGGCTACGCCGGTGGGCGGGCCTCGTCAGGCCGAGGTGGAGGCTCTGCTCGCTGTCTCGTGGAGTGGAGACCGCGGCCTGGCGCGACGCTGGTGGGATGCCTGACCGCTTTGCGGTGCCGGGACGAGCACTCGGATCGCCGGGGTGACCGGCGAAGGGTCAGCCTCGCGGCCGAGGTGGGAGAGGCCCCGTCGGGCAAGGAGCGGGCAGTTTGGCCAGCGCTCCTGCGCTCCGCCCGGCGTCGAGGGCGCGACCGCTCCAGCTGCGCATCGTGAACGTGCTTGCCATTCGGTCCACCTCGCTTTCTTGCCGTGCGGAGGATCTCACCTTAGCCCACCGGTGGGGCGACGTTGGACCGTGGCCGGGTCCGTAGGCTGAGGCATCCGGATTTCGGGCTGCAAGGGAGTCAGATAACGAGCGAGCTCGGCGCTGCACCCTCCGAGGCGGGGCGACGCTGTCCGTGGGCCGAGCACGCAGGTCCCCTCGAGCGCGCCTACCACGACCTCGAGTGGGGCGTGCCTCACCGGGGCGATCGGGCCCTCTTCGAGCTGCTCAGCCTCGAGGGTGCCCAGGCAGGCCTCAGCTGGTCGATCGTCCTCGGGAGGCGGGCGGGCTATCGGCGCGCCTTTGCGGGTTTCGATCCCGAGCTGCTCTCCACCTGGACGGACGAGAACGTCCACGAGCTCCTCGGCGATGCCGGGATCATCCGCAACCGCGCCAAGATCGCCTCGGTGTTGAGCAATGCCAGAGCCGTCTGCGAGCTCAGAGAGGGCGGCCGGGACCTCGACAGCTACCTCTGGTCCTTCACCGGCGGTGTCCCCCTGCAGCCTCGCCACGGGTCGCCCTCCGATGTTCCCACGACCACCGACGTGGCCGTGTCCCTCAGCACCGACCTCAAGCGACGGGGCTTCCGCTTCATCGGCCCGACGATCGCCTATGCCTTCATGCAGGCCGCAGGCCTCACGAACGACCACTTGACGACGTGCTTTCGCTTCGAGGAGCTGGCCCGATGATGCGCCCAGCGCCGGTGGGCGGACGACCGGATCACGTGCTGGCCAGGACCACGCCGGCGCGGGCATCAGAGCCGAAGGACCCTAGGAAGTCGCCGACCACCTCCGTACGATCCCCAGCAGTGGAGGGAGAGCCTCAAGAGGGGTGGCGAGAAGATGGCCAGACCCGTAGCTGGTGAGTGCCCCGGCCAGCCAGCCACGCCCGACCCCGGCGCCGGCGAGATCCTCGATGAGCGCGGCTCGGAGGTGCTCTCGGCCGCCGACTGTCACCGGCTGCTCGCTCGCGCCGCAGGCGGAGTCGGGCGCCTCGGCTTCTCGCTCGAAGGCCGCATCACGGTGCTGCCTCTCAACTTCGCCTGCTACGCGGGGGACATCATGCTGCGCCTCGGCACCGGCCGGATGCTCGAGGCGCTCGTCGGTAAACCGGTCGTGGGTTTCGAGGTCGATTACGTGGACGCCGTCGACTCGCCCGCCCCCGAGGCCTGGAGCGTGCTCGTGCACGGGACGGCCGAGGTCGTTCGGGATGTGCTCGAGCTCGGGGAAGCATCGGCGCTCGGTCTCACACCGCTCGTCGCCGAGCCGGGCCAGGTGTACGTCCGCGTCCGCGTCGAGCACATTTCCGGGCGCAGGTTCCCCGTCGGCGCCCTCGCACGCTTCCGCATCCGCAGCTGAGGACGGCTTCCGGCGCCTCGGAGGCGATCGAGCCGGCCTAGTGGGGTGCTCCGGCCGCCGTGCCGTCACGGATGATCACGACCGGGCAGCTGGCGTGGGCGGCGAGGTGCTGGCCAACCGAGCCGAGCAGCATGCCGGCGAAGGCACCGTGCCCGCGGGACCCGACCACGACGAGGGCAGCCGTCTTCGACTCGTGCAGGAGCACGGCGGCCGGATGGCCTTCGATGACGCTCACGGTGAGGTCGACTTGCGAGGCGGCGTCCGGGCCCATGACCTTTTCGATCTCCTCGTTGATCACGCCCCGTGCATCGCCTTCGAAGTCCACGCCGTCCGGCAGCGGAGCTGCCCATCCGTAGGTCGTGGGCATCTCCCAGGTGATCAGCACCTCCAGGGGTGCCCCTGTGAGCCTCGCCTGCCTGACCGCCCAGGCGAGCGCCGCCTTGGACGGTTCCGACCCGTCGATCCCGACGACGATCCGCGAGGGGTTGCGGTCCTCCTCACCGTTGCTCTCAGACATGTCTCTCCTTCGCTCCGATACGAGAATGGCCCGCCGACACGACGGCTGCCAGGGTCCTATGGCCCTATCTGGGCCCGCCCCGACGGTGCCACACTGGGCGAAGATGACAGGCCTGACGATGCGCGCCTTCGCCGTTGACCGACCAGGGCCGATCGACACCCATCCACTCACGCCCGTCGAGCGCCCCGTGCCCACTCCCGGTCCCGGCCAGGTCAGGGTGCGTGTGCGTGCCTGTGGCGTGTGCCGGACCGATCTCCACCTCGCCGAGGGTGACCTGGCGCCCCGGCGGTCGCTCACGATCCCGGGGCACGAGATCGTCGGCCTCGTCGACAGCCTCGGGCCGGAGACAACCGGCCGCTTCCGGCCGGGCGATCGCATCGGTGTGGCATGGCTGGCGCGGACCGATGGCACGTGCCGGTTCTGCAGAGACGGCCGGGAGAACCTCTGCCTCGACCCGACCTTCACCGGCTGGGACCGCGACGGGGGCTACGCCGAGTACACGCTCGCCGAGGAGGCCTTCGCCTACGCCCTGCCCGACGCCTTCGACGACAGGACGGCCGCTCCCCTCCTCTGCGCCGGCATCATCGGCTATCGGGCGCTGCGTCGTTGCGACCTGCCGCCCGCCGGGCGGCTCGGCATCTACGGCTTCGGAGCCTCGGCCCACCTCACCGCTCAAGTCGCCCTGGCAGGGGGAGCCAGGGTGCACGTCCTCACGCGCTCGGCCGCGGCCCGCAAGCTGGCCCTCGAGCTCGGGGCTGCCAGCGTCGGCGGGGCCGCCGACTCCCCCCCCGAGCCGCTCGACGCCGCCATCCTCTTTGCTCCCGCCGGCGAGCTCGTCCCCGCCTGCCTCTCCGCTCTCGACCGTGGCGGCACCCTCGCCATCGCCGGGATCCATCTGAGCGACATCCCTGCGCTGCGCTACGCCGGCCATCTGTTCGAGGAGCGGACGTTGCGGAGCGTCACCGCCAACACCCGCGAGGACGGCGCCGAGTTCCTCGCCATCGCCGCCCGGATCGGCATCAAGGTGACGACGACCGGTTACCCGCTCGATCGGGCGAGCGCCGCGCTGCGCGACCTCGCCCACGACCGCGTGAACGGCGCCGCCGTGCTCATGGTCGAGGGCGGCTGACGCGCGAGCGCAACCCCACCACCGTGTGCCGCCCACTCCGCGCCGCCCGGTGGCCCGTGAGGCAACGACTACCGTGAGAGGTGAGCCTGTCTCTCGGGAGGAGCGATGAACGCCGAGGATCTCAGAACGGTCGTCGAACTTGCGACCCGTGCCCCGTCGGTGCACAACACCCAACCGTGGCGTTTCTCCGGGCGGACGGCCGCTGACGGAGAGGTCACGGGCATCGACGTCTTCGCCGACCCGCAGCGCTCCCTCGAGGTGATCGACCCGGAGCGACGCGACCTCCATCTCAGCTGCGGGGCCGCCATCGAGTTCGCCCGCCTCGGCGTCCGCGCCCTCGACCGGTCCTGTGCGGTCCATCTCCTGCCCGACCGGGAGGATCCCGAGCATCTCGCCTTCCTCGAGGTGGGAGGAGAGGAGCCCGCCACAGAGGACGAGCTGCGACTCCGCGGAGCCGTGCCGGACCGCTACACGGCACGGGAGCGCTTCGACGACACGCCCGTGCCTGCAGCCCTCGTCGCCCGTCTCGAGCACGACGCCGCCGAGCTGGGGGCTTGGGTGCGGATCCTCGGCAACGAGGCGGACGAGGTCACCCTCGCCGTGCTGCTGGCACGATCCGACGAGATCGAGCGGGACGACGATCGCTACGCCGCCGAGCTCGCCACATGGCTGAACCGGCCGCAGGAGGCGGGCGACGGCATACCACCGGCTGCCGTCGTCCCCACGACCGACCGCGCCTCCTCCTTCCAGCTACGGGAGATGGAAGTCAAAGGGTCCAACGCGGCCCGACCTGCGCCTGCGCCCCACGAGGCCGGCGCGGGAGAGCCGCCGCCGGCTGAGCATCCCCTTGTATGCATCATCGGGACGCCCACGGACGATCCGCGGGCGTGGCTACAGGCAGGCGAGGCTCTCGGTCGCCTCCTGCTGGAAGCGGCCGCCGCCGGTGTGCAGGCTTCGCCGATGACTCAAGTCACCGAAGTGACCTCTGCCCGCGCCATGCTGGCCGGCGGGCTGGGCCTCGTCGGTCATCCCCAGATCGTGCTGCGGATGGGATATGCCCACGGTCACCCGCAGACGCCGAGGCGCCCGGTGGAGTCGGTGCTGGACATGCCTGGCCGTTGACCGCCCGGGGGCAGTTCAACCCGACTCGAGCGTCTCGGCGATCTCGCTGAGGAACCGCCGCACGGACAGCTCCGCCACGCGGTGCATCGCCAGCCGGTCGAGCGTCATACCGAGCTGGGCGAGCGGCACCTGATAACGCCCGCTCATCGACAGGCGGGAGTGCCCTTCCCCGAGGCTGACGAGCTCGAGGTCGGCATCGAGGACCGGTAGTAGACGCTCGAAGGCGACCGGCTCCCAGCGAACCGGGACGATCACGCCGGTGTCGTTGTGCCGCGGCTCGCCGATCAGCACCTCGAAGCGCTGATGGGCGGCAGAGCGATGGGCGACATCCCGCCACCTGCCCTCGCGATCGCTGAGCAGGGGGGAGACCTGGTCGAAGGCGCGGTCGAGGTGCACAAAGTCGTTGATGAAGACGGCATGGCGGCGCCGAGAGGGAACCTCGGCGCCACCGGCCGCGGGCGGAGAGTAGCTGCCGTCGCCGCGGGCGGGAGCGATGCTCACGCCCCTGCCTCCTGTCCCGGA
>Ga0187781_10002816_pt1 | contig 13160 bp, 12 predicted proteins | sample 0715_SJ02_MP02_2_FD_132447 | JGI IMG/M metagenome (GOLD analysis project Ga0187781, IMG submission 132447) | Tropical peat soil microbial communities from peatlands in Department of Meta, Colombia - 0715_SJ02_MP02_20_MG | ecosystem: Environmental > Terrestrial > Soil > Wetlands > Peat | place...
ATGCCGCAAGGCGGGCCACGCGGCAGCCGGCCCCAGGCGGGGTGTCAGGAGCCGGGGCGGGGCGGGAGTTCGCCGGTCTTTTCGTAGTCGGTGATCTCCGCCAGGCGCCGGGCGTGCCGCGGCTCGCCGGAGAAGGGGGTGGACAGGAAGATCTTGGTGAAGCCGATCGCGTCGTCGACGCTGTACATGCGCGCGCCGAGGCTGAGCACGTTGGCGTCGTTGTGCAGCCTGGCCAGCTGGGCGGTCTCGTCGGTCCAGGCCACCGCCGCGCGGATGCCGGGGATCTTGTTCGCGGCGATCTGCTCGCCGTTACCCGAGCCGCCGATCACGATGCCCAGGCTGCCAGGGTCATTGATGACGCTGTGAGCGGCGCGCATCACGTAGGGCGGGTAGTCATCGTCCTGAACGTACGATTCCGGGCCGCAGTCCACCGGTTCGTGCCCGGCTCCGCCCAGCCACTCGATGAGGCGGGTCTTCAGCTCGTAGCCCGCGTGGTCCGATCCCAGGTAAACGCGCACGGGGCCAAGTCTGCCAGACCCGGCCCCGTGGGCACACGGTCAGTCGAAGATGGGTCCGCTGGTGCGGGACCGCTTCAGCTCGAAGAAACCGTCCACGCCCGCGATCAGGTGCACGCCGTCCCACAACCGGCCCGCGGCCTCGCCGCGCGGGATCGGCGACACGACCGGGCCGAATACCGACATCTGGCCGACAGTGATGATCGGCGTACCGACGTCGGACCCGACTCGCTCGATGCCGTCGGCGTGCGAGGCGCGCACCGCCGCGTCGTACTCGGTGGAATCCATCGCCGCCGCGAGGCTGGCGGGCAGCCCGGCCTCGGCCAGCGCGGCGGAGATCGTCTCGGCGTCCCTGGGTGCCTTCTCGTGGTGGAACCGGGTGCCGAGCGCGGTGTACAGCGGCAGGAGGACCTCCGGGCCGTGCGCCTGCTCGGCCGCGGTCAGCACCCGGACCGGGCCCCAGGCCGACCGCATGCTCTCCCGGTAACGCTCGGGCAGGCCTTCCTTGTCCTCGTTCAGCACCGCCAGGCTCATCACGTGCCACGTCGTGGTGACCGGCCGGACCTTTTCGACCTCAAGCATCCAGCGTGAAGTGATCCACGCCCATGGGCAGATAGGGTCGAACCAGAAGTCGACACGGGTGGGCTCCTGCTCGGTCATGCGCACTCCTCACATGAGTAACCTGGCTTCGCCCCCCAGCAGCGTCAACCCGGCGGCTCGGGCGCGAATTCCGCGACGAAGGGATCACCCGGTGACATCGAATCTGACCCGCGACGAGGCGGCGGTCCGCTCGGCGCTCATCACGGTCGCCTCCTATCACGTGGACCTGGACCTGACGGGCGGCGACGAGGTGTTCGGCTCGGTCAGCGTGATCAGGTTCGACTGCGCCGCGCCGGGCTCGTCGAGCTTCATCAACCTGACCGCCCCTGCGGTGCGCGAGATCACCCTCAACGGGGAGCCGGTCGGCCTCGGCGCCTTCGACGGCGACCGGATCACGCTGCGGGAACTGGCGGCCAGCAACGTGCTGCGGGTGGTGGCCGACTGCGCCTACTCGCGCAGCGGCGAAGGGCTGCACCGGTTCACCGACCCGGCCGACGGCCGGGTGTACCTGTATTCGGACCTGGAGACGTTCGACGCGCACCGGGTGTACGCGTGCTTCGACCAGCCTGACATGAAGGCCACGTATGAGCTGGCGGTGACCGCCCCGGCGGACTGGATCGTGGTCTCGAACATGGCCCCCGAGTCGAGCATCGAGGACGGCGAGGCGCTGCGCTGGCACTTCCCGCCCACCCCGGTCATGCCGACCTACATCACGGCCGTCGCGGCGGGCCCGTACCACGTGGTCCGGGACGAGCACGACGGCATTCCGCTGGGCGTGTTCTGCCGTCAGTCGCTGGCCGAGTACCTCGACGCGGACGAGATCCTGGAAGTGACGCGCCAGGGCTTCGACTTCTACCATCATTCGTTCGGAATCAAATACCCGTTCGAAAAATACGATCAGCTCTTCGTGCCCGAGTTCAAAGAGGGCGCGATGGAGAATGCGGGCGCCGTCACGATCCTGGAATCGTATATCTTCCGGTCGCGGGTCACCGATTTCGCCCGTGAGGCCCGGGGCGAGACCATCCTGCACGAGATGGCGCACATGTGGTTCGGCGACCTGGTCACGATGCGCTGGTGGGACGATCTGTGGCTGAACGAGTCGTTCGCCACCTGGGCGGGCACGCTCGCGCAGGCCGAGGCGACGCGCTGGACGTCGGCCTGGACGACGTTCGCGCAGCTGTACAAGTCCTGGGCGTACCGGCAGGATCAGCTGCCGTCCACCCATCCGATCGCCGCGGACATCCCCGACATCCAGGCCGTGGAGGTCAATTTCGACGGGATCACATACGCCAAGGGCGCGTCGGTGCTCAAGCAGCTGGTGGCCTACGTCGGCCGGGAAAATTTCCTGGACGGCGTCCGGAAGTATTTCGGCGCGCACGCGTGGGGCAATGCGACGCTGGCCGACCTGCTCTCCGCCCTGGAGCAGACCTCGGGCCGTGACCTGGCGTCGTGGTCCCGGGACTGGCTGCAGACCGCCGGGGTGAACACGCTGCGGCCGTCCTATTCGGTGGACTCCGGCGGCCGCTTCACCGAATTCGCAGTGGAACAGGAAGCCGCCACGAGCCACCCCCTGCTCCGGTCGCACCGGATCGCGATCGGCCTGTACGACCGGACCGAGGCGGGCCTGTCCCGCCGGCTCCGGGTCGAGGCCGACGTGGCCGGTCCGCGCACGGTGATCGGCGAGCTGATCGGGCAGCCGCGTCCCGACCTGGTCCTGGTCAACGACGATGACCTCAGCTACGCCAAGATCCGCCTCGACGAGCATTCGCTGCGGACGCTGATCGACAACTCGATCGGCTTGTTCACCGAGTCGCTGCCCGCCGCGCTGTGCTGGTCGGCCGCCTGGGACATGTGCCGCGACGCCGAGATGGCGGCCCGCGACTACGTCCGGCTGGTCTTGTCGGGCATCTCCTCGGTAGCCGACATCAGCGTGGTGCAGACGCTGCTGCGCCAGGCGACCACGGCGGCACGCAGGTTCGCCGACCCCGGCTGGCAGGAGACCGGGCTGGCCCTGATGGCCAGCACGCTGCGCGACATGCTCCAGACGGCGCCGGCCGGCTCGGACGAGCAGCTGGCCTACGTCCGCGCCTTCGCGGGCGTGGCCACCTCCGCCGAGGATCTCGCGCTGCTGGCCGGCCTGCTGGACGGCTCGGTCCAACTCGACGGGCTCAGCGTCGACACCGAGCTGCGCTGGGCGCTGCTGGCGCGGCTGGTCAGCCGCGGCGGCCTCGGGACGGCCGAGGTCGATGCGGAGCTGGCGCGAGACGCGACCGACGCCGGCGAACGGCACGCCGCGACCTGCCGGGCGGCGATCCCCACGGCCGAGGCCAAGCGCGAGGCCTGGCGGGCGCTGACCGGCGGCGAGCTGACCATCGCGATGTTCCGGGCGACGCTGGCCGGCTTCGTCGACCCGGACCACCCGGAGCTGATGGAGCCGTACCGCGACGACTACTTCGACGTGGTGGGCGACGTGTGGCGGGACTGGTCCTCGGCCATGGCCCAGGACTTCGTCAGCGGTGCCTACATGGTGGGCGCGCTGTCGCAAGAGACGGTGGCGGCCACCGACGACTACATCGCCCGCGCGGAGCCGCCCGCCGCGCTGCGCCGCCTGCTCATCGAGGGCCGCGACGACGTGCTCCGGGCGCTGCGCTGCCAGGCCCGCGACCGGCAGGCCGGGTAAGGCCACGCCCACCGGGGAGCGTGGCTACCGGCGGACGGCTCGGGGGTCCGGTTCGCCCGGGCCGGAGCCGGCGGGATCCGGCTCGGTCAGCTCGGCCACGACCGGAACGCGGTCGGCGAACAGGCTTACGGCGATACAGGCCGGGCAGGTTGCTTCCTTCCAGGCTGCCGGGGCCGCCTGGTGGCGCCGCCGGACCCGCCAGAAGATCACCGCCGCGATGGCCAGCGCGGCGGAGGCAGCCAGGGCCAGGCCCTTGGCCTGGTCAAAGGCCCGGGTCGCCAGCGGCCCGAAGAGCAGGCCCAGGACCAGGTCGACCTGGAGGAACACGCTACTGCCCAGGATGAGCGCGGGCAGAGTGCGCCGCGCGGACAGCCCCGAGGCGCCCGCGGCGACCACGGTGAGCGTCCGCAGGCCAGGCAGCGCGCGCCCGACAGCCAGCCCGGGCCGACCGTGGGCCTCGGCCAGGGCCGCCGCGCGGCCGAGCCGCGCCTCAGTGAGCCCGAGGCGCGGCCCGAACCGGGCGATGACCCGGTGGGCGGGTCCCCGGCAGATCAGAAACAACGCCGTCGTGCCGAGGACCGCGATGACCTCCAAGCCGACCACCGCCAGCCGCAGCGGGAAGCGGCCCGCGGCCACCTGCTGCCCCACGGTGAACATCACGAGGTCGGCAGGCAGCGGGATCGGTACCCCGGCTTCCATCGGCAGCAGCAGGGCCAGGGCGGCCAGCCCGCCCACGCCCGCGGCGCCGCCCGGATCAGGCATCCGGCAGGCAACAGGAGAGCATCGGGACTCCTGATGACGTCTTCGCGGGCCCCTACGGGCCCCCCTGTCAGCGGTACGTCACCGTGGGCCCCGGCGGATCACTGCGGCGACAGCCCGACCACGACGTCACCCGCGTCGGCGTCGACCTCGCGGAACAGGTCCCAGGGCACGCGGAACACGCGCCCGGGCGAGACCGGCCATGGCAGCCTGCGCCGGGCGATGACCCGGCCGCCCTGCCGGACGGTGACGCGCGGGAGGGGCCGGTGCTCGCAGGCCCACAGCGACGCGTGGCCACGGGTAACGGGACCGTCGCCCGGCCGGATGAGCCCGGGAGCCACCCAGGTGAAGGGCGGCTCGGCCCGGAGCCGGACGCCGGGCCGGCGATCCGGATCGGAGCGTAGGTAGCGCTGTACCGGCCCGGACACATGCCGTCCGTCGAGGGCGGCGACGTCGGCGGTGTCGACCGGATGGAGCAGGTTACCCGCGCCGAAGATGCCCTCGGCCGTGGTGCGCAACGCGGAGTCCACGACGGGGCCCCGATGCTGGGGGTCGATCTCCAGGTCGCGCAGGCGAGCCAGTTCGTGGTCGGGAATCCAGCTCGCGGTGAAGACCACCGTGTCGCAGGCGAACGTTCGCCGCTTCCCGCTGTCGAGGTGCTCGAGCTCCACCGCCCGGACCCGATCGCGTCCGATCACGCGGGTGACCCGGGTGCGCCGGGCGACCGGCACGCGCAGGCCCAGCCGCCCCGCGGCGGTGATTGCCGCGTACGCCTCCGGCCTGCCGTACTCGGTGGTCATCAGCGACGCCCGGCAGCCTGCGGCGCGAAGCGTCAGGACGGCAGACCAGCTAACCATCTCCGCGCCCACGATGACGGCACTGGTGCCGACTTCCTGCTGCAGGTGCACGTGATTCTGCAGCTGGCCCGTGGTGAAGACCCCGTCCGGGCGATCGCCGGGAACCAGGCGGGCGGACCGCGGCCGTTCGCGGGCGCCGGTCGCAAGCACCACCGCCCGGGCATCGATCCGGCGCCGCCCCTGCGGGCTCGTCACGAGCAGCGAGCGATCGGCGGCCCAGCCGGTGACCGTGGTGGAGAGCCGGATGTCGGCTCCGGCGGCATCGGCCAGTTCGGCCAGGCGCCGGGCGTAGGCCGGGCCGGACAGCAGGGTCCGCAGATCGCGCAGGCCGTACCCCAGGTGGTCGCTGTGCCGGGGGATCCCGCCAGCCTGTGCCTCCCGCTCGAGGACGAGCACCGAAGGCACGCCCGAGGCGCGCAGGTACCGGGCCGCGGTGAGCCCGGCCGGCCCGGCGCCGACGATGACCACATCGGCGCGCTCGGACGGCAGGGTACTCACCGGCCGGCCGCCGTCATCGTAGCCATGGCCGCCCCAGGCTCTAGACCAGGACACAGGGAATGTCGGTGTTCTCATCCATCCAGTAGCTGGCGCAGACGCGATGGTAGCCGTCGGCGACGATGAGCGGGTGGTGGTCGCCGCCGCGCAGCAGCAGAATCGGCGACAGGGCCTTACCGGACGAGACCTTGGCCAGGTCGGACGCGACGTGCTTGTTCGTCTCGTCGAGCAGGCGCAGCTGGCTGGCGCGCAGGATGTCCTTGGCTTTGCGGTGCGTGAGCTCGTCCGCGGCCGCGGACAGCTTCTGCCGGTAGTCGGCGGCCTTATCGGGCGGCATGATCAGCGACAGGTAGTCCTCGGCCGCCTGGTAGTCGTGGTCCTCCGGCTTGGGCAGCCACTTCACGCTCTGCTGCACGACGGCCTGCTCAGCGGCCGGCGGCGATCGACTTGGCGATGGCCTCGCGGACGTGCTGGGCCAGGTCGGCCAGCGGGACCGCGACGGTGGAGCCTGAGCCGCGCTCGGTGAGCTCGGCGGTGCCCGTGGCCAGGCCGCGCTTGCCGACGGTGACCCGGAACGGGATGCCGACCAGTTCGGCGTCGCTGAACTTGACGCCCGCCCGGACCGGCCGGTCGTCCACGATGACCTCGACGCCCGCATCGGTCAAGGCCGCGTAGACCTCCTCCCCCGCCTCGGCTACCGCGGGGTCGTCCTGCTGGGCGATCACCACCACGACCTCGAACGGGGCGACCGCGACGGGCCAGATGATGCCCTTGTCATCGTGGTGGACCTCGACGATCGTGGCCATGGCCCGCTCGACCCCGATGCCGTACGAGCCCATGATCGGCTTGACCGGCTTGCCGTCCGGCCCGGACACGTGGATCTCCATGGCGTTGGAGTACTTGTAGCCGAGCTTGAAGATGTGGCCGACCTCGATGCCGCGCTCCACCTCCAGGCCGTGTCCGCAGTTGACGCACTGATCGCCGACCCCGACCTCGCGCAGGTCGGCCCACCGGCCGACGCTGATGTCACGCTCGACGTCCACGCCGCGCAGGTGGACGTCGTCGACGTTGGCCCCGGTGTACATGCCGCGGCGGCCGCGCAGGGCCTCGTCGGCGATGATCGGGTAAGTGGTGACTCCGACCGCGCCCAGGCTGCCCGGCAGGGCGCCGAGGGCCTCGCGGATCTCCTCGGGCTGGGCCGGGCGGATCGTGACGGCGCCGGTGGCGTCGACGAGCTTCTGCTCGTTCAGCGCGTGGTCGCCGCGCAGCAGGACCAGCGTGAGCACGCCGTCCAGGAAGTAGACCAGGGTCTTGATCTGCCGGTCGGCCGGGGCCTGGTACAAGACCGCGAGATCCTCGATGGTACGTACCCCGGGGGTGGCGAAGGGCTCGGGGGCCGCGAGAGCCGCGTTCCGTTCGGCTGAATCATCTACGGCGGCCAGAGCGGACGTAGCCTTCTCGATGTTCGCCGCGTAGCCGCATTCCGGGCAGAGGACGATGAGGTCCTCACCGCTGGGCGAGGGGCAGGTGAACTCGATGGAGTCCGAGCCGCCCATGTTGCCGCTGGACGCCTCGACCGGGATGGCGGGGATGGACAGCCGCTCGAAGATCCGCGTATACGCGTCGCGGTGCAGGCGGAAGGACTCGTCGAGCTCGTCCGGGCCCAGGTCGAAGCTGTAGGAGTCCTTCATGGTGAACTCGCGGGTGCGCATCAGGCCGGCCTTCGGCCGCGGCTCGTCGCGCAGCTTGGTCTGGAACTGGTACCACATCTGCGGCAGCTCGCGGTAGGACTCGAGCTCGGTGGCCAGGGTGGAGATGATCTCCTCGTGCGTCATACCGAGGGCCAGCTCGGCGCCGCGCCGGTCCTTGAGCCGGAACATCTCGTCGCCCATCAGCTCCCAGCGGCCGCTGCGCTGCCACGGCTCGGCCGGGTGCATCACCGGCATCAGGATCTCCTGGGCCCCGATCCGGTCCATCTCCTCCCTGATGATCCCGATGACCTTGAGCCGGACCCGCTGGCCCAGTGGCAGCATCGAGTAGTGCCCGGCCATCAGCTGGCGGATGTAGCCGGCCCGCAGCAGCAGGCGGTGACTGGGCGCGCCGGCATCGGCCGGGTCGTCGCGCAGCGTCGGGATGTGCATCGTGGACCAGCGCATGCTGCGTACTCTCACTTTCACACCGTGATCGGGCAAGCCCGTAGTCTATCGCCGGCCGCAGGTGAGCGCCGACCCGGTAAGCCGCTCAGGCGGTCAAGGGCCCGGGCCAGCTCGGCCAGGCTGCGGACGTGCCGGTGGCCGTCCGGGGCCGGGCAGAAGCCGTGCGGGTCGAGGTGGACGGGCTGCAGGCCGGCGGCCAGAGCGCCGCCCACGTCGTACCGGAGGCTGTCGCCGACGTGCAGGACGGTCCCGCTGGCGGGCACGCCCAGGGCATCCAGCGCGATGCCGAAGATGGCCGGATCCGGCTTGGCCACGCCGACCACCGCGGAGTCGACGACGACGCCGACCTGGATCCCTTCGCTGGCCGGGGCTTGTCCGCACCCGTCGGCCGCGTAGCACACGCCGAGGCGGCGCAGCTCGGCCTGCACGCTTCCGTCGGAGTTCGAGACCACGCCGATCGGCAGGCCGAGCTCGGCCAGGGCCCGCAGCCCGGGCATCACCCCGGTGCCGACGTGCGTCCAGGCGCGGCCCATGGTGGCCGCGGCGACCTCGGCGGCCAGGTCGCGGCACTGATCCCCGGCCACCCCACAGGCAGCGAAGTAGCCCACGAGATACTCACGCCACCAGGTGCCCTTGACCGGCGGCACGATGGCCAGGTCCTGGATCACCATCGCCCGGTAGTGGGCCCGCTCGAAGTCGGCGACGTCGAGCGAGACACCGAACGCGTGCAGCGGCGGCTGCAGGAGGTCGGGCTGCGGGAAGATCAGCACCCCGCCCGCGTCGAGCAAGATCGCGCTGACCCCCGAGCTCACATCCGCACTATACGTGGTCGCGACGACGGGGCCTCATGCTCCACCCAGGTCGTGCCCTCAGTACTCGTCCGGGGAGGAGATGGCCTCGGCGACGGTGATCTCCGGCGGCTCCGGCGCGGCGCCGGCCTGGGCGATGAGGGCCTGCAGGTCCGGGTTGGCGAAGAAGTTCTGGAAGTGCTCGACGGTCTCCCATTCGTCCACCACGAGCACGAAGCCGTCGCCGATCGCGAAACGGTGGTGGATGCCACCGCCCGACCCCCTGGCCTCGGCGGCCATCTTCGCGAACTCCTCGCCGTGATCGGTCAGCGCCTGACGGAACGTGGCCACGTCACCTTTGAACTTCAGAGTGATGACGACGCTCATGATCTGGGTCCCTCCCTGGAGTCGTGTACCGCGCGGCGCGCGGCTGACAGTAGAGGTACGTCGCCGCGATGGGCGGCGGATCACCCGGGTTCGGCGCGGGCGCTAGTCGAGGGCGAGGGCGGTGGCCGCGGCCAGCACCTCGGCGGCGCGCTGGGGATCCCCTGTGACATGTACGTCCAGGTCAGCGGCGGTGACCCGGTTGGCCACCAGGCGGCAGAACCCGACCGCGTCGGTCACGATCGACACGGCCGCCGGGGCGGGCGGACCACTGCCCACCGTCACGTCCCAGGTCCCGCCGCCGGGTCCGGTCAGGACCAGGTGGACGTCCAGCGGCCCGGGCAGGCCGACCTGGGCCACGGCATGAGGCAGCAGGCCGGCCGCGAGATCGGTCATCAGGCGCAGGGTCGAGGGGTCGGGGACGGACGCGGCCCATCCGGCCGCCTGCCGGATGTCGTTCTCGTGTGTCCACAGCTCGAAGGCTCGGACGACGAGCAACGCGCTCAGCGGCAGCCGGATGCCGTGCACGGCGACCTGGCCCCGTTGGGCTTCGGAGCCCGCCGACCGTACCAGGTCGAGGGTACGGTCGGCCGCGCGGCGCCAGTCGGTGCGCGTCTGGTCGGGTGGCCGGGCTGCCTGGTCGATGGCCGCGGCCTGGGTGGATTCGACGTGGCTCGCGTCGGCCGCCTCAGGGTCGCCTTCCAGAGCGCGCTGCATGTCGTTCTCTACGCCGATCAGGTGGCCGACCAGGCCCTGGACGTCCAGGTCGCGCAGGACGGGCGTGCGCCAGTCGTCGTCGCTCAGGAAGCACAGCACCGCGTAGAAGGCGCTCGCCGCGCGGCTGTAGGCCTCGACGGCCGAGATCTCGGGCGCGTCGGGGACGGGACGGCCCGCGGCCCGCACTCGCAGCGACGCGGCCAGGACGCGCTCGCGCAGCCCGAGCGACAGCGCCGGCGGTTCGCGGTCGGCGGTCATGATGACTCCAGCAGCTGGCGGTCCAGCATTTCTTCCAGCTTGGCCAGGGCCAGCCTGAGCCGCGACTTGGCCGTGCCCTCCGGGATGCCGACGGCGTGTGCGACCTCGCGGCAGGTCAGCCCTTCGAAGTAAGCCAGCTCGACGACCTGACGCTGGCTGGCGGGCAGCGCCTGGACCGCGGCCCGGACCAAGCTGGCGGTTTCGGCCGCCAGCACCTCCTCGCCCGCCGCGTCAGCCGGCGGCGCGAGCGTCAGCCGGTAGGAGCGCTCCTGGCGCGCCACGCGGCGCAGTTCGCTGCGGATCAGGTCCACCGCCCGGTGCCGGGCCAGCACGGTGAGGTAGGTGCGCAGCGTCCCGGCCGCGGGATCGTAGCGGTCGGGATGCGCCCACAGCTCGACGAACACGTCCTGGACAACGTCCTGGGCGGCGCTATTGCCCCCGAGGACGCGCACCGCGCTGCCGTAAACACTGTGCCCCAGGGCATCAAAGACCTCGGCCAGGGCATGATGATCCCCGGCCGCCAGGCGCGCAGCCAGGATAGCGTCAATCCCCCCCACTCCCCGGACGCTAGCGCGACTGGCGGGGGGCGGGCAATACCTCCTTACCGCCTGGGCCGCGGGCGGTGCGTCCAGGCACAGCTGAGACGGGGTGGCGATCACCGTGCCTTCCGTTGGAAGGGGCTGCCGCTCGTCGCTCGGAGTACGTCGCCGTGCCCGGGGACCGGGTCAGTTTCCGCTCGTGCTCAGCCACCGTTGACAAACTCTGCCAGCCGTGGCGTGCTGGCCGGCGGTGAGCTGCCGCAGAACGCGGCGGCGCCGCACAGGGCGGATCCGGCGCGGAGGGGGACGCCGTTCGTGCGCAACACGTGGCGGACATCGAGGATCAGGGGGAAGACCTCGTGGTTGCAGTCCTCGCCTTGTTCGTTCCAGGCTCTTTGCTCGGCCTCGACCGCCATCCGATCCTCGGCGAATACGCGCTCGGTAAAGCGCCGGATGAGCGGCCAGGCAAGATGAATAGCCCCAGGAACAGGTGGCTTCTCGATCATGAGCAGGCCGTAGACGTGATTGGTCTGCTGCTCGGCATCTTCTGGCACGTAGGCCACCCAGAGGGAGAACGCCGGAAGCTCGGCGTTCTCGGGGACCAGTTGGAGGGTCTGGTAGGGGTAGACGGTGCGGATCGTGATGACGTCGGGCGAAGTGGTGCCGCCGATGTTCTTGGCGGCGAGCAGGCCGGCGCCGCGGTTCTTCTTCCCGCCGGCATGGGTGAACAGGTACCTGGCCTCCACAGATTGCGGGTCGGTGTCGTAGCCGAGGAGCTTGGGCTGGATCCTGCCGACGACGCCGCGGTGCAGGAACTGGTGGTTCATGTCCAGGAGGTTCTCGTGCATGAACGAGTAGTGGCAGCGGACGGTGCGTGAGAACGTCATGGTCTTGTGCTTGGCGGAATCGAACTCCGGCAGCTCGGGCAGCGCCGTCGTAACCGCCTGCTGCGGGTCGCCCGGGAAGACGAATACCAGGCCATAAGCTTCGCGGACCGGATAGGCGCGCACACCGCGCGGTGGCCGGGCGGCACCCCTGGGCAGATACGGTATCTGCGAGATGCGGCCGTTCCCGCGGTAGGCCCAGGCGTGATAACAGCAGCGAAGAGTGTCGCCCTCCACGACGCCCATGCTCAGCGGTACCTGGCGGTGGGCGCACCGGTCCTCCAGCGCGTAGACCGTGCCGCTGTTGCCGCGATACAACGCGATCCGCTCACCCGCGAACGTGGCCGCGAACGTCTTTTCTTTCCGCACGCTCGTGGAGACAGCGACCGGGTACCAGAAATTCGGATTGATCCCGATGCGGCGAAGATCAGTGACGGCTCCGGAATGGTGATCACGCGAGTGGTCCGGGCCGCCCGCGATCGTCCCATCTTTTGCGGAAATCGCCTCGAACATGTACTTCTCCCTTGCGCGCAGCTCATTGATACAAGACGCGGGGAACGCGAGATCTCCGGTGATAAGGATGGCCGCGAGAATCGGCGTCCGTCCGGGGTCGGCCTTCTGCTGATGCTCCTCGGACACTTCGTGCGGTCACGATGAACCTGACCTCATGCCACGCCATCGCACCCCTTGGGTTCGGGCAGCGTACTGGCCGCACCAACTGTGCGGAGCAGCCTACGGCACCGCTGATACACCGGTCCATGATCGGCTCTTCCGATCCCGCGCGTTCAGCTTGGTCGTGATGCGGCTCACGTGGGTCTTGCCGGTGAGCGGCAGGTGGGGCGCTGGCATAATTCCACCCGGGTCTTCGGGGGCCCCGATGGAATTATGTGGGCACGGAGGGAGGGCCGATGAGCGGCTATCTGGACTATTCGGGCCGGGACGATGTGCTGAGCGGGGGCGTGCGGAAGATCCCGGTCAGCACGCCGAAGGGGACGTACCAGGTCTGGGTGAAACGGGTCGGCAACCACCCGGACCTGCGGCTGCTGCTGCTGCACGGCGGGCCGGGCGCGACCCACGAGTACTTCGAGGCGTGCGACAGCTACCTGCCCGCCGCGGGCATCGAGTACTACTACTACGACCAGCTCGGTTCCGGGTTCAGCGACCAGCCGGACGAGCCCTCGCTGTGGGACCTGGACCGGTTCGTCGATGAGGTGGAGCAGGTCCGCCAGGCGCTCGGGCTGAACCGGGACAACTTCGTGCTGCTCGGCCACTCCTGGGGCGGGATCCTGGCCATGGAGTACGCGCTGGCTCACCAGGAGCACCTGCGAGGGCTGGTCATCTCCAGCATGATGTCGAGCGTCCCGGCCTACAACGCCTACGCCGAGCAGGTGCTGATGCCGGCGATGGACCAGGCGGCGCTGGCCGAGATCAAGGCGTTCGAGGCGGCTGGGGACACCGACAACCCGCGGTACATGGAGCTGCTCATGGAGCAGCACTACGTGCACCACGTGCTGCGCATGCCGCCCGC